>ERZ1026960.376-NODE-376-length-22542-cov-10.112376_pt1 | contig 22542 bp, 19 predicted proteins | sample MGYA00519458_ERZ1026960 | MGnify/ENA primary metagenome ERZ1026960 (study PRJEB26926, sample SAMN06164516) | human gut metagenome | biome: ENVO:00009003; feature: ENVO:2100002; material: ENVO:00002003 | host: Homo sapiens | place: USA | collected 2012 ...
TCAGATGTGTATAAGAGACAGTGGTTTTCCTCCACGATTTTGGCCGAGAGGGTCAGCACCTTGAGCGCGGTCTTGGGGTCCAGCGCAGCGGTGTGCTCGTCCAGCAGCAGGAGCTTGGGCTTGTTCATGGTAGCCATCAGCAGGGTCAGTGCCTGACGCTGACCGCCGGACAGCAGGCCCACGCGGGCGGTCAGGCGGTCCTCCAGGCCCAGGTCCAGGCTCTTGAGCAGTTCACGGTAGCGCTCCCGTTCGGCCTTGGTGATACCGATTCTCAGGCCGCGCCGCTTGCCGCGCCGGGCGGCCAGGGCAAGGTTTTCCTCGATCTGCATGGTGGCGGCGGTGCCGGTCATGGGGTCCTGGAACACGCGGCCGATATAGGCGGCGCGCTGGTGCTCCCCCAGTTTGGTCACGTCGGTGCCGTCAATGATGATCTTGCCGCTGTCCACAGGCCACACACCGGCCACAGCGTTCAGCATGGTGGATTTGCCCGCACCGTTGCCGCCGATGACGGTGACAAAATCACCTTCGTTCAATTTCAGGTTCAGACCGTTCAGGGCCGTTTTCTCGTTGACGGTACCGGCGTTGAAGGTCTTGGAAACATTCTGGATCTCAAGCATTTTTTGCATCCTCCTTCTGTGCCTTTTTGACCGGCTTCGAGAAGTATTTGCTCTTCCAGTACGGCACGGCCAGGAACACGGCCACCACAGAAGCGCTGAGCAGCTTGAGCAGGTTTGCGTCAAAGCCAAGGGTCAGTACCAACTGGATGACAACATAGTAGATGATGGCACCGATGGAGACCGACACCAGCTTGAGGGCAAAGTTGTGGAAAATGCGGCCAAATACGGCCTCGCCAATGATGACGGCGGCCAGACCGATGACGATGGCACCGCGGCCCATGCCCACATCCGCAAAGCCCTGATACTGGCTCAGCAGAGCACCGGACAGGGCCACCAATGCGTTGGACACGGCCAGACCCAGCACGATGTTGAAGTTGGTGTTGATGCCCTGTGCACGGGACATGGCGGGGTTGGAACCGGTGGCACGGATGCCGCAGCCCAGCTCGGTGCCGAAGAACCAGTACAGCACGCCGATGACCACAGCGCTGACCAGAATGACCATGATGATGGGGTTGTGCAAGGCAAGCTCCTTGACCCAGCGCAGGGAGATCAGCAGGTCGTACTTGTCCACGTTGATGGACTGGTTGGCCTTGCCCATGATCTTCAGGTTGATGGAGTAGAGGGCCAGCTGAGTCAGGATGCCGGACAGGATGGCCGGGATGCCCATAAAGGTGTGGAGCAGGCCGGTGACAAGGCCGGTGGCGAGGCCCGCCAGCACGGCAGCCAGCAGGGACACCCAGATGTTCTGGCCCGAGAGCAGGCACATGACGCAGACTGCGCCGCCGGTGCCGAAGGAGCCGTCCACGGTCAGGTCCGCCACATCAAGGATGCGGTAGGTGAGATAAACGCCGATGGCCATGATGCCCCAGATGAGGCCCTGTGCGCACGCACCCGGCAGAGCACCGGGCAGGTTCGCCAGTCTTGCAAGCATTTCCAAAATGATTCCTCCTAAATTACACTTTTTTATAGACCCGTTTGATACGGGAAAGCGGAGAAGAGCGAGAAAACCGCTCTTCTCCGCTGTTTTTATCCGTTAAAGTTTAGCCCTCGATGGCCTCATAGCCTTCGGGAACGGTCAGGCCCAGGTCGTCGCAGATGGTCTTGTTGTACTTCTTGGTCACATCGGTGTACTCAATGGGCATATCAGAAACATTGGACTCGCCCTTCAGGATCTTGACGGCCATCTCGCCGGTGGTGTAGCCCAGGTCGTAGTAGCTGATGGACAGGGTGGCCACGCCGCAGCCGGCGCAGATGCCCTCCTCACCGGCGAAGACGGGCTTCTTGGCCGGGCGGCAGATGCCGTCCACGATGCCGGTGTTGGCAGCGACGGTGTTGTCGGTGGGGACATACAGAGCGTCGTTCTCGTCAGCGGCCTTCTGGCAGACGGAAGACAGGTCGTTGGAGTCGGAGAAAGCGTACTGAGTCGCGGTGACGCCCTTGGCCTCCAGATACTTCTGGACCTCGTCCACCTGATACTGGCTGTTGGCCTCAGCGGAGCAGTACAGCAGGCCGACCTTCTTGGCGTCGGGCATCCACTCCACGATCATATCGGCCTGCTGGTCCAGCGGAGCCAGATCAGAGGTGCCGGAGATGTTGCCGCCGACGGTGCCGGAGAAGTCGGTCAGGCCCAGAGCCACGCCGTACTCGGTGACGGAAGTACCCAGAACGGGGATCTCGTTGGTGGCAGACTGTGCAGCCTGCAGAGCGGGGGTGGCGTTTGCCATGATGAGGTCAACGCCGGAGGAAACGAAGCCGTTGGCGATGGTGGCGCAGGTAGCGGAGTCACCCTGTGCGTTCTGGAAGTCGAACTTCACGTTGTCGCCGAACTCTGCGGTCAGAGCGTCCTCAAAGCCCTGTGTTGCAGCGTCCAGAGCGGCGTGCTGCACCAGCTGGCAGATGCCGATGGTGTAGGTGTCGCCGGAAGCGGCAGCGGAGCCGGCTGCGGCAGAAGATGCCACAGAAGAAGCAGCCGTGGAGGATGCAGAAGAGCCGCCGCAGGCGGTCAGGGCAGCAGCAGCGCCGCAGACAGCGGCAGCAGCCAGAAACGAACGACGAGTGATTTTACGCATAATGATTACTCCCTCATTTTTCCATATACGCGGCAACAGGACGCCGCGCCGAAAAGCATTTGAATGTCCAGCAGAGAGCCTCTGCTTTACACTCGTGAAGTATATCACGATTTCCGTCCGATGGCAACGCCGTTTCGGTTCTAATTATCTATTAAAATGAATATATCTATCACTTTTTTCGATAGGTGTTTCTTCTCTGCTGATAGTCCGTCAGTTTTTTCAGCTCTGCGCCCAGCCAGACGAGGTTTTCTTCCAGCTGAGGGAGGTACTCTTTCTCATAGTCAAACTTAAAATAGAGTGCCTGCCAGAGCTTCGCCTGCATCCGGCGGCGCAGGGGCGGCTCGAGGGCGGCATCCAGCGGCTCCACCACGTCTTCCAGGTCCATGCAGGTCTGCGCCCAGCGGACGTCGGTCTTTTCCCGGGCAGGGACGTCGTAGCGGGCCAGATAGTCCTCCACTTTGGCTTCGACGACACGCCCTCCGCAGCCGGTGGGCTGCAAAAAATAGCTTACCTCCCCTTCCCTGCTGATCTCCTGCGCCAGCGGGTAGAGGGCGCAGACCAGCGGTTCGGCGTCGTGGATGGCGCAGTGGTTCTCGGTGAGGAAAGGGCAGTTGTTCCGCTCCTCCTTCACGGGGGCCAGCCGCAGCACCGGCAGATGGCTCACCTGCCCGATGGACGCGCGGCAGAAGGCCCGGGCCACAGTCTGGGGCGGCAGGCGCAGCCGCCCCGCGATGCGCCAGAGGTCGAAGCCCGACAGCACGATGTCCTCCCGCCCCCGGCAGCAGCAGCCGCAGCCTGCGCAGGCAAACGAGAACGCCTCGTCCCGCGCCAGCAGCGGTGTCGTGCGGGCAAAATCCACCCGTCCGCAGAGGTCGAGCTGTGAATCCTTGAGCATGTAAGTTTCTCCTGTATACTGTAGTAGATCATGTGGCCAAGTGACCATTTAATAATATAGTTACGTTATATTTTGCCAGTTGGCCAGTTTGGCCAAGTGACCCCCATTGGCCAAGTGAGTCACTTGGTCAGCATCGCCCATTTGGCCACCTTGGCCAAGTGACTTTCTTGCCGATGCATCGCCGATAATTTGTCACTTGGCCAGATAATATGCGGGTCTCAGAGAGGGGAAGGAAAGCCTCTCCCTCACTCAAACCTCTTCGCCGGTATCACGATCGCCCCGAACAGCGAGGCGATATACACCACCAGCACCGCGCCCCACACCTGCCAGCCGGTGACACGCTCAACGAAAACTGCCCCCGCCGTGCAGGGCGGCACCAGCACCAGCGACACCATCGACCAGACCCGGAACGCCCGCAGGACGTGCTTCCAGTTTCGGTTGTTGTAATAGATGCCCGGGATGTGGATGTGGAACGCACCCTGTGCAAAGTTGCAGATGCGGTTCTCGTCGTAGTAGCGGGGCAGGGTCTCGGCCATCCAGAACATGGCATATGCCCCGTAGACGACGCCGAAAACCACACCGATGATGAGCAGAGCCAGCGCTCCCTCGATGTCGGCCAGTCCCGCCGCCCAGACGGCCAGCGCTTCTGCGACGCCCAGCACGCAGCAGATGACATACACCGGCAGATACTTCTTCGTCCGCGCCTGACGGCGCTCCGGCGGCTCTGCCGAAAAGGTCAGCGCCTTGCGGATGAGGTCTTCGGTCTCCTCGCGGGTGAAGCGCTGTTCCTCCTCTACCCGGCGTCCCTGCAGAAGCTCGGCCACCGTCACGTTCAGCTGCTCGGCCAGCGGCACCAACAGCGAGATGTCCGGCACACTCAGTCCCCGTTCCCACTTGCTGACGGCCTTGTCAGACACGTACAGCGTCGCGGCAAGCTCCTTCTGGGTCATCCCCTTTTCTCTGCGCAGCTGTGCCAGAAAATGGCCGAATGCAGCCTTGTCCAGTTCGTACATACGTTTTGCCTCCTGTCAGACGTTCTTCGTCCGTTTCTGGCTTTATTGTACCGGTCCGCACCCTCCCGTGCAACCGACGCGCAGTAGAATCAGCGCTCTTTCGCTTCTTTGTGTAAAATTCCTAATGTTTCACTGGTAATATTATTGTACCACGTTTCGGCGTGGACTCAATCCTTGTCCCCTGTGGGTTTATTCTGCCTCTTCATCCAGCGGTAGAGCAGGACGCAGACGATGCTGGAGAACAGCGAGCCGCAGGCCGGGGCAAGACCCATCGGCACGAGGGTCTGGGGGAAGAACCGGCAGGCCAGCCATGCGCCCGGCACACGCACCAGCAGGATGGAGAGGGTGTTGTGCAGAAACGACAGCCCCGACCTGCCCCAGGCGCAGAAATAGCCGCTGAAGCTGAACTGGATGCCCGCGAACAGGCAGTCGAAGATGTAGCTGCGGATGTAGGCCGCACCGGCCAGAACCACCGCCTCGTCGGAGGTGAAGGGCCGCACCATACTGGGGGCGATGAACTGCATCAGAAGGGCCATCACCGCACCGAAGCCCACGCCGATGGCGATGGCGTACCGGAGGATTTTGTCCACCCGGTCGTACTTGCCCGCGCCGATGTTCTGGGCGCCCAGCGCCGACACGGTGGAGAGCATGGAGCTGGGGACGAGGAAGAGGAAGCTGATGATCTTTTCCACGATGCCCACCGCCGCCGCGTCGGTAAGGCCGCGCTGGTTCGCCATGATGGTGATGAGCATGAAGGACACCTGAATGAAGCCGTCCTGTGCCGCCACCGGCAGGCCGATGGAAAGGATGTCTTTCATCGTGGCCTTCCGGGGGCAAAAGTCGCTTTTTGACAGTCTGATACTCTTGCGCTTCAAAATGACGCAGAGGGCCAGCAAAACGCTCACGGCCTGCGAGAGCGTCGTGCCAAGTGCTGCGCCTGCCGGGCCGAGACGGAGCGTCCCCATGAAGAAGAAGTCCAGCCCGATGTTCACCACGCAGGCCGCGGCGATGAAGCACATGGGGCTTCGGGAGTCGCCCATCCCCCGGAAAATCGACGCCAGTACGTTATAGGCTGTGATGCAGGGGATGCCGATGAAGCAGATGGTGAGGTAGGCCGTCGTGCCGGCCACGGCCTCCTCCGGGGTGGAGATGAGCCGGACGATGGGGTCCACGAGGCCCACCAGCGCCGCCGCCAGCACTACAGAGCCCACCATAAAGAGGGTGACGGTGTTGCCGATGACCTTCGCGGCCTGCTTTTTGTCGCCTGCGCCCACGGACCGGCCGATGCAGACGGTGGTACCCATCGCCACGCCCACCAATATCACAGTGATCATATGCATCACCTGACTGCCGATGGAGACAGCGGTGGTGCTTGCCACCCCCTCGAACCGGCCGATGATGAAGAGGTCTGCCATGCCGTAGAGGGTCTGCAAAAAGTACGAGAACAGATAGGGCAGCGAGAAAGTGAAGATGTTTTTCAGCACGCTGCCGCTGGTGAGGTCTTTTTCCATGTATTCCGTTCTGCCTGCCCTCTCCCCTCCCCGCACACCAGGATTTGCGCCGGAACTGCAGGCAGGCTTCCTTTCCATGCTTTATAATAAAGCACTTCATTGTTGTAAAGTCAAGGAGCAGAAAAAGCGCCGCACAGTTTCCCGTGCGGCGCTTCGCCGTTCTATATCGATCGTCCGAAAGGCCGAGCAACCCGATAAAATAGCCTTTCATTCCCCGGCAGAGGACCTGCTCGATCAGGCCCGCCCGCCGGAAGGGATCAAGTTCAGGACTCGAAGACCTTCCTGACCGCCGGGCTTGCCTCGATGATGCGGACCAGCAGAACGCCCAGCACGGTGCAGCTGATGAGCTCACCGATGCCCACGGAGATGCCGTTGGTGACGCAGGCCAGCCAGAGGGGTGCGCTGGAAGAGGGGTCCGGGAACATCACCGCGATCTCGATGCCGATGATGACGGCATTGAAGACCACCGGGGGCAGCGAGGCCGCAAGGGCCAGACCCTTGAAGCGGATGTTCCGCAGCTTGTAGGTCACGAGGCAGGCCAGCAGGGTGGCCAGAGTGCCGAAGATGACGTCCACGATGGTGGAGCCCAGCAGGTTTGCCAGGAAGCAGCCCAGCACCACGCCGAAAATGTACTCGGCACCAAACACGGGCAGCAGGCAGAGCGCCTCGGCCACACGCACCTGCACCGCGCCATAAGAGAACGGCTGCAGTGCCATGCAGAGCACGACGTAAAGGGCTGCGACCATGCCGCAGCGGGCCAGTTTACGGACGGAAAGGTTCTGATTTTTCATAGTATAACTCCAGCGGTTTGATTTTGACCGCGCAGGGACCGCCAGCCCCCGTGGGTTTGGCCCGGCATGGTTCGAGACACGCCGGGGAGCCTAAAATCCTAAGTTGCTCTTTAAGGAGCCGTACCCGCAGGCACAGCGTGAAGAATTATACCATAGTTTGGGCCGGAATGCAACGGCGATACGAAAAAAGACTGCCGCACAGCAGCAGTCTTTCCGTGATATGCTCAGTCCCGGGGCTTGCCCACATAGACCAGCGCAAGGGTGTCGGGGCCGGTGTTGGCCGAGACGACGCCGCCCAGATTGAAGGTAGAGAGCGGAGCCTTGCCGAAGGCTTTGCGGCAGGCTTTTTCCAGCTCAGCGGCCTGGGGGATGGAGGTGTGGCCGATCATATAATCGAAGTCCTCCACGCCCTCGGTGCGCTTTTTGCACAGGTCGATCATGGCGGGGATGACCTTGTCGTCGCCGCGCACCTTGCTCTCCACCCTGGTCTTGCCGTCGATGAGGGTGATGATGGGACGAATGCCCATCAGCTCGCCCATGACCGCGGCGGCGGCAGAGATGCGGCCGCTCTTCTTCATCTGCTTGAGGCTGTAGGGTCCGAGGATGACCTCCATCTTGTTCATCTGGGTCTCAAACTCGCTGATGACGTGGCGGAGCTCCGCGCCGTTCTGCAGCTTGCGGGCCATCTCGCACAGATACCAGCCGAACACCATCGAGTAGGTGTGGGGGTCGAGCAGATGGATGTTCAGGTGGTGTTCCGGGCGCTCCTCCCGCAGCATCCCCTGCGCCATGACGGCGTTGTTGTAGGTGGAAGAACCGGAGCGGTTGATGGGGACATGGATGACATCGGTGTAGCCCTCGTCCACATACTGGCAGTATTTCTCACAGAACTGGATGGGGGTGATGGCAGCCGTGGAGGGGATGCCTTTGGCTGCGCGCATCTTGTCGTAGAACTCCTCGGGGGTGTACTTTTCACGCTCCACGATGTCTTCGTCGTCCAGCAGGATGTGGAAGCCCATAATGTCGATGCCGTATTTCTCGGCCAGCTCCTGCGGGATGTCGCAGGAGGAGTCGGTCAAAATCGCAATTTTGCTCATAGTGTTCCTCATTTCCATTCGTAGTCTCGCAGGTGGCCGTGGTCCAGCAGCTCAGGGAAGTCCCACTGGCGCAGTACCTCGTATACGCCCACGGCGACGCTGTTGGACAGGTTCAGGCTGCGGCAGGTGTCCCGCATGGGCATCCGGATGCAGTGCTCCTGATTGGCTGCCAGCAGCGCTTCCGGCAGACCGGCATCTTCCCGCCCGAACACAAGGTATGCCCCGTCCGGGTAGGCGACGTCGGTGTAGCGCTGGGGCGCTTTGGTCGTAAAGTAGTAGAAAGGCCCATCGTTCTTCGAGAAGAAGTCATCCAGACTGTCGTAGTAGCTGATGTCCAGATAGTGCCAGTAATCCAGCCCGGCGTGCTTGAGCTTCTTATCGTCGATGGCAAAGCCCATCGGCCCCACCAGATGGAGGCGGCAGGCCGTGCAGGCACAGGTGCGGGCCACGTTGCCGGTGTTCTGAGGGATGCGCGGCTCCACCAGAACGATGTTCAGGGTCGGTTTTTCACTCATCGCTGTTTACTCCTCCCGCATCGGACACAGGCGGGGCAGCAGCGGCTCGAACCAGACGCCGAAGCGGGTGTCCTGGTCGCAGGGCGTTTTCTGGATGGCCAGCGCCACGAACTCTGCCGCGTTGTCTGCCGCCGCGCTCAGGGCGTTGCCCTGGATGAGCGAGCCGATGAGCACCGCACCGTAGAGGTCGCCCGTGCCGGGGAAGCTGCGGGCAATATGCAGCTTCTTGACCACGAAGCGGTCGCGGCCTGCACCGGCGCAGGCGATGTACTTATCCAGCTGCAGGCCGGTGACCACCACGTTGGGGGTCAGCGACGCCGCCAGCTCGTCGGCCAGCGCCCGGGCACTTTCCTCGTCCAGCTGGGCGGGCAGCTCTTTTTCCAGCAGCAGGCCGGCCTCGGTGGCGTTGGGCAGGATGAGGTCGGCCCGGCGGCAGAGCTGCCGCATCCGGTCGATGAAGGCCGGGGTCACGGTAGAGTAAGCCTTGCCGTTGTCGCCCATCACAGGGTCTACCACCTTATAGGCCGAGGGCCAGAGGTCAAAGGCCTTTTCGGCCGGCGCGGCCTGCTCCTCGCCTCCGAGGTAGCCGGTGTAAATGCAGTCGAAGCTCAGCCCCAGCTCCCGGTAATGTTCCAGTGCGGCCTCGCCGTAGGCGCAGCCGTCCAGACGGGCCGGTGTCCCGAAGCCGCCGGTGTGGGTGGAGAGCACCACCGTGGGCAGTGCCACCGGCTGGATGCCCATAACGCTGAGCACCGGCAGGATGACCGCCAGACTGCAGCGTCCCACACCGGAAAGGTCATGGATGCAGAGAACTTTTTTCGGTTCCGTTATCTTCAGCAAAAAAGAAACCTCCTTCGCAGAATATGCCTTTTCCCATAAACCAAGCCAGCCCATAACCAGCCCAGTTTATCAGCATATGATACAGTATACCACATTTTCCTGCACAAAAAAAGCGTATAGTGAATCCTTTGGTGGAAATACTATCCTCGCAGCTCAAAAATTTTGATTCGAAGGGAGTGCCTCCTATGAAAAACGAACACACAAGCTCCACTGCCCCGCTCCTGATCGGCATGGCCGCCGGTGCCGCACTGGGTGCCGCCGGCGTCATGGCCACCAACACGAGCCAGCGCCAGATGCGCCGCACCGCCCGCAAGATCGCCAAGGGTGCCGAGCGCGCCGTGAGCCAGCTGGACAAGATGGTGGGCGACTTCGTGGAGCGCAAGATGGAGGGCTGACGGCCCCCGCATCGCGCAGAAAGGCCGGGACAGAGGGTTCTCCCCTGCCCCGGCCTTTTGTTGCAGCAAAAAAGCCAGCAGATAAATCTGCTGGCTCTTGGTCCAGCAGAGCTGGACAAATCCGAACTTTTTCCTTCTACCCCATCAGCCGTCAAAGCGTCCTCAAATCGGACGGTTTGGGTGCCATCCTTGTAGTTGAACGTGAGCAGCATCCGGTCATCGTACAGAAAAATGGCATTCACAAAAATTTCAATCAACGCTTTTCGTTGCTTTTTCTGCGAAATATCGAACTTTCTAAATTTCATCAGCCAGAATCGGATGAAATCCTCATTGAAGCTGGGCTTCTTCAATTTTTCATCTACGATTTTTGCAGTCAGCTCATCCTTTTGGATTTCCAGAGCTTCCAGACGCTCTTTCGTTGTCCGGGTGTACAAGCCGTCCTCGATTGCCTTCATCAGGTTGTCCAGCTTTTTGTTGACCTCTCGCAGTTGCTTTTCCAGCAGCGGAATCGTTGTGTTCTCCTGATTCTGGACATCCATGACCAATTGAACGATCTTATCGATCACCGCATCGTCCTGAATCAACTTCATGATCTCCCGGACGACCAGATCTTCCAGCCAGTCCTTCTGCACGGTCTTTTTGTTGCAGCCCTTACGCCGCTTGACGTTGGCACATTTATAATAATAGTAGGTGCGTCCGGTGGCACTGGTTCCGCTTTCGCCGAACATCAGCGCACCACACTTGCCGCAGAACAGCTTGGTGGTCAGCAGATATTCCTCGTCTGCCTTGCCACAGGCAGGGGCACGCTTGTTCTTATCCAGACGCTTCTGCACCCGGTCAAACAGGTCTTTCGGAACAATAACCGGAATTGCATCCGGCACAACGATATCCCGGAAAGACAGTTCGCCAATGTACCGACGGTTCTTCAGCATGGTATTTACGCTGCTGTGGGTCATTTTACCGCCCAGCATATTGTGGACACCCTTGTCGTTGAGGAAGTTTACGATTTCCACCATCTTATCGCCGTTGTCATACCGCTGAAATGCTTCCAGCACCAGCGGAGCGGTCAGCGGGTCAAGATGATAAAACTTGTCATCGTCGATTTTATAGCCGATGGTTCCCGTACCGCCAGTGCACTTACCCTTCAGGGCGTTCTCGGTCTGACCACGAATCACTTTTTCGGACAGCTCTGCCGAATAGTATTCTTCCATACCCTCTAGAAGGGTTTCCACCAGAATGCCCTGTGAACCCTCAGCAATGGGTTCCATAACGGAAATCAGGTGGACACCGTTCTTTTTCAGGATCATCTTATAGTTTGCGCTATCAAAACGATTCCGGGCAAAGCGGTCAAATTTCCAGACGAGAACAACATCAAACAGCTTCTTGCCGCTGTCTTTGATCATCTGCTGGAACTCCGGGCGATTGTCCGTTTTGGCAGAGAATGCACGGTCAATGTAGTGCTTGATGACCGTGATGCCGTTCTTTTCCGCATAAGCCGTACATTCCCGAATCTGCCCTTCGATGGATTCTTCGCGCTGGTTATCGCTTGAATAGCGGGCGTAAATTACGGCGGTCATAGACTCACTTCCTTTTTCTTATCGAACAGACGGGTAGCTTTTTGCATACTTGTAGATCTGCCGTGCACAGTCAAGGCTCATTTTGCTGGAATCGTTGTGTTTGAGCCATGCATTCACATTGCCCGGATTCAGCCTCAGGTCAGTGTAAAGGCGATAATTCGTCAGTTTCTTTTTCTGCTGAAGTTCCAATACCCGGCGATGGATCAGTTCTTTCGTGTCATTGTCCGCAAGGGCGGCATCCCGCACCGAGCAATAGCTGCGCCAGACCTTCAAATAGCCCTCCGGCAGTTCAGGAGATTGTTTTTCCAAGAGCAGCAGCATTTTCGCCAGCAAGTAGCGATTAGAAAGCCGCTCATATTCCGCAACGACCGTGCTGTTTGCAGTATAGTGGAGCAATAAATCCACTTTATCATAGGCCAAAGCATAGAGAAACAGCGGTTCTTTCAAGCGGGGATTTTCATTTAGACAAGCTGCAAGTTTATGGACGCTTGCCGTCTGCACCCCGGAAAGTTCTGCCACATACTGCTTCAAGAAGCCCTCAAATGTCAGCTTTCGCATGGTCTCCACCTCTCCACATACTCCTGATAACGGATATAAAAATCCCGATACCGCCAGTCGTTCAAGATGCTGGCTTTCAGTTCATCTTCATCCGTTGCAAGGTGTTCCAGCAAGTCCCAATCCAAAGAGTTCCGCACAGCTTCGCTCTCTACGTCTGCCTTGTCAGTATCCCGGAACGAGCAGAGCTTTGCAATCACCAAATCCTCCAGACTGGGTGTGTAGAACTGTACCTTTGTTCCACCAAAGGGCAGCGGCTGGAGCCGGTCTTGGAAATTATACGGGAAATTGTCGATGTAAGCTTCCACATCGGTGTTGATGTCGTACTTGCCGAGCAAGCTATACAGTTCTTTCGGAACACTCAAGGCATCAATGTCATGAGTAGCGCGGGTCAGCTTGCCCAGCAAAATAAACGCACTGCCGCCTACGATCACCATCTGATAGCGGTCGTTATTGTCGATCATCAGATCGGCGTCTTCGTCCAGACGTTCCAGACGCTTGCGGAGGTCATCTAAGATCATCTTTCCCATAAAACAGCCTTTCTTATTTTCAATAATAGTATTTTCTAAAATCATTTTACAGGAAAGAAATCTGATTGTCAAGCACAAATCAACGACATTTCATACAATTCATACTACCATGTTGTCAGTCCACATCTCACACTGGCTAATGACTGTGCTGATTGCTGTATCATAATCCTCCGGTGGATACTTATATTTTTTCAGCAAGTGCTTCACCATCTTACGCATACTCGCACGGGCAGTTTCTTTTTTCTGCCAGTCTATTGTCCGATTTTTGCGCAGCATTTCCGTAAGTTCTCTGGTTAAGTCAATCAGTTCATTGTTTTGGTAGAAATCCTTGATGTTTTCTGGCTTTGTCAGAGCATCGTAAAAAGCCAGTTCCTCCTGCGTCAAACCCAGCTTTTTACCGTTGTTATACAGTTCTGTAATCTCCTGTGCCGTTTTCAGAAGTTCCTTGATGACCTCCTCGTTTGTAATCAGACCGTTATAGTAAGAGTTCATCAACTGTGTAATCTTTTCCGAAAACTTCTGAGACTGCACAACATTTGTCCGTTTATACAGTGAAACTTGCTCTGCCATAAGTTTTTTCAAAATTTCCACGGCAATGTTCTTCTCTTTCATTTTGGAAATTTCATCCAACACCGCCGGGTCAAACAGGCTGATATTTTCATCCGCCTGCTTGCTGTCAAACAAGCTGATAACCCCTTGGCTCTGGATACTTGCCTTCAGCAGTTCATTGATTTGAGCATTGATTTCTTTCAAAGAAAGTGTCTTACCGCCACTCCCACCATAGGTGATCTTCACCACCGTAGAACGGACTGCTTCCATGTAGGCTGCTTCGTGTCGCTCCTGCTCCGTGGTCATGCTGGAACACAACGAATGCGACTGTTTCAGCAACAGAGCTTCTCGCAGGAACAGATCTTTGCGCTTGGGTGCTTTTGCGTCCAGAACAAAGTTTACGCCGCCAGTGACCAGCTTTGCCATCATCAACGGAGAACCGCCAATAAATCCGCTGAAATCAAAGCCGTGCAACAAATCTTTGCACACCTGAAGCTTTTCCTGAAACTTTGGATAAGCAACTTTGGCAATGTCCATATCGCCATATCGGGACTGGTCACGCTTGGTATACTCCTTCATAGCGGCTTTGAGGGCAGATGCAATGCCAACGTAATCTACAATCAAGCCGCCCTCTTTGTCCTTAAACACGCGGTTGACACGCGCGATGGCCTGCATCAGATTGTATCCGTGCATTGGCTTGTAAACATACATCGTAGCCAGTGAAGGCACATCAAAACCTGTCAACCACATATCCACAACAATGGCAATCTTCATCGGGTCATCGTTGTCTTTGAATTTCCGGGCAAGTTCTTCTTTGTGAGATTTTGTACCGATGATTTCTTTCCAATCCTCCGGGTCATTGTTGCCACCCGTCATAACTACGCCGATTTTTTCGTTCCATGTCGGGCGCAGCTCCAGAAGTTTTCGATAAATCTTCATCGCAATCGGGCGCGAATACGCCACGATCATCGCCTTGCCCGTCAAAAGATTAGCGCGGTACTTTTCGTAATGGTTGACAATATCTTCGCACAGGGATTGAATGGTAGACTCTGCTCCCAACACACTCTCCATCTGCCCCAACATCTTTTTGCTTTTTTCAATCGTTGCAGCGTCCGATTGCTGTTCCAGCGCATCGTAGGTCGCATCAATCAAGGCCAGCGTATTTTGGTCAAGGTGGAGTTTGATAACACGGCTCTCATAGTAAACCGGACGCGTTGCGCCATCTTCCACCGCCTGTGTCATATCATAAATATCGATATAATCACCAAAAACTTCACGCGTATTTCTATCTTTTGCCGAAATAGGTGTTCCTGTAAAGCCTATGTAAGTTGCATTCGGCAGGGCATCATGAATGATACGGGCATTGCCAATGACCGTATGTGCTTCTTTTTCACCCTGTTCATTTTCTTTGATGACAATTTTTTCATCAAAACCATACTGTCCACGGTGGGCTTCATCCGCCATTACCACAATATTTCTACGTTCGGACAGTGGCTTCTCGCCACGCTCAAACTTGAACATCGTGGTGAAGATAATGCCGTTTGCTTTTCGACCATCCAGCAGCTTGCTTAGATTTTCCTTGCTGGTTGCCTGTACAGGTATCTGGCGCAAAAACGGCGCACACTTGGCGAACTGCGTGTAGAGCTGATCGTCAAGGTCAATGCGGTCCGTCATCACAACGATGGTGGGGCTATCCAAAGCTTCTTGCAGTAAATGGGCGTAGAATACCATCGACAGCGATTTCCCGCTGCCCTGCGTATGCCAGAACACACCACCCTTGCCATCCGTTTTAGTGGCAATCTTGGCCTTTTCGATAGCTTTTCGCACTGCAAAATACTGGTGGTATCCAGCCAAAATTTTAATCGGCTTCTGCCCATCGCCGGAAAACAGGATAAAATTTTTCAGAATATCTAGCAACCGGGCTTTCTGGAACATCCCCTCATAGAAGGTATCAAACTGCGCATACGCCGTATTTTCGTAATCGCCATCCTTTGTTTTCCACTCCATAAAACGGTCAAGTCCAGAAGTGATTGTTCCCGCCTTATTGGTCGAAAGGTCGCTGATTACGCAGATTGCATTATAATAGAACATCGAAGGGATGTCCTTCATGTAGTTCCGAATCTGGTTGTATGCGTTTTCTGCGCCCACTTCGTCCTTGGAAGGACTTTTCAGTTCGATCAAAACCAACGGCAAACCGTTGATAAACAAAATAATATCCGGGCGGCGGTTGTTTCCATTTTCCACGAAGGTATACTGGTTTACCACATAGAAATCATTTTTGTCTGCATCTGCATAATCAATCAGCTTTACTACCGAAGACCGTTCTTCACCCTTGACTGCGTATTTGACCGTGATACCGTTTTGCAGATAGTCCATAAAGACAATATTCTTCTGCAACAGGCTTCCTGCATCAAAATCATTCAGTTTCAGGATGGCTTCATCAATTGCCACAGCCGGAAGGCTGCGATTCAGCCGCACCAGACAATCCCGCAAAACATCGTCCAGCAGAGGGCGGCTGTAATCTGTTCGGTTCATATCAGGAGCATAAATGTGGGTGTAACCCATATTTTCAAATAGCTCTATGACCGCTTGTTCAAAGGTATCTTCGGTAAATGAAAGCATGATTTTTTCTCCTCAACTATTATCCGAAGTTGCTGTATTCGATTCTTGCGCAATGGCATTCACAATCTTTTCAACGATAGACTGTGCTGCTCTTTTTGCCATCGCACGTCCTATCGGCGTACCATTATCCAATGTGTCCGTCAGTGCCAATCGAACTTTACTGAGTCCAATTTCCTTGCGATACCAATCTGGCATCAGATTTTCCTGAATTGCAATATAGGACTCATCAAAAAACGCTGGATTTATTTCATCCCGCAGTACCCTCTGAATAATCTCATCCACTTTATCGTCTGAAATATCTAAATCACATACTTCTCTAATATTTGTTACCGGAACTTCTATTTTCACAAACCTATCGGCCATAGGCTTTTGTATGTTCGCATAATTGCTTTTAATATATGCCATCTGGTGCTCAAGTTCCGGGAAAAGTGTTCCTTCATTGATATTGTAAAAACTTAGTTCTTCTAAAATTGCACTTTTTCTTCCCGCTGGTATTCTAAAACTTTGAAGTTCAAATTCATCTTGGACATCACTATATGCCCGTTTAACAATGCTCTGCCTGATTTTTCCTTTCAGCTGAACATTGTATTTCCCGCTAATCAGAAAAGAGCCGCTTTGCCGTACCAATCTTTCATTATTCAAGTTGGAAATCACAAAATAATTTCTTTGAATAATCGAAAGCAAGCTTTTATACTCGCTTGCCTCGCACTCTTTTACCTCTTTATCTGTATAAATTCCATACTTGTTCAAATCCGAGAGCAGCTTTTCTAATGTATAATCGCCCGAAATTTCATGACTCGCTAAATATGCCAACACTTTGATCTCTATGTCACTATAACTTTTTCCGTAATCGCGCTTATAATAGATTTTCCCATCGGTCGGCGGCAATAACGTAGTCTTCCCGTCAGTTATCTTTTTCTCTTGATTGTTTTGGCAAGCAAAATACAGTGCCACCAGTGGGTTTTCCGTCACATCCAACAGTCTTGTTGGCAACCCATAGTGTTGCAATTTTGCGAGCTTTTCAAAATCTGTTGTCAGTTTTCGGAAGTCGTCAGGATTCCGTGTGTAGGCAGCGTTTATCAATTCTGCTTCGTGTGGCAGCATCCCACCACGGAACACTCCCGGCATGACGTTCCATTCGTTGCTGGCCTGTCCACGGAAGAAAAAGTGCTTTGTGCTCACTTCCGCGCCTTCCTCTTTCTTTATGGTTTCCTTTATATCAGAAATGTAGGTCAGATAGCCATTAAGGTCTGTAACAACGCATTCGTTTAAATCTTTCGTCTTAGCATTATCAAAATCTTCCATATTATCCCTTCATTTCTTTTATAAACGATAATTTAGCAGCTTAGAGCTGAACGGAAGAGACGTCAATCTCACCAGACATTAGCTTGGGCAACAGGAAGTCCCGTAGTGTTGAAAGCCGCAAGTTTTCGATGCTATTGTTAAGTATCTCCTGAAACATTGGCGCTGCAACACAGAGAAACGCTTTAGCATCATCATCAGATAGCTTCATGATTTGCTCTGAATCAAAATCTCTAGTGGTAATCGCATCAAATACAGCTCCACTTGCTTTATGCTTAAGTCTATCAACAGCTTTGAGGGTGTAAAAATAGACAAGAAGTTGATGTATTTCCTTACCGACAAGTGCATAACAGGATTGATTCATAGCCATCGGAACTCCGGACAGACCAACTTTGCCAACAGTACCTCTTGCCGTAACGAAAACTGTATTCACAGGATATAGTCGGCTATTGCAATGTGAAAGTCCCTCTTCTGTAATAGTCTTTTCTGTGATAAATGTATATGGTGTGCCAACATCTTTTGGAGTAAAGAAAGCAATATTACCGTTCCAATACGCAGTTTCGCCTGTTTTGGGGGTTCCACCGCCGAGTATTTGTATTAAATCAGTGTATCTAACCTCAGTATTTGATCGATTATAGAGGCTTGAGAACAATGCGGCGGCTTGCTGCTCTAAATTATCGTTTATCTCTACATTATTTGAAATTTTCAAATCTATTGCAGAAAGAAGTGAAACTATTTGATCTTGCTTTTTTCTGTCAGGAAGATTTATCTTGATTTTCCCAATTTGTTTCAAATTAATGTTCGGTTGAGCTGATTGTGCAGATGTCGTATTAATAGTATGTATGACAGACTTTTGATTAAGGTAGTAGTACACATACTCATAGTTTGCTTTTGTATCATCTACCCTTATAATTGCAACCGCTTGATTCGTATTTGCTGGCACCACTTCAGCGGTTGCAATTCCCGTTTTGCCCAAGAACATACCGGCCATCGAGAAAAGGATATCGTTTTCCTCAATTTGAGATCTTTTTAGCCTTTCGTGTGTCCGCTCCGAGATAAAGGCAAATTTACTTTTATCAATCGTTTTCCCATCGACTAAAGACTCTGATTTAATAAAATTAATGCCGCTTTTCTCAAATTTACATCCAATAGATGTCGGCGTTGTCCCTTTTGTTATTTTGGTCGTAATATCTTTTAGCGTCACAATCATATTTTTCCTCATCCTATAAATTTCCTATGTGCCAATTTCACATTTTGTTGTTTTACCATTGCATAGTGCATCGTTGTGTCAATTTTCTGGTGTCCTAAAAGCTGCTGCACCTGTTCAATCGGCATCCCCTTGTCAATCGCTGTCGTTGCCAACGTCCGTCTGAACTTGTGTGGATGCACTTTATTTAGCTTTAATCGCCGCCCCAATTCACGAAGCATCGTTTCCACACCACCAATCATCAACCGTTCATGTGGCTCTTTCAGCGTCACAAAGAGTGCGGGATTGCTATCTGACCGTTCATCCAGATAATTTTGAAGGTGGATCTTCGTCCGTGCGTCAAAGTATACCAATCGTTCCTTGTTGCCCTTACCAAATACAACACATTCGCGCTCGTTGAAATTGATATCCTCCCGATTAAGTGTCACCAATTCCCCGACACGCATTCCAGAAGATGCAAGCAAATCAATAATCGCCAAATCTCGTACTGTTGAACAGTTGTCACGCATCAGTTCCAGTGCTTCATCGGTGTACGTTTCCTTGATGATTTTGGCGGTTTTCACTTTGTGAATCCTGCGGACAGGGCTTTTCACAATGAAATCTTCATCTTCCAGCCACGAGAAGAAACTGGAAAGAATACGCCGGATATTGTCAATCGTAACTTTGCTTGAGTGCCGCTGTGTCTGATAATCCGTCAGATACTTTCGTAAATCATCCGTTGTAATCTGCTGCGGTAATTTTCCCACACCATTCAGCATCGCTTCGATGGTTTTTGAGTAGTAGGCCAGTGTTTTCTCGGAACAGCCTTCTATCCGCTTTGCCGTAATGAACGCTGCTGCCGAATCTTGTTCCTCAGCCTTTGGCTGTTCTTCACCCATTTCAATTATGACACCTTGAAATGACGCTTCCAGCACTGCTTTCAAATGCAGCAACTGTTCGTTATTGAGATACGGCAGCATTTTTCGCTGTATCTCGTTGATAATTTGATTTTTCATCGCCGTATCTCCTTATTACGATTTCAGAGAACGACGGCAGTGGCAGTTTCTCCATAGAATCTCCCGCCACTGGTGAGAGTTATTAAAATTATGATAAACGATAATTTACTTGAGCAAATGCAGGCTCTTTACAAATCATGGTTTGTAGATTACCGTCCCTTCGGCGGTGTAATGCCCACGTCGTGGACTCAAACCGGCATTTATTCATTGGCAAACATCATCTACGGTGCGCCTTTTGCCTCCAAACAGTTTAACACTGAAGGCAATGGAAAGCCGATCATTCGTATTCGTGATTTGAAAGATCAGCAGTTTGCGACATACACAACCGAAGTGCATCCAAAAGGGTATCTATTGCACCCTGGAGATATTGTCGTTGGCATGGACGGTGAATTTCGTCCCTATATTTGGGGTAACGATGAAGCGTGGTTAAATCAGCGAGTATGCGTATTCGAGAACAAGCGTCCGAACGGAAAAGCATTCCTTTATTTTACAATCAAGCCCTTGCTTTTTGCGATTGAACAAACTCAGGTAGCTACAACTGTTATTCATATTGGAAAAAAAGATTTTGATACTTTTGAAATCATGCTCCCTGATACAGAATTACTAGATGCTTTCGATGCAATAACAACGCCCATGGTAGAGCAAATCGTTTCCAATAGCATTGAAAACAAACGACTTGCCATAATGCGTGATGCTTTGCTGCCAAAACTCATGTCTGGCGAGATTGATGTCTCTGACATCCAACTCTAAGACGCTAAATTATCGTTTACCTTTTGATTGTTAAAAATTTTAGCGTCTAAATCGTGGAGAATACTCACTATTTGCCGTTGTTTCTCAATTGAAGGGTACTCAACTTTCATTCGTTTGAAATCTTTTAAGATAATACGCGGTATGGCCGATCCAGAACCATAATTATCTTTCACATCCTTTTTGAATGAAGGTGTCTTGAGCAAGTAATATAAATACTCTGGAATCACTTTTTCTTCATCACATCTTAATATAGCAATGGATGATAAAAGCGCCGGTGCTTCGTCCTGATTATAGATTATAATATCTTCAAAATATCTTGCACCATCTTTTCCGATTAAAATATCTCCTTTTTGAGGAACGCATCCAGAACTCTTTAACTTCTCGTAGTCGGCAAAACTAATTTGTCGACACCCATTAAAATCAAATCCATATGGCGTAAAGTCTTTGACTGACACCATATATTTGCCATGTGATACGCTTTTGGGACTTGTGTGTGAACCGTCTGTTACTACTTTGCAAATATTGGCTATTGCCGAAGTATTCCATTCAGATTTCATATCCAATCGCCCCTAACTTCTCCTTGATTTCTGCTTCCAGCTTGTGCGATTGCTTGAACAAATCCGAAAGTTCAGAAGTCAGTCGAGCCATTTTTTCTTCAAAAGGTTCACCATCATCTTCCTGTTCCTCAACGCCAACATAACGACCCGGTGTTAAAATATAATCTTGCTCCGCAATTTTCTCTGTATCAACAACTGCGCAGAAACCTTTTACATCTTCCAGTGTACCATTAACATAGGCATTGTAGGTATCGGCAATCTTTTTGATGTCATTTTTTAATGTACCATCTTCGTTTTTGTATTCTTCTTTTGTGCCATCTGTAAGTTCACGCAGTTTGCGGCTCACCATAACGCCCATCTTACGGGCGTCAATAAACAGCGTTTTTCCGGCTTGTTTCTTGCGTTTGGAGATAAACCAGAGCGAAACCGGAATCTGCGTCGTATAAAACAGCTGTGTCGGCATGGCAATGATGCAGTCCACAAGGTCAGCATTCACAATATTTTTGCGGATGTCACCTTCACCGCCAGACTGAGAGGAAAGAGAACCATTTGCAAGCACCATACCCATGCGGCCACCCGGCGCAAGATGATAAATCATGTGCTGAAGCCATGCAAAGTTCGCGTTGCTTGCAGGCGGCATACCATACTGCCAGCGTACATCATCTTTGAGCTGCTCTGCGCCCCAGTTCGACAGGTTGAAAGGTGGATTCGCCATGATATAGTCTGCCCGCATGGTCGGGTGCTGGTCGTCAAGGAATGTATCCGCCGCATACTTTCCAAGGTCGGGTTCAATGCCACGAATGGCAAGGTTCATCTGCGCCAGTTTCCATGTGGTCGGGTTGGAATCCTGTCCATAAATCGAGATATCGTTGATATTTCCACTATGGTTCTCTACAAATTTTGCAGACTGAACAAACATACCACCACTGCCACAGCAAGGGTCATACACTCGTCCCTTAAACGGTTGCAGCACTTCCACCAGTGTCCGCACAACACAGGACGGTGTAAAGAACTCGCCGCCGCGCTTGCCTTCCTGCTCTGCAAACATCGACAGGCAGTATTCATAAGTGCGCCCCAGAATGTCCTTTTCGCTGCCGTGATCAATCATTTTGATGTTCGTAAACAGGTCAACGACTTCGCCCAACCGACGTTTATCCAGTTCTGGACGCGCAAAATTCTTCGGCAGAATATCTTTTAGGCGCGCGTTTTCTTTTTCGATAGCGCGCATTGCATCGTCAATTACCTGACCGATTTCCGGGTCATGTGCCTTTGCAGAAACATCGCTCCAACGCGCACCAGCAGGCACAAAGAAGATTCCCTCCGATGTGTACTCGTCACGATCTTCCTCAAAACCATCACCATCTGCAACCAACTGATTGTACTTATCTTCAAAACGATCCGAAATATATTTCAAGAAAATAAGACCAAGGACGACACCCTTATACTCTGAAGCATCCATATTGCCCCGAAGCACGCAGGCAGCATTCCAAATCTGCTTTTCAAATCCAATGTCGGCGGTGTTTTTCTCTGCCATGGTTCAATACCTCCGTTTTAGCTCAACAATTTCTGCTTTGAGTATAGCACAGATGTGCTGATTTTCCAATTTGTGCGTAAAAATTCTCTGTAAGATGTTTCAATTTCTAGCAAATAAGTCCTACTATCACAACTTTATCGCAATAAATTTCACAAAACCATCTTGACGCACCTTGCGAAACATGATATTCTCTGTCACAAATCCCACTGATTTTGTGGATTGGTTTGAAACCATCCACAAGATGTGGTCGTGTTCATTTTGAACACTGCCTCGCCGTGGATCATCCCTGAAAGATTAACCGCCCCGCAACACACCCGATTCATTTTGCCGCCGATTCACCCCGACAAAATCCATCGCTGCGCTGCTTGGGCGGTATTTTTCTTTATGGGAAACGTACCTTGAAAATTTCATAAGCCGACCGGACGTGATACTGACTTTTCGTCAACGCCGCTGCAAAACAGGGGCAGGAACTTCGTTCGGAGCAAACGGTGACCCACATACATGAGCAGCACAACCTCTACTTATTTTTTGCGCCTTAACAATTCGGAAACAATTACCCAGAAACGGTTTTGAGCGCAGCGGTAGAGGGCAAGAACCGTCCCGTGGCCACAAATTTTCAAT
>ERZ1026960.403-NODE-403-length-21335-cov-21.046758_pt1 | contig 21335 bp, 17 predicted proteins | sample MGYA00519458_ERZ1026960 | MGnify/ENA primary metagenome ERZ1026960 (study PRJEB26926, sample SAMN06164516) | human gut metagenome | biome: ENVO:00009003; feature: ENVO:2100002; material: ENVO:00002003 | host: Homo sapiens | place: USA | collected 2012 ...
CGAGATGAGCGCTAGTCTCGTGGGCTCGGAGATGTGTATAAGAGACAGATATTGCGATGAGATAACAGATGGAGATAAAAGTAACAGAGAGGCACATGGTGCGAAGGTTTATTTTAATGAGTTGATGGGGACAAGCTTTTCAAGAGGAAATGAAGATTTACTATTAAATTCAGGCCTTGATTATGGATATACAATAATAAGGTCTTATATTGCTAGATTGTGTGTGGGATATGGATTGAATTGTCAGATAGGAATACATCATAAAAATGAATATAACCGTTTTAATCTGGTTGACGATTTAATGGAACCATTAAGACCGATAGTAGATTTATATACATACAGAATTCTGGAGGGACAGGAATTTTTTAAGGCAGATCATAGATACAAAATAATAAATATTGTTAATCATTTTATTAGATATAAGGAAAAGAAGATGTATCTCGGCAATATGCTAGAGGAGTATGTAATGATGTTTTCCAAGAATTTGAAAGATGGAACAGAGCTTATTTTTCCGGATATTAATGCTTATGAGGAGTATGCAGATGAGGTATGATGTTATGAGAGTTTTATGTATGTTTGATCTTCCTGTGGATACTGATAAGGAAAAAAGGGAATATAGAAACTTTAAGAAGAAACTTATTCTTGAAGGGTTTGTTATGCTTCAGTATTCTGTTTATATAAGAACATGTCCTAATAGACAATATTCAGAGAGATTACAGAAAAGACTGGCAAAGAATTTGCCTGCAAATGGGAATATAAGGTTGTTAGAAATAACAGAAAAACAATATGAAGATATGAAGATACTTGTAGGAACCAAAAGTTTAAACGAGAAAATAGCTAATGATGAAAGGTTTGTAGTTATATGATTTTATCAATAAATGATAGATTAGAGTTAAATATAGAATGCATTACTCAACTATGTGGAATTAATGTGCAAAAGAAAAATAATATAATACAAAATATTGTGAAATATTTTTCAAACACTAAATATGCAGAGTATGAGGATAAGGATGACTGTGTTTTTAAAATAGATGATGAAGTTGTTGGCAGGAAATATTATACAACATATTATATAGCAAATATAAGTGATTTAATTAGCAATATTCAAATATCTAAAAATAGTATTATGAAAAAGCATGTAGATTATATTAATTCTAAATATGATAATCAACTTATATATGAAGATATAGTGGCAGGATATGAAAAAATATTTGCTAAGATTAATAGTAATATGAAAGAATCGGGTATTGGTTTGATGCTTGATTTCACGGAGGAGAAGATAACAGACATCGCACAATTGGGAGTCACAAGGACGCTAGAATTAGGATATATTGAAAAAATGAGTAATTATGATTTGTATGTAGAATATATAAAAATCATGAAGGCGTATTATAAGGGTAACCCAGATAAGATACTGTTAGTGTTAGAGAATATAGATCATTATCTTAATGTAGAACAGTATTTTTCATTGATGAGGCAATTAGAGATTATGACATTAGAATTAGATATAAACATAATTGTCACAACAAGCATAATGGGATTTGTATATATTAATGAAAAAAACATTACGGGAATTAATGTTATTAACGATGAGGTTTTTTCTATGCCTATGATAGAGGAATTACAAAAATTTTTTGAAGATAATTATCCTTGCAACTATAATATGAATGAAAAAGATATGATATATAACATTATGCAAATTGTTCATGATATAGGCATAGATGGGTATAGTCAGTTTGACAAGGAATATGTATTTTTAAGGCTTTTAGATGAATCTATAGGCGTTCATATGGGAAAGTGTAATGTTAAAAATAATTTAGAAAATGCTTTTTTAGAGAAATAAATGATGATATAATATACTCGGAGGCGATGCTTTATGCAAATGAAAGGTACATGTGTTTTATTTTTATGTAAAAAGTGGTATTTGATGTTTTAGTACCTGAAAGAATTGAGTCATCATAAAACATAGTGGGGTTTCTTATTTCTGCTATCTGGGTTTTAGTACCTGAAAGAATTGAGTCATCATAAAACTTCTGACGGTATTCACATTTACGGCGGATGTTTTAGTACCTGAAAGAATTGAGTCATCATAAAACGCAGGGCGCAGCAAATCACAAACGAGATTAGTTTTAGTACCTGAAAGAATTGAGTCATCATAAAACCATTTGCATTAATATAAAACATTGGTAACTGTTTTAGTACCTGAAAGAATTGAGTCATCATAAAACTGAAAAAAAGGAGATTAAGTAATGGCAACAGTTTTAGTACCTGAAAGAATTGAGTCATCATAAAACAAAAGGACTTGTCGACTTGATACCCCAAATGTTTTAGTACCTGAAAGAATTGAGTCATCATAAAACAATATAACACTCCATACAGTTATACAGGCTGTTTTAGTACCTGAAAGAATTGAGTCATCATAAAACATGAGAGCAGAACGCCGCAACTAAGTACATGTTTTAGTACCTGAAAGAATTGAGTCATCATAAAACAAGGTTCTCGTGCCGATATTGCGGATTTTAGTTTTAGTACCTGAAAGAATTGAGTCATCATAAAACAAGATGTCTTTCGGCTGCATATCCAGAATCGTTTTAGTACCTGAAAGAATTGAGTCATCATAAAACATTTAGCTTTTTCCATAAACTTATCAAGGTGTTTTAGTACCTGAAAGAATTGAGTCATCATAAAACCAAAATGTGATGTGTAGAGAGGTGTTTTTAGTTTTAGTACCTGAAAGAATTGAGTCATCATAAAACCCAGACAGAAGATATTATGACCATTACCGCTGTTTTAGTACCTGGAAGAATTGAGTCATCATAAAACATCGTTGCATGTCGCTCCGCATTCGCCCATGTTTTAGTACCTGAAAGAATTGAGTCATCATAAAACAGACCGCACAATGGATATTAACATATCCCAGGTTTTAGTACCTGAAAGAATTGAGTCATCATAAAACATGGCTGTAGAATGGCCGTAGAAAGATTTTGTTTTAGTACCTGAAAGAATTGAGCCGTTAAAAAATATAATTTAAAACAAGTGGATTAATAGTATATTTAAAACTTAAAATGCAATATATCAACTTTATAAAATTAGAATTTTAAGATTTGTTTACAAGAGTTATCAAATTAATTACCAGATTGACAAATACCACACATTTGTTATACTTAGCACATGTTATATATACAGGGGAGCATAAGGGCTGTGTAAGCAGTGGCTGCTGAGAGGGATTAAGTTCCGACCCATAACCTGATGTGGATAATGCCACCGTAGGGATTCTTAAAAGGGCTTTTTAGCTCTTCATTTGATTGTTTCAATATCGAATTTCCACAAGGCTTATGATTTTTCCTGTTAATTACCCAGAATGGAGGAATACATATGGAATACGCAACACAGATGGATGCTGCAAGAAAAGGCATTGTTACTAAAGAAATGGAAATTGTTGCAAAGAAAGAAAATATAGATGTCGAGAGTTTAAGACAGCTTATAGCTAAGGGACAGGTTATCATTCCTGCCAATAAGAATCATAAATGTCTTGACCCTAATGGTATCGGAAATAAGTTAAGAACTAAGATTAATGTTAATCTTGGAACTTCAAGAGACTGCGTGGATCTTGATATGGAGCTTGACAAGGTTAATAACGCTGTAAAGATGGGTGCGGAAGCTATCATGGATCTTTCTTCTTTCGGAGATACACAGAAGTTCAGAAGAAAGCTGACATCAGAATGTCCGGCAACAATTGGAACAGTTCCTATATATGATGCAGTTGTATATTATCATAAGGCGCTTAAGGATATCACTGCACAGGAGTGGCTTGATGTTGTAGAAATGCATGCTAAAGACGGCGTTGATTTCATGACTATACACTGTGGTATCAACAAGGCTACAGCTAAGAAGTTCAGAGCAGATAAGAGACTTATGAATATTGTATCAAGAGGCGGTTCTATCATATATGCATGGATGGAGATGACAGGAAATGAGAATCCATTCTTTGAATATTATGACAGAGTGCTTGAGATATGCCGAGAATATGATGTTACAATGAGTCTTGGAGATGCGTGCAGACCGGGATGTATTATGGATGCATCAGATATCTCACAGATTGAAGAACTTGTTACACTTGGCGAGCTTACAAGAAGAGCATGGGAGAAGGATGTCCAGGTTATGGTTGAAGGACCAGGACATATGCCTCTTAACCAGATTAAGGCTAATATGGAGATTCAGCAGACAATATGCAAGGGAGCACCTTTCTATGTATTAGGACCTCTTGTTACTGATATAGCTCCAGGATATGATCACATTACAGCAGCAATTGGTGGAGCTATCGCAGCTACTTACGGAGCTTCATTCCTGTGCTATGTAACACCTGCAGAACATTTAAGATTACCAGATCTTAATGATGTTAAGGAAGGAATTATTGCTTCTAAGATTGCAGCACATGCGGCTGATATTGCAAAGGGCGTACCGGGTGCAATGGACTGGGATTATAAGATGGACAAGGCAAGAAAGGTTCTTGACTGGGAAGCAATGTTTGACGTTGCGATTGACCCTGAGAAGGCAAGAGCTTACAGAGCTTCATCTAAGCCTGAGAAGGAAGATACATGTTCTATGTGTGGTAATTTCTGTGCAGTAAAGAATATGAACAAGATTATGGAAGGCGAGATTGTAAGTATATTTGATGAGTAATTAAATACATATGTATGACAGGCGGGATATGCACAGTTATGTGTGTATTCCGCTTTTTCTGTGTTTTGAAGAATGCACATTTATTTGCCTTGAGATTAGATAAATGGTATAATATCATGATGCGTGATGAATATATGAAGGAGTGAAGGTTTATGGCAAAAACAGCCAGCAATAATGGTAGAAAGAATACCAGTCAAAGCAGAAAAACTAATACTCAAGGGAAAAAGACGACTGCTCAGGGGAGAAAGAAACAGACTAAGAAAAATGTCCAGACACAGGCTGACCAGTTGAAGAATGATTGTATTATTCTTTTTTCAATTGCCTGTGCAATAATAATGGTATTAAGTAATTTTAATATTGCAGGAACATTGGGAAGAGGAATTAAATGGCTTATGTTTGGCTTATTTGGAGTTATGGAATACATATTTCCTGTAATTCTTGCAGTAAGCATAATCTTTCTTATGGTAAACAGAGAACTGCTTCGTGTCGCGAGAATTAAGACGGCAGCAGGATATGGATTGTTTGTTGTATTATGTGCAATGATTCAGTGTTTATATAATAAACCGGATATTGCAGATAATGGATTAGGAAGTATATTTACATATTGTGCTGATTATAAAGCCGGGGGCGGATTTTTTGGCGGATTGCTATGCAAGGTACTTAGCCCTATAGGTTCAATTGGAACATTCGTAATACTTATGATACTTGCAATAATATGTCTGGTTATAATTACAGAGAGGTCTTTTATATCCGGGCTTAAGAAGGTTGGAAACGGCAGCCAGCGCATTATGCAGGAAGCAAGAGAGGATTATTCAGCATACAAAGAACATTCAGCAGGCAGACAGAATGACATGTCTGATGATGAATACCGCAGGTTAAGGGAAGAAGAGCGTGCCAAGGCAAGGCTTAAGAAGATTGAAAAGAAAGAAAAGCAGCTTGCGGAAAAGAAGGCAAGAGAAGAATATCTTGCCAATGCACGTATGAATAATGTTGTCCGTGGAGTAACATCTGATACTCTTATAACAGGAACGGATGAAGAACTGGCACAGGATATTGATATACATGAAATTCATGTTGATACTGAACGTAATGACCAGTATACACAGGATATCTATGAGCCTGATGAAGATGCATTTGAGCTTGCTTATGATTGCGATAGTAATGCAGGTGTAGCAGGAAATGTGGCTGATGAGCCAGTGTATGCTGACTATGAGTCTCATATGCAGCAGATACAGCCAGATGATTATATGGTTGATGATGAAGTGGCCGGAAACATGCCAGAGGATAATACTGCATCATATGATAATGATTATGTATCAGATAATGATAATATATATGAAAATGATGTGACTAATGAAGAATACAGAGAGAATAATGTGAACCAGAATAATGGGCAGCAGGGCAGTGAACAGTTAAGTGATGAGCAGAAGACTGAAGTACAGGTCAAGCCTGTGAATAAACCTAAGAAAGCATACAAGTTCCCACCGGTAAGCTTATTAAAGAGAAATCCAGGTGCAGCGTCTGGTGGAAAGTCTGAATACAGAGTAACTGCACAGAGGTTACAGGAGACACTGCTTACTTTCGGTGTTAAAGTTACTATAACTGATATAAGCTGCGGACCTACAGTTACAAGATATGAGTTACAGCCGGAACAGGGTGTCAAGGTAAGCAAGATTGTTTCTTTATCAGATGATATCAAGCTTAATCTGGCAGCCGCCGACATAAGAATTGAAGCACCAATTCCGGGCAAGGCAGCTATAGGTATTGAAGTTCCTAATAAGGAAGCCGGAAGTGTATATTTCAGGGAACTGGTTGAGTCTAAGGAATTCAAGGAAAGCCAGTCAGCAATATCATTCGGAGTTGGAAAGGATATTGCAGGAAAGACTATTATTGCGGATATTGCGAAGATGCCGCATATGCTTATTGCCGGAGCAACAGGTTCAGGTAAATCAGTATGTATCAACACAATTATTATGAGTATTCTTTATAAGGCAAAGCCAGAAGATGTAAGACTTATAATGGTTGACCCTAAGGTTGTTGAGCTAAGTGTATATAATGGAATACCACATCTGTTATTACCGGTTGTAACGGATCCTAAGAAGGCTGCGGGGGCGCTTAACTGGGCTGTTAATGAGATGACAGACAGATATAAGAAGTTTGCTGCTATGCAGGTTCGTAACATCAAGGGATATAATGATGTTGTTGTCAAGAAGAATAAGGAGGGCATAGACCCTCCAATGGAGAAGCTTCCACAGATTGTCATTATCATAGATGAGCTTGCTGACCTTATGATGGTTGCACCGGGTGAGGTCGAAGATGCAATATGCCGTCTGGCTCAGCTTGCTAGAGCGGCCGGAATACATATGGTTATAGCAACGCAGAGACCTTCTGTTAATGTAGTAACAGGACTTATCAAGGCAAATATTCCGTCTAAGATAGCATTTGCAGTATCTTCGGGAATTGATTCAAGAGTTATCATTGATATGAATGGTGCTGAGAAGCTGCTTGGAAAGGGAGATATGCTCTACTTCCCATCTAATCTTCCAAAGCCGCTGCGTGTTCAGGGCGCATTCGTATCTGATGAAGAGGTTGAAAATGTTGTATCTTTCCTTAAGGAGAATGCAGAGGAAGTATCTTATGATGAGAGTATTGCACAGGCTACTGTAAGTCAGGAGAGCATGCCTGGCAGCAGTAAAGGCGATGATGAGAGAGATTCACTTTTTGCTGATGCAGGAAGATTTGTTATTGAGAATGAAAAAGGCTCAATAGGAAGTCTGCAGAGACATTTTAAGATTGGCTTTAACAGGGCAGGACGAATTATGGACCAGCTTGCTGGTGCAAAGGTAGTAGGACCGGAGCTTGGAACTAAACCAAGAAAGGTTGAGATGACAATGGAAGAGTTTGAAACACTTCTAAAGCAGCAGTAATGTAAGTAATATATACTATAAAATAAGGAGACTAATGTATGAAGCTTTCAGAGATATTAAAAATATGTTCAGAAAATGAAACTGCAGATTTCAGGTACAGTGTTGTATGCGGCAGTACTGAGTCGCAAGTGACAGGAATTACATCTGATTCAAGAAAAATGCAGGATGGATATGCATTTGTATGCATTAAGGGTGCTGTGAGTGATGGACATAAATATATTGACCAGATTAAGGATAAGGCATCTGTAATTGTTGTTCTTGATGGTGAGTACGAAGCTAAGGATTGCAAGGCAGCAGTTGTTAGCACGGATAACACAAGGCTTGCGCTTGCACTTATGTCGGCAGCAATATATGGCAATCCTGATAAGAAGCTGTTTACAATAGGAATAACAGGAACTAAGGGAAAAACAACAACCACTTATATGGTTAAAAATGTGCTTGAGGCATGCGGCATTAAGACTGGACTTATTGGAACAATTGAGACTATTATCGGGGATGAAGCGATTCCGGCACATAATACAACACCTGAATCAATAGAGATTCACCAGTCATTTGCAAAGATGGTAGACGCTGGCTGTAAGGCAGTTGTTATGGAGGTGTCTTCGCAGGGACTTAAGCTTGACAGAACAGCAGGTATTATGTTCGATATAGGAGTGTTTACTAATCTTGAGCCCGACCATATCGGACCTAATGAGCATGAGTCATTTGAGGATTACCTTAACTGTAAGGCAAAGTTATTCAAGCAGTGCAAGGTTGGTATCGTTAATGCTGATGATAAGCATACCCAGGATATCCTTAGGGGAGCAATATGTAAGGTTGAAAGCTATGGTATCGGAGATAATGCTGATATTAAGGCTGAAAATATTGAACTTTTACATGAACCGGGTAAAATTGGTCTTACATATGACTGTACAGGACTTGTTAATATGAAGGTTGAACTTAATCTTCCGGGTAAGTTTTCTGTATACAATTCATTATGTGCAATAGCAATTACAAGGCATTTCGATGTTGACGAAGAGGCACTTAAGGAAACTCTTAAGCATGTTAAGGTTAAGGGAAGAATTGAGCTTGTAAAGGTTTCGGATGATTTTACATTAATGATAGATTATGCTCATAATGCAATGGCTTTAGAGAGTATACTTACAACTCTTAAGGAATATCACCCTCACAGACTTGTATGCCTGTTTGGATGTGGTGGTAACCGCTCCAAGGAAAGAAGATATGAGATGGGCGAGGTTTCAGGAAAACTTGCTGACCTTACTATTATCACATCAGATAATCCAAGATTTGAAGAGCCGGAGGCAATTATAGAAGATATCAAGACTGGAATTGCTAAGACTACCGGAAAGCATGTTGATATTACAGACAGAAAAGAAGCTATTAAGTATGCGATAGAACATGGCGAACCGGGTGATATTATTGTTCTTGCGGGTAAAGGTCATGAGGATTATCAGGAGATTAAGGGTGTGAAGTATCCTATGGATGAGAGGGTGCTTATCAAAGAAGTGCTTGAAGAATTGAAGGGTAATTAATGTACGCAGATGTAATAATAGACATTTCACATGAACAGCTTGATAAGACATTCCAGTATGCAGTTCCGGATGAATTGGTGGATGTAATTGAACTGGGAATGTCAGTTGATATTCCTTTTGGAGCAGGAAACAGGCAGATAACAGGGTATGTTGTAGGTTTGGGAGACAAGGCGGCATATCCTGTTGAAAAGATAAAATACATTACAGGAATTACTGAGGGAAAGGTCACTGCAGTAAGCAGAATGTTAAAGCTTGCGGCGTGGCTGAAGCACAATTATGGCTGTACCATGAATCAGGCAATTAAGACGGTTATTCCTGTAAAAGATAAGGTTAAACAGAAGGAAAAACGCTCGGTCAATCTTATTATTGACACGGCACAGGCGCAGAAGTATCTTGATGCATTTGCAAAGAAAAATGCAAAAGCAAGATACAGACTGTTAGAGGCACTGATTAAAGAACCTGTAATAGATGAAAGCATTATTAAATCCAAGCTTAATATCACGGCACAGACGGTCAAGGCGTTTGAAGATATGGGGATTGCCGAAGTCAGGTCAGAAGATATGTATAGGAATCCTGTAAGGAATGTTACCGGAGAAAGAAAGCGTATCGAACTTAACAAGCAGCAAAAAAACGCTGTGGATACAATAATAGCTGACTATGATAATGGTGATTATAAGACATATCTGCTTCATGGTGTTACAGGGAGCGGAAAGACTGAGGTGTATCTTGAGACAATTGAGCATGTCCTTAATCATGGAAGACAGGCAATTGTGCTTATACCGGAGATTGCACTTACATTTCAGACTGTGCAGAGGTTTTACCACAGATTCGGGGATAAGGTATCTATTATGAATTCCCGTATGTCAAAGGGAGAGCGGTATGACCAGTTTCTGCGGGCACAGAGAGGTGATATAAGTGTAATGATTGGACCGCGTTCGGCGTTGTTCACACCATTTTCAAATATAGGCCTTATAGTAATAGATGAAGAGCATGAAGGAGCTTATAAGTCAGAGACTGTTCCAAGATATCATGCAAGAGAGGTTGCATGCCATATTGCAAAGGAAGCAGGCGCTTCAGTGATACTTGGTTCTGCGACTCCTTCAATGGAAAGCTACTATGCGGCAATGAATGGACATATACAGCTTATTACACTTGACAGCCGGGCGGGAAGCGGAGGACTTCCAGCAGTTGATATTGTTGATCTGAGAGAAGAATTAAGGCTTGGAAACAGGACGATATTCAGCAACAGGTTAAGAGAACTGATGAGTGACAGACTTGCAAAGCATGAGCAGATAATGCTTTTCCTTAATAAGAGAGGCGTGGCTGGCTTTATATCATGCCGTTCATGCGGAAAGGTTATGAAATGCCCGCACTGTGATGTTTCACTTACGGAGCATGCTGATGGAAGGCTGATGTGTCATTACTGCGGATATACAACACCTAAGATAACTGTATGTCCTTCATGCGGTTCAAGATATGTTTCGGGCTTCAGTGCAGGAACAGAAGGTGTTGAAGCACAGGTTAAGAAAACATTTCCACAGGCAAGAGTGCTAAGAATGGATATGGACACTACAAGAGGCAAGGATGGACATGAAAAGATTCTGTCGGAATTCGCCAATGGTAATGCGGATATTCTTATTGGAACTCAGATGATTGTTAAAGGACATGATTTTCCAAATGTAACGCTTATGGGAGTGCTTGCGGCAGATATGTCACTTTATTCCAGTGATTACAGGGCTTCTGAGAGAACTTTCCAGCTTCTTACACAGGCGGCTGGAAGGGCAGGAAGAGCAGAAAAAAGCGGCAATGTAGTTATACAGACTTATACGCCGGAGCATTTTAGTATTGTTAGTGCGGCTAATCAGGATTATAATGCTTTCTATGAGCAGGAAATTGCTTACAGAAAGCTGTGTGGATATCCGCCGGCGGATAATCTTATGAAGATTATGTTATCTTCACCAGATGAGATGTTATTGACAAAGAGTGCAGCGTGGGTTAAAGCATTTGTGGATAACAACTGCAAGTATAAAGGACTTATGTGTATAGGTCCGGCAGATGCACCTATATATAAGATTAAAGATGTGTATAGTAAGATAATCTATGTAAAACATAAAGACAGGGAAGTTCTTAACAGTATACATGAAAAGCTTGATGTTAATATTGTTGGAAATCAGGCTTTTAAGAATATTAATGTACAATACGATATTAATGGATGATTGCGAGGAGGAATATATGGCAATAAGAAATATTAGAACACTTGGAGATGATATACTAAGAGCCAAGGCAAAAGAGATTACAGAGATGACACCAAGAATTGAAGAGCTTATTGATGATATGTTTGATACAATGTATGAAGCTAACGGTGTAGGTCTTGCAGCACCTCAGGTTGGAATCAGAAAGAGACTTGTTGTTATTGACTGTGGAGATGATCCTATTGTTCTTATCAATCCTGTTGTATTAGAGACAAGAGGAAGTCAGACAGGGCTTGAAGGATGCCTAAGTGTACCTGGAAAGACAGGTGAGGTTACAAGACCTAATTATGCCAAGGTTAAGGCTCTTAATGAGAATATGGAAGAGATTATAGTAGAAGGAGAGGAGCTTCTTGCAAGATGCCTTCTTCATGAGATTGACCATCTTGATGGTATAATGTATGTTGATAAAGTAGAAGGAGAACTTCTCTCTACAGATGACATTGAAGAAGAATAATTAATGAAAAGGGGAACAGAATGCGAGTAGTATTTATGGGTACACCCGATTTTGCTGTAGGGACACTTAAAGCAATAATCGAAGCAGGACATGATGTGGCAGCAGTTGTTACACAGCCTGATAAGCCAAGGGGAAGAAGCAAATCACTTGTTTTCTCTCCAGTTAAGGAGGAAGCTGTGGCGCATGGAATCACAGTGTTACAGCCGGAGAGAGCAAGAGATGAAGCATTTGTAGAAGAATTAAGAACATATAATGCAGATGTAATTGTTGTCGTTGCATTTGGACAGTTACTGCCGGCAAGTATTATTAACATGCCAAGATACGGCTGTATCAATGTTCATGCATCACTTCTTCCTAAGTACAGAGGTGCATCGCCAATCCAGTGGGCAGTTATTGATGGCTGTGAGTATTCAGGTGTTACAACCATGAAGATGGATGAAGGCCTTGATACAGGAGATATCCTAATGGTTGAGAAGGTGAAGCTTGATGCTAAAGAGACGGGAGGAAGTCTTTTTGACAGATTAAGTGATGTCGGTGCGCATCTTTTGGTTAAGACACTTGAAGGACTTGAAGCTGGAACTATTACTCCTGTTAAGCAGGATGATTCAGAAAGCACTTATGTAAAAATGCTTCATAAGTCATTTGGTAAGATGGATTTCAATAAGAGTGCAGCTGAACTTGAAAGACTTATAAGAGGACTTAATCCATGGCCTAGTGCATTTACTTATATAGATGGTAAAATGTTAAAGATATGGGATGCAGATGTTGCAGATAATATCAGTGAAGTACAGACAGAAGAAGTTAAGCCGGGACAGGTTGTTACGGTAGGAAAGAACACATTTACAATAGCCTGTGGACAGGGGTATTTAGTTGTTAATGAGGTTCAGTTAGAAGGTAAGAAGAGAATGGACAGCGGTTCGTTCTTAAGAGGCAACCAGTTAGAAGCAGGTGTAATGTTAGGAGAATAAGCAGAATCTTAAATGGTTCAGAAAAGAGGTATTATGGTAGCTTTATATGGTTATTATGGATATGGATATTACTATGATCCAATGTACATTCTGATAATAATATCATGCGTTATTGCACTGATAGCACAGGTAAAGGTAAAAAGCACATTTAACAAGTATTCCAGGGTGTCATCTTCAAAAGGAATGACAGGCGCAATGGTCGCAGAGCAGCTTTTAAGAAGCCAGGGAATATACGATGTATCTATTCAGAGAGTATCAGGAAGCCTGACAGATAATTATAATCCAAGAAATAAGACACTTAACCTGTCAGATTCTGTGTATAATTCAACATCTGTTGCTGCTATCGGAGTTGCAGCCCATGAAACAGGACATGCAATACAGCATGCTTACGGATATGGTCCTTTGAGCTTCAGAACAGCACTTTTTCCGTTAGCCAGTGTCGGTTCGCAGGTATCATGGATACTTATTGTGCTTGGACTTATATTTGGCTCAACTAATATACTTATAGATATTGGTATTCTTATGTTCAGTCTGGCAGTACTTTTCCAGCTTGTAACATTACCGGTTGAGTTTAATGCTTCGGCAAGAGCATTACAGCTTCTTGAATCAGAAGGATTCCTATATGGAGATGAGAACAGACAGGCAAGAAAAGTGCTTTCAGCAGCAGCCATGACATATGTTGCGGCGGCAGCCACAGCAATTTTACAGCTTTTAAGACTGATTTATTTATTTGGAGGAAGACGCCGTGACTGATTCGGTGAATTTAAGGGCAGTTGTACTGGATATACTTATGGAAATCAATGAGAAGGGTGAATTTTCACACCTTCTCATTAATAATGCACTGACAAAGTACCAGTATCTTGATAAGAATAAGAGAGCATTTATAGGCAGGTTGTCTCTTGGAACAATTGAGAACAGGATTGAACTTGACTATATAATAGACCAGTTTTCAAAGACTCCTGTAAGAAAGATGAAACCACTAATAAGAAATATATGTGAAATGTCTGTATACCAGATAATATATATGGATAATATTCCGGATTCAGCAGTGTGCAATGAGGCTGTAAAGCTGGCTGCAAAACGTGGATTCACAGGACTTAAGGGCTTTGTGAACGGAGTCTTAAGAAACATTGCAAGAAATAAAGACAATATTACATATCCTGACAGGAATAAGGATATTGAACAGTACCTTTCTGTAAAATACTCAATGCCATTATGGATAGTTAAAATGTGGCATAGTCAGTTAGGTATTGATAAGACTGAGAAAATTCTTGCAGGCTTTAAGCAGGAAAAAAAGACTTATGTAAGATGTAATACAGCAAAGGCACCGGTTGAAGAGATAAAGAGGATTCTTTCACAGGAAAATGTATCTGTGGCAGATGTTGAAGGTATACCATATGCTTTAGAGATTAAGGACTATGATTATATAGCCGGACTTAAGAGTTTCAGGGATGGTCTGTACCAGATACAGGATATAAGCTCCATGACAGCAGGATATATGACTGGATTTAAGGCTGGGGACACAGTAATTGATGTGTGCGCAGCACCAGGAGGCAAGAGTGTTAATGCTGCAATAAGTGTTGGCACTGATGGTAAAGTATATTCAAGGGATGTATCAGATTATAAGGCAGGACTTATTGAAGAAAATATATCAAGGCTAGGACTTAATAATATAGAAGTTCAGGTAAAAGATGCACTCGTAATGGATGAATCTATGAGAGAGAAGGCAGATGTTGTTATAGCAGACCTTCCATGCTCAGGACTCGGCGTTATGGGAAGAAAGCCTGATATCAGATATAATATAACAGAGGACAAGCTTGTTTCATTAAAAGAGCTTCAGCAGAGCATACTTTCTGTTGTACAGGCATATGTTAAGCAGGGCGGTATAATGATGTATAGTACATGTACAATTAATTCAGAAGAGAATGAAGCCAATGCTGACTGGTTATGTAAAGAATATGGCTTTAAGAAGATAGAATACAGACAGATTCTGCCGGGAAAGAATGGCGGAACAGATGGGTTCTTTGTTGCAAAACTTAGGAGAGAATAGACATGACAGATATTAAGTCACTTAATTATGACGAACTTGTAACATATATGGCTGGACTTGGCGAAAAGAAGTTCAGGGCTTCGCAGCTATATCAGTGGATGCATGAAAAGCTGGCAGACAGTTTTGATGAATGTACCAACCTTTCTAATGCATTAAGACAGAAGTTAAAGCAAACATCAGAATATGTATGCTTAGAGCCTGTCAGGGTACAGCATTCAAAGCTTGACGGAACAGAAAAATATCTGTTCAGATTATCGGATGGTAATTATGTTGAAAGTGTACTCATGAAATATCATCATGGTAATTCAGTATGTATATCTTCACAGGTTGGATGCCGTATGGGATGCCGTTTTTGTGCATCTACACTTAACGGCAAAGTCAGGGATTTAAGACCATCTGAAATGCTTGACCAGATATACAGAATACAGAAGATTACAGGAGAGCGAGTAAGCAATGTTGTAGTTATGGGTTCTGGAGAGCCAATGGATAACTATGATAATCTTATTAAGTTTATAGAACTTCTCAATGATGAGAGGGGGCTTAATATAAGCCAGCGAAATATTACTGTATCATCATGTGGAATAGTACCTAAGTTAAAGGAACTTGCTGACCTTAAGTTACAGATTACACTTGCTATTTCACTTCATGCTCCTAATGATGAACTAAGAAAGACAATGATGCCTATAGCAAATAAGTATTCAATTGAGGAGATAATGGATGTATGCAGGTATTACATAGAATGTACAGGCAGAAGAATCTCATTTGAATACAGCCTTGTTAAAGGCGTCAATGATTCAATGGAATGTGCAAAGCAGTTGATTGAACTTGTTAAGGGCATGAACTGCCACATTAATCTTATACCTGTTAATCCTATCAAGGAGCGTGATTATAAGCAGACTGGTAAGGATGAAGTGTACGCATTTAAAAATAAACTTGAAAAGAACGGAATAAATGTTACAATTAGAAGGGAAATGGGCAGAGATATTGATGGTGCCTGTGGACAGTTAAGGAATAAGTATATGGAGGATGTTGATGAAAGCAACGGCGATTACTGATATAGGCAAGACGCGTGCCGTTAATCAGGATTATATATATACATCTGTTGACAGGGTTGGATGCTTGCCTAATCTGTTTATTGTAGCAGATGGAATGGGCGGTCATAAAGCTGGTGATATAGCTTCACGTTTTACAGTTGAAACTATTAAAACTCTTATTGAACAGTCACAGGGAAAAGATGCGATATCCATTATTAATGATTCGGTTAAGATGGTTAATGGTCTGCTTTTACAGAAGGCATCTGAATCAGAGGATTACTATGGTATGGGAACAACGCTTGTTATCGCAACCATATTTGATAATGTATTAAGAGTTGCTAATGTAGGAGACAGCAGATTATATGTAATAGATGACAATGACATAACTCAGATAACAAGAGATCATTCACTTGTTGAAGAGATGGTTCTTGCAGGACAGTTAAGTAAAAGCGAGGCAAGAACACATGCCAGAAAGAATGTCATAACAAGGGCAATCGGAGTAGAGGAACAAGTCGAACCAGAGATGTTTTCAATTGATCTTAAAGAAAACAGTAAGGTTCTTATGTGTTCTGATGGTCTTACTAATATGCTTGAAGATGCAGAGATATTAAGCATTGTAAGGAACAATGCCGATATAGAAGATGCAGCGAGAATGCTTATTGACAGAGCGAATGAGAATGGCGGTAAGGATAATATTTCAGTTATAATTGTAGAACTGTAAGTGAAAGGGATAGGTTATGTTAAGAAAAGGAATGTTTTTAGCTGACAGATACGAGATAATCGAGCAGATTGGCACAGGCGGAATGTCAGATGTTTACAAAGCAAAGTGCCATAAACTCAACAGATATGTTGCTATTAAGGTAATGAAGTCTGAGTTTAGTGAAGACAAGACATTTGTATCTAAGTTCAGGGCAGAGGCACAGTCTGTAGCAGGATTTACACATCCTAATGTAGTTAATGTATATGATGTCGGTGATGAGAACGGAGTATATTACATTGTAATGGAGCTTGTAGAGGGCATAACTCTTAAGAAATACATAGAAAAGCGTGGCAAAATACCTTTTAAGGAAGCTGTTAGCATTGCAATTCAGGTTGCTAACGGACTTGATGCAGCACATAAGCATAATATTGTCCACAGGGATATTAAGCCACAGAACATTATTATATCTAAGGAAGGCAAGGTCAAGGTAACAGACTTTGGAATTGCCAAGGTTGCTTCATCAAGTACAATTAATTCGTCATCAACAATGGGTTCGGTTCATTATATTTCACCTGAACAGGCAAGAGGCGGATATTCTGATGCGAGAAGTGATATATACTCTCTCGGTATAACAATATTTGAGATGCTGACAGGTACAGTACCGTTTGATGGTGACTCTACAGTTGCAGTAGCAGTACAGCATATTCAGGATGAGATACCTGCACCATCTACGGTTGCAGCGGATATACCATTAAGTATAGACAGAATTGTTATTAAATGTACACAGAAGAAACCTGACAGAAGATATCAGACAGCAGCAGAACTTATAACAGATCTTAAAAAAGCTCTTGTAATGCCAGATGAAGATTTTGTTAAGATGGCTCCGGCTTATGCAGCAGCAGGAGTGGCAGCTACAGCTTCATCTGATACAGAAGAAGTTAATGCTGGTGAGAATGATGATGCATTATCAGATGATGATATTTTTCTGGAAGATGATGAAAATGAAGATTCGGATAATGAATTACAGGAAGACGATGAGGATGTAGATATTGATGATGAGGATAATGACAAGCTGGATTTAATTATGAAAATAATTGGAATAGGAATAGCTGTTATTATACTTATTGTTACAATATTTGTTATTGTTAAGCTTGTTGGAAGCACTAAGTCACATAAGAATGAAAATACAGAAACTGTATCAACTACAGAAGAGACTGTATCAACAGCAAATGCCAAGGATACAGTTACAGTTCCTAAGGTTGAGGGCATGCCTAAGGATGAAGCTGTTAAAGCACTTAATGATGTCGGACTTGGCTATAAGCAGGTTGTACAGAGCTCTAAGACAGTGGCTAAGGATACTGTAATTTCACAGGGAACTAAGGCAGGTGCCAAGGTGGCAAAGAATACACAGATTATTCTTACTATAAGCGGTGGGGAAGAAGTTGTTAATACAACAGTTCCATCTGTTACAGGGGAATCAGAATCTGATGCAAGAGAAAAACTGGAATCAGCAGGATTTAAGGTTTCGGTTGATTATGATTACAGCAGCACTGTTGATGAAGGCAAAGTAATTAAGGCTTCTCCATCAGGAAGTGTGGCACAGGGAACAACAGTTACAATTACAGTAAGCCGTGGAAAGCAGATTAAGAATGTTACAATGGCTAATCTTGTAGGAAAGACTGAGTCAGAAGCAAGACAGTGGCTTGAAAATAACGGACTTAAGGCAAGTGTTTCTTATACAACATCTAGCGGAACATATGGATATGTAGTTTCAAGTGATTACTCAGAAGGTACTTCAGTTCCAGAGGGAACAACAGTTACAGTTACAGTAAGCCATAAGCATGAAGAGCAAACAAAGGCTACGGAACCAACAAAGGCTACAGAGTCAACAAAGGTTACAGAAGCAACAAAGGCTACAGAAGCAGCACAGAATTAATCAGGTATAATTATTTATATGCAGGGAAAGATAATTAAGGGTATCGCTGGTTTCTACTATATACATGTAGAAACCAGCGGTATTTATGAATGTAAGGCAAAAGGGATATTCAGAAACCGACACATTAAACCACTGGTTGGTGATAATGTGGAGATAGAAGTTATTGATAAGGATAATTTCAAAGGAAATGTGGTGGACATCCTTCCAAGAAAGAACGAACTTATAAGACCGGCTTCTGCTAATATCGACCAGGCAATGGTTATATTTGCAGTAAAGACGCCAGAACCTAATTTTAATCTGCTTGATAAATTCATTCTTATGATGAATTATCAGGATGTTCCGACCGTTGTATGCTTTAATAAGGAAGAACTGGCGGATGATGAATATAAGAATGAATTAAAGAAGAAATATGAAGGCTGTGGCTGTGAGTGCATATTCATAAGTGCAAAGAATAATATTGGAATTGACAGTGTAATGGAAGTGTTGAAAGGAAAGACTACAGTGCTTGCAGGCCCTTCAGGAGTTGGAAAGTCGACACTTACCAATCTGCTTATACCGGGCATGGAAGAGCAGGGAGAAGTCAGCCAGACAGGAGAAGTAAGCAGGATAGGCCGAGGAAGGCATACTACAAGACATTCCGAGATATACAATGTATGTAAGCAAACATATATATGTGATACTCCGGGATTTACATCACTTAATCTTCCGGATGTTGAGAAAGAAGATTTAAGATTTTACTTTGAAGAGTTTGTACCATTCGAAGGAAAGTGCAGATTCAATGGCTGCATGCATGTAAGCGAACCGGGATGTGCGGTAAAACAGGCAGTTGAAGACGGAATTATCAATTATGACAGATATAAGTCATATACAGATATATTTGAAGAAATAAAGAACAAGAAGAAGTACTAAATGTACTTGAAAACAGAAAGGTTGTTAATTATGAGTGGTTTAAAGAAAATTTTGTCACCATCAATATTATCGGCAGACTTCAAGAAATTAGGAGAAGAGCTTGAAACGATTGATAAGGCAGGAGCTGAATATGTTCATGTAGATGTTATGGATGGACTTTTTGTAAAGAGTATTTCATTCGGAATGCCAGTTATTAAGTCAGCAAGAAGTGCGACTGACAAGGTTTTTGATGTACATCTTATGATTGAAGAGCCTATAAGATATATAGAAGATTTTGTTAAGGCAGGAGCTGATATAATTACAGTACATGTTGAAGCGTGTAAGGATGTTGTTGCTACATTAGAAAAGATTAAGGAATGTGGTGTAAAAGCAGCTATAACACTTAATCCACCGACACCGGTATCAGCAATTGAGCCTTATCTTGATAAGGTAGATATGGTTCTTGTAATGAGCGTTAATCCGGGATTTGGGGGACAGAAGTTCATACCGGAATCACTTGATAAAGTAAAAGAAATAAGAACTTTATTAGATGCTAAAGGACTTGATACAGATATTGAGATAGATGGTGGAGTGAATGCCGGAAATCTTGCATCAATTCTTGAGGCAGGTGCTAATGTAATAGTAGCAGGTTCAGCAATCTTTTCTGGAGATGTAGCTGATAATGTTAAGAAGTTTAAAGAAATAATGGGCGCGTGGTAAAACCACACGCCCATTAATATTATACATTGAATCTGAAAAGGATTACATCGCCATCTTTAACGACATATTCTTTACCTTCCATTCTTACAAGACCTTTCTCTTTGGCTCCGTTATATGAACCACAGTCAAGTAAATCCTGATAGTAAACAACTTCTGCTTTAATGAAGCCTCTTTCGAAATCACTGTGAATCTTTCCGGCAGCCTGCGGAGCTTTAGTTCCCTTAGTGATTGTCCATGCTCTGGTTTCTGTCTCGCCTGCTGTTAAGTAACTGATAAGACCAAGAATACGGTAGCTTGCTGCAATAAGTTTATCAAGACCTGATGAACTTATGCCAAGGTCTTCAAGAAACATCTTCTTCTCATCATCATCTAATTCTGAGATTTCCTGTTCAATCTGTGCACAGATAACGAATACTTCACAGTTATCCTTCTTAGAATATTCTCTTACTCTTTCAACATATTCATTGTCAGCACCATCATTGGCAAGGTCATCTTCTGACACATTAGCTGCAAAGATTACAGGCTTAGCTGTAAGAAGGTTGTATTCCTTTAAAAATGCTTCTTCATCTTCGTCCTGACATTCAAAATTCTTAGCTAAATTACCTTCTTCAAGAAAAGCCTTAAGTCTTTCAAGAAGGTCACATTCTTTAGCAATATCCTTGTTATTGTATGAAGCACGCTTCTGCTTTGACAGACGTCTGTCTAATACTTCAATATCTGAGAATATAAGCTCAAGATTGATAGTTTCAATATCTCTTATTGGGTCAATAGAGCCATCAACATGAACGATGTTAGAATCTTCAAAACATCTTACAACATGAACGATAGCATCAACCTCACGGATGTTGGCAAGGAACTGGTTTCCAAGACCTTCACCCTTAGATGCACCTTTAACAAGACCTGCAATATCTACGAATTCAATAACAGCAGGTGTTATCTTTGCTGAATTATATAAAGCGGCAAGCTTGTCAAGTCTGTCATCCGGAACTGCAACAACACCGACATTAGGGTCAATTGTACAGAAAGGATAGTTAGCTGACTCTGCTCCTGCCTTAGTAAGTGAATTAAAAAGGGTACTTTTGCCGACATTAGGCAGACCCACGATACCAAGCTTCATAATAGAATCTCCTCATTAATTATTCCTGTCTCTTATACACATCTGACGCTGCCGACGACGGAGAGAGTGTAGAT
>ERZ1026960.472-NODE-472-length-18793-cov-8.334668_pt1 | contig 18793 bp, 18 predicted proteins | sample MGYA00519458_ERZ1026960 | MGnify/ENA primary metagenome ERZ1026960 (study PRJEB26926, sample SAMN06164516) | human gut metagenome | biome: ENVO:00009003; feature: ENVO:2100002; material: ENVO:00002003 | host: Homo sapiens | place: USA | collected 2012 ...
AAGCCTCCCTGCTGGTAAGACAGTAAAACTCAAATTTCTTGGAACAGGCATGATCTCGGTCATGCCTGTTCCGCTTTTAGCAGCTCATCCACGGGAATGTAGCCCACAAGGTCGTACTCGATATGTACCTTCTGCCTGCGCTTGCCGCTGGACTTGTCCGGTGCATCCACATAGACCGCCTTGACAAGCTCTCTGAGGGCATAGGGCGTCAGCTCCGTGAGGGCGCTGTTCCTCTTTACCCGCTGAACAAACTGCTCTATATTCTCTGCCTGTTGTTCCTGTTCATGTATTTGCTGTTGCAGACCCATGACCTCGGCTTTGAGGTCTTTTTGTTCCTCGGTGTAGTTCTTGCTCATCATCGCAAAGCGTTCATCATCCAGCCGACCGGCAACATTGTCCTCATAAATGCGGATGAAAAGACGGTCAAGTTCGCCGATTCGCTTCTCAGCCTGTGCCAGCCGCTTCTGAGACAGCCGCAGCGATTCCTCACTCTGCATACGGAGCTTTTGCTCCATTTCAGAACGGAAATACGCCTCATAGCGAGTGACTACCGATACGACCTCCTGAATGTGCTTCCAGACAATCTGTTCCAGCACAACGGCACGGATATAATGTCCGCTGCACTTGTCCTTGTTGGCACGATGGGTGGAGCAGATGAAGAAGTCCTGCCGCTTTTCGAAATAGCTGGTGGTGGAGTAGTAGAGCTTCTGCTTGCAGTCATTGCAGAACACCAAGCCGGAGAACATATTGCTCTTTCCCGTCGCTGTTCTGCGGTGCCGCTGCTGCCGAATCTCCTGTACCTTATCAAAGACTTCCAGAGAGATAATTGCCGGGTGGGTGTTATAGAAAATCTTGCGATTCTCCATTGGATTTTCCCGCTGCTTTTTGTCCCAGATGGAGTTGGTGTAGGTCTTGAAATTGACCGTGCATCCTGTGTACTCCATGTATTCGAGGATGTAAGCAACGGTGCTTTCGTGCCAGCGATATTCATTCTCCGGGGTCTGATGCGGTGTTTTTCTGCCCTCCCGCTGTTTGTAGGCGGTGGGGTTCAGCACCTTCTCCTTTTCCAGCATGGCTGCGATCTGGCTCGGTCCTTTTCCCTCCATACAGAGTGCAAAGATCCGCTTGACGACCTGTGCAGCTTCCTCATCAATCACCCATTTCTTGGGGTCGCCAGAGTCATGCTTGTAGCCGTAGGGAACGTTGGTGGTCAAGCGCTCTCCACGCTCACCCTTTGCCTTGTTGACGGCTCGGATTTTGCGGCTGGTATCCTTGGAATACCACTCGTTGAACCAGTTCTTGATGCCTGCCATGTCGCTGTCGGTGCTGTTGGGGTCAATAGTGTCGAAGTGGTCGTTGATGGCAATATACCGCACGCCGTACTGAGGAAACGTGTAGTTGATATAAAGCCCTGTCAGCGAAGAATTACGACCGAGTCTTGAAAGATCTTTCGTAATCACCACTTCCACATGACCGGCTTCAATTTCCGCAAGCATCTTCTGAAAGCCGGGGCGGTTGGAAAAATCCACGCCGCTATACCCGTCATCAATAAAGAACGTCGGGTTCGGAAAGTGCTGAGATTTTGCATACTCCATTAACATGATCTGCTGATGCTGGATGGAGTTCGACGGGTCATCTTTGCCGTCCTTTTCTTTGGTGTCCTCCACGGACAGTCTGCAATAAAGCGCTGTGATTTTGTCGGTTGCCCTTAACATATTGTTGTCCTCCTTTGGTGGGGCAACTGTCTGAACAGGATTGGATTTTTGGTTTATATCAAGAGAAACGTCGTTACTCATCGGCGTCCTCCGTGATACTACTTTTATCATCGGCAGCGTTCTGCTCCATAATGCGTCTGAGCTTCTTGCCGAGGGTTTCCGCACCCTCGTAGCTGCCGGTTACGGTGTATTCCGTGCCGCCGTGTTCCTCCACAATTTTAACATCGGGCAACCAAAAGGCGGACGGATTTTTCACCACGATGTTGCCCTTTTCATCGAAAGAAAACTCCCTCTTGGGGGCATTGTCGGGGCGTGGCTTGACCTTGGCATACGGGTCAGGATTGGAGAAATAAAACGAGCGGATTTCACCGTCCTCCTCGCCGTTATCAAAATCATCGTCGGCAAAAATCTCATCCAGTTCCTCGTCGGTCAGTTCGATAATTTCATTGTCTTTTCCTTTCGGATTCACTTCGTCAAGCCTCCTTCGCTTCGGTTCATTTTATGTAAAAATTCAGTCGGAGTAGCAAAACGGACGAACGCCGTCAATGGTCAAGATGAACGGCTGCGCCGCCATTGACAGCGCCCCTCCGTTTCGCTTTTTGGCAGGCAAGGCGGCGGTTGCCGCCGATTTCCATTTGGGAAATGGCGCTTACTAACATGGGAAACGGAGAATAGCAAGCACAGCAAGTGTATGTACACTTGCGAAATCCGGCGTGGTACGACCGGGATTTCCTTGCAGAATAGCAAGCAAATCCGGTGAGTACCCACACCGGAGCTTGCCATTCTGGCAAGCAATGCACGGCGGTACCCACTTCTCATTACCTGCCAACTGCGAAACGCACTTGGCAAGCAATGCTCGTGTTTATACACCCGTACAATCTTGTTGGGGAAATACCCCAAACCCCCGAACGATTTCAGAGAAATCGGCTACGCTCCTGCGGAGCTGTTTTTAATGTGCTTAATGCACATCAAACATGAAGGCTATATGCTCGCAAATCGTCACCGCTTATTTCAGTAGCTTCTACGATCTTGTAGTGTCGCTCATTTACTTTTACGATTCGCTGTTCTTCAATCGCAAATTCAAACATTGCAACAATATCACGAGTGACAAACTGGCACGCAATAGAGCGACAAATCAGTTCAGGATATTTCTCTGCACATAAAGCAAGGTCTTGCTCTATCTGTGAAATCCCAAGCTTGTCTGTACCGCCTTTGGCTTGTACTGGAATAATAAATTGCTGCCCAGCTTTATCAATGCCAACATAAATTTCATCTGTTTCAACTTGACCAATTCCTGTCACCGTTGTGCGTAAGTGATTTTGAAGTGAATAGCAGGTAACGCCCAAAAATATATCAATCAGTCGATTGTATCGCACTATTGCCAGCAGTGCTTGTTCGTCTGAAATGCTATATTTTTTCACTATACTCGGCGTTCCATCTGGGATTTTTGTAGTTGCCAACATTGTATCAATTTCAACGAACTCAGAACCTTGCGTAAGAACAAATTCGTGCTGAGCTATCCCAACATTTTTTATGCGCCAATAGAAACCTTCTGGTGCGGTTTTAATTATTTCCTGAGGTAAGCTTTTGCGATACTTGTAGGAGTATATGATATCTCCCAAATTTTTAGGGACAGCAATTTTCAACTGATGGGCTTTCGCTGCTAAGTCTTTACGCTCGAATCGAACAGAAGCTGCGCCAGCTTCGTACCGGTCAAAGAATATTCCGTTGATAATATCATCATACTTTGCCATGTCAATCTCCTTTATATTTCAAAACTAAGACATCCTCATTAAGCCACGTTTCTGTGGCTGTAGCAAAACGCTTTCTAAAGGTATCAACTCGATCAACTCTATATCCGCCGATACTCTCCGCAACTTCGCCTAGAAGGACAGAGGTGCGAATTGGAATCTGGAAGTATGATGCCTGATCTCCAACTACATAGGCAAGTGATGCACCATTGCGAAGATATGGTTTTAATTCGGAAAGATGTCTCGCCATCCCTCCAAAATACTGTTTTACAACAGAAGCGTATAGTTTTTCAAAACCAGATGTCTTTCCAAGTTCTAAACGTCGTTCTTCTATTTCGTTGCTCAATTTGTTTATCGATCCAATATTTGATATGTATTGAGCGTCATTATCACTGCGATAAACATTTTTTGAATTGGAACGAATGAACCCTTTCTTAATATTTCTAAGATCATCTTTAGTATTTATAAAGCCTAAAATAACCGATTCGAGCCTTGTCGTCCTAGAATAATCCTTCTCGTTTGGATAAGGAGGTGAGGTAATTACACAATCCACCTTGCCGATGTAATCCCTTTTGGGAATACTTCTTGCGTCTCCTAAAGAAATATCAGCAAAAGTTGAAGAATGGTGCTTCCAATATTCTAAATCAGTTTCCATTCGCTCAATCTCCGAAAGCCATATTTCGACTACATCAACAGATTCTTTTTTCTTTCGACTTATCCCTACCTCAGGTCCGAATTTCAAGTTGCTGTATGAATAGACGATGTGTTTTGCCAATGCAAGCAAATAGTAATCCTCAAAAGGAGAATTTGCTGCTCGAATAGAATCTCTCAATACTAATGTACTACTCAATGGTTGCTCGCAGATGGAATTTTTCAAAATTAAAGAAGTTTGCTCCTCGGAAAGTGTTCTCGGCTTTGATAATGAATTTATCGTCCGTGCTGCTGCCAATGCGATTTGTTTTGCTGTGTTCAAAAAATTGAAAGTATCGTTCGCCCATACGCACTTTGTCTTACTTACAAAATGTGTCAGAGGACTTGCTTCTATGCCCCAAGAAGAAACTCCGTGCTTTTTGCACTCAACATTAGTTGTTCCTGTCCCGCAAAAGGGATCCAAAACAAACGATGTCTGATCAACACAAAAAGTTTCCAAATACTGCTGAACTAAATGCGGTGGAAACGACAGAACAAATCGATACCAGTCATGAATAGAAGAATCTTCAACCCTTAATTTATTTTCAACATTCCCCATTGCTATCCTCATCTTGCGTGTGATCGATTACATCAACTACCTGATCAATGTTACAACCTAACGCACAACATATTTTTTCAATGCTTTCAAGCGAAACATACTCATCCTTGCCCAACTTTGCAAGCGTACTGCTACTTATACCAGCTATATTCTTTAGATCGGTTCGCTTCATCTTTTTGTCCAAAAGCAACTTCCATAATTTTGTATAGGTAACCGCCACGTTATCGCCCCCTTGATGCCTTTAATTATATCACATATTTAAGAGAAATCAAGGCAGATGCAGATAAAAAGTTCGCATAATCAAACTTAAAATACATTTATATAGATATTGCATCTGATTTGAAATACTTCCCGTTCTGTGCAGCTTAATTTGTTAAGTAGTGGTCGATTATTCTCTTTTCCGCGAAAACAACTGCCATAGTGCAACCAAATTCCACTAAACCGTGTTTTTATATTCCGCGTAAGCTAATGTGCTGAATAATGGACACTTTTGCGTATGCAAACCAAATTGAGTGAACAAGTGATAGAAGATATGCCAACATCCGTACAATAACCTTACAGAACCCCAAATAAGAGATTTTCGACCCTTAGATGTACAAAAACAGGCGACACCCAACCGAAGCTGAGTGCCGCCTGCTTTGTTGTCCAATCCTGCTTAGCAGATGCCGATTTTGTAGTTTTCTCAAATTACTGTCTTATCGGCACACGCCAAAAGGGCTCCATCTTATAGGGAAACGAAATGACCCCCCAGGGGCACTACCGGTACGGAACAAGTGAAATAGCCGCAAGCCATCATTCGATGGCTTGCGGCTATTTTCGTTTATGTCCAATATCATGTACATGGATAAATTGCGTGATTGTAAACGCGATAGCAGTAGCCTTTTTACTATTGTAGCGCAATCGGCAGCATGATGCAAAAACATATTCTTTTTGCTCTTGATTTCTTTCTAATAATCGTTATAATAATTATTAGAAAGTTTGTTAGAGCGGGGGTCGTTTTATGATTGAGAATAAGACCACGGAATTTAAGCGTGAGTACATGGACGACATCAAATATGCTATAGTTGCCTTTGCAAATACGGATGGCGGAAAGATTTATATTGGCGTGAATGATGATGGAAGTGTCCGTGGTATTGAAAACACCGATGCAGTCATGCTTCGGATCACAAATATGATTCGAGATTCCATTCGTCCGGATGTTACCATGTTTACTGAGTGTGCCATCGAAACCATCGAAGAAAAGCCTGTTGTGGTTTTGACAGTGCAGCGAGGTACTGCCCGTCCCTATTACCTCGCAGGGAAGGGCATCCGCCCAGAGGGCGTGTATGTTCGCCAGAGCGCATCCTCTGTTCCGGCTTCTGAGACAGCCATACTGAATATGATTAAGGAGACCAGCGGTGACCGTTACGAGGATGCTCGCTCCATTAATCAGCAGTTGACTTTTGAAAAAACGGAAAGCTATTTTGCAAAGCGTAGTCTTCCTTTCGGAGATCAGCAGAAGCGAACGCTGAATATCATCGGCTCCGATGGTACCTACACCAACCTTGGTATGTTGCTATCTGATCAATGCGTTCACACCATCAAGCTGGCTGTATTTGATGGCAGCAAGAAAAGCGTGTTCCGTGACCGCAAGGAGTTGAGTGGCTCTTTGCTCACGCAGTTGGAGGATGCCTATTCCTACATTGATCAGTTCAACCATACCCGTGCGGAATTTGTAGGGCTGGAACGCATTGACAGGCGAGATTACCCCAGCGAAGCGTTACGCGAAGCATTGCTCAACGCCATCACCCATCGTGATTACAGCTTCAGCGGCTCCACACTGATCAGCATCTTCGATGACCGCATTGAGTTCGTGACTATTGGCGGTCTGGTTCGCGGCCTTACTTTTGACGATATTATGCTCGGTGTATCTGCGCTCCGTAATCCAAATTTGGCCAATGTATTTTATCGGCTGAAACTAATTGAAGCTTACGGCACTGGTATTCTAAAAATTAATGAGAGTTACGCCGACTGCGCTGTAAAGCCGCAGTTTGAGGCTACAGATAACGCCTTCAAAATTACACTACCTAACATCAACTATGCAGGTACTCGAAAAGATGTAACCGCTACAGCCCCATTGAAGGTCGCCGATAAAGCAGAACGGCAGGAAATGCTGCTCCGTTTGACCGAAAAGCAGGGATACATCATTCGCAAAGATGTGGAAGCTGAGTTGAACGTTTCTCAGGCTACCGCCATTCTGATCCTGCGGGATATGGTCGAAAAAGGTCTCTTGATCAAGGAAGGCTCCGGTAAGCAGCAGAAGTACCGCATTGCGGAATAACACCCATGCCGAAGTGGAGGTTAAGAGGTTAATATGTATATTGAATTAAAATGCCGGTCCTGCGGCAAAGATTTCCGTGTGGATTTCACCAGCAATGAGTATGATGTAGATAAGTGTCCTAAGTGCGGAAGCTATCTTAGCTTTAGTGATGTGACTCGAATTAGGGCAATTACGGATCCGTTCTATACAAATGTTAGCAGGATCGATAGCGTGAGTGTGTGCGGAATTCATACAGAAGAAAACTGTGCCGCCGGAACTGCAATTATCGCTGCTGACTTGTTCTCCTCTGATATAGAGCAGCTGAACGAAGTGTATCAATCTTCATCGCCGGAGGTGAAGAGCAAACTTGCAGCTTTAATCGATAAGTTCTATCTTTTGGTCAACAGTGATGCCCAAGATGGAAATATCGATAAACTGGATCTGACATTAGACAGCTTGCGTGCGTTGTTTCTGGAGAAAGCAAATGAAAACCACAAGGAAATGGCGCATATACTTGGCCTTGCGCAGGAGGGATAAGAATGCCTAACCTTTCGCAATTAAAACGAGAACGTATGTTAGCGTTCTTGCAAAAGATAAAGGACGAGCACCGGGACGATGACGATATGCTCATCGCCCTGGGCGAGATTGAGAGTGAGCTGACCTCCAAGAAGTATGGCCTTGTCTGGGAGCAGCATGAGGAAGCCGTGGATGTGATGATGCGGGATAATGTTCCTGTGTTCACGGAAGTTCCGGAGCGGGAAATCACTGCGGCACCCGGTCAGGGCTATAACTTCATCCTGGAGGGCGATAATCTCCACTCCCTGCGGCTGTTGGAGAAAACCCATAAGGGAAAGATCGATATTATTTACATTGACCCTCCCTACAACAGAGGCGGTAATGACTTTAGATATGAGGACACCTTTGTTGAAAAACAAGATGGTTTCAGGCACAGCAAATGGCTCTCTTTTATGGAATCTCGGCTTCGTATTGCATGGCAACTTCTAAAGTCAGACGGCGTTATCTTTATTTCTATTGATGATTTTGAGATGGGTGCTCTGCGGATGCTTTGCGACGATGTGTTTGGCGAAGCTTTTTTCCTGTGCAATATCGTATGGCAGAAACGCTATTCCAGAGAAAATCGTGAAGCGATTGGCGATGCACACGAGTATATTCTTGTGTATGCCAAGGATAAGCTGAAGTTTAAGGAGAATAGACACCTTGTCCCCATGAGCGAAGAACAGGCAAAGGTGTATAAGAACCCCAATAATGATCCCAAGGGCAGATGGAGAGCAGTTCCTATGACCGCCCAGGGATATCGGCCAAATCAGATGTATCCAATTGTCGATCCAAAGGGTGGAGTTCATTATCCACCCGAAGGTCGTTGCTGGAGCACTATTGAGCCTGAATTCAAAAAGCTTTTGGCGCAGGGGCGGATTTACTTCGGCAAAAATAACGACTCTCAGCCCAATACTATCCGCTACTTATCTGAAGTTGAGGGGGTTGTTCCCTGGACATGGTGGAACAACGAGGATGTTGGTCACACCGACGAAGCGAAGAAGGAATTGTACGCAATCCTCGGAAAGACCAATAACTTTGAAACCCCGAAGCCAGTTCGTCTCATAAAGCGGATATTGGAAATTGCTTCTAACCCCGATTCTCTTGTTCTGGACTTCTTTGCTGGTTCTGGTACCACAGGCCAGGCGGTGTTGGAAATGAACAAGAGAGATAACGGCAATCGTAGATTCATTCTGTGTACCAATAACGAAGTAAATATCTGTGAGGAAGTTACATACGAGCGCATTCGCCGTGTTATCAACGGGTATGGTAAGCAGGCTGGCTTACCTGCGAATCTACAATATTACCGTACTGACTTTGTTCCGATGGACGATGAATACCTGTCCGACACCCTTCTGGAACACATCCGGGAAATGATCCAGTTGGAGCATGGTGTTAAGATTGACGGTAGCCAGTATTTGATGGTTATGAGTGACGAGGAAGCCGATGAACTACAGACACATTGGGGCGAGTACAAGGGTGTAAAGGCCATCTATGCATCCAAGGAAGTTCTGTTCACTACGGAGCAGAACGCGCTCTTTGCCGGTGTGGAGATCCACACCATTCCCGACTATTACTTTAACTTTGAACTGAAGGAGGTGGGCGAAACATGGTAAACGGTATCAACATCAATCTGTTTGATTTTCAGGAAAAGGCGGTCATCAAGCTGATGGATATTGTGACCGACAGCCGATCCAAGCAGACCGTTATTGTGAAATCTCCCACCGGCTCCGGTAAGACCATCATTCTGATCGATTTTATCGAAGAATACCTGACCAAGATCAATAGCCGCACCGCCTTTATCTGGCTGTGTCCCGGCAAGGGTGATCTGGAAGAACAGAGCCGCCAGAAGATGTGTAAATTTGCGCCCCACCGCTATACTCAGAATCTGTTCGATGCCCTCCAGAATGGTTTCGATGCCGAAAGCACCACATTCATCAATTGGGAATTGGTGACTAAAAAAGGCAACACTGCCATCCGGGACAGCGAGAGGAAGAACCTCTTTGACCGGATTGCGGAAGCACACCGGGCAGGAACGGAATTTATCGTCATCATCGACGAGGAACACTCCAATAACACCGCAAAGGCAAAGGCCATCATTGATGCATTCTCTGCCAAGAATATCATTCGTGTAAGTGCCACTGCCGTGGAAAACAAGCGGTATGAGTATTTTGAGATTGATGAAGTGGATGTCATCAATGCCGGCCTGATCACCAAGGCTCTCTATGTGAATGAGGGATTGGTGGACGGCATGGAGATCACCAATGACTATGAGTGCCTGTTGGATCTGGCAGATGCCAAACGCAAGGCGATCGCTGCCCGGTACAAAGAACTGGGCAAGGCCATTCGCCCTCTTGTGTTGATCCAGTTTCCCAATGGTCAGCCGGAAACCATCCGTGCGGTGGAAGTCAAGCTGGAAGGCATGGGCTATACCTATGACAATGGAATGGTCAGCATTTGGATGAGCGAGGACAAGCGGGATCTTCCCGACAATCTCACCGAGAATGATGCTACCCCGGTATTCCTTCTGATGAAGCAGGCAATCAGCACTGGCTGGGACTGCCCTCGTGCCAAGATCCTGGTGAAACTGCGCGAGGGTATGAATGAGGGTTTTGAAATTCAGACCATTGGCCGCATCCGCCGTATGCCTGAAGCGAAGCACTACGAAGATGATCTGCTTGACTTCTGCTATGTGTATACCTTTGACGAGAAATACAAGGCCGGTCTGCTGTCCAGCATTGATCGGGCTTATGAAACCCGCCGCCTGTTCCTGAAGGATAAGTGTAAGACCTTCACTCTGCAAAAGGAAATCCGAGATATGGACTTCGATGGTCTGGGTGAGCGCGAGGTGCTGATTAAGATCCACGAAGCATTGGTTGCCAAGTACCATCTGGGCAGCGATAAGAAGCAGAACCAGATGCTACTGGCGGATGCCGGATATATCTTCGGTGCGGAAATCCATGGACAAGCTTTGCAGGGTGAATTTGTGCGCACGTCTGCCTTGACGGAAAGCCATAACTATATCACGACCCATAAGCGCGTCGATACCCATAAGCACGTCGATACCCATAAGCACGGCATGCAGCTCATGCACAGTATCGATGCCATTAAAAGTTCCATTGGCATGGCACAGAACAAGGTCAAAACTATTCTGGAGCGGCTGTTCCGCAAGGGCGGCAATCCCGGCCGGAAGCTGATTGCACTGGAAACAGCCGAATTCTATGCTTTCGTCATCAATAACCAACACAAACTGAAAGAAGAATTCCGGGAAGTTACATCACAGATGGCTATTCAAATGAGTATGCAACTGCATCCGAAGAAAAGCGCATTCCATATTCCGGAACAAGATTTCTTCCGTTATGACCCCAATGTGAAGAACGAAGTAGAGTACCTCTCCAATGCCTACCATGAGTATACTTCTGGTTTTGCTACCAGTCTTGTCCGCAGTACCTGTGAAATGTTGTTTGAACAGTATTGCGAAAGACCAGATAATGATATTGAGTGGGTGTACAAAAACGGCGATACCGGACAGCAGTATTTCTCCATCGTATATGTGGATGGCATTCAGAAGCAGTGGCTATTCTACGCTGACTACATTGTGATGAAAAAGGATGGCACCGTCTGGGTTATCGAAACTAAGGGCGGTGAGTTCAAGGGCCAGGACAAAAACATCGACCGTCAGATCGAGAACAAGTTCAATGCATTCAAGGCTTATGCTGCCAAGCATAACCTTCATTGGGGTTTCGTGCGGGACAAGGATAATCAGCTTTATATCAACAACACAGAATTTGCCGCTGATATGGCTGATAAGCCTTGGGTGCCGCTAACGCAGGAGTTTTAAGCGCATAGGGGGTGAATTCCTTGGAACAACCTGAAAAAAAGAAATCACATGATTTTAATATCTACTATCTGAATTTTAGTAAGGTATATGAAATTGCAATGATGATTAACAATGTTATCCTTACGAAAATTGAAACCGATAAATCAAGTAGTTTCGAAGAGCAGTATGGATATACATCATCCATCTCAGCGCAAGGTACAAAACAGTTTCTGGACGGAATTAAGGCCTCTATCTCTGCAGATGCGAGGGAAACTTCTACATCCTCGTCCAAAGTAGTGGAAAGCTTGGATGTAAAGACAACCAAATCCATTCTTTTGCGTAGGGTCATTGAGCAGTGTGCATCTGTGACTGTGTTGGATAGCTCGGCAGAGGGCGATCTTGTAAAAGTAGATCGTGTTAAATTAGAGTTGCTAAACGAAGAAAGTCTGCGGCAATTCCTTATTCTACGTCGTGATGCATTAAAGGGTATGCGGGTGGAAGGTATGGAAGTAAATAATCTGATCAGTTCGATGTTGCAAGACTATGCCTACATTTTGAAGGGCCTTGTATATGATGAAACGAATGACATTCCGATTGCAACTTTTTCTCGTGCAAATGGTGAGCTGCGAAAAGAATTCGAAAAATTCAATAACTCTTCTAAATTAGCCCTGTTGGATTTGACTTCCGTTTCATATGCGATTGAGGACAATAAAGCCCTGATTTATGCACTTGAACAGTTTCTTAGTATTATGCCAAATATCAGAGTTATTGCACAAACTGCTCAGATTGATGTGTTGTTGAAATATTTTCCGTTGTTTTTAGATGGACAAGAGCCTGTCTGCAAGTTGCTTCCTGATTTATCCGGTTTGGGAGAGAAAGAGCCTGAAGAAAGCGAACTTGCAAAAGTTACAGACTTGAGCGGAGAGAGTTTCGAGACCTTCATCGATGCATTTGATCATAATTTGATAGGCCATAGATATTTCAAAGACAGGCTACGGTATTCCTTAAAGAATTTTATTTCCTTAAACAAAGCAAAGGAGCAGAAAGTTCTTTCAATTTTTCTGTTTGGTGCATCTGGTATTGGAAAAACTGAGGTTGCAAGGCTGATTGCAAATGGACTTCAAAATGATTGTTATTTGGCCAAAATCAATTTCCAGAATTACAGCAGTCAAGATGCGTTGAATAGTTTAATTGGCAGCCCGGCAGGTTATGTTGGCTGTAATCACGGAGAATTAAGTGAAAAAATTCAAAAGAGTAAAGTCGGCGTACTGCTTTGCGATGAGTTTGAAAAGACCACTCGCCCAGTTTTCTCATTCTTTCTGGAGTTGCTGGAAGAAGGACGTTTTACAGACTCCATGGCAAGAGAATATGACATGGATGGATATGTTATTATCTTCACTTCCAATCTTCTCAGCGAAGCAGAATATAAAAAGGTTATTCCTCCCGAACTTCAGACACGTTTTGATTTAGTGTGCGAATTTGAGGAACCCACAACGGCAGAAAAGACAGCGTTTCTGGATTTGCTATTGGAGATGGCCAAAACCAAATATTCTGAGCAATTTGCAAAGATTGAAATTACTGAAGATGATAAGAAACGGTTATATGCCTTTGATTACTCCTCGCTTTCGGCACTGAGGGATATTAAGCGAGTCTTCAACAATCGTCTAATGGATTATTTCGTAGAGAAAGACGTTTTATAACTCAAAAAGATATAGCTATTCTCGTCGTTCTGTGGTAATGTGTGTTGCTACCAGGAGGTGCAACACATGAACAAACTACTCAAAGACCTGTACGACTGCTTTTACTTCCCACCGGAACTCCCGGCGCAGAAGCAGGAAATCGAGGAATGCCATCAGGCACTCATTGAAGTGTTGGAAAAGCCGGAACGGCGGCTGGTGTTGCAGATCATCGACGCCAAAGACCGCATTGTGGAAGAAACATCCATCGACAGCTTTATCTCTGGATTTGCGCTGGCGTGGCGGATCTCCGCAGAACTGAATCAATACGAAAAAGAGCGTTCGTTCTCTCGCTATACAGCGAAGAGGTCGGGCGCTCTTTCCATGTCCGGAAAGGAAGAAACAAAATGAAGAAGCGAATCATTACTTCCACGGCATTCGCCGCCTGTCTGGCCCTGTGTGCCGCTATGTGGCCGCAGAACGATCCAGCCGTGGAAACATCCGTACTACCCACACCGCCCGCCGTAATCGCCGCACAGCCTGAAGTTTCGGAGATGCCAGAAATCGAAGAAATCATAATGCCAGAGGAAGAAAAGACGGATGTAACGCAACCGGAGCCAATCGAAGAAGCTGACGCCGCTCTGGAACCAATACCCGTCCAAACACCTCTGGTAAGTGAAGTACAGACCGCCCCCAAACAGAGCGCCACACCACTGCAAGAACGGGGGCCTGCCCCGACATCACTTGACAGAACTCCGGACAACATGGTCTATGTGCCGGGCTTCGGCTGGCTGGAAAGTCAAGGCCCCAACCATGTCGAATACGCCGAGGACATGTACGAGAACGGTAATAAAATCGGCATTATGGGATAAACAAAAGCAGTACGGTATCAGGCCAAGCCTGGTGCCGTACTGCTTATTCTGTTTCGTTCTCCAATGCGTCGCTGAATATCTCGTGGACACGGATCAGCGAAACGACCTCGCAGATAAACCGCTCCGCTAACACCTTTTCATCCAGCCATGTTCTCTGCGGCGTTGTGCGCTGCCCCGTCTCCTGCTCCGCTTCCGCTTTGGCGGCGCAGATGACTTTCTGCGCGGAGAGCCACCGCCCATAGGCGCCGCCATACAAGTCCCTTTTCAGCTTCCGCAGCGCGGCCTTGTACGCCTTCTCCGCTCCGCCGGGGCCGTTGTAGTTGAGCCGAATGGCCAGCTCCTGAAAGGTCATACCAACCTCGTCCGGCTGACCGATGCCAAGGTAACTCCGCGCCAGATTCAGCTCTCTGGGCGTCAGCACTTGCTCCATCCGCTGCATCAGCAGCGTCCGACGCATCATGCGGTCATAGGCCACGGCGGGATCGCCGTCGCAGCTGACGGAGAACACATCGTCCCCCAACTGCCGGACGCAAAACAGCGTCCGGTATTCTTTTATCAACGCCCCAGCCACCTTGGCAGATACATTCAGTTCTCCGCACACCACCTTGACCAGTTCAGCATCAGATGAGTCCCATCCCTCGGCACAGAGGTATGCCACCCTGCGCAGTTGATTGTACCGGCTGATGGGAATGGACAGAGAGGAAGAATACTGCGCGGCATAGTCGGACAGTGCCGCTTCTATCGCGGGTGTCGCATAGGTCAGCAGCTTTGTTCCGTAGGCGGGATCAAAGCGCCCTGCCGCGTCCAGCAGCGCCAGCGCCGCCTCCTGCTTCAAGTCCTCCAGCTCACACCGCGGCGTGTACGCCCGCACCAGTTCGGTGAGGTAACCCTCGTTCTGTGAGACGAGCCGCTCTGCAGCGTTTTTGTCTCCGGCTTGTATCCGCAAAGCCAGCTCTTCGTTGCAGGGGCCGTTCCCAGCAACGGTGTACATATTTTTCAGCACAGGAACGCCCCCCTTCCTCATTTCAGCCGATTCTCTGCCTCCGCGTAAATGTGTTCCAATTCCATGTCCCGCGCATATCCGTCAGCGGCATAGTCGTTGTCCATCAGTGCCTTGTCCCGGTAGCTCCCCGCCAGATACAGTGCCTCCCGCCGCAGGTCATCGGAGATCTTCCCTCTCTGGTGATGCTTGCGAATGGTGTCGGTGCGGGTATTGAACAGGCGGTAGACCGGGTGCTGTTTGTTCTGCTCCTTCTGATGCATCATCGCGCCATACTGCCGGCAGGTATAGCGGCTGTCCTGCGGGGCGACACCGTCGCAGTATTTTGGAATGTGGCCGTTAGTGGTCAGAAAATATCTTCCGCAGCCTTGGCACTGGCTGGGCGCGTGGCCGTGGTGCAATCCGTTCATCAGGTCATAGGTGTAGAAATCGATCAGGCGCGGAAAAATCACCCGTTCCACAAACACCATTTCTTTTTCGCTTTTAGGACTGCGGGCAAACACATAGGTGGAGGACAGCTCCGGGTAGACCGTGAACGGCTCCATATCCAAGCCCTGTAAACTCCGCATCTCATCCCAAAACTGCTCACTGTTGAAGCAGTCATGCGCGGCCACGGCAAAATGTGTTTCGTTCCGTTTTTTCAGCCGCCGCAGATAATCCAGCTCAAAGAACCGCCCCGCTGCATAGAAGTGATACATGGCGATCGGGATACGTATGATCCCGACGCAGAATCTCAGGAACTCCGTCTGGAACTCCGAATCGGGCGTCCGTATTTGCAGGAGATTTCTTTCGTCAAACAGGATATTGATCCGGCGCATTTCCTTCTCGTAGTCATTATAACAAAAGGGCGGATACTTCCAAAGAAGCTCGGTCAGGTACAATATCCGTTCCCGCAGCTACGGGAATACCGCCGCAGCCTCCTCATCGCTGCCCTGTACCACCACAGGGAACAGGAAGGTTGGTGCGCCGCCGGCCTGTATCAGCTCCGGCAGGTCTTCTTCGGGAATGTTCAGAATGGACATCGCCATGAATCCCGCCGGGAACTCCTTCTCCTGATAAAAGATCTTGTCATTCCAGACATCCATTGTGAACTGCGTGAAATCGTTGTTCTGCTGTATTCCCAGCGGCATAGCATCGCCCTCCTGTCCCATATCCGTTTTACAGCTGTCCTGCGATATTCTCATTCTATCAAAAAATACAGAATAATCAAGTGAAAGGGTTAGAGCCTCGACTGCAGCGAGGTCTCTGCCCTTATTCTTTTATCCGGAGGTTTTTTTATATCTCAAATCAAACGACTGCAAACCATTGACGCGGACACGCTGCAAAGCACCGCTTACGAGCCGGTCTCCTTCGTGGTCGACGATCTGCTCCCGCAAGGGCTGCACCTGCTGGCAGGCGCGCCGAAGATCGGCAAATCGTGGCTGGCGCTGTGGCTGTGTCTCTGCGCCGCGCAGGGCAAGTCGCTCTGGACGTTCGCCACGCGGCCATGCGAGGTGCTGTACCTCTGTCTGGAGGACAGCTTCCAGCGTATCCAAAGCCGCCTCTTCGATCTCACAGAGGACGCGCCGCCCACACTGCACTTCGCCGTCATGTCCCAGCAGCTCCACAACGGGCTGGTGGAACAGATCGAGCAATTCCTGAAAGAGCATCCGCAGACCAGGCTCATCGTCATCGACACGCTCCAGCGTATCCGCACCGCAGGCAATGACGCAAATCCCTATGCCAGCGACTACCGGGACATCGGCGTTCTGAAAGCGCTGGCGGACAAACACCGGATCGCCATTCTGCTGGTGCATCATCTGCGGAAGATGAATGACGATGATCCCATGAACATGATCTCCGGCACCACCGGACTCAGCGGCGCTACCGACAGCAACTTCGTCCTCCGCAAGAGCAAGCGCAGAGAAAACACCGCCACGCTCTACTGCACCGGGCGGGACATCCCCTACCGGGAGCTGGCGCTGGAGTTCGACGGTGAGGATCATGTCTGGAAGCTGCTGTCAGATGACTGCGAACAGACGGAGCAGCCCAACGCAAGAATTCTTTTTCTCCTCTCTGAACTGCTGCGCCAGCAGCCGGAGATCAGCGCCCCTGCCAAGGTGCTGTTGGAAAAGATCGACCCTGCCGGTGCGGAGGGACTGACCCCCAACAGCTTCTCCCACCGAATCCGCAAAAGCGTTGACGCTCTAAGGAGAAACGGCATTACGGTGTCCTTCCATAAGAGCAACGGCGACCGTCTAATCTGCCTGAAAAGGGCCGATGGGGTCGATGATCCCGCTGCCGGAAACATCGTCACCATCGACCCTGAAAACCCTCCCTGTTTCGCCGTGTGAGCCGCTGTGTGCGCGGTTCAGGGCTGGGGTGGCGTGTGTACCCGCTGAGGGGATATTCTGCCCGCACGGGGCAAATTCCGAGACGGCATAAAAACGACGAATACGCCGCCGTGACCCGCGGGCGTCCAGCGTTTCAACGGCATGAAGCGCGCGCCGAGGGTAGTGATACCGCCCCACGCATAGAGGTGCCAAAAAAGCACTGTGTGCAGGAGTGAACAGCGCGTTCGTCGGCGCAGAGCACCCACTCTGAGAAAGCCGTTTTTTCTGCTGAAACAACCCCGCGCGGGGTTGTTCCGACACAGCCACAGCGGCCCGAGGGTAATGATACTACCCCATGCAGAAGTGCCAAAAAAATGTGAAATGGAAGTTTTTATCACCGCCCCCAACAGGGCTCCCGCCGAAACCCAGCGAAGCGGTTTTGGTGGGAAGAGGACGGGCGACAGCGAGAGCGAGTCCTGCCGCTTGCGGCGGGACGAGGGATTCGTCGTCCGCTCGGACGACGGCCAGCATCGCATTTGTCTGGTCTGCGGCGAAGCCGCTGCCCTGCCAAATGCACCGGGCGGGGCATGACCCCGCACCCCATTTTCGGGCAGAAGCCCGGACCCACTTTTAGCTACGATTGGAGAAAAACATGAAAAAAGATATCAAATTCAGCACGCGCATGGCGTCCGCTGACCGGGAGAAGATCAGGGCACTGGCGGCGAAGGCCCACATGTCCATGAGCGACTACGTCACCGCCTGCTGTCTCGGCAAGCGGATCGTCGTCATCGACGAACAGAAAGAACTGCTCCGACAGCTCAAGGGCATCGGCAGCAACATCAACCGCCTCACCGTCCTCGCCAACATGGGCAAGGTGCAGGTCATCGGTCTCGATAAGGCCGCACAGGAGCTGTCCGAGGTCAGCGCCGCTCTGCGGGCAGTCATGGAAGGTCGGTGAGCCGTATGGCCATCGTACATTTCGTGAACTACAAGCGGGGCACACAGTCCCGCGCCGCCATGCGCGGCGTGATGCTCTATGTCATGCAGGAAAAGAAAACCGCATGGGAGGGCGGGCCGCTCGTCAGCGGCATCAACTGCCAACCGCAGAGCGTCTACGACGATTTCCTGAACACCAAGCTGCTCTACCACAAGGACGGCGGCGTGATGTTCTACCACATGGTACAGAGCTTTCCGAAGGGCGCGGCGGTCGATCCTCGGCAGGCCCACGAAGCCGCACGGCGGCTGGCGGAATACTTTGACGGCTGTGAGGTGTTGGTCTGCACCCACGTAGACCGCGAGCACATCCACTCCCACTGCGTCATCAACTCCGTTAACTTCGAGACCGGCAAAAAGCTGCACATGGCGAAAGAGCAGATTCAAGAACTGATGCGGCGCAACGACGCGATCTGTCAGGAGATGGGTCTGCCGGTCTTTGAGCCGACCACGCAGCAGGCCCGCGGCATGAGCGGCGCGGAGTACCACACGGCGCTGAAAGGCCAAAGCTGGAAGCTGCGGCTCATGAACACCATTGACGAGTGCATGAA
>ERZ1026960.476-NODE-476-length-18611-cov-13.066394_pt1 | contig 18611 bp, 17 predicted proteins | sample MGYA00519458_ERZ1026960 | MGnify/ENA primary metagenome ERZ1026960 (study PRJEB26926, sample SAMN06164516) | human gut metagenome | biome: ENVO:00009003; feature: ENVO:2100002; material: ENVO:00002003 | host: Homo sapiens | place: USA | collected 2012 ...
ACTGCCTGCGGCAGCAGGGTCCCACCCCAGCGGACGGTCCTCGGAGAAACTCCCGCACACGCCCCGGAACGCGCCAGTGATATCCACCTTCGGCGGCTTTTAGGCCGATACGGGCTGTGCACCGTGGAGCGGCTGTGTGCGCTGTGCGCGGCGTTGCGCCCGCAAGCTGCCCCGGCTTGCGCCCTTGCGGCGCAGCGGGCACGGCAGCTGGAGGCTGACGGCGTATGCTGCCGGGTGCGCCAGCTGGCGGTGAACGGACGCGACCTGATGGCGGCGGGCATCCCGGCAGGGCCTGCGCTGCGCCGGGTGCTGGAAGCGCTGCTGGACGGCGTGATACGCGCAGAGTACCCCAACGAAAAACCGGCACTGCTGGCTGCGGCGCAGAAAATTATAGCGTCTTGACAAGCGGTTTATGCTGCGGTAGTATTATACTACTGCTTTAGTATGTTGAACCCATAAAAGGAGAACCTATGACCACACAGAACCCTGCAAACCGTCCCCGCGCCCTCATTGCCATGAGCGGCGGCGTGGACAGCTCGGTGGCGGCCTGTCTGATGCAGCAGGCAGGCTACGACTGCACCGGCATCACCATGCGGCTCACCCACAACGAAACGCTGGGACAGTCCGGCTACCAGACCTGCTGCTCGGAAAAGGATATCGAGGACGCCGCCGAGGTGGCCTTTGCACTGGATATGCCGTATCAGGTGCTGGATTTCACCGCCGATTTCCGGGCGCAGATCATTGAAAAATTTATCCGCGTCTACGAGGCGGGCGGTACCCCCAACCCCTGCATCGACTGCAATAAATATATGAAGTTCCGCCACCTGCTGGACTGGGCGGAAGAACACGGCATGGAGTATGTGGTTACCGGCCACTACGCCCGGGTGGAGCAGGATGCAGCCACCGGCCGCTGGCTGCTGAAAAAGGGCTTGGACGAGGGCAAGGATCAGAGCTATGTGCTGTATAACCTTACGCAGGAGCAGCTGGCACATATCCGCCTGCCGCTGGGTGCGCTGCACAAGACTGAGGTACGAGAGATCGCGCAGGAGCACAGCTTTATCAACGCCCAAAAGCACGACAGTCAGGATATCTGCTTTGTGCCGGACGGCGACTATGCCCGCTTTATGGAGCAGTTTACCGGCAAGCACTACCCTGCCGGGGATTTTCTGGATCGGAGCGGCAAGGTGGTGGGCACCCACAGCGGCGCAGTGCGCTACACGCTGGGGCAGCGCAAGGGGCTTGGCCTCGCACTGGGTGCGCCGGTGTACGTCTGCGGCAAGGATATGCAGGCCAATACCGTCACCGTCGGGCCGGAAAGCGAACTGTTTGACAGCATCGTTTACGCAGAGGATGTGAACTGGATTGCCATTCCGGCGCTGACCGAGCCGCTGCGGGTCACTGCCCGCACCCGGTATCATCAGGCCGAGCAGCAGGCCACCGTCTACCCCGCAGAGAACGGTTTCCGGTTGGAATTCGACCAGCCTCAGCGTGCCCCCACCCCGGGGCAGGCTGCCGTGCTGTATCAGGGCGATGTGGTGCTGGGCGGCGGCACCATCACCCGCGTAGAAAAGTAAGGAGAACAAAATGCAGGATCAGTATTCCCGCACCCAGCTGCTGCTGGGTGCAGAGGCTATGGAAAAGCTGCACCACGCCCGGGTGGCAGTGTTTGGCATTGGCGGCGTGGGCGGCTACACGGTGGAGGCGCTGGCACGCAGCGGCGTGGGCGCACTGGATCTGATCGACGACGATAAGGTCTGCCTGACCAACCTCAACCGTCAGATCATCGCCACCCGCAGCACGGTAGGGCAGTATAAGGTGGATGTGGCAGAACAGCGCATCCACGATATCGACCCCAACATCAAGGTGACTACCCACCGGTGCTTCTTTGGCCCGGAGACGCAGGACGATTTCGATTTTACCCAGTACGACTATGTGGTGGATGCCATCGACACCGTTACCGGCAAGCTGGCGCTGGTGATGAAGTGCAAGGAGGCGGGCACCCCCATCATCTGCTCCATGGGCGCAGGTAACAAGATGGACCCTACCCGCTTTGAGGTGACCGATATCTACAAGACCTCGGTCTGCCCGCTGGCCAAGGTGATGCGTACCGAGTGCCGCAAGCGCAAGATCAAGCACCTGAAGGTGGTCTACTCCAAGGAGCCTGTCATGACTCCCATCGAGGATGACTCCATCAGCTGCAAGGACCACTGCATCTGTCCCCCGGGCACCCAGCGCAAGTGCACCGCACGGCGCACCGTGCCGGGCTCCAACGCCTTTGTACCCTCGGTGGCCGGTCTGATCATCGGCGGCGAGGTCATCAAGGATCTTGTGGGCTTTGTACCGCTGAAGGGGTAAAACAGGCCACAGCTTCCTTGCTGCGTGGGACGATTTGGAATGCGCTCCGCGTTGCTCTGCGCATCATCAGCGGAAGAACGATTTGAAATTTTGAGGTTCTGAAAAGCCCGCGGGCTTTTCAGAACCTCTTTTTCACGCTTTTTACGCGCTGCAATGTTCCATAACATAAAATTGCAACCAATTTGCAATTTGGTATTGCAATTGGGAAGGATATCGTGTATAATCTTCCCTGCACGAAAATGCAAACTGATTGCAAATTGTTGAGAGACGACCCCCTGCGGGTCTTTGGAGCGATTATTTATGGAACTGTTTCTGGATGTTCTGGGCGAAACTCTGGTGGATACTGCCAAGATGCTGCCCTTTCTGTTTTTGGCCTACCTGCTGATCGAGTATATCGAGCACCGCCACGGCGAGCGTATCGAAGCGCTGCTTGCGGGCGGCGGGCGCTGGGGTGCTGTGCCGGGCGCGGTACTGGGCTGTGTGCCGCAGTGCGGCTTCTCCGCCATTGCGTCCAACTTCTACGCCTCCCGGGTCATCACGCTGGGCACGCTGATGGCAGTGTACCTTGCCACCAGCGACGAAGCCATCCCGCTGCTGGTCTCTATGCCCGCCTACTGGGATAAGCTGGCCGTTCTGATGGTCATCAAGGTGGTGTACGCCATCGCGGTGGGCTTTGTGCTGGATTTTGTGCTGCGGGGCGTGCTGCCCAAGGGGCTGCGGGGCGGCTACACCGGCCATGCGGACGAGGTGGACTGCCACGAGGAGCACAGCGATGCCGAGGGCAACGAAAAGCCCATCTGGCAGGCAGCGCTGCGCCACACGCTGGAGATCTTTGTGTTCATCTGCGCCTTCAGTCTGGTGTTCGGCATGATCGTGGAGGGCGTGGGCGAGGACGTATTCGCCGAAATGCTGGGCGGCATGGGCTTCTTCCAGCCGGTGGTGGCGGCCCTGATGGGGCTGATCCCCAACTGCGCTGCCAGCGTGCTGCTGACCCAGCTGTATGTGGAGGGCGCGCTGCGCTTTTCCAGCCTTGTGGCGGGGCTGTGCACCGGTGCGGGTGTGGGCTTGGCTGTGCTGTGGCGCGCCAACCCCTCGTGGAAGCAGAACCTCTTCATCACCGGCCTGACATGGGCCGCCGGTGCCTTTGTGGGCGTGGCCATGCAGGTGGTCGTGGCGGTGTTTGCCTGATAAGGAAAGATATTTTGAATTTCGGGACAGTGGGATGCCTGCGGGTATTCTGCTGTCCCATTTTTCTTTTCTCCCTCTCCCGCTGGACTTTGAAATGTGTTATACTGGGAGAAAACGATGCACACAGGAGAGATGACCATGCAATATAAGATTCTGGCAAGCGATTACGACAACATGCTGATGCCCTTTGGCGAGGCAAAGCCCCGCCCGGCGGTGGTAAAGGCGGTAAAAAAGCTGCAAGCCGCCGGGGGGAAGTTTGTGCTCAGCACCGGCCGCTCCTACCCCGGCATCCGGGATAAAAACCAGCTGGGCGGTATCCGGTACGACTACGCCATTACCTGCAACGGCGCCTGCGTGGTGGACAGACAGGGCAACGTAATAGCCGAGCATCCGCTTACCAGCGAGGAGATGTATGTGCTGGTGGATTTTTGTGAGGATTATAACTACCCGCTGCAATTCAACTTCCGGGATGCCTATTACGCCTACTGCGAGTACGAATATCTGCACACCGGCTATCAGATGATGAACAGCCCCGGACTGGACTGCGTGGACGGCGAGGATCAGGACAGGCATCTGGTGGATATGCCCCACGCCGCCTTTGCCGCCATGCCGCCGCAGGAAGTGGAGCGCTTCCACGAAAAATACGGCTACCTTGGCCTGCACTGGATGCAGACGGGCGCGCAGAACGCGGACGGCTACTGCTACTACGATATCGTGCGCGGCGGCATGGATAAGGGCGTAGGGCTTGCCGACCTGTGTGCACAGATGGGGCTTACGCTGGCAGATGCCGTGGCTGTGGGTGATTCTGCCAACGATGTGGGGATGCTGAAAGTCGCGGGCCTGAGTGCCTGCATGGCAAACGGCACCCCGGACGCCAAGGCCGCTGCCGACCGGATCATCGGGGACGTGCGGGAGGATGGCGTGGCAGCGCTGATCGAGGAACTGTGGTTCGACGGCCCCCGCGCGGAGCCCTCCGGCAAAGATTTTGGCTCCGCATGGGGCAATATTGAAAGTGCAGGCGGCAGCTTATGAGCTTTGCACCGGTGTACGATGACCGCAGCCGGGCGCTGATTTTAGGCACATGGCCCAGCCCCAAAAGCCGGGAGATGGCCTTTTACTACGGCCATCCGCAAAACCGGTTCTGGCCGCTGCTGGCGGCGCTGACCGGGGAGCCGCTGCCCGTGCGGGAGGATATCGCCGCCAAAAAGCAGCTGCTTTTGCGCCACGGGCTGGCACTGTGGGATACGCTGGAAAGCTGCACCATCACCGGCGCATCGGATGCCTCCATCCGGGATGTGGTGCCCAACGATATCGCCGGGCTGCTGCGCAAAGCGCCCATCCGGGCGGTGTTCTGCAACGGTGCCACAGCTTACCGTATCTACACAAAATATCAGCAGCCGCTTACCGACATCCCGGCTGTCCGCTTGCCCAGTACAAGCCCCGCAAACGCCGCCTGCAGCCCCGCCCGGCTGGAGGAGATTTGGGGCGCTGCGCTGGCGGACTGGATCGTAAAATGATGACAAGGCTGTAAATTCTTTTGCGGGATACTTGCGTTTTTTTGCGGACGTTGTATTATGGATATCATAAGGGGCGCACTGCCCCGGACAAGGAGAAATGACCATGAGCAAGATCATCCGCACCCAAAAGCCCAGCGTGCTGCCCTTTTATGCGGCGGCGCTGGTGTTCGTGGTACTGTGCGCGGTGCTGCCGGTATACAAATTATGGGCGCTGCTGGTGGCGCTGGGCGGTGCCGCCGTGGCCTTTGGCGTGGCAAAAAAGACCTGCCCGCCCCGGGTGGTGGAGCACGAGGTACCCTTCCACACCGGTGTGGAGGATGTGGACCAGATGCTGACCGATATCCAGCAGAAGCTGGACACCCTGCACGCACTGAACGAGGCTTTGCCCGACCCGCAGCTGTCCGCCGCCATGACCCGTATGGAAAAGGCGGGCCGCTCCATCGTGGAAGCGGTGGAAGCAAACCCCGCCAAGGCAAAGCAGGTGCGCCGGTTTGCCAACTACTATCTGCCGGACGCCGTAAACGTTTTGCAGCAGTACGCAAAGCTGGCAAAGCAGGGTGTGCGGGGCGAGAACGCCGCCGCCATCCGCGCCGAGGTGGAGCACAACGCCGCCTCCATTGCCACGGCTTTTGAAAACCAGCTGGATGCCCTGTACGCGGCAGAGAGCATGGACCTGTCCGCAGACCTGACCGTTTTGCAGAATATGCTGAAAGGGCAGGGTCTGAGCAAGTAAAACCAGAATATCCCCTCGGGATTTTGAAAGGAAGGAATCACTTATGGCTGACAATACTCTGAACTTTGACCTGGATGCCCCCGCAGTGCCCACCCTGACGCTGGACCCCACCCCCGCTGCTGTGCCGCAGGAGGAAAAGCCCGCCGCTGCCCCTGCCCCGGAGGCACAGGTGAACCTGACCCCCGAGGAGCAGGCCATGGTGGATCAGTTTGCCCAGAAGATCGATATCACCAACAGCCAGCAGGTGCTGCAGTACGGCTCTGCCTGCCAGAAGAAGATCGGCGATTTCTCCGAAGCAGCCCTCTCCAAGGTGTCCACCAAGGATCTGGGCGAGGTGGGCGATATGATCACCGACCTCATTGGCGAGCTGAAGAGTTTTGATGCCAACGAGGAGCAGCAGAAGGGCATTATGGGCTTTTTCAAGAAGAAAACCAGCCAGCTGGATGCCCTCAAGACCAAGTACGACAAGACCGAGACCAACGTGGAAAAGATCCAGTCCATGCTGGAAGCCCATCAGGTGCAGCTGCTCAAGGACATCGCCATGCTGGACAAGATGTACGAGCTGAACATGGCATACTTCAAGGAACTGAGTATGTATATCCTTGCCGGCAAGAAAAAGCTGGCCGATGTGCGTGCCAACGAATTGCAGCAGGCTATGGATAAGGCCAAGGTCTCCGGTCTGCCGGAGGATGCACAGGCCGCCCGCGATCTTGCCGACCAGTGCGAGCGCTTTGAGAAAAAGCTGTATGATCTGGAGCTGACCCGCAACATCAGTTTGCAGATGGGCCCCCAGATCCGTCTGCTGCAGAACAACAACACCATGATGGCGGAAAAGATCCAGTCCACCATCGTGAACACCATCCCGCTGTGGAAGAACCAGATGGTGCTGGCACTGGGGCTGGCACACAGCCAGCAGGCCATGCAGGCCGAGCGCGCCGTGACCAACATGACCAACGACCTGCTGAAGAAGAACGCCGAGGCGCTGAAGCTGGGCACCATTGAGACTGCCAAGGAGAGCCAGCGCGGCATCGTGGATATCGAGACGCTACAGCAGACCAACAAGAGCCTAATCGAGACGCTGGACGAACTGAACAAGATCCAGAGCGAGGGCCGCGCAAAGCGCGCCGCCGCCGAGCAGGAGCTGACCCGCATCGAGGACGAACTGAAAACCAAAATGATGGAGATCCGGAGCTGAAATGGCAAACGCTGATTTTTCTCAGAACAAACAAACCGCTCCCGGCGGCTTTGACGCGGGCAGCTACCGCGAAAAAGCAAAGCCGGAGCAGACTGTAAGGCTGACGCCCCGCCAGCAGAAGCTGGCCGCACTGGAAGCAAAGCTGCCCGCTGCGCTTTCCACCCGGGCGGCGGCGCTGGCCTTGAGCGTAGTGGTGATGCTGGCCGCCTTTTTCGGCTTTGGCAGCGCCAAGCTGCGCGGCAAGTACAACACTGCCCGTCAGTGGTTCACCGCAGGGGTCGCCGCCGACAACGGTTATAACCTGAGCGAGGAGCTGACCACCCGGGAGAATACGGCGGCGAATATCCTTACCACTGCATCCAACACCTTTGGCGCAGACAGCGCCGAGGTGCTGGCTGCACAGACTGCACTGAACGATTTCTCCGCTTGTCTGCAGGCGGTGCAGAACGGCGGCAAAAGCCAGTCGCTGACCTCGCTGCCCTATTATCAGGGCAGCACGATGCACGCGCTGTATCAGGCCGACCAGGCGCTGGGCACTGCCATCGACCAGCTGTATGCAAAATTGCAGGAGCAGGCCGCAGACCCCATGAAGATGGGCGCGGTGCAGGGACAGTACGGCCAATTCAACAGTGCAGCCACCATCATTGGTACTTTGCAGTACAATACGGCGGTGTATGAATATCAGAAGGAAGTCGGCGGCTTCCCGGCCAGTGTACTGGGAGCTTTGTCCGGCGTGAAGGAGGTTGAGCCCTTCGCATGAAAAACTTTGCAAAACGCATCAGCGCACTGGTGCTGGCCGTGGTGGTCAGCGCGGCAGTGCTGTGCCCGGCGGCTTTTGCCGCCCAGCTGCCCAGCCTGCCCAAGGATCAGTGCGTGGTGGACGATGCCAATGCGCTGAATAGCCAAGTAACGCAGACGATTGAAGAATTGAATGCAAAATTGGAGACGAACTGTAAAGGCGCACAAATTGGTGTTTTGACTGTGCAGTACACAGGTAATCTTTCTACGGAAGATTATGCCACAGAAGCAGTTAACGCTTGGGGAATCGGCAATGCCACGAACAATAATGGTGTTCTGATCCTGCTGGTGATGGAGTCGGCGCAGTACGCGGACGGCGACTACTACCTGACCTACGGCGATGGCTTCCGCAACACCACGCTGGCAAAGCAGGCCAGCGCCATCGCCCAGACCATGGAAAGTGATTTTGCAAACCGTGATTATAGCGATGCGGTAATCACCTGTGCAAATAATGTGGCCGACACCATTGCGAGCATTTATGGCGTAAATCTGGACAATGGAAGCTATGAGAACGGCGGCACCGTGCAGCCCGGCTATCAGGGCGGGCAGAGCAGCGGCGGCAGCGCCCTGACCGACATCCTGACCCTTGTGGTCAGCGTTGTGCTGCTTATCGTCATCATCCGGTCGATGGCCTATGTTTTTGCCAGTCCCTGCGGCTGGCTGTGGTGCTTCGGTGGGCCGCGGCCTCCCCGTGGACGGCGGCGCGGCCCGCATAACCCGCCCCCGCCGGGCGGCTTCTACGGCGGCTTTGGCGGCATGGGCGGCGGCTCCTTCGGGGGCGGTGCCGGGCGCGGCGGTTTCGGCGGCGGCAGCTTTGGCGGCGGCTTCGGTGGCATGGGCGGCGGTTCCAGCCATGGCGGCGGCGGTGGCCGTGGGCGATAATGAGAATAAAAGGAGAAAGGCGGTGGCGCTTTACCACTGCCTTTCTCTTTTTTACGTCTTTTATCGTGAATGAAATTCATTTGACAAAACAATTTTTGTAACTTATACTGGATGACATCACGAAAAATAAAGGAAGTATCTGTCATGCTGACTCTGGATAAGATCTACCACGCCGCCTTTGTACTGAAGGACGTAGCGCGCAAGACCGACCTCATCGAAGCCCCCAAGCTGTCCAAGGACTGCCAGCTGTACCTTAAGACCGAGAACCTGCAGGCCACCGGCAGCTTTAAGGTGCGAGGCGCTTACTATAAAATCAGCCAGCTTTCTGAGGAGGAGAGCGCCAAGGGCGTCATTGCCTGCTCTGCGGGCAACCATGCGCAGGGGGTGGCGCTGGCGGCTACCCGGCGCGGCATCCGCAGCATCGTCTGTATGCCGGACGGCGCACCCCTGATGAAGGTGGAAAACACCAAAAATCTGGGCGCGGAGGTCTGTCTTGTGCCCGGCACCTACGACGAAGCCCACGACAAGGCCGTGCAGCTGCAAAAGGAGTACGACATGACCTTTATCCACCCCTACGATGACGAGCAGGTCATCGCCGGGCAGGGTACCATCGGCTTGGAGATCCTTGACCAGCTGCCGGATGTGGACGCTGTGGTGGTGCCGGTGGGCGGCGGCGGACTGATTTCCGGTATTGCCTTTGCCATCAAGACCCTGCGCCCGGAGGTCAAGGTGTACGGCGTACAGGCCGAGGGTGCCCCCAGTATGTACCGCAGCCTGCACGAGCACAAGTACCAGACCCTGAAATCTGCTTCCACCTTTGCGGACGGTATTCAGGTCAAGACCCCGGGCGAGCTGACCTATCAGCTATGCGAGCAGTATGTGGACGATATCGTTACCGTGACCGAGGACGAGACGGCGGCGGCCATTCTCTCCCTGATGGAGAACCAGAAGCTGGTGGCTGAGGGTGCAGGCGCTGTGCCGGTGGCAGCAGTACTGTTCCACAAGCTGCCGGTGGAGGGCAAAAAGGTGGCCTGCGTCATCTCCGGCGGCAACATTGATGTGAACATCCTGAACCGCGTCATCACCCGCGGTCTTGTGATGAGCGGCCGCAAGGCAAACCTGACCATCGCGCTGGAGGACAAGCCCGGCCAGCTGAAAAAGGTGGCCGAGGTGGTATCCCGCTGCGGCAGCAATGTGGTGTCGGTGCAGCATGACGGCTCCGACCCCAATATGCCCATTTCCAGCTGCTTCCTCAAGCTGACGCTGGAGACCCGCGATGCCGCCCAGATCGAGCAGATCCGCACCGAGCTGACTAAGGCCGGTTTCCAGCTGGTCACCGAGCGGGTGTAAACTTCATCGTTTGCCTGAGCGAAAAGAGAATTTGCATTAAACTTAAAGTAATATAGAGGAGAAAATATACTATGAAAGTCGTATCTACCGCCAACGCACCTGCCGCCATCGGCCCTTATAGTCAGGCACTGGATCTGGGCAACATGGTGTTTGTGTCCGGGCAGCTCCCGGTAGACCCCGCCACCGGCACCATGGCCGATACCGTGGAGCAGCAGGCCGCCCAGAGCCTTGCCAATCTGAAGGCGATTCTGGCCGAGGCGGGGCTTTCCATGAACAACGTGGTCAAGACGGTGATCTTTCTGGCCGATATCAACGATTTTGCCGCAGTGAACGCAGAGTACGCCAAGGCCTTTGCCGAGCCGTTCCCCGCCCGCAGCTGCGTGCAGGTGGCAGCCATCCCCAAGGGCGCAAAGCTGGAGATCGAGTGCATCGCCGTGCGGGACTGAGCGAGTAAAGACAAGAAAAGCGGGACACCGGAGCATCTGCGGATGCTTTGGTGTCCCGCTTTTTGATAACATTTAAAACTGGTGCGTTTACTTCTGCACACCGGCCTCGCATTGCTCGATGAATTGCTTGGCCACCCGGGGGCTGCGGCCGCCGGCACGCAGGGCAAAGGCCTCGGCCTTGAGCAGTAGCTGCTCGGTGGGCATCTGAATGTTGTGCTGCTTTGCAAGCTCTTCCAGAATGGTTTCGAACCGGGCCTTTTCCGGCCGCTGGAAGGTGACCGTCAGGCCGAACCGGGCGGAAAGGCTCATCAGCTCCTGCCGGGTGTCGGCTTCATGTATGTCGTCGCCGGTGCGGTCTGAGAGAGTCTCCTTGATGAGATGGCGGCGGTTGGAGGTGGCGTACACCGCAATGTTCTGGGCACGGCCGCCTACGCTGCCCTCCAGAATGGCCTTCAGGGCGGCAAAGTTGTCGTCGTTGGCGGTAAAGCTCAGGTCGTCGATGAACAGGATGAACTTGAGCGGGTTTGCCGCCAGCTTGTCCATCAGATCGGGGATCTGGTACAGCTGGTTCTTTTTCACCTCTACCAGCCGCAGTCCCTCGGGCGCAAACTCGTTGGCAATGGCCTTTACCGCGCTGGATTTGCCGGTACCGGCGTCACCGTACAGCAGCACATTGTTGGCGGGCATTCCGGCCAGCAGCGCCTTTGTGTTGGCAATCACCTTTTCCCGCTCCTTCTCGTAGCCGGGCAGCTCGGAAAGGCGCTGCGGGTCGGGGTATTTTACCGGCACAAGCTGGCCGTTCTCCACCGTGAATACATGGTGCTTTGCAAACATACCGTAGCCCTTTTTGCCCACCTCGCTCATGCGCTGGGCGTAGGCGGCGGCAAGGTCAAGCTCACAGGTCTGCCACCGGGGCAGGAAAGCCAGTTCCGGCCGCTGCGCCTGCTCTGAGTAGGCGGTCTGGAACAGCTCGTCCAACGTCAGCCCGCACAGCTGCTGCAAAAACTGCAGCTCGCTGTCCAAAGCGCTTTGCAGCAGCGCGTCCAGCTGCCCGGCAGCGGCCTGCCGCACGCAGATGGTCTCGGCCTCCAGCACAGCATTGCTCAGGTAGCTGCCCCAGTTGGTGGTGTACTCGAACAAAGCGGCCTCAAAGGCGGCTACGGCATCGCACACCGGGCCGTAGGAGGAGCTGCCGGCTTCCATGCGGTCGGTCAGGTCTAAAAGCTTTGCCACAACGGGGTCGTTCAGCAGGGTGCGGAACACAACAAGCCCATGCAGATGGGCATTCCATTCTCTCAGTTTCATAGGTCGATCCCTTTTCCTCTCCATTGGCACATACCCTACAAAACGCAGGTACGCGGATATCAAAAGTATACAGCGGTTCGGGCGGGGATGCAAGGGGTGTTAAAAATGCTTCATCTTTGGGCTGATTCAGGTTACAAATTGTCGATTGACAAAAGCCCGGTTTATAGTATAATTTACATCAACAAATGCGCAGATGGGAAAAAGTACCACACGATCCCCACTGTTCAGAGAGCTGCCGTCTGGTGCAAGGCAGTCAGCGTTTCGTGCGGAAAATCATCCCGGAGCAGCCTGCCCAACGGGTGCAAAACCCTTGTAAGCAGCGCCGGTTGCAGCCGTTACCGTGCAGGGCTTTGTTGGAAGCCCGTGAGAGGGTGTGCACAGCACGCCAACGAGAGTGGTACCGCAGAGAGCTTGATGTTACAAGGTCTTTGTCTCTTGAAGAAAGCAGGGGACAAGGGCTTTTTCTTTTTCAAAAGCTCTCCCCGGGGGAATGGATAAGAAGTGGAACAGGAATAGGAGCAACACCATGCAGTTGAATGGTTCTCAGATCTTTGTAGAGGTCCTGTGCGAGCAGGGAGTGGACACTCTTTTTGGCTACCCCGGCGGCGCTGTGCTGAACCTTTACGACGAGCTGTATAAGAATGCCGACCGCATCACCCATGTGCTTACCGCCCACGAGCAGGGCGCAGCCCATGCAGCGGACGGCTACGCCCGCGCCACCGGCCGCACCGGCGTGGTGCTGGCCACCAGCGGCCCGGGTGCCACCAATCTGGTCACCGGCATTGCCACCGCCTATATGGACTCGGTGCCCATGGTGGCCTTTACCGGCAACGTGCCCACCAGCAGTATCGGCAAGGACGGCTTTCAGGAAGCGTACATCGAGGGCATCACCGTGCCCATCACAAAGCATAATTTCACGGTGCGCCGGGTAGAGGACTTGGCTGACACCATGCGGGCAGCCTTCCGCATTGCGCAGAGCGGCCGCAAGGGCCCGGTGCTGGTGGATATCCCCAAGGACGTGACTGCAGCGGTGTGCGAGTTCACCCCCAAGCAGCCGGAGCCCATCCGCACCGTAACTACCTATAATGAGGAGCAGGTGCACTGGGCGGCAGACCTCATCAACGCCGCACAGCGTCCGCTGGTGTACTTTGGCGGCGGCGTGCGCAGCGCAGCCAGCTGCCAGCCGTTGCGGGATCTGCTGCACAAGGCGGAGATCCCTGCTACCTACACCCTGATGGCCGCAGGCGTTGTGCCCTACGGCGACCCGATGAATCTGGGGATGCTGGGGATGCACGGCTGCTACACCTCCAACCGGGCGGTGGCAGAGTGCGATGTGCTCATCGCGGTGGGTACCCGCTTTTCCGACCGCGTGGCGCTGAACCCCAAGACCTTTGCCAAAAACGCCACCATCATCCAGATCGACATTGACGCCAGCGAGCTGGGCAAGAACGTGGATGTGGATCTTTCCATCGTGGGCGATGCAGCCTATGTGCTGAACGCCATGCTGCCCCAGATCAAGCCCGCCAAGCACCCGGAATGGATGAAGATGATCCAGAGCTGGCAGGCACAGGATTACCACCCCGTGTCTGACCCCACCCGGCTGATGCCCCATCAGGTCATCGGCGAGGTGTGCAACCAGTGCGGCCCTGATGCCGTGTATGTTACCGACGTGGGTCAGCACCAGATGTGGGCGGCGCAGTACCTGCGCCACACCAAGAGCCGCGGCTTTATCACCAGCGGCGGCCTTGGCACCATGGGCTTTGGCTACGGTGCCGCCATTGGTGCCCAGATGGCACTGGGACGCCAGCAGCGTGTGGTGATGTTTACCGGTGACGCCTCCTTCCACATGAACCTGAACGAAGCCTGCACCGCCGTCAGCTACGAGCTGCCCATCATCACGGTCATCTTCAATAACTCGGTGCTGGGCATGGTACGCCAGTGGCAGACCACCTTTTACGGCAAGCGTTACAGTCAGACCGACCCCCACCGCAAGACCGATTTTGTCAAGCTGGCAGACGGCTTTGGCCTGAAGGGTTACCGCTGCACAAACCTGCCGGAGTTTCAGGAAGCGTTTGCAGATGCCCTGCAGCAGAAAGGCCCCACCTGGATCGAGTGCATCATTGACAAGGACGAGAAGGTGCTGCCTATGATCCCCGGCGGCGGCGATATCAACGACATCATCATGGAATAAGGAGGACACAGCATCATGGAATCTGATCAGCGCAGGGTCATCAGCCTGCTGGTGGACAACCAGAGCGGCGTTCTGGCCCGGGTGTCCAGCCTGTTCTGCCGCCGCGGCTTCAATATCGACAGCCTTACGGTGTCTGCCACCAACGACCCGGCAGTCAGCCGCATCACGGTGACCATTACCAGCGATGAAAAGGCTTTGCAGCAGCTGGTATTGCAGACCGAGCGTCTGGAAGTCACCCGGCAGGTGTTCGTGCTGGACAGCGAAAAATCGCTGGAGCGGGAGCTGCTGCTGCTCAAGGTGGAATCGGACGTGCACAACCGCACCGAGCTGCGGGAAATCGCCTGCATCTACAAAGCAAAGATCATCGATCTTTCCCCGGACAGCATGGTGTTTGAACTCATCGGGCGGCCGGACAAGCTGGACGCTTTCCTGAAAATGTTTGAGGGCTACAACATTCTTGAGCAGTGCCGCACCGGCGTTACCGCACTGGAGCGCGGCGGGATGCACCAGCATATGCAGAAGCCGCCGCAGGAGGTGCGCTCCGTCCAGCTGCCCCCGCCGGGCGAAAGACGGGCATAAATCACATTGCTTTTCCGCTCAGGGTGAGCGAAAGATAGAACAGAGCATACAAGACCGGAAGATAAACCAACCAGAAAAGGTAAAAGGAGACTAACGATTATGGCTATCAAGAAATACTACGATTCCGACTGCAACCTCGGCGTGCTGGACGGCAAGACCGTCGCTGTTATCGGCTTCGGCAGCCAGGGTCATGCACACTCTGAGAATCTGGCCGAGAGCGGCGTCAACGTTGTAGTCGGCCTGCGCAAGGGCTCTGCCCACTGGGCAAAGGCTTCTGAGTTCGCTGCCACCCATGACAACTTCAAGGTCATGGAGGTGGAAGAGGCTGCCAAGGCCGGCGATGTTGTCATGATGCTGGTGCCCGATGAGCTGTGCGCCGATATCTACAACACGCAGGTTGCTCCCTACATGACCGAGGGCAAGGCACTGGCCTTTGCACACGGCTTCAACATCCACTTCAAGACCATCACCGCTCCCAAGAACGTGGACGTCATCATGATCGCTCCCAAGGGCCCCGGCCACATCGTGCGCCGCCTGTACACCGAGGGCGAGGGCTGCCCCTCTCTGATCTGCGTGGAGCAGGACTACACCGGTAAGGCCAAGGACATTGCTCTGGCCTATGCTTCCGGCATCGGCGCAGGCCGTGCAGGCATCCTGCAGACCACCTTCAAGGAGGAGACCGAGACCGATCTGTTCGGCGAGCAGGCCGTGCTGTGCGGCGGTGTTTCCGAGCTGATCCACGCCGGTTTCGATACGCTGGTGGAGGCCGGTTACGAGCCTGAGATGGCCTACTTTGAGACCTGCCACGAGATGAAGCTGATCGTTGACCTGATCAACGAGGGCGGCTTCTCCAAGATGCGCTACTCCATCTCCAACACTGCCGAGTACGGCGACTACCGCACCGGCAAGCGCCTGATTACCGAGGAGACCCGCAAGGAGATGAAGAAGGTTCTGACCGAGATCCAGGACGGCACCTTTGCTTCCGAGTTCCTGACCGAGATGAGCCCCAAGGGCGGCCGCAAGGTGCACTTCCTTGCCAAGCGCCGCATGGAGGCTGAGCTGCCCATCGAGAAGGTGGGTGCTGAGCTGCGCAGCATGATGAGCTGGCTGAAGAAGTAAGAGGAGAACCCTCTCAGACCGCTTTTCGGCGGTCAGCTCCCCCGAAAGGGGGAGTTTTTGTTGAAAAGGGAACCTTATAGCTCCTCCGCGAAAACCTCTCCCTCTCGGGAGAGGTGGCACGATACAGCCGTGACGGAGAGGGCTTTATCAGAAAAGAGGATTTGCAATGAGAAGTGACAATGTGACTAAGGGCTCGGAGCGCGCGCCCAACCGCAGCTTGTTTTATGCGCTGGGCTACACCCCGGAGGAGCTGGAGCGCCCCCTCATCGGCGTGGTAAGCGCCTACAGCGAGATCGTGCCCGGACACATGAATCTGGATAAGATCGCCGAGGCTGTCAAGGCCGGTGTGCAGATGGCCGGTGGTACCCCCATCCTGATCCCCGCCATCGGTGTATGCGATGGCATCGCCATGGGTCATGTGGGCATGAAGTACTCTCTGGCCTCTCGTGAGCTGATCTGCGACAGCGTGGAGACCATGCTGATGGCACACCAGCTGGACGGCCTTGTGCTGGTGCCCAACTGCGATAAGATCGTGCCCGGCATGGTGATGGCAGCGGTGCGCATGGATGTGCCCGCTGTGGTCTGCTCCGGCGGCCCCATGCTGGCCGGCAGCTACGGCGGCGAGGAAGTGAGCCTTTCCAAGATGTTCGAGGCCGTGGGTGCCTATAAGGCCGGTATGATCACCGACGAGCAGCTGGAAGACTGCACCTGCAACTGCTGCCCCAGCTGCGGCAGCTGCTCCGGCATGTACACCGCCAACAGCATGAACTGCCTGTGCGAGGCCATCGGCATCGCACTGCCCGGCAACGGCACCATCCCGGCTGTGTACTCCAAGCGTCTGCAGCTGGCAAAGCACGCCGGTATGGCTGTGATGGAGATGGTGCGCAAGGGCATCACCGCGCGCCAGATCATCAACGAGCGCTCCATCCGCAACGCACTGACCTGTGATATGGCGCTGGGCTGCTCCACCAACACGGTGCTGCACCTGCTGGCTATCGCCTACGAGGCCGGTGTGCCCATCGACCTGAAGCTGTTCAACGAGATCAGCGCCAAGACCCCCAACCTGTGCCATCTGGCACCGGCAGGCCCCACCCATATGCCGGATCTGTACGCAGCGGGCGGCATCCCGGCAGTACAGGCGGAGCTGGCCAAGAAGGGCCTGCTGGACTTGGACGTGCCCACCGTCACCGGCAAGACCCTTGGCGAGAACATCAAGGGTGCCCATATCCTGAACGAAAAGGCCATCCGTCCCATCGAGAACCCCTACTCTGAGACCGGCGGTCTGCAGATCCTGTGGGGCAACATTGCCCCGGACGGCTGTGTGGTCAAGCGCAGCGCCGTGGCCCCGGAGATGCAGAAGCACGCAGGCCCGGCGCGGGTGTTCAACAGCGAGGAGGAAGCCATCGCCGCCATCTACGCGGGCAAGATCGTCCCGGGCGATGTGGTAGTCATCCGCTACGAAGGCCCCAAGGGCGGCCCGGGCATGCGGGAGATGCTCAACCCCACCTCTGCGCTGGCAGGCATGAAGCTGGATAAGACAGTGGCCCTCATCACCGACGGCCGCTTCTCCGGCGCATCCCGCGGTGCTGCCATCGGCCATGTCAGCCCGGAGGCGGCCTCCGGCGGCCCCATCGGCCTGATCGAAGAAGGGGATACCATTTCCATTGATATCCCCAACGCCTCCATCACGCTGGAGGTCAGCGATGCAGTGCTGGCCGAGCGCAAGGCAAAGTACGTTGCGCCCGAGCCCAACATCAAGACCGGCTGGCTGAGCCGTTACGCCCGCATGGTCACCAGTGCAAATCTGGGTGCGGTGCTGAAATAAGAAATCCATAAAAAGAGAGGCTGTTGCACAAGCTCCTGTGCAGCAGCCTCTTTTGCATCCATGGAAAGCTGTCGGGTTTCTTTACGACCCTTCCTGTGAAAATGCAAATCCGGGCAGACCGCAGTCTGCCCGGATTTGCTCTGAAAAAGATGTATTCCTCTGAATATGGCCAGAGCGTAAGCGGAGGCCATTATAAAAGTGCTACTCTCCGTATTTCATGAGCATGGCGCGGACGGTGAGGAAGATGATCTTCCAGTCCACCCAGAAGCTGCGCTCCTGGATGTATTTCAGATCCAGCACCACCCACTCGTCAAAGCTCATCTCGTTACGGTGGGGTGCGATCTGCCAGTAGCAGCTCAGTCCGGGGGTGACGTATAGCCGCTGGCGCTGGTAGTCGCTGTATAGCTCTACCTCCCGGGGCAGTGCGGGGCGCGGTCCCACGATGCTCATATCGCCCTGCAGCACGTTGAGCAGCTGTGGCAGCTCGTCCAGACTGGTCTTGCGCAGAAAACGTCCCACCCGGGTAATGCGGGGGTCGCCCTTGATCTTGAACACCGGGCCGTCCATCTGGTTCTGGCTCAGCAGCTCATTCAGCTGCTCCTCGGCGTCCGGGCACATGGTGCGAAACTTATACAGCCAGAACAGCTTGCCGTCCCGTCCTACCCGCCGCTGCCGGAAAATAGCTCCGTCTCCGGGGCTGTCCAGCACGATGGCAAGGCTGATCAGCAGTGCCAGCGGCGCAAGCAGGATCAGCGCCAGCAGGGAGAACACGATGTCCTGTGCACGCCGCAGCACCCAGTAACGCCGGTGGCTGCGCAGCGTCTTTTCCCGGTCGATAGAAATTTGCGGGGCGGCGCTGATTGTTGACTCCATGCAATGACCCACTCCTGCCTGTAAAATGTGTAGAATCTTTACATTATTTTAACATAAAACAGGACGCAATTCAACCGGATGAAGCGCGGCGGGCAGGGGACTGTGAGCCTGCTGAAAAAAAGTGAAAAAAGGTGGTTGACAAAACCCTTTTCTCATGCTAAAATAAACAAGTCGTCCGGCGCACGGATGCACAACAATTGAATATGGGCGTGTTCCCGAGTGGCCAATGGGGACAGACTGTAAATCTGCTGCTTT
>ERZ1026960.479-NODE-479-length-18548-cov-7.869518_pt1 | contig 18548 bp, 17 predicted proteins | sample MGYA00519458_ERZ1026960 | MGnify/ENA primary metagenome ERZ1026960 (study PRJEB26926, sample SAMN06164516) | human gut metagenome | biome: ENVO:00009003; feature: ENVO:2100002; material: ENVO:00002003 | host: Homo sapiens | place: USA | collected 2012 ...
GAGCAGGCCCGGACGGATCAGTCCGTGTGCCGGGCCATGCAGGCCGACCACGCCTGCTATGACACCCTGGACGCGGAGAAATACTGGCGGCTTCTGTACACGCCGCCCCAGGCGACCGCTGCCGCAGTCCGGGCGGACTGTCAGGAGCCGTGCCCCTGGCGGCGGTTTCTGGCCCGGGGGCTGGATATGCTTCTGTGCTCGTCCAGCGTGGCCCTGGCGCTGATGCTGGGGCGGATCGCGCCCCAGACCCCGGGGTTCTCTCTGCTGACCTATGTGGGAAGCCTGCTGCTGATGCTGGGGGTGGAGCCGGTGTTGCTGCACCTGTGGGGCGTCACGCCGGGCAAGCTACTGCTGGGGCTGACGGTGGAACAGCCGGACGGCCGCCGCCCCACCTGGGGCCAGGCCTACGCCTACACGGCCATGGCCGTGGTATACGGGATCGCCCTGTACATTCCCGTTCTGCGGCTATGGCGGCTGCGCAGAAGCTATCTGGACTGCCGGGACGGCCTGAAGATGCCCTGGGAGGGAGAGCTCCTGTGCCAGAACCGGGACATTCCCTGGTGGCGGTGGGCGCTGCTTCCCGCAGCCTGGGGGCTGGTGATCCTGGCCATAATCGGCGGCAGCAACATTCTTCTGATGCCTGCTAACAGCGGGCGGCTGACGGTGGAGGAGTTTGCGGAAAACTTCAACCAGATGGCCCAGGCCACGGACTCCCCTCTGCGGATGCGCTCCAACGGCACATGGGTACGGGATTCACTCCGGGGATATGCGGCCACCCTGGAAAACGCCTTTCCAAGCCGCCTGGAGTACGAAACCGACGCCAACGGATACCTGACCGCCGTGAGGTTCCGGTGCTCCTATACCGCCCAGGGCGGCGGGGACCCGTCCTCCGCCCCGGACTTCGTCTATGCCAGCACTGCCTTTATCCAGCCGCTTCTATTGGCCATGCTGGCCAGCCAGGACGCCTCTGCCCAGGATATGGCGGCGCTGGTCAATGACCGCTGGGACCAGGGCTTTGTGTATGAGACGGAGGACGCCCGCACATCCGTCACCGTCACCTGCTATGGCTATGTGGTGGATCGCAGCACCGGCATGCTGATTTCCCACGACGCCTCCTGCGGCTTCACCGCCGCCTTTGACATTGTGTGGAACTGAACAGAGAAAAAAAGGCAGCCGCCCGGTTCGGGCGGCTGCCTTTGTGGCGTTTGACAGTCTTGTTAAATCAATACACCCGGGCAGGCTCCTCGCCGTTGAGGACACGCAGAGCGCCCTGGGCCAGGGCCAGCAGCTCATCCTCGCCGGGATACACGGTGATGGGGGCGATCCAGCCCACCATATCGGTGATGGCGTCCACGGTCTCCTGACCGTAGGCAATGCCGCCGGTGAGAATGATCTGGTCCACCTTGCCCTTCATGACGGCGGCCATTGCGCCCACTTCCTTGCCGATCTGATAGTGGAATGCCTCCACGGTGGCGGCAATCTCCTTGTCGCCCTCGGCGGCGGCCTTCAGCAGGTCGCGCATGTCGTTGGAGCCGGTGTAGGCCACCAGGCCGCCGTGGCCGGCCAGCATCTTGCGGACCTCGCCGGCGGTATACTTGCCGCTGAAGCACAGGCTCACCAGCTGACCGGTGGGCAGGCTGCCGGACCGCTCGGGGGAGAAGGGGCCGTCGCCGTCCAGGGCGTTCTGGGTATCCACCACGCTGCCGTGGACGTGGGCGCCGATGGAGCAGCCGCCGCCCATGTGGCAGACGATGAGGTTCAGATCCTCATACTTCTTGCCATGCTCCTTGGCGTAGCGCTTGGCCACGGCCTTCTGGTTCAGGGCGTGGAAAATGCTGGTGCGGTGGAACAGGGGGTGACCGGCAAAGCGGGCCACGTCGCTGAGCTCATCCACCACCACGGGGTCCACGATGAAGGAGGGGATGCCCAGCTGGTCGCCGATCTCCCGGGCGATGATACCGCCCAGGTTGGAGGCGTGCTGGCCCTGAACGCCCACGGTGCAGTCGCGGACCAGACGGTCGCTGACGGCGTAGGTGCCGCCCCGGATAGGAGCCAGCAGGCCGCCGCGGCCGGAGACGGCGGACAGGGTCTTCACATCGAAGCCCTGATCCTCCAGGGCCTTCATCACCAGCTTGCGCCGCCAGTCCTTCTGGGCGGGGATGGAGTCAAACTTTTCGAGTTCCTCGGCGCTGTGGCGCAGAGTCTTGTCAAAGAGCAGGTTCTCGTCCTCATAGACGCCGATCTTGGTGGACGTGGAGCCGGGGTTGACGACCAGAATTCTGTAAGACATGGGAATTTTCCTCCTGTTATTTTTTTGAATTGTTCCGTAAAAAGCAGCCTGATAACGACTTTACTGTATTATACAACAGTCGGTCAAGCTATGTAAACTACTTTTTCTACTATAAGGAAACAATTTCGCAAAAATGTTAAATTCTTGCCGTTCTTTTTTGGTCCGGCGGCATCACATAAAAAAAGAACGCCAGCAGGCGTTCTTTTCAGTCTGTCGAGAAACCCGGCTGCGCACTAAGCGGCAGCCAGGTTTTGGGCGTATATAACGCAAAAAACTGCGAAAACCAGCAAAGAAAGCGCTCCTTCCACTTCCAATTGGCCAGCTTTTTCAGATTCATGGCAGCAAATTTAAGCTTCACCCAGTTTGTCACCTGGGCCAAGCCTCTGTATTGTGTATAACGCATGGCGTGTTTTTCTTTGGCATCCGCAAAGACACGCTCAATGGTTTCCTTCCGTCGCTTGTAAAGCTTCTGGTATTTTGGCGTGTAGCGGGCGTCGTCCGCCAGGTCCTCGTAATCCTTCCAGACATGTCTCTGTACGGTCTTTACGCAATTCTTGGAATGTGTGCAAAGCGCTCTGGTGGGACAATCTGCGCAGATTTTGGGATCACTTTTGTATTCCCTGTAGCCGTCTCGGTTTATAGTGGCGTAGTTAAGAACCCGGTATTCCGGGCAAATGATACAGTCGTAAAACGCATCATAGACATACTTCCACCACTCATGGCCGCCCTTCATCGTTTGCGGGCGCTTGTAGGCTGTGGATAAAACTCTGCCGTCATCAAAGACTTTCTTACAAATATGGGGTGTCTTGTAGGCGGAATCGGCAATGATAGTCTCTACCTGTGGAAATTTCTCTGTTACATTGTCATATACTTCATCAAAGGCTACGCTGTCATGGACGTTGCCGGGAGTCACCACCGTCTCAAGCACAAAACCGTTCTTGTCGCAAGCTGTATGCGCCTCGTAGGCAAACTGTCGCTTGTGATCTCCTTTTGCGAACAGGCCGCTGTCCGGGTCGGTTACGCTTTTGGTGACCATGCGCGTCTTGTCTTTCTTACGGCGTGCCAGTTTCTTCTTGGAGGTGTTATCTCTGCGTTTTTTGGGCGGCTTTGGCGGCTCATCATCGTCATCGAAAGGCTTTTTGCCGTGCGCCTCCCGGTCTGCATTGACCTCCTCCATCAGTTCCTTCGCATAGTGCTTCGAGGCCACTGGTATCGCAGCCTTGACCTGCTTCTTCGTGTTGGCGTTGGCTTTGATATGGGTGCCATCAATGAAGACCGCCTTGGGAGACAGATATCCTGCCTCCGCCACCTCCTCCAGAATCCACTCAAAGACCTGATCTATCGTTTCTGTGGTAAACCGATGACGGAAATTATAGCTCACCGTGGAAAAATGCGGGGTTTCCTCCTGAAGCGTATACCCCAGAAACCAGCGGTAAGCTACGTTTAGATTTACTTCATCCGCTGTCCGCCGCAGAGACGGCAGTCCGTACAGATGCTGGATCAGAACCATTTTGAACAATACGACCGGATCCACACTGGGCCGTCCGTTATCTTCGCTGTACAGCGGCGCTACCATTTCATAGATGTGGTTAAAATCCACCGCCGCGTCTATCTTCCGCAGCAAATGCGCCGCCGGGACAAGACTTTCCGTGTCTACGATTTCCACTACCCCACGATCCAGTTTTCCCCGTTCCAACATTTTTCATCACCCCAGACTATTTTATCACACGAACGCGAAAAAGCCCAGCACTAGCTGGACTTTTTCGACAGGCTGAAGCGGCTTGATCCAAATGGATCGAGCCGCTTTTACTTACATCATCCTCTGCCCCTGCCGCTGCTCTGGAAACGGCGGGTCCGAGCGGCGCAGAAGGCCGAACTCCGTTTTTGTCACACCGTCATTTTTCATGCAGTCCCGACCGTATTGCTCAAAATCCATGTAGCCATCCAGCTCATAGATGGCTTCATCATCCAGCCCCGGCGTTTCCTGCAATCGCTGCTGACCGTAACCGTAGGCACCTTCTACGATGCGCTGGTAGTTGTCCAGATTTCGCAGGAGTTCACAGGCTCCGCGCAGGGTATCCGGCCGCTCGGCGTCCAGCACGGCAACGTAGGTCAGAATCATCCCGTCCTGTTGCCAGATGTCCTCCAAGGCTTCGGCAAAGTCGTTATACTCCTCCACGGCGGGGCAATCCGTATCACGGATCAGTTCCCCAATGTATGGTAGTCCCAATCCCATGTGACGAATTGAACGCCGTATTTGCTCGGAGCACCTGCCAGCACCGTGCCGCCAAAGTCAGCGAGGATGCGGTAGTCTTCATCCAGTCCGCTGGCTTTGAGCTGCGGGGCGGCTTCCATAGCGATCATATACTCCAGCGTCTTCACAGCGATGTCCTCGACGCGATACAGGGCGTCCTCTGCCTGGGACGTGTCCGCGTCCTCCCGCCGATAGAACACGCTGCCCTTGCCGGTGATGCGGCAGAGGGGTGCGCCGTTCCAAAGGACAGGCAAGTGCTCTCCCTCCAACGGCAAGGTTCCAATGCCCGCACGGTGCAGGGGAATACGGACTTCTTCAAGGTAGCGGAGCTGCCGGCTTGTGTTTTGGGTGTCCATGTGAGCGATCCTCCTGTTGTAAAAAAATAAAGCCGGAGAGGTCATCTCCGGCCTGCCGTTTCAGACGCTGCGACCAGCGCCCTTTTAGAAATTGAAAAAGGGCGCCCCTTTTTCGGCTCGTCAAAGCCGACAAAACGACACCCCAATATTTGTGATTCTTTTTCTGCAATGATGCCGCTTTTTTGGAGAGAAAAGTCCTCTCTAAAAGGCACCGGAGGTTGGAAACTGTCCAAGACATGAGATCCTCCAGTTCAAATCCGGTCAGTCGCTCCGAAACCTCCATAAAAATCTATGGTTCAAAAGAAGAAATCCGGGCTCGAAAAAGCCCGGAAACGGTTGATGCGCCCGGCTTTGCGCCAGACGCATCTATACCGGTAACTCTTTATGGCAACAGTTGATAAAAATGATACGGTTTCATTTGGTTTCAAATGGCTTCACTCAAAAATGAAACCATAGCGGTGAAAGGTGAAACCATAATGAGACGAGAGATGAATCAAAAGATACCTTATTGGTCTTTTCCTTTTTCAGATTCATCATCAGGGGTGGATTTGATCTTTTCATCCAGTACTTTCCCGACTGCCTGTAGCCCGTCAGGGCTGCAAAATGCGTCCATCAGTTCGTTGAACTCAGGGTTTTCGCTATGAGACACGGCAGCATTTCGGATGCGTGACTGTTCAACAATCGAAAGGATCAGATTCAGGCCAAGAACCGCACATCCAATGTAAAGACAGGTCTTTATCCAAATCCCAACGATGCAGAGGATGATCCCCGGAACAGATAAGTAGAAAAAGTGAAATAGGAAATTCGTTAGAACAAATAGCCAAAACATTTTCTGGGGGTATTCTCTTTCCATGTTGTACCTCCTAAATTTACAGACCTGACAATTTTCCTTTGCGGAATTGATTGTATCACATTCTTGCACTAATTTCCATACTAAAAAAGCCCGATGGTCTCGTATCAAAACCATCGGGCTTATTTGTCATAACTCAACACTATAGATTTTTTGAAATTTGCTTAAAAAAACGTCGTATGACAGCAAGAAAAACTTGATGCACAGAACTCACTTGTCTTTTGATTCTTCAGTTGTGTCAGAGACTGCTCCTTCCAGCAGATCTGTCACTACCTGATTAAGCTGTGCGGCATTCTTAGCAGTAATGACCGGCGTGTCTGACTGGGACTCAATGTCTTTTCTGGTTCGTCCAGCCACCTGACCGCCCGCCTTGGCAACTGCCAAATTCTCTTGGAAGGTCGTTGGTTTGCGATCTCTTGAAAACTGAGTGGTAGTGGCCTCCGCCAGCATATTCAGTACCAGTTCCAGCGTAGTCATGTTATCACGAAGGTTTTCCTTTTTCAAGCCCTTCAGATTTTTGTACTGCCGGGTGGACATGCCAGACCAGGCTCGGGAAATCTCGTCCGTGAGGATGGCGTACTCTACGCCTTTCTGCACACCGCGGGCATCCCATTCATCGGTCAGTTCTTTACGGACCTGGATGGCCTGCAGCCGCTGGTTGATCCACTCACGGCTGTAACCCTTCTTGAGATAGGTTTCCAGAGCGCGGTCAATGGTCAGCTCCGGGTCGATGGTCTCCTCGATACGCTCTCGACCGACCTGTGCCAGCCACAACTTGAACGGTTCTGCCTTCGGGGAAGGAATAGACTGGATGATTCGGAGAAGCTGCTCGGTATCGGCTACATCAGTCAATCGTTTTTTGCCATCCGAAGCGGTCATTTTCAACTGGTTACAAGCTGTAACCGTTTCATTTCCCTCATCCTTCAGGCGTTTCTTCGTTACCTTCCAGTAGTTACGAGCTGCCTGATAATCTGGCTGATCAGTCAGCACAGCTACCACATCAACGACGGAAAAGTACCATTCTTCCTTTTCCTCATCCCATGCGGTTCGAATACGCTTGTCTTCGAACAGTTGGATATTATCGTTTTGTGCCATTTGAATCACCTCGTTCTGTCATGAATTCTTTCAAAAGTCCTTGGCAGCCATCCAGCACATCCTGCCAGGTCGCCTCGAAGTCCTCGGTGTACCATGGGTCTGCCACATTGCCGGGATGGGCGGTGTGATCCATCAGGAGGGACATCTTGCCGACATAGTCGCCGCCGCAGATATATCTTCAAATAATCAACCCGATACGGGTCATTGTGATACGACATTTTCTGTCCTCCGTTTTTGAGATTTTGTGGTGAAGCAAATCTCGAAAATGGAGGGTCACGGCAGCGTGGCAAAAGCGCCCCAAAATGCAAAAAAGCTCCCGGAGCACAATGGCTCCGGGAGCAGGACGCAATATTAGAATGATAGACGGTTCGCGGCGCAGGAGGGCCGTACAGATCCGTGCACAAGGGGCGCAAACCGGCCTTGTGGTGACCAACGGCGTAATATCGTCTTCTGCACAGCAAAAAAATCACCCGTCCGCATCATCTATCGGACGCATCCGATAACCAATGATAACGGGCGGGCAACCTCAGCCGTGACCTGCTGGACAACCTCCTGTATGACTTTTCTATGACCTCAGCTGCAACCTACTGGGCAGCCTCATGTACGACCTCTTCCGCAACCTCTGGAGCAACCTACTGCGTAACCTCTGCTACAACCTCAGCTGCAACCTCCGGAACAACCTCAAGTTGCTCTCATTTTATGTTCAAATACTTCTTGATGACCTCGGCATGCTCTAACGCCAGATAGGGCTTCGCCGCCGTGTAGTATGTCTGTGCCATAGAGAGATTTCCCTGAAATCCCATGGCGAGGATCGCATACATGTTCAGTTCGCTGTCCTTCGGGTCGAAGCGCAGAGCATCAATAGCCGTCTTTTGCGCCAGGATATAATCCTTGCACTCCATCTTCAGCCGGACATATCCCTTGGTGATCTGCAGGTACAACGACTGATAGTACATGGACAGCTGCATCAGCCACAGTTCATGTTCACATCTTGGAATCAACTGTCCTTTATACATATCGACTGCGCTGTGGTAGAGGGAATGCCGCATATCCGGGTTTTCTTCTGTTTTCAACTGAATGCAGGCATCCTCAAAGCGGTCGAAATCCGTATGGATATTGAAGTTGGGATTGATCTGGAATATACCATTCTTCCCGATGACCAGCTTGTCGAGCCCGATGACGGAAAGAGTACGCCGCAGGCGGTAAACGATATTATTGACGACCTTATATGGCGAATCGAGTTCGTCGTATGGGCAGATGATCTCTGCCAGTGTGTCAACAGAGAAATTCTTTTTGTGGTTCAGAATGAGATATGCCAGAAGCAGGTAGCACTGATCCGCTTTAATATCTTCTCCGGTCAATGTCCCTTTGGAGCTGATGATCTCCATGCCGCCAAAGAAATTAATATGGATGTCTTCCGGATTGTATTTGGAGGCTTTTTTTGCTGCCAACAGGGACTGCTGCTGTTTGATTTCGTTGAGTTCCACAACCACTGCATAGGAGGCGATGAATAGGAAAACCGGGTCATCCGTGTAGCGGGTCGGATCGTCCACGGCAATGAATCCCTGATTAATCCGTTTGGAGAATGGTGCCGCCAGCAGTGTAGTCACCCCATACTCCCGAAAGAAGGCTGCCTCATCTGGATAGACTTTCTCTAATCTCTGCAAGTCAGAAATCACGACCGGTTTATTGGCCCGAAGTGCTTTCCTCCATCTCGGGAACTTCTCCATGGGCAGGCACTGGAGCATATCCCTTTGCGCCGGCACACCATCTTTGCACCATTCGTAGGTAATGACGCCGATTCCCAGATCCCAGTCAGCTTCCACCACAGAGGCTCTTGATGCGCCATAAAACTCAGCCGCACCCTTCAGAAGGCCACTGATGATAGCATCTGAATCCTCGGTGTTTCGCAGACTGGCCTCCAATACGCTCATTCCACGATGAAACGCACTGCATTCAACAAGCGGTGTGGTTTCCTGCATGATTTCGCTGCTCATGAATATGCCCCCTTTGATTTGTAAAAAAATACAGAGACTGTCCAATGTAACTCGGGCAGCCTCTGCTGTGAGCCGCACAGTATGGCTGAGCGGTTATGTACTATACGATTGTCTTGATGAATGCGGCAAGCGCCTCGCGCTGATCCTCCTTGAGAGCCGCAACACTATTATCTAATTCACTCTTGGCGTTAGGTGAATTTGCCGTATCGTTCTCCGTAAAGAACTGCGCCAGTGTGATTCCGCAAGCGTCACAAATCGCATTTACCGTTGGCAGGGACGGTTGGTTATTTCTCTTGAAGATATTGCTGATCGTTGTCTGCGACAGGCCAGATTCCTGCGCTAATCGATAAATAGTCCATCCACGCTCATCCATTAACTGTCGAATCCGCTGTTGTGCATTGAACATTGGTACCACCTACTATGCTATTAGTATACACCTCATTTGATTGGCTTTATAGAAATCATCGGTATGGTATATGGTAATCAAATGATATGTACCCGTTATGCTGCCATAGATAGGGGCGCGGAGAAAGTTATTGGAATTTTATGAATGGAATCTCACTGATGCTTCTCAAAAAAACAAGCAAGGAATCCAAACAATCAGGACTTCCTTGCTTGTGAAGATAAATGGATCAGAAAAAAACGGCTATGCGATAGCAAATCAATTGTTGCGTAGAGAGCCGAAAATCCCTCGTACACATTTTATGATTATGAATTTGGTCTTCTTGTGGGTCTTCTCCAGCAATGATGACTCTGTATCTTTCTCACAATTTTAGCAGACCATACGGCCTTCTGGAACTGGGCAGCCGCAACATACGCAAGTGTCTACTTGCCGTATATAGCGTACTTTGATTTTCGTAATGCATCATCTCCGGTTTTCGATCTTTCCTGCGCTAATACATAATCCTTTTTGGCTATATAAATCCATCGGGATTTTTCTGCTGCCAGTTCCATGCGTCACGGCACATGTCACTCAAAGTTCTTGTGGCTTGCCAGCCAAGCAACACTTTTGCCTTTTCTGCCGAGGCGAAGCAGACCGGGATATCTCCCGCCCGGCGGCCAACGATTTGAAAGGGGATATGAACCCCAGTGGCACTTTCAAATACGGAGATCAACTCAAGGACGCTATGTCCCCTGCCTGTTCCCAGATTGATTACCTACACGCCCTTGTGCGAAGTGCAGAACGGAAGTGCTGCTGTGTGGCCAGTGGCAATGTCCATGATGTGAATATAATCCCGGATACATGTACCATCTGGCATATCATAATCAGCGCCAAAAATCGATAGTTGCTTTCGCTTTCCCATAGCAACCTGAGTGATATACGGCATTAAGTTATTGGGTGTGCCGTTGGGTGCCTCTCCAATAAGGCCGCCGGGATGTGCTCCCACCGGATTGAAATAGCGAAAGATGACCGCCGAAAAATCTGGAACTGCCGCGGCATAATCTGTAATGATTTCTACCACCTTAGTCAGAAACTCTTCAAGTAAGTATGGCTCGAATTTAATACTCTTTTGTGGGTTATTGATAGCGGTTCTTGTAATACTTCTTATAGTAGCTACCATCCTTTTTCTTGATGTTGTTGCGGACTACTCCGAGAATTTTGCTTCCGCTTTTCCTCAGTTGCTCTATGACCTCGATGGCCTGTCGGTAGCGGACTTGATTGTCAGAAATAACAAGGATTGTTCCATCGCATTTGGCTGCTACGACGGCAGCGTCAATGACGCTGCCAAGCGGGGGGACATCGATTAGCACATAGTCGTAAGACTCTTTCGCCGCCTTCAAAAGTTCTTCAAAGTATTGCCCGCTCAGCAGTTCTACCGGGTTGGGGGGATACTTGCCTGCAAACATGATCGACAAATTTTCGTACTGCGTCTGATAAAGACATTCTTTGACAGAAGTCAGCCCTGTCAGCACCTCGCTCAGTCCCGCAGGGTTTTCCGCTGTGGTGTTACGCCCTGCCATAACCGATTTTCGCATATCCGCATCAATGACCAGCACACGCTTGTTCAATTCTGCAAGGCTCTTTGCAAGCTGCAGGGTGATAGTTGTCTTGCCTTCATTCTCATTGCAGCTTGTGATCACAACAGTGCAGATATCCTGACCGCAGAACTGCAAATTGGTTCGCAATGTCTTAAATGCCTCCTGTGTAAAGAAGTCTTTCTTCCCAGGAAGTTTTAGGGTTGTCTTCACAGATGATCTGTTTTCCAAAACTGTTTTCTCCATTTTATTTATCTTCTACCTCCTGCTTGGCTGAGGTCTTATACGCTGCGTATGTCTTGTAATAGCCGTATTTCCCCGGCTTTTTGCCATCCGCATTCGGGATGTTGCCAAGAACGCTAAGGCCAAGGTATCGTTCCAGATTTTCGTCATCGGTTTTAATACGGTCATCCAGAAGGAAGATGATCAGGAAGATCACATATGTTACAACGGCAGCAACAACGCCAGCAAAAGCGAACGTGAGCATCCTCGTACTGTTGCAGGGATCAGGATCCGTCGTTCCAAGCTCATAGAGGTTCACCTGCTGAAACCCCATAGCGTCTTCAATGCGCTTTGAGCCGATAGTGCAGATTTTATCCACAATACGCTTTGCCAGTTCAGGGGAATCCGCTTTCACAGTCACCTCGAGAATACGAGTGTCCTCCGGATTGGACGTGGAAATACAGTCATATAGATCCTCGTACTTCATATCCAGATTCAAGCTGCTGATAACTTCATCCAAAACGGTATGGCTTTTTAAGAGGTAGGTGCAGTCATTGACGACCTTTAAGGCCAAGGAGAAATCCGAACTTGCATCGCTGGCGGTTGCGCCATCTGCTTGACGCAGAATGTAGAGGGTCGCAGTAGAGGCATATTGTGGGACAAATGTCATACGGTTGAACACCAAAAGGCCGCCGCAGCAAATGCAGGCTGCGAGTATGATGGCCCATAGCCGTTGGACGAATACTCCCCACAGGTCTTTCAGCGTAACTGTTTTAAAATTTGCTTTCTGATTCATGCTTAAGAAAGGTCCTTTCTTACGGCCTCACCATGCAATAAACGAATCGCATTATTGCAGCATAAAGTTGCCGCATAGTCGGCACCGTACTTTTTGCTGATATAGTTAAAGCACGTCAACATTTCAGGTGGGCGAGACGTACAGTTGTGTGCATCTGAGGAAAAAAGATCGATCAGCCCAAGGGACAACAGCTTCCGGCATTGACGCTGAACAAGTAGGCCAAACCCGCGGAACAGGGACTGTGTATCCACTTGGAGCACCACGCCATCATGCCAGAACGCTTGAATCGCGGGAATTCTTCCGTGCAGGGATCGATAGCGCTCGACATGGGCAAGAATGGGGATATAGCCTGCGTTGAGCAATGCATGAAGGCCATTTCCAATTGCTTTTTCGGGTGCTGCTTCCGAAAAGTCCACCAGCACATATCTGGTGCCGTTGACCGTTCTGCAAACGCCTTGCCTCAGCCAATTCACACATTCCGGTTCATACCGAAGTTCATTTCCCAAATACAGCGCCATGTCTGGATATGTTTTCTGCACATAGCTCGACAAGCGCTTAAATGCCGCATTTACCTTGTCATAATTGTCTCCAAGGTAGCCTGGGTGGAAATGAGGTGTACAGCAAAGCACCCGTGTGCCAGCTTGATAAGCCGCATCTAACATGGCATGCATCTTATCTTCGTCTTTTGCACCGTCATCCACTCCGAACAAAAGATGTATGTGAATATCTGCAAGCCCCATTTATCCGTCCTTCCTCCAAACCATTTTATTCACGATGCCCGTGTAGCTCTGAATGATTCTGGCGACCTTCATGGACACATTTTCAGCGGTATAATCCGCCACCGGCGTACCGAAGCATTCCGCCCGCTGCATCCCGACAGCCATCTCCACCGCCTGAAGGAGGGGCTCTGCGTCGATTCCGGCGAGTACAAAGCAGCCCGCGTCCAGTGCCTCGGGGCGCTCAGTGGAGGTGCGGATGCTGACTGCCGGGAATGGCTTACCGACAGACAGGAAGAAACTGCTCTCCTCCGGCAGCGTTCCGCTGTCGGAGACCACCGCAAAGGCGTTCATCTGCAGGCAGTTGTAATCGTGGAAGCCCAGCGGTTCGTGGGCGATCACGCGGCTGTCCAGATGGAAGCCCGTCGCCTCCAGCCGCTTTCTGCTTCTCGGGTGGCAGGAGTAAAGGATTGGCATGTCGTACTTTTCCGCCATGGCATTGACCGCTGTGAACAGTTGGACAAAATTGCGGTCTGTATCGATGTTTTCCTCCCGATGCGCCGAGAGCAGAATGTACTGTCCCTTGGTCAGACCCAGACGCCGGTGGATATCACTGCCTTCGATCTTGTCCAGATTGGCGTGCAGCACCTCTGCCATGGGACTGCCGGTCACGAAGGTGCGCTCCTTTGGCAGTCCACACTCCATCAGATACCGGCGTGCATGCTCCGAATAGCAGAGATTGACGTCGCTGATGATGTCCACGATGCGGCGGTTGGTCTCCTCCGGCAGACACTCGTCCTTGCAGCGGTTCCCGGCTTCCATATGGAAAATCGGAATGTGCAACCGCTTGGCGCCGATCACGGAAAGGCAGGAGTTTGTATCGCCCAGGACCAGCACGGCGTCCGGCTTTTCCCGCACCATCAGCTTGTAGGAGCGTTCCACGATATTTCCGATGGTAGCTCCCAGGTCATCGCTTGCGGCATCCAGATAAAAGTCCGGCGCCCGGAGGCCCAGGTCGTCAAAAAACACCTGATTGAGGGTGTAGTCATAGTTTTGGCCGGTATGGACCAGAATCTGGTCAAAGTACCGGTCGCAGCATTTTATGGTGGCGGACAGCCGGATGATCTCCGGCCGGGTGCCGATGATCGTCATCAGCTTCAGCTTTCCCATGGTCAGACCTCCTCAAAGTAGGTATCCGGGTGGCCGGGGTCAAACGGCTCGTTGGCCCACATGACCGTCACCAGATTTTCCGTTTCACTGAGATTGATGATGTTGTGGGTATAGCCCGGCAGCATATGGACGGCTTCGATTTTTTCTCCGGACACCTCGAACTCCACCAGCTCACCGGTATTCAGATTCCGCTCCCGAATCAGCCCGTGTCCGGCCACCACCATGAAAAATTCCCACTTGCTGTTGTGCCAGTGCTGTCCCTTGGTAATGCCGGGCTTTGAGATGTTCACGGAGACCTGGCCGCAGTTCTCCGTTTTCAACAGTTCCGTGAAGCTGCCCCGCGGGTCCACATTCATCTTCAGCGGGAACGCGGTCTTTTCCGGCGGCAGATAGGAAAGATAAGTGCTGTAGAGCTTTTTGGCGAAACTGCCCGCCGGGATTTCCGGCAGCAGCAGGGTCTGCGGCTGGTGGTGGAAGGTCCGGAGCAGGCGGACGATCTCGCCGAGGGTTTCGTGGTGACTGACCGGGACGCTGCAATACGCCCCCTCCGTCCGGTGGGGATGGCCCCCATGGCGTTCAGAATTTCCTCCACCAGGTCGTCCACATAAACCAGCTCCAATTCCACTGCCGGGTCGGAAACGGTGATAGGCAGGTCACGGGCGATGTTGTGGCAGAAGGTGGCCACGGCGGAATTGTAGTTGGGGCGGCACCACTTGCCGAACAGATTCGGCAGACGGTAGACCAGAGCCTGTGCGCCGGTTTCCCGTGCGTGGGCAAAGAGCAGCTCCTCCGCCGCCTTTTTGGACTGACCGTAGAGGCTTCCGGCAAAACGTCCGGTCAGACTGGCCTGAATGGACGAGGACAGCAGCACCGGGCAGCGGTTATCGCTTTTCCGCAGCATCTCCAGCAGGGTGCAGGCGAAGTCCCTATTCCCGGCCGCAAATTCTTCCGGGTCCTTGGGCCGGTTCACGCCTGCCAGATGGACCACGAAATCCGCTTTTTGGCAGTAGTCCGCCAAGGCTTCTTCCGAAGTATCCCGCGTACATAAAAGAATCTCATCAACTTGCAGCGCAGGTCGGGTCCTATCTCTGCGGTCCTTGATCGTGAAAAGGCGCTGGGTCAGATTTTTTCCCACAAATCCGTTTGCGCCGGTGATCAGTACGTTCATCAGCAGGTCCCTCCGAACAGCTTCAACTTCCGCAGAAGCTGTTTCATTTCCTCCACATCCAGACGCTGGGTGTTGTGGGAGGTGTACTGCTCGATCCTGCCAAATTCTGAATTTCCCTTGCTGAAATAGTTGTCGTAGTTCAGATCCCGGTTATCCGCCGGAACACGGAAAAATCCCGGCAGGTCCTCCGCCCGCAGCATCTCCTCCGCCGTCACCAGCACCTCATAGAGCCTCTCGCCGTGGCGGGTGCCGATGGTGGTCACGCCGGAATCCGCGTCTTTCAGCTCCAGCACCGCCTGGGCCAGTGTCTCAATGGTGGCGGCCGGAGCCTTCTGCACGAACAGGTCCCCCTGTTCGCCATGCTCGAAGGCATACAGGACCAGGTCCACTGCGTCCTCCAGGGTCATCATGAACCGGGTCATGTCGGGGTTGGTGACAGTCAAGGGCTTGCCCTCGTCGATCTGCTGGCAGAACAGCGGAATGACGGACCCACGGGAAGCCATGACGTTGCCGTACCGCGTCAAACACAGAACCGGATCCCCAGGCAGCATCTGTCTGGAACGGGCAATCACATTCTTCTCCATGACAGCCTTCGTCATGCCCATAGCGTTGATGGGATAAGCTGCCTTGTCCGTGGACAGGAAGATGGCCTTCTTCACATGGTTTGCCACACAGGCGGAAATCACATTGTCGGAACCGGCCACATTGGTTTTGACTGCCTCCATGGGATAAAACTCACAGGAGGGTACCTGCTTCAAAGCTGCGGCATGAAATACATAGTCCACACCGCGGAACGCATTCAGAATGGAATTGTAATCCCTCACATCGCCTATGTAGAATTTGATCTTTTCCGCATACTGCGGATACAGCTCCTGATAGGTGTGGCGCATATCGTCCTGCTTCTTCTCGTCCCGGGAGAGAATGCGGATCTCCGCAATGTCGGTGGTCAGGAAGCGGCGCAGCACGGCGTTGCCAAAGGAGCCTGTCCCGCCGGTGATGAGGAGGATCCTGTCTTTGAACGATATCATCTGATCTTACTCCTTTGTATGATTACTCTGTTTTTCAGGCAGTACGCCGCGCAGAAGCGCAGCATCCAGCATCAGCTTCACATTGGGACGCAGAGGCCGGAACAGCGCCGGAAGCAGCGTGGTGGTGGCCACCTGCGTGATCAGCGATGCGGCGGCTGCGCCGGACGCCCCCCATATCGGGATCAGCAGCAGATTCAGCGCAACATTGCACGCCGCCGCGCCGACATACAGGTACTTCAGGTATCTCTGCTGGTTTTCGCACACGATCCAGGCGTTTCGCGCAACGCCAAGATAGGAAAAAGCCGTGTACCAGGTCACGATGCGCAGCGGCTGAACCGCCGGCAGATAGGCCTCCCCATAGATCAGCAGAATGAACGGCCTTGCCGCCAGGCAGATGCACACCGACACAGCCAGGGCCGTATAAAGAACGAGGGCGTACAGCTGGCGGTTTTTCCGCTGATACAGCAGGCGGTCCTCCCGATAGCACCGCACGATCTCCGGGTAAAGGGAGTCGATCATGGCGGCGAGAACAAACGCCCACGAGCCGCTGATGGTAACGGCCAGCGAGTAATGGCCCACCGCCTCGGCTCCCAGCATCTGCTTGAGCATCAGCCTGTCCGTGCTGGCATAGATGGAGATCATCAGACCGGCCAGAATGAAGCTGCCGCTGCTGGCAAGAAGCTCCCTGGCCTTGGACAGGGAACAGCTGAACCTGGCGCCGCCGTTTCTGAAATAGGCCGCCAGAAGAAACACCGCCAGCACAATATGGTCCAGGGAGGCGGCCACGGCAAACCACAGCACGCTTTTCCCCAGCATCAGCAGGATGATCTTATAGACGGACACGGCAACATAGGCCGCCAGGGCCGCAATGGACGCGTATTTCGACTGAAGCCGCGCCTGGAACCAGTAATTCAGCGTGTCAAACACCTGAAAAACAAGGCTGATGCTGTAAAGCGCCGTCACCGCCACCGTCAGCCCCTCGCCCTTGTCGACAACGCTGACGATCCCGATGATGGCCAGCGCCGACAGAAAGCTGGACGCGGCCCGCAGCAACAGGGTGGTCCCGATGGTCTCGCCCTCCTGCTCCGGATGGTCCGCAAAGTTCTTCACGATCACGCTGTTGATGCCCAGAGTGCAGAGCGAGGCGAAGAACGAGGCGTATGCGGCGGCGTAATTGATCAGGCCGTAGCGATTGGGGCCCAGATAGCGCGCCGCGAAAATGCCCACCACAAAGGCCAGGACCATGTTGGCGAGCTTTCCGAAAATAAGCCACCCCGCGTTTTTAACGACCCGGTTCTTGATCAGTTTCTGTAGCACGGTCTCCGAACTCCTTCATAACCCTGGCCGGCACACCGGCCACCAATGTATCCGCCGGCACGTCGCCGATCACACAGGCGCACGCCGCAACAACGCTTCCGTCGGCAACGACCGTATCCCGCAGGACAGTGGACCGTGCGCCGATCCAGACGCCGCTGCCCACCGTGATGGTATAGGATCCGCCCGATCCAGCAGTCCGCACCGATGCGGAGGGTGCCCGTATTGAAAATCGGCCCGACGATCTTCGTGTTTTCGCCGATCTCATATCCGATGGAACGAAGCATCCGCCTCTTGCAGCGGAAGAACCTGGTTCCGGCAAAAAACGTGATTGACCAGAAAGGTCACGGTCATGCGCTTGATGGTTTTCAGCTTCATGTGCCATGTCACTCCTTCCGGATGCGCTCACGGGCGTTCCTGGGTCACATCCGGCATCTCCGGGATCACCGCGTCATCGACGCCCTCGCTTTCCGTGGTGAACAGCGGCTCCTCCGCCAGTCTGTCCAGCAGATACTGCACATCCTCCTGCATTGCGAAGGCGTTTTTCTGCTGCTCCTCCGTCCATGAGAAGTGATCCGACGGAGTCGGCATCTCCAGATTCACGCTTGTCGCTATGCCGTTGCTGACGATGGCGCCCACCCGGGTCGAATATGTACTGCGGAAGCCGAACAGAACGGCGAAAAGCTCCGTGGTGTCGTCTCCGCAGGGCACAAAGAAGAAAACCTCATATCCGTAGCCCAGGTCCACGCCCCGCGTGCTGATCTGATCGCGCCATTTCCCGGGGAAATACAGCGTGCAGAAGGGCGTTTCCACCTGGATATCCCCGTCCGCCGACAGAGACTCGTCCGGCTCCCGGGGATCCTCCGTCTCCGCGGCTGATGGCCCGGCAGAGGGCTGTTCCCCCTGCTCCGGCGCTTTCCGCACCAGTATCGCGGTGCAGACGACTGCGGCGATGATCACCCCGGTCAGGAGGATCAGCCATCCTGCCGCCGGCCGGCGGGACCGGTTCTCCGCTTCTCTTTTATGCTTCATCGTTCATCCTCCTGTTTTTTTTGCGGAAACCGCTTTTGTCAGATAAGTCTGCCCCCAGCGGCCGGTGATCTCCCCGGCAAGGGAATCGGCGTCCCACTGGTCGGCGCGCAGAAGAAAACGGTCGTTGTCCTTCTGCGTGGCCGCAACGGCCCGGTTCAGCGCCCGCAGGCGCAGAAGCAGCGCCGCGATCTGAAGTCCGTTGAGATACGGCCGGAGCTGCTTTTTCAGCCGTGCCGGGCGGATACTGTCTCTTATACACATCTGACGCTGCCGACGACGGAGA
>ERZ1026960.529-NODE-529-length-17322-cov-6.348931_pt1 | contig 17322 bp, 16 predicted proteins | sample MGYA00519458_ERZ1026960 | MGnify/ENA primary metagenome ERZ1026960 (study PRJEB26926, sample SAMN06164516) | human gut metagenome | biome: ENVO:00009003; feature: ENVO:2100002; material: ENVO:00002003 | host: Homo sapiens | place: USA | collected 2012 ...
ACGAGATGAGCGCTAGTCTCGTGGGCTCGGAGATGTGTATAAGAGACAGCCCACGGCGGAGGTGCTGCTGGTGGGCGAGGCCCCCGGGGCCAGCGAGGACCAGCAGGGCGAGCCCTTTGTGGGAGCCGCTGGGAAGCTGCTGGACGATATGCTGGCCATGATCGGCCTGCGGCGGCAGGAAATCTACATCACCAACAGCGTCAAGTGCCGCCCGCCCAAAAACCGGGACCCTCTGAACACCGAAAAGGACGCCTGCGCCGGATTTCTGCGGCGGCAGCTGGAGCTGATGCAGCCGAAGATCCTGGTGTGCCTGGGACGCATCAGCGCGGCGGAGATCATCAGGCCGGATTTTAAGATCACCCAGGAACACGGGCAGTTTTTTGAGAAAAACGGCATGTGGATGACAGCCCTGTATCACCCGGCGGCCCTGCTGCGGGACCCGGGCAAGAAGCCGGAGACCTTCCAGGACCTGAAGCGCTTGCAGGCCAAGATCCGGGAGGTCTGCACCCGGACGCCCATGGAATTTGCATAATCGTGAAAGAGGCCCCCGTTTTCGCTGAGCGAAAACGGGGGCCTCTTTGACTGTCTCAAATCAGGGCTCCATATTGCGGATCTCCTCCAGCAGGGCGTCCAGGCCGTCGCGATCCAGGGTCTGGGGCTTGTCCTCCGGCTCCTCCGGGGCTTCCTCCGGCGTTTGGGGAGTGGGTTCCGGTTCCGGCACAGGCTCCGGTTCAGCCGGGACTTCCTCGCTTACCGGGGCCTCCGGCTCCTCAGCCGGGACTTCCTCCTCCGGCGGCGTGACAGCCTCCGGGGCGGGGGCTTCCTCCGCCGGGGCGCTTTCCGGCACGATCACCGGGGGAACCGGCGTCTCCTCCGAAGCGGCGGGGGCTTCCTCCGGCTCCGGTACAGGTTCCGGCACAGACTCCGGCGTTTCCGGTACAGATTCCGGCTCCGCCGGGGACTGGGGCGGCTCCATCTGGGCCGGATGGTCCGGCAGACGGCGGCGGCTGCGGGCAATGCCCACGGCCCGGCCGATAAAGAACAGCAGCACCAGCAGAATCACCAGACCGGCGGCCAGAATGGCGTACATGGGGAGCCAGCGGTTCAGGGGCAGGTCCACCGGGGCGCACAGGGCCGTCCACAGGGCCCGGAAGGGGCCGGTCTGGGTCTGGGGCTCCTCCGGAGAGGGATCCTCCGGCTCCGGCTGGCCGATCTGGGGCAGGGTACCGGCAAAGGCCGGCATCCGCACCACATGGACCGTATAGTCCCGGGTAGCGCCGTCCTCGGCGGTGCAGGTGACGGTCAGCAGGTTGTCGCCCTCCTTCAGGGACGCATCGGGCTGGGTGACGCCCAGGGCCTTGCTGTCCTTGGCGGTGGCGGAAAGGGAGATCTTGGAGGTCTCATAGGGGACATACACGGCGTATTCCGTGATTTCCGGGGAAAAGGCCGGGGACAGCTGCCCCGTGGAGGGGGTCAGCTCCGACAGGGACGCGTCGCTGCTGAGAGTGACGTTGGGGTCCGGCTGCCGGGTGACGGAGATGGTATACCGGCGGGAAGCCCCGTTGGCTGCGGTGACCGTCAGCACCACCGTGTTGACGCCCACGGACAGCTGGTTGCCGCTGACGGATACATCGGCCCCGCCATCGGCGGCCCGGTAATCCAGGGGCAGCCGGGACACGTCATAGGGTACGGTGACGCTGTATTCCGTGGTTCCGGCGGAGAAGGCCGGAGACAGGGCATAGTCCCCGCAGGACAGGCCCGCCAGATTGGCGTTGCCGGAGGGGGGCGCGGCCACGCTGGCCGCCCAGGACGCGTCGTTCAGGGACTGGTCGCTGTTGCCGTCGGTGGCCACGATGTCGGTGATGGTGGCGCTGACCCGGGTCCCGGCGGCCACGCCGGACTTCACCTGGAAGGTGACGGCCAGCACAGCGGCGCTACCGGTGATGGGATTGGACAGGGACTGGTCATAGGCCAGCAGGTTGCCGCCGCTCATATCCACGGACCAGCTGGAGCCCACCAGCTGGCGGGTGCCGGTAAGGGTCAGGGCGCTGCTGTCATAGTGCAGCACGGCGGTGATGCCCTGGATGTTGGAGCCGCTGACGGTGAAGGTTACGGTGACGCTGTCACCGGCCCGGACGCTGCCGGAGCCGGAGAAGCTGGCCCCGGCGGCCTCCGCCGTTACCGGAGCCAGGCCCCACAGCAGCAGCGCCGCCAGCAGGCCCGCCAGGACGGATGAAATTCTCTTTCTCATGGGTCAAGCCCTCCTGCTCAGTTGGGTTGGATGGTGCCCCGGCCCAGCAGATACGCCTGCAGCCGGATCATGTCGGTGATGGTGACCTGGCCGTCGCCGTTCAGGTCCGCCGCCTGAAGGGCAGCGCCGGTGAGGGTGTTTTTGCCCAGCAGATGGGCCTGCAGCCGGACCATATCGGTGATGGTGACCCGGCCGTCGCCGCTGAGGTCGCCGGTGACCACGGTGGTCAGGGTCTGGAGGGTCTGGCCGTCCCGGGCATAGGTGACGGCCATGCCGGTGCCCACGGGGCCCTCACCCTGGACCGGCAGGGTGATGTAGTCGCTGGGGGACAGGCCCGCCAGCAGCTGCCGGGCGGTGGTGCCCACGGGGATGGCCCGCAGATAGCCGTCTGCGATGCGGTAGGCCCCGGTGGTGATCTCCTGGGGATAGCTCTCCACCGCCTTGGCCTCAAACTGGGCGGTGAAGGTGACGTTGCCGGAGATGGTCATGCCGCTGGTGTAGCCCTGCCAGCCGGTGAAGGTGTAGGTATACTGGCTGTCGGCGGGGCGGACCGGGGTTCCGGCGGGCTCGGGGATGGCCTGCCCGGCGGCCAGCTTCCCCTGGGCATACACGGAGCCGTCATAGTTCAGGAACTGATAGGTATACTGCCCCTGATAGTGGGCATAGAGGGTGATGTTGCTGGCCCCGGTGGTGCTGTTGGCGGTGATCTGCTGGCCGCCCTCCGGCTGGGTGAACCAACCCACAAAGGCGCAGCCCTCCTTCACCGGGGTGGGCAGGGTGCCGTATTTCTGACCGGCGGAGACCAGGCGGGTGCTCTCGGAGCAGGCGCCGCCGCAGGGGTCGAAGGACACCACATAGGAGCCGTCGGTGACATAGAACCGGGATTCCAGGCGATAGTTGTCCCCGGCGGTGTTCTCTGCCGCGATGACCAGGGTATAGCCCCCCACCCCCAGCCGGGAGAAGGCCACGGCGTCGTCCAGCCGGGACAGGTCATAGCTCTTGGCATTGGGGGAGGCGGTGGCGGGGGTGATGGCGTTGGCGCCGTTGGAGCGGAGGATGGACACCGTCACCCTCCGGATGTTATAGGAGTTGCGCAGGGTGCCCCGGAAGGGGAAGCCCGTCTGCCCCACCGTCAGGGTGGAGTTCACCGTGGGATAGGACGCGCCGTCCAGGGTCCAGCCGGCCCCGGCCAGGGCCAGCTGCCATTGCAGGGCGGTTTCCGACAGCACCAGGCGGCCGCCGGCGGCGTTGGAGGACACGGACAGATAGGTGCCGGTGCCCCGGTTCTGCAGGGAAAAGCCGCTGTTATACACGGCGGCCTTCCACAGCTGGCCCTTGTCCGTGGAGGCTTTGGCCAAAGTAACACCGTTTTTACCGGCGGTGAGCCGCAGGCCGTCTTCCTGGCAGGTGATGGTATAGTAGCCGCTGGCGTGATAGTCCAGGCGGAACTGCTGATTTTTGCCGCCGGTGACAGCGTTCAGGGTCAGGCCCGAGGAGCTGGGGGTGGCCGTCAGGCTGCTGTTGGCGGAGGAGCGCAGCTGATACACGCCCTCGCCCACCGTGGCGTCCTTGAAGCCGTAGTCCGCCAGCATCACCTGGGCCTTGGCGGGCTCATTGATCCGCAGGCGGGCGTATACGCCCAGCTGCACGTCACCGGAGTTGCCGTCGTAATACTTCAGCACCTTGCCGGTGACGCCGTACTTGTCGGCGGTGGGGCCGGTCATAACGCCGTAGGAGTCTGACTGAGGCTCCCGCACGGCGCCGCTTTCGTTGTAAATGGCCTCGATGAGCTGGGCCTCAGGCTGATTGGCAAAGCCGCCCAGAGCGTCGAAGGCCCGCATAATGACGCCGGTGGCGCCGCCCCGGCCGTCGCTGCTGGAAAAGCCCGAGGAGCCGCCCACTCCGTGCTGCACGGCACGGGACCAGAACACGTTGCGCAGGGCGATGCTGTAGTTATCCATGTCGAACCCCGGCACGGCGGACTCGATGGACCGGACGATGGGGTCATAGTAGCTGCGGCGGACATAATTCCGCTGCACCCGCATAAAGCCGTCGCTGTCCTCGTTGGCCAGGGCCCGCCAGGTGGCGTCGAAGTTGGAGCCATAGCCCCCGTCGGCCTCATAGGCGGCGGCCAGCCGGTTGCCGATGGAGCGGTAATATGTATCGGAGGAGGACTGACACCACCGGAAGAAGGCCCGGGGAATGTCGCTGCGGCTGGAGAACTGATACGCGCCGTAGGACTTGCCGCCTGCGTCGCCGGAGCCGGAGGAAATGACCCCCGGGCCGCTGGCCTCGAACCGCTGGCTCAGGGTCCCCAGCAGCTGCTCCTCCTGGTCGTCGGCGGCGGTGGCTGATGTAAATACCGGCAGGATCACCGGAAGGGCCGCCAGCAGCAGCGCCAGGCACAGCAATATACTCGTTCCTCTACGCATGGTTTTCATCGTATCACCCCGTTGCAAGATATGTTATAAAAAGCAGACACTGTGTCGTATTCAGTAATAGTATAGCACTGCGGGGGGCGGGGTGTCCACCGGAAAGAGTCGAATTTTCCAACAAATTAGCATATGAAGTGGACAAAAATTTTTGTGGTATGAAAAAGCGCGGCATAAAATTGCCCCCTCCGGCCGGGCCGGAGGGGGCAATTTATGCTTTTATGCGCCGCACAGGGGCCGCAGGGCCTCCAGCAGCCGGTCGTTGTCCCGGGTGTCCCGGACGGCCAGGCGGAGATACTGCTGCCCGCCCAGCTTGGGAGACAGGTCCTTCACCAGGATGCAGCGGTTCACCAGCAGGTCCCGGGTGATGGCCCGGGCGGACAGGCCGCCCAGCAGCTCCACCATGAGATAGTTGGCCTGGGACGGGATCACCCGCAGGTTGGGGAGCTTCTCCAGCTCCCGGCGGAAGCGGGCCCGCTCAGCCCGGATCAGCTCCAGGGCCCGGGCATAGTCCTTCTTATACTTCTCCTCGATCTGCATATAGAACTCGGCAAAGGAGTTGATGTTCCAGATGGCCACGTCCTTTTTCAGGGCGGCGATCAGGTCCTGGTCGCCGGAGGCCAGGACCCCCAGCCGCAGGCCGGGGACGCCATAGGACTTGGAGATGCTCTTGACCACATACAGCCTCCTGTACCGGTCCAGCAGGTCCTGGCGGATGAAGGTGTTGTCCGCCTCGTCGGCAAAGTCGGCAAAGGACTCGTCCAGGATCAGGCGGATGCCCTTCCCCTGCGCCCAGTCCGCCAGGCGCAGCACGTCCGGGGCGGGAATATAGTTGCCGGTGGGGTTATCGGGGTTGATGAGCACCAGGTTGTCGATGTCCTGGGGGCCGAAGAAGGCCATCAGGTCGTCAGCGGTGTACCGGAAGTCCGGGCCCGCCGGGGTGAAGCAGACGTTGGGCCGGTCCTGATAGCGGTTGGGGTACTCCTCGAAGGTGGGGCGGATGAAGCCGGTGACCCCCTCCAGCCGGGCCATCAGGGCCTTGATGAGCTCCGCCGCGCCGTTGCCCACCAGGATGTTCTGCTGGTGGACGGCGAAGTTCCTGGCCGCCAGCAGGGCGTTCACCCGCATACCGGAGGGATACTGGGTCAGCAGGGAGGTGAAATTGGCCTGGATCTCGTCGATCAGCCGCTGGGGCGGGAAATAGGGGTTCACCAGATAGCAGAAGTCCAGCAGCTGGGGATAGCGCCAGTAGCCGCCGTAGCGCCCCTGCATGAGGCTGACCCGGAGGTCCGGGTCCTGGGCGAACATGGAGGAGGCAATGTCCAGGTCCTGGATGTCGTCGATCTCGTACCACAGCTGGCCGCTGAGGCGCTTGGCCCGGATCTCCGGGTCATCCAGCATGGCGATGACCCGCAGCACCTGCTCATAATACTCGTTGTTGCCCAGGGCCTTGGAATAGGCCTCCATGAAGGGAACATAGTGGGTCCGGGAGAAGTGGCGGCCGAACTTGTAGATGTTCACGGTCTTGTAGTATTCGTGGGCCTCTTCAAACCGGAAATTCTTGCTGGGGACGAAGGAGGCGATGCTGTCATCGGGCCCCAGCTTCACGCAGGTGCCGTCCATCCAGCTTTCGTACTTGTCCACCAGGGCCAGGGTCTCCCGGGGGTCGTCCAGCAGCTGGTCGATGACGGCGTCCTCGAAGATCAGATCCGACTCAAACAGCAGGGTATCGTCCTGGCACAGATAGTCCTTGGCCAGGGCCAGGGAATAGATGTTGTTGGTCTTGTCGTAAATGGGGTTCTGGACATAGACAATGGGCGTCCGGATGCCCAGGGTGTCGATATATTTCATGAGCTTTTCGCCCTCATAGCCCACCACGATGACGATGCGGGACAGATGGCGGCTTTCGATCTGATGGAGCATCCGGTCGATCAGGGCCACCCCGTTGACCTGCACCATGCACTTGGTCCGGTCCTGGGTCAGCTCCTTCAGCCGCTTGCCCATGCCTGCTGCCAGTATGATTGCCTGCATATGGATCTCCCCTTTTTCTTTCAGAGATTTGACGTTTTATTATACCCCATGCGGCCCGGATGCGCAATGGGTACGAAGGAAAAATGCGCGGCGGGCTTGCTGCTTATTGGGGACTTATGCCCGCTTCCAGCGGACGCCGCCGGGGACGTCGGTGATCTCCACGCCCTGGGCCTTCAGCTCATCGCGGATGCGGTCGGCCTCGGCGAAGTTTTTGGCCTTCTTGGCGTCGGCCCGGGCCCGGATCAGGGCCTCCACCTGGGGATCCTGGCCGCCGTCCTCGCAGACCACGGTGAAGCCGCCGGCGGCGGGAGCCGCCGCCTGGGTCTTGCGCAGGGACGCCGCCTTCTCCGTCAGCTTCAGGCCCAGCACCTGGTCGAAGCTGTCCAGAGCCGCCAGCTTGGTGGCGTCGGTGGTCCTGGCCTTCAGCACGTCATAGAGCACCGTCACCGCCATGGAGGTGTTCAGGTCGTTGTCCATGGCCTTGGTGAAGCGGGCCTTCAGCTCCTCCAGAGCCGCCGGGTCCACGTCTCCCTTGCCGGGGGTCAGGGCCGCGATTTTAGAGAGCAGCTTGTTATAGGCCGCCACGGCGTTGTCCAGATTCTCCCAGGTGAACACCAGGCTCTTGCGATAGTGGCTTTGCAGGCAGAAGAAGCGATAGGCCAGGGGATCATACCCCTTCTGCTCCAGCAGGGACACGGTTAAAAACTCGCCCTTGGACTTGGACATTTTGCCGCCCTCGGTGTTCAGGTGGGCCACATGGCACCACTGGGGGCACCAGGGATGGCCCAGATAGCTCTCGGACTGGGCGATTTCGTTGGTGTGGTGGGGGAAGGCGTTGTCGATGCCGCCGCAGTGCAGGTCCAGATACTCGCCGTTGTACTTCATGGAGATGCCGGAGCACTCAATGTGCCAGCCGGGATAGCCCACGCCCCAGGGGGAGTCCCATTTCAAGGCCTGATCCTCGAACTTGGACTTGGTGAACCAGAGGACGAAGTCGTTGCGGTTGCGCTTGTTGGTGTCCTCCTCCACGCCCTCCCGGACGCCCACGGCCAGGTCCTCCTCGTTGTGGTCGTTGAAGATATAGTACCGCTCCAGCTTGCTGGTGTCGAAATACACGTTGCCCCCGGCCACATAGGCATAGCCGGTGTCCAGCAGGCGGGTGATGATCCTGATATAGTCGTCAATCAGGCCGGTGGCGGGCTGGACCACGTCGGGGCGCTTGATGTTCAGCTTGCGGCAGTCCTCGAAAAAGGCGTCGGTGTAATACTGAGCGATCTCCATGACGGTTTTGTGCTCCCGCCGGGCGCCCTTGAGCATCTTGTCCTCGCCCTGGTCGGCGTCGGAGGTCAGGTGGCCCACGTCGGTGATGTTCATGACCCGGTTGACGCTGTATCCGGCGTAGCGCAGATATTTCTCCAGCACATCCTCCATGATATAGCTGCGGAGGTTGCCGATGTGGGCAAAGTGATACACCGTGGGGCCGCAGGTGTACATCTCCACATGGCCGGGGGTGTGGGTCTTGAACTCCTCTTTCCGATGGGTGGCGGAATTATACAGATACATGGTGTGTTCTCCTTCAATCGTCAGTTTTCGATGGCAAACAAAAAGCCTCCCATGCCCAGGGGCATGAGAGGCGATGTCTCGCGGTTCCACTCTCGTTTGTCGCTTGAGGGCCTTTGACGCAGGCCATGCGGCGGGCTTCCACATCCCGCGCGCTCCCGGACGCACCTTCTGCCGCACCCCGCAGGACGGCTTGCAGCCGGTGGCCGTCCCTCTCTTGCCGGAGCTGCGCGGCATACTCTTTCCGATCGTCGCGCTGTTCGATTGGCTATTATTATAGCGGCTTGGGCCCGGCGTGTCAATACCGGCGGATGACGGCGGCCACCTTGCCCAGGATCCGGGCCTCCCGCCCGTCGATGGGCTGATAGGCCGGGTTTTCCGGCAGAAGCCAGACCTCTCTCCCCTGGCGCTTCAGGCGCTTCACCGTGGCCTCGTCCCCCAGCAGGGCCACCACGATCTCGCCGTTGTTGGCGGCGGGCTGCTGGTGCACCACCACCAGGTCGTCCGGAAGGATGCCGGCATTGATCATGGACTCGCCCCGGACCCGCAGGGCGAAATACTCCCCGTCCCGGCCGCCGGTGTCGAAGGTCAGGTAATCCTCGATGCACTCCTGGGCCAGAATGGGGGACCCGGCGGCCACATTGCCCACAATGGGCACCTGGTTCTCCTGGGGCGCCTCCGTCAGGGTCAGGGCACGGCCCTTTCCGGCCTGCTTGCCGATGACGCCCAGCTCCTCCAGGTGCTTCAGGTGAAAGTGCACCGTGGAGGGGGACTTCAGCCCCACGGCCTCGCCGATCTCCCGCACCGAGGGGGGATACCCCTGGTCCTGGATGGCCTGGACGATGTAGTCATAGATTTTCTGCTGCATTTTGGTCAGCTGGGCCATGATGTCCGCTCCTTTACCGGGTACTTTTTTTGATTATATCACAGAAAATCCGGGTTTGCAACAGATGTTCGAGGATTTTTCCTGGGATTTTCTGAGGGCGGAAAATTTCAATTTTTCTCTTGACAGAACCAAGCAGTATATGGTAATATGACAAAGCTGACGATTTCGCGGAGGGCGCATGCGGGTGTAGCACAATGGCCAGGGCACCAGCCTTCCAAGCTGGGGATGCGGGTTCGATTCCCGTCACCCGCTCCACTTTTTTATGCGCCAGTAGCTCAGTTGGATAGAGCAACTGCCTTCTAAGCAGTAGGCCAGGGGTTCGAGTCCCTTCTGGCGCGCCACTTCTTTACTGGAGCATGTCGTCCGGCGTTCCTTGCGGTTCTATATGGTGGGTGTAGCTCAGTTGGTTAGAGCACCGGATTGTGGTTCCGGGTGTCGAGGGTTCGAGTCCCTTTACCCACCCCACTGAATATCAGGGATTGGGAGCGATCCCAATCCCTGATTCTTTTTCCACACAGGGGTGTAGCCAAGTGGTAAGGCAAGGGACTTTGACTCCCTCATCCGCTGGTTCGAGTCCAGCCATCCCTGCCACGCCTTTCCGGATGGCCCCATCCTTTTTTCATATGTGCCACGCTCCGTTAGCTCAGTCGGTAGAGCACCTGCCTTTTAAGCAGGGTGTCCGGGGTTCGAATCCCCGACGGGGCACCAAACCAAAAGCCCGCGTATCCGCAGTGGATACGCGGGCTTTTGCTGCTATTTTACGCCAGGAAGCCCTTGAGGATGGTCTCCTCGGCCTCCTCGGGGGTCAGGCCCAGGGTCTCCAGCTTCAGCAGCTGGTCCCCGGCGATTTTGCCGATGGCGGCCTCGTGGATCAGCTGGGCGTCGGGACAGTTGGCGGTGATGGCCGGAACGGACTGGATGTGGGCGGCGCCCATGATGATGGAGTCGCACTGCACATGGCCGAAGCACTGGCTGTTGCCCACCATCACCGGGCGGAACACCTGGCGGGAGCCGTCCTGGGCCACGGAGCGGGAGATCACCCGGCCCCGGGCGTCCTCGCCGTTGAGCTCGATGGTCATGTCGCTCTCCGCGGTCTGGTCCCCGTGGGTCAGCAGGCGCTCCGTGACCACCACCTCGCTGCCCGCCTCGCAGTAAAACCGGGTGTCCCGCAGGGTGGAGTCGATGCCCCGGATCTGGACGGTGTCCATCTGCATGGTGGAGTTCTCCCCCAGATACACGATGGTCTGGGGATTCATCACGTTTTTGCCGGTCTCGCCCTGGGCGTCCTCGCCGTAATGCTTCTCCGTGTAGTGGACCCGGCAGTTTCTGCCGATGTGGAAAGTGTGGATGCCGTCGTGGCGGCTTTCGTCACAGCCGGAGTTGTGGATGCCGCACCCGGCCACGATGTTCACGTCGCAGTCGTCGGCCACATAGAAGTCGTTATACACCATGTCGCTCATGCCCGTCTGGCTGATGATGACGGGGATGTGACAGGTCTCGCCCTTGGTGCCGGCCTTGAAATGGATGTCGATGCCGGGCTTGCCGTCGGCCCGGGGGTCGATGGTGATGTGCTCCGTGGACTGCCGGGCCTCGCAGCCCATGTCCTTGCGGATGTTGAAGGCCCCGGCGGGCTTTCCGGTCAGGTCGGCGATTTTTTCCAGCAGCTTTGCGTCGATCTCGGTGATCATGAACGGGCCTCCTCTCGATTCAGCACCGGGCATCCGCCCAGGGTGTCCGCCAGGATCAGCGGCAGAATTTCCTCCGTGGTGCCCCGGTGGGCAATGCGTCCCCCGGCGATCACGGCGATCTCGTCGGCCAGCTGGATGATCCGCTCCTGGTGGGAGATGATGATCATGGCGGCCTGATGCTCCCGGTGGATCTGTTCAAAGGTCTCCGTCAGCCGGGCGAAGGACCACAGGTCGATGCCCGCCTCCGGCTCGTCGAAGATCATCAGACTGCCCCGGCGGGCCAGAATGGTGGCGATCTCGATGCGCTTGACCTCGCCGCCGGAAAGGGACACGTCCACCTCCCGGTCCAGATAGTCGTTGGCGCACAGGCCCACCTTGGTCAGATAGGCGCAGCACTGGTCCTTGGTGAGCTTGTCCCGCCCCGCCGCCAGCCGCAGCAGATCGTGGACCGTGATCCCCTTGAACCGGGGCGGCTGCTGAAAGCCGTAGCTGATGCCCAGACGCGCCCGGTCGGTGATGGAAAGCGGGGTGACGTCCTGGCCGTTATACAGAATGCGGCCGGAGGTGGGCTGGACCAGGCCCATGATGATCTTGGCCAGGGTGGTTTTTCCGCCGCCGTTGGGGCCGGTGAAAACCATCAGCCGCTGGTCCGGAATGGTGATGCTGATGTCCCTGAGAATGTCCAGCTCCCCCTCGGGAGTGGACACGCGATAGCAGATGTTTTGCAGCTCCAGCATGGAATGCTTCCTCCTTTGGGGAAAAATCCCCTCACAAAATGATAATTTTAACAGATTCTTCCGAAAAATGCAATCCATTCATAACCACTTTCTGCCCCTGACCCGCAGCCGGTGTCAAATGCTTGCAATCTGCCGGGAAAAGCGGTATAATGGCGGGACTATTATCAAAGGCGACGATGGTAAAGGAGACTGTTCATGGATAAGACCCTGTTGTTCATTGTCAATCCCCGGGCGGGCAAGACCAAGTCCTCCGCCCCTCTGTTTGACGCCGTGGCCACCTTCGGCCGGGCCGGGTACCTGGTGCGGGTGATGCTGACCCAGGCCGCCGGGGACGCCGCCCGCTTCGCCGCCCAATGGGGCGGGGACTATGACCTGGTGGTGTGCGCCGGCGGAGACGGCACCCTCAACGAGACGCTGTCGGGCCTGATGCAGCTGGAAAACCGCCCGCCGGTGGGCTATCTGCCCAACGGCAGCACCAACGACTTTGCCGCCAGCCTGCGGATTCCCTCCTCCGTGCAGCAGGCGGCCCGGGCGGTGGTGGAGGGCACCCCCCATCCCCTGGACCTGGGGGCCCACAACGATCGGTATTTCTCCTATGTGGCCTCCTTCGGGGCCTTTACCAAGGCGTCCTACTCCGCGTCCCAGGAGACGAAGAACGCCTTGGGTCACTTTGCGTACATTCTGGAGGGCATCAAGAATCTGGACTCCCTGCGGCCCTACCGCTGCGGGGTGGAGGCCGACGGCGAGTCCTTCGACGGGGACTTCATCTTCGGCGCGGTGTGCAACTCCACCTCCCTGGGGGGCCTGGTGAAGCTGGACCCCAAGCGGGTGCACATGGACGACGGCATGTTCGAGCTGATCCTGCTGCGGATGCCCAAAACCGCCCTGGACCTGCAAAACCTCATCACGGCCCTGAACCGCATGGACTATGACTATCCCGGGGTGATCTTCCGCCACGTCCGCAGCGTCACCGTCACCACCCGGGAGGACATCCCCTGGTCCCTGGACGGCGAATACGCCCCCTCCGCCCCCCGGGTGGAGATCCGCAACCTGCACAGCGCCGTGCAGCTGATGATCCAGGACGACGAATAACGCTTCGCCCCTGCCGCAGCGGCAGGGGCGATTTTTATACGATCTATACGATTTGCAGCCGGTGGCAGCGGCGCATGTGTAAGTGCGCAAATCGCGAGCTTTTATACACGGGCGATTTCACAATATCATGTTGACGTTTCGTTTTGAATATGGTAATATACTGACACAGTGTCCGGATGAAAAGCTGCAAATTGTGCGTTTAGTAGAAAATAAGGAGCCAAAATATGAAGCTTATAACCAAACTGATTCTGCTGGGTGCTGCGGTGGTTCTCTTGCTCTTTTTGGGTTCCACGCTTGGCTTTTTGGGCTTTGGCCTTATGTCAACCGATTTGATGTATGGCCCTGTTCTGTATTGCACGCTGGTGCTGGCGGTGCTTATACTGTGCTGCACCGGCATCATCGTCTCCCATCTGAAAAAAGGAGATTCCTCCCATTCGGAGGAGTCGGACGACGAATAACGCTTCACCCCTGTATGCCAAAGAGCATACAGGGGTGATTTTTATACGATTTGCAGCCGGTGGCAGCAGTCCGGGGCCAGGAGGGCCTCCAGCTCCGCCCGGAAGGCGGGATAATCCGCCTCCGGCACCATGCACAGTGCCGTTCCCGCGAAGCCGCCGCCGTGTACCCGGACGGCTCCCCGGCCCCGCAGCAGGCGGCGGCACAGGGCCAGGGTCACGGCCAGCTCCTGGTGTCCGGCGGCCCCCTCCGGGGCGATGTTCTGCAAATATTCCCAGGAGGAGCGGCCGGAGTCGTTGACCAGGGCCAGGAACCCCTCCGTGTCGCCGTTTTCCAGGGCCTGCACCTGGCCCAGCACCCGGCGGTTCTCGTCGAACACATGGATGGCCCGCAGCACCGCCCGGTCCCCGGCGGCCCGGCGGACCTCCGGCAGGCGGCGGTAAAATTCCGCCTCCTCCACCTGGCGCAGGACCTCCGCCCCGAACAGGCGGCACACGGCCCCCAGCTCCCGGGGGATGGCGGCGTATGCATCGGTGAGTCCCGCGTGGTCCGCGCCGCTGTCCACCACGCACAGGGCGTACCCGGGCAGGGCGGCGTCCAGCCGCCGCACCAACGGGGCGGCGGGGTCCCGGAAGTCCATGAACACCAGCCCGCCGGTGCTGCTGGACAGCTGGTCCATCAGGCCGCAGGGCTTGCCGAAGTACACGTTCTCCGCCCACTGGCCCATCCGGGCGATGTCCGGGGCGGTCAGGCTGTTCCCGGCGAACAGGGCATTGCCTATGCGGCCCAGCAGCACCTCGAAGGCGGCGCTGCTGGACAGCCCCGACCCCGGCAGCACGTCGGACTCCACCCATGCGTCAAATCCCCGCCAGGGCAGACCCCTCCGCCGGAAGGCGGCGGCCATGCCCCGGACCAGGGCGGCACTGGTGTTCCGCTCCCCCTCTCGGGGGGACAGCTGGTCCAGCGGCAGAGTCACCGGGTCATAGCCCCGGGAAAAGACCCGGACAACAGGGCTGCGGGTCAAACGGACCCGGGCCCGGGTGGTGCGGTCAATGGCGGCGGCCAGGACGCAGCCGTGCTGATGGTCCGTGTGGTTGCCCCCCAGCTCCACCCGGCCGGGAGCGGAAAAAGTCAGATACTCCATACGCTTCTCCTGCATACAAAAATCGGGGGACGCGGCTGCGTCCCCCGGAGATTATCGCGATTTACTTGATGCCGGCGGCGACCATGCAGTCCAGAACCAGGGTCAGCACCACGAACACGGCAGCCACCCACTTGGTGCCCCGGGCCAGCTTGGCGTCCATGCTCTTGGCCTTGGAGCGGCTCATATAGGAATCGGCGATGCCGCCGATGGCCCCGGACAGGCCCTGGCTCTTGCCGGACTGGAACAGGACGATGAGGATCAGGGCCAGCGCCACCAGCAGCTGGACCACGGTGATAACAATCAAAACAGCGTTCATAACGGAACTCCCTCCAAAATTTCAGCCCTCTGGGGGCACTTTTCTCATAGTACGCATTATACTACCACAATCCCGGCGGGATTTCAAGAGGAAAACCGCGATTTTTTCCGCCCTGCTCTGCACGATTCCCGAAAAGCGCCTGTAGGGGGCGGCGGGGGCTTATTCCGCCGCCGCGCAGGGGGCGGCAAAGTAACGATAGAAGGGCAGAAGGGTCTTCAGGTCCTCCGTGACCCGGGAGGCGAAGTCCGGGGAATAGAGGCTCTCGTCCAGAGGGACCTCGTGGGACAGGGTCAGGGACTTCTTCTGATACCAGGGGCGCAGCAGGTCGCTGACCTGGCCCTTGCTGCGGACATAGTCCGGGCCGTTCAGCTGAAACACCTCCTGGCGATTAAACGCCCGCACCAGCTTCTCCAGGGGCCTGGGGTCCCGGTCGATCTGCTGGCGATAGCGGGTCATCAGGGCGGCGGAGGCGGCCCAGAAGCCCATGCCGTAGCTGTAGTAGTCCGGGGCGATCTCAAAATAGAAGGTAGGGCGGCCGGTCCAGTCCTGGTCCCCGGTGCGGACGCAGAACCACAGGTGGTCCTTGTAGGGCCCCTGGCCGTGGAGCCGCCGGGCGTCCCGGTAAATGCGGCTGACCTTCAGGATCAGCGGCTCCTGGGGCAGGGCCGCCGACAGCCCCTCGTACACCGCCTGGCCCAGCTCCCGGGTGGGGGCCAGCAGGTGCTGCTGATAGTCGTCCTTGTGGGCCAGGAACCAGCCGCGCTCATTGTTGAAGCGGATGCCCCACATAAAATCCACGGTTTCCTGGCTGTATCCCTGAAACATACGGTATTCTCCTTTGCGTTGGGTTTGGGTACAGTGTAAACCCTGGGGCGATATTTTGCAAGTTGCAATCCAAAATGCCGCGTGCTATACTAACGCAGAACGCAGAAACCGCCACTCTGCCAAGTGACGGTTTCTTTTTTAGAAGCTTAATTCACTTACAGGGCTGACCGCTTGTCGCAGCGCCCTTTCACGTCTATTATATCAGATTCTCCGCCTGTGTCAACGGGAAGCGGAGAAGATTTTACCGAGGAGAACACCATGCTGGATATCTTTTTGTACGCCGGGCGGGCCATTATGCCATTGCTGCTGATGATGGCGCTGGGCTGCGGCCTGCGGCGGGTGGGCCGGTGGAGCGACGATTTTTATCGCCAGCTCAACGGCTTCTGCTTTCATGTGCTGCTGCCGGTGCAGCTGTTTCTGAACGTATACGCCATCGAGGATCTGTCGGTGCTGAACTGGCGGCTGCTGGGCTTCATCGTGGTGTGCATCCTGGGGGCCGCGGGCCTGGGCGTGGCGGCGGCCCCGCTGTTTGCCCGGGACCGGGGGCAGCGGGCGGTCATCGCCCAGGCCACCTTCCGGGCCAACCAGGTAATCATGGGCATCCCCCTGGCCAGCGCCCTGGGCGGGGAGGAGGCGCTGATCTTCGCGTCTCTTGTGACCTCCGTGTGCGTGCCGGTGTTCAACGTGCTGGCGGTGGTGGTGCTGACGGCCTACAGCCAGGAAAAAAACCTGTCCTGGCGGGATGAGGTGCGGCGCATTTTCCAGAACCCTCTGATCCTGGGCGCTCTGGCGGGCTTTGCGGCGGTGCTGCTGCGGCAGATGGCGCCGTCGGTGTTCGACCTGCCGCAGACCCTGCCCTCCGTCTATAAGGTGTGCGGCGACCTGTCCCGGGCGGCCTCGCCGCTGGTGCTGGTGATCCTGGGGGCCCGGCTGCGGTTCGACGCGGTGCAGGGCCTGTGGAAAAAGATCACGGCGGCGGTGGCCATGCGCCTGGTGGTGGTGCCGGGGATCGTGCTGACCCTGGCGGTGCTGCTGCGGGATCCGCTGGGCATCACGGCGGAGGAAATGCCCACGGTGGTGGCCATTTTCTGCTCGCCGGTGGCGGTGACCAGCGCGGTGATGGTCCAGGAGATGGGCGGCGACGAGCAGCTGGCCCAGCAGGTGGTGGCCTGGAGCTCGGCCCTGTCCATGGTCACCATCTTCTGCTTCGCCGCCGGCCTGCGGGCCATGGGCGTGATGTGAGGGCGGAACTCTTTTTCTCCCGCCGGCATAGAATGGGGGAGAAGGAGGGGATCACATGGATCAGACGGACCGGAATGCCCTGGATTACGAAAGCTGCCGCCGGGTATGGCGGCGGGTGTCGCCGGAGCTGGACCCGTATCCGGAGGAGAAGGAGGCGACGGACTGCCCGGCGGCCCCGGCCCCGGATCTGAAGGGTCTGCAGGAGATGATCGAAGGGGAGCTGGGGGACCGGCGGGCCTATCTGGAGGCCGCCCGGCGGGCGCCCAATCCCGCCGCCCGGCGGATGATGCAGCGGATGGCCGACCGGGAGGGAGCCCACGCCCGGCGGCTGCTGGCGGTGTATTACCTGGCCTGCGGCCAGTGCTATCGCCCGGCGCTGGCGTCGGGGCCGGGGGAGACGCTGCCCTGGCGGCAGCTGCTGCGGCAGCGGTATCATCAGGAGGTCTGCGCCGCCCGGCAATACGATCAGGCCGCCCAAAGCGTGGGGGACCCGTGCTTGGCGGGGCTGTTCCGGGAGCTGAGCCGGGAGGAGGACTGCCACGCCCGGCAGCTGTTAGGCCTGCTGGAGCAGAATATTCTTGCATTTTAAGGGAAACACTGCTACAATTCTTGTCTCTTATACACATCTCCGAGCCCACGAGACTAGCGCTCATCTCGTATGC
>ERZ1026960.532-NODE-532-length-17294-cov-6.179187_pt1 | contig 17294 bp, 19 predicted proteins | sample MGYA00519458_ERZ1026960 | MGnify/ENA primary metagenome ERZ1026960 (study PRJEB26926, sample SAMN06164516) | human gut metagenome | biome: ENVO:00009003; feature: ENVO:2100002; material: ENVO:00002003 | host: Homo sapiens | place: USA | collected 2012 ...
ACGAGATGAGCGCTAGTCTCGTGGGCTCGGAGATGTGTATAAGAGACAGGGCATCGTCTCGACGCCCAGCACCTGACACGCCGCCAGCCGCCGGTGGCCGGAGATCAGCTCGTAGCCGACATCCGGCAGCGGCCTTGCCAGTGCCGGGGTGATGGCTCCCACCTTGCGGATGCTCTCGATCATCCGCTGCATCTCCTCGTTGTTCTGCACCTTGAAGGGGTGACCTTTGAATGGGTGCAGCTCGGCCAGTGGAATATTCCGCACCCGCTCCAGTTTGGCATCGTCCCGCTCCGCCTGCGTGGAGAACAGATCGTCCAGCGTGGGTAAAGTAAAATCAGATTTTCTCATTGTGTTGTCCTCACTTTCATAGTTTTTTCTTTCGGGGTTTTAGGGCACGCCCTAACGAGTGTTTTTGCGCTCCGGCCCTGCCGGGAGTAAAAACGCACTGCTCGCTCAGATGACGCAGGCATCGCAAGCGGATACACTGTTTGGCTCCGACAGGAGTAAAAACAGTCTGCTCGCTTAGACTGCGCAGGCGTAATTCTCGCTTACTTTAATTCATTCAAAATTGCTTCCAGCCTGCTAATAATTTCCTCTTTTTGAAGCTGTGGAAGCTCCGCTTTCAGGCCGTTCAGCATCCGAAACAGGCGGTAATCCCGCTCCGTGATGGCCGCTTTGACCTCTTTCCCAAGCCCCAGTCGCCGCAAGTATTCCGACAGCGACAGAGAACAGAACCGGGCATTTTCCAGCAGCTTCTGCTTCTCCTGCTCGGTCACACGGACATTGATCCCGTAGTTTTTGCTGCGCATTTGTTCACCCCCTTTCTTCGGTTTGTGACGGCAATGACGGTTGTGACGGGGATTTCCTTATATAGCGATCCCGGCGTCATTTGCGTCATCGCCGTCACGGCGCAGAAATTTGATGAGCCGGCTTTTGCCGGTGCGCTTGGTGCGATACTCAATGTCCAGAGGCTCCAGCACCTCATAGGCGAACTGGCCGAGATACTTTGTGACCATATTGGGCGTGACCTCCTGCTCCTTCATTTCGGTCAGCAACTCCGTGGCCGTGCCTACCCATTCGGTGCGGCACTCCATAAAGTCCACCACCCGAAACAGAAATTTCGGCAGCTCCGCCTTGTGAATATCCTCGCTGTTCTTGCGCTCCACCAGCTCCCAGACAAGGTCGTTAAACTGCAAGGTCAGTTCCTGATATTCCACATCCCGCCCACTGACCAGCAGCGTAGCGGCGTTTCCGCTGCGCTTGCGGCGCAGAATAAAGTTGGTGTCCGCAGCGCCGATGATGCCGGTAGAGCCGCTGACATCGTTAAAGGGATCGTCGCTGTCTTGCAGCTTTCGCAGGTGATGCACCAGCAAAACGGCGATGTTGAAGCCGTCGGCAATGCGCTTAATGGAGGAAATATCGTCGTAGTCGTTGCCGTACATTCCCGCTTTTCCGGCGCTGCCTTTGGAGTCCCGCACCTTTTGCAGCGTGTCAATGATGACCAGCTTGGTGGCGGGATGCTCGGTCAGGAAATCCGTGATCTGCTCCTCCAGCCCGCCGCCGATCAGCCCGGAGGTCACGGCGAAATACAAGTTGTCCGGGGCGCTGTCGGTAAGATTGTAGAGCCGGTCTTTGATGCGGCGCTGGGTATCCTCAAGGCTCAGATAGAGCACATCGCATTGCAGTGTAGGCAGCCCCCAAATAGAGTTTCCCTGCGCCACTTGCAGCCCCAGCCACAGCATCAGCCAGCTTTTGCCGATCTTGCTGGCACCGCTGATGACATTGACACCCTGCGAAATAAGGCCGTCTACGATGAACATCGTCTTGCTCATCGGCGTGGACAGCAAGGTCTCTGCGTCCACGGTTTTCAGTTTGTTACCCATAGAAATTTCTCCTTTGTAGAATGTTAGAAATGGATTTTGACAGGTGCAGATGGAAACGGCCACCCGCACCCGCTTTGCCCTCAAAAAAGCCCCGGAAATCAAGGCTTTTCCGGCGCTTAATGTTCGACGCTGCGCCGCCGTCTGGCCGAGTCCGCCTTCTGCTTGCGCCGGATGGAGCGGCCGCATTCCGGGCAGTACTTCTGCCGGTTGCTGCCGGGAGCAAAGGGCCTTCCGCATCGGTCGCAGCGCCGTGTGCGCTGCCGGTAAATATCGGCGCAGAGTACCTTGTCGGCGGGCAGAACCGCCCGTCGGAAGTACTTGCACAGCAGCGAATAGGAAATCATCTGCGCGCACACGCAGCCCTCGCCGTCGTCCAGCGGCAGGCAGTTGCCGCCATCATAGTTGGCGCACAGCCGCCGGATCAGCCGGTTACAGCGTGCCCTTTGGGCGGGCATCAGGCGCTTAATCTCATCCAACTTTCTTCACCTCCTTCTCCATCACATAGTTGATGACGCTGATTTTCGGAATTTTTAGCGTCGTGCCGATCTTCACGGCGTGGATGTACCCATAGTCGATCAGCTTGTAGGCCAGCTTGCGGCTGATGCCCAGCATCTCCCGAAGCTCTTTAACGGTCACAATGTCCGGGTATTCCGGAAACATCATCTGATAAAGCTCTCTGAGCTCTCCTTTCTTCATAGGTTTGAACCTCCTTTGCTTGTTCTGAAGCCGCATTTCTGCGGTAATTTTTGCTTGCTGCCGCTCATCTGTATCGTTCCTGCCCCGGAGTCTCACCACGGCGTATCGCTTCTTTGGTGCGCTCTCGTCGCAGCAAGTTCCATATCATTTGCTTCCGCACTCGTGCGAAAGCTCATTCGTTTCACTGCTGCTCCTCTTCCCACAAAATCTTCGATTTTGCGGGAGCCCTGAATTATCGGGAAGTCGTGGCGTCACTTGCCGGAAGCATATCCTTTGGAGGCGGCGATTCAATTTTCAAGGTACACAGGGAGACAGTCCCCTCAATAGGTAGCCAGCGAGAAGGGCTGTTTTTTAACCCCCTCACTAATCAACTGGGAAAATTTTTTTGATTTGTACGAAGGAATTTTGAAAAATTTCTTTGAAATCCTCTCCACTAACCAACTGGGAACTTTTTTCGGATTTGAACGAAAAAACTTTTGAGAATTTTTCTGCGAACCCCTCTACTACTTAATTGGGAATTTTTCCGGCAAAAATAAAAAGAATTTTGAAGAATATTTTTAAGCGCCCCTCCCACTAATCAACTGGGAACTTTTCTGGCAAATAACAAATGGGCTTTAGAAAAATTTTTTAAGTGCCCCTCCTACTAACCAATTGGGAAATTTTTTGAGATTTTGGCAAAGTAATTTGAAAAATTCTCTCAACTTTTCAAAAGGTCCCTCTACTTACTCTGAATAAGGGGTGCCATTTGGCAGGGTACTTTTCAAAATTCCCCACAAAAATATTTCTCCCTTCACTTACTCTGAATAAGGGGCACCGTTTGTGGGGGTGTTTTCGGGAACAATTTGAAATTCTCAGCAAAAAAGGTTTCTCCGCTCAAATCAGTAAACTGAGCGGGGAAACCTTTCACTTTTAATTATAAGATTTTCTTCTGAATCCCTCGTAAATCCGTAATAATCCTTGATAAATCGGCATCGCCGTGATATACTTAAATTGTATAATTATAGCTATCGGAAACCGCCTGAAAGTGAGGACATTTTAATGGAACCGACCATCGAACGCTGGTACTCAATGAAAGAGATTTGCGAATACCTCGGCGTCAGCCGTGATACGGTGCTCGCTTGGATAGAGAAAAGAAATATGCCCGCTGCGAAAATAGGCCGCCTTTGGAAATTCAAGGTCAGTGAAGTAGACGCTTGGATGAAGTCCGGCGTGGCGGCGGATAAGTAATTATTTTGGAGGTGCGATATGGCACTGGAAAATAAATTGGGGCTGACAAGCTCCGCTGATCTTGCCCGTGAAGAAGAACGCATCAGCAAGAAAAAGGCGGTAGAACTGTTTGAAAACGGCGTGCTTGATGCCCTGCCAGCAGGTAAATTCTCGACCTTGCAGGCAATTCACAAATATCTGTTTGAAGATATTTACGACTTCGCCGGTGAGCTGCGCACGGTGAACCTAGCAAAAGGCAATTTCCGCTTTGCGCCGCTGATGTATCTGGAGGCGGCACTGGCCAACATCGACAAGATGCCACAGTCCACCTTTGACGAGATCATCGAAAAATATGTGGAAATGAATATTGCCCACCCCTTTCGGGAGGGCAATGGGCGTAGTACTCGCATCTGGCTCGACCATATCCTAAGAACAGAAATCGGCAAGGTCGTGGACTGGAGCAAGGTGGATAAAGAGGATTATCTCCTTGCAATGGAGCGCAGCCCCATCAAGGATGTGGAGATCAAGGTGCTTCTGAAAGCGGCGCTGACCGACGAGGTGGGCAGCCGTGAGGTGTATATGAAGGGCATCGACCACAGCTACTATTACGAAGGGTACACGACCTTCAAGGCAGAAGATTTGAGTAAGGAATGAGGTGCAGATATGCCCGATCAGAATTGGCAATTTGAACTGGAAGAATATATCAAGCAGGGCGAACCCGACCGAGCCGAAAAAAGTGAAGCGTGGCAGACTGCTATCGGCTTGCAGGCGGTGGATGGGCTGAATACCTCTGCCTATCTGCTGGATACGGCCAAAGATCACATTGAGGGTAAAATCACTATCGATGAAGCCCAGCAGCGCATTCATAGCTATTATGAGCAGCGTACCACCCGCACCGAAATAGAGAACGAAACCAAAGAAGCAGATATTGTCTCTGCCAGAATCGCAAAGTTGTTGGGCGAAAAAGCCTTCCAATTCTCACCTGCCGAGTGGCTCTCCATCCACCGCAGACTGTTTGAAGGCGTGTTCAGTCACGCCGGGCAGATTCGTCAGTACAACATCACCAAGAAAGAGTGGGTGTTGAACGGCGACACCGTGATCTATGCGGACTGGAACAGTATCAAGGATACTCTGGATTACGATTTTGCCACTGAAAAACAGTTCTCCTATGAGGGTTTGTCCGTAGATGCAGCGGTGAAACATTTGGCAAAATTCGCTTCGGGCATTTGGCAAATCCATCCCTTCGGCGAGGGAAATACCCGTGCCACCGCCGTCTTTATGATCAAATATATGAAAACCTTCGGCTTCCGTGTGAACAACGACGCCTTTGAAAAGAATTCGTGGTACTTCCGCAACGCCCTGGTTCGAGCGAACTATACGAATCTGCAAAAGGGCGTTCACGCCACCACAAAATTCTTGGAAATGTTTTTCTCAAACCTTCTGCTCGGTACAAATCATGACCTGAAGAACCGCTATATGCATGTTGATTTTGTGGATGAAAGCATTTCCCAAAGTGCCAAAATCGAAACGCCAAAGTGCCAAATTGACACTTTGAAATGCACTTTAGAAGAACTTGCCGTGTTAGATTTAATAAAAAAGAACCCGTCTGTTAAGCAAACCGAGCTTGCAGAACAAACAGGAAAATCCGTCAGAAGTATAAAGCGCATTACAGACTCTCTGAAAGAGAAGCACTATCTCCGTAGAGTTGACGGCAAACGCTACGGCAAATGGGAAGTTTTGGCTTAGGACATGAGCGATTTAATCTTGTTATCCCGCATATATCCTTTCCTCAAGCCCATATTCATGGCATTTTTTATGCGAAATTTGTTGATGCTTGAGGGACAACAAAAAACGGAGGCTTTATTATGAGCACATTAAAGATTAAAAGAGAAAACGGAAAAATCTTTTGCCCGTTAGCTGATTCTTGGCATATTGAAACTCCCGAAGAGAAAGTACGCCAAGAATACATAAAAATCCTTGTAGAGGACTATGGATATTCTCTTGACCAAATGGCACAAGAAATTAAGGTCAATAACTCTCAACGTGGTCAAGGCAAAGCACGTGCAGATATTGTTATTTGGAAATCAAAACAGGATAAAATCGAAAGCAAAGCCGCTTTTATTGTTGTTGAATGTAAAGCGGAAAATGTTCGTATTCGTGAAGAAGATTATTATCAGGGATACAATTATGCTTCTTGGGCTGGTGCAAGTTTCTTTGTAACCACTAACGAAAAAGAAACAAAATACTTTAACGTTGACAAAGATTATCTTCCCAAGGAGTTAGTAGAGGTTGTTGCTATTCCTACCGCTGAAGAAGCACTGAATGATAAAAAAGTAAAAGATATTCTTTCCAAAACTAAAACATTTACGAGAGATGATTTTACAAAGATTCTTCGCACTTGCCATAACATTATTCGTAATAATGATAAGCTTTCTCCCGAAGCTGCATTTGATGAAATCAGCAAAATTCTCTTTATGAAAATCAAATACGAGCGTGAGCAGCGTGGTGCAAAAGTTTTTACGAAAAATGAGTTTGAAGAAAAAGAAAAATGGTTCGAAAAAGAGATTCGTCCAAGCCTGAAAGGAACTCCCAAAGACCTTCCTTATATGCAATTCTTGTTTTACAACACCAAGGAAGAGTTTAAGGATGACCAACTTTTTGAGGAAAACGAAATCATCAAAATTAGACAAAACAGTTTTGAGCAAATTCTCGAAAAACTTGAAACCTATAACCTTTCCGACACACAGGATGATGTTAAGGGTATAGCCTTTGAACAGTTCTTGGGTACTACTTTCCGTGGCGAATTAGGTCAGTACTTTACGCCTCGTACTATAGTTGATTTTATGACACACATTCTGGATCCCAAAGAGAATGAAACTGTATGCGATCCTACTTGCGGTAGTGGCGGCTTCTTAATCAAAGCATTCGAATATATGCGTGAAAAAATCGAGGAAGACGTAAAGAAAGCTAAATCCGAATTGCGTTCCGTTATTGAAGGAGAGAACTACGATTCACTGTCCGAAAGAGAACAGGTAGTTATCAACGAACGCATCGAAGCTATGCAATCCACACTTAACAAAGAACTTGATACCCAAGTAGAAGGTAGTCGTATGTATAATCTGTCACGAAATTGCATTTACGAGACAGATGCTAACCCTCGTATGGCAAGAACATCAAAAATGAATATGATTATGCACGGCGATGGACACGGTGGCGTTCATCATCACGATGGCTTGCTGAATGTTAACGGTATTTTTGAAGAGCGTTTCGACGTTATATTAACCAATCCTCCTTTTGGTGCGAGAATTGATAAATCCCAAAAAATTACCGAAGCAGATAAATTTACCGATGAAGCTTTAATCGCAAAATATAAAGAAAAATACGGCGAAGCTTATGAAAAAGCACTTAAGCAGGTAAATGACAACATTGGTAAGTCCTTGCTTTCATTGTACGACGTAGGTTCCATGTCCGGTCTTACCGAAGTTCTCTTTATGGAACGTTGTCTGAGACTGCTTAAAAAAGGTGGCCGTATGGGTATGGTTTTGCCTGAAGGTGTGCTTAACACATCAAACCTTCAGAAAATTCGTGAGTATTTTGAAGGTAAGGCTAAAATCATTTTGATTTGTTCAATCCCCCAAGATGTATTTATCGCTGCCGGTGCCACAGTAAAACCCAGCCTTGTTTTCTTCAAGCGTTTTACCGAAGAAGAAGAGCTTCAGTACTTAGGTGCAAAAACAAGGGCAGAAAAAGAAATTAGACAGAAGTACATCGGCCAAATAAAAGCTTTGCAAGAAAAAATAGTCGAAGAAAAATCCAAGAAACTTAAGGTTAAAGCGCTCATTGCAGCAGCAGAAAAAGAACTCAGAGATCTTGAAAAGGCTATCATCGAAGAAGCTAAACCGCTCACCAAAGAATACTTCGATTACGAAATTCCTATAGCTATGGTTGAGGATGCTGGCATTACTTCTACAGGTGCTGTTTCCGCAGGCAATCAGCTTCCTACCCTTCAAGATGAATATAAAGAATATAGAATTGCAAAGAAGCTATGGAACGAAGCCAATAGCGTTGTTTCCTATACCATAAATTCGCAAGGAAGGCTTTTCCGTACCAGCGATGGTAAGGAGGTTGAACTAAAGTGGTAAATAACTGTTTGCTAAAAACGGTTCGTTTTGTAGACACTAAACAATGGAATGTAAAACATTTTTTTGCGACCTCAATAATATCAAGATATCCAACTGAATCTATTGGAAAACACACTGTACATATTACAGAGAAAACAAAATTATTTAACGAGCCCGAAAAAGAGCATAAAATATTAGGTATCTCTAATGAAAAAGGGATGTTTGATGCTTACGTGGAATTAGGAAAAAACATTAATCAGGCATACATCTACGTTGAAAATGGGTGCTTGGCATACAATCCTTACAGAATAAATGTGGGCTCTATAGGACTAAAAACAGATTTGCAAAAAAATGAATATATTAGTCCTGCATATGTAGTTTTTAAATGCAAAGATACCCTTCTTCCGGAATTTTTGTATCTTGTGCTGAAAAGTACGGTCTTTAATTCAATAATTAGAGAAAATACAACGGGTTCAGTACGTCAAACCTTGTCTTATGATAACTTGGCAGTCATTAACATTCCTGTTCCTTCTATTGAAACGCAAAAACAATTATTGATGACATATCATTCAGCTTTAAAGGAAGCAGAACGAATTAAGGAAGAAGCAGAAAAGCTTGATGTTAGTATTAGCGATAAACTTTGCGTTCTTTTAGGCATTACTTTGCCGGAATCAAATACCAAAACTAAAAAAGGCTTGCATTTTCTTGATTTTTCCGAATGCGAAAAATGGTCTGTAGATTATCTTCTTAACAAGGATAGCTGTGATTTTATTGAAACTACGAAATATCCGATTGTTCGTGCTCAGTATTTTATACAAGAATGTCAATATGGTTTATCGGATAAAGCAACCAAAGAAAAAGTTGGCATTCCTGTTCTAAGAATGAATAATTTGCAAAAATCTAATATTGATACTTCGGATTTAAAGTATTTACCAGCTAACACTAAGGGTATGGAGAGGTATTTATTAAATCAAGGAGATCTTCTTTTCAATAGAACAAATAGCAAAGAATTGGTTGGTAAAACCGCTGTGTTTTCTTTGAAAGGCAAATATGTCTTTGCATCATATTTAATTAGAGTGGTTATCAACCAAGATATCGCCGATGTGAATTATATAAACTATTTATTTGCTTCAAAGATAATTAGATGCCAAATTGATTTGTTTAGCAGACAAATTCTTGGTCAAGCAAATATCAATGTCGATGAATTGAAAGCGTTAAAATTCCCATTACCCTCGCTTCCTGAACAGAAAAAAATTGTTTCTCTGTTAAAGGAGATCGAACAAAAGAGTAAACAATATCTAAAAAGATCGAAGGAATTAGAAGAACTTGCTAAATTAGAGTTTGAGGAGGCCGTTTTCGGTGAAACTCAAGAGATTAGAAATTAAAAAATATAAAAACTTAATAGATTTTTCAGCCGATTTTGAATCAGGTAAAGGCTTATCTATTTTAATTGGTAATAATGGTTCAGGGAAAAGCAATGTTTTAGAGGCTATAAGTGGTATTTTTGTCAATGCCTATTCTGCTAAAGCCATTCACAAGTTTGTATATTCATTGACCTATGAGATAAAAGGAAAAGAAGTTAAATTAGAGCAAACTATTTTTTACAAAGGCATAATGCCAAGTGAAACAGGCTTTAGATTTTCCAGTGGATTGTAACGCTCTCACTGGTTGCATCAATGTGGGATATGAGAATATCAACCACCTTGCGCTTATCGTCAAAACTCACGGACTCCCAATCGTTGAGGTAATTCGTGATACAGTCAATTTGCGTGTCCGAAACGGAATTAGCGGTGAGATCGGCCACCAGCTTTAACTGCTTTTGCCGTTCTGCGTCCAGCTCCTCGATCCTATTGTTTGCGTATTGCAGGAGCAGCGGGTTTGCCCCGGACAAAGTGTCCAGAAGTTTCTCAATCTCGCTTTCCGTCTTTGCCAGGGCAACACGGGCGGCGGTCAGTTTGGGGTTATAGCCCGGTTCCTTGCCGCCTTTCAGCGTGTGATACTTCCGCATTTTCTCCACCATCTCGCCATACACAAAGGACTCCATGCTTTGCGCCGTCAGCGTACCGGCACCCTCGCAGCTCCCGTTATCGGCCCGCTGCTTGCACCGCAGGTAAGTAACGCCGTTTTGGGCTCTCAAGCCCACCAGAGCATAGCCGCAGCGTCCGCACTTGATTTTCCCGGCCAGCCAGGTATTGTGGCATTTGCGGCCATTCTGGAATGAGGTGTTTTGTGACAGCTTACGCTGGACGGTCAGCCAAAGGCTGGAGGGGATGCGCCCCTGGTGGGGAGCGATTACAAGGATTTGTTCTTCACCCTCCCGGCCCTGGTAGAGATAGCAGCTATTGTCCCCCGTGAACATTTCCGGGGGGCTTTCGATTTTTACGCCCTGGGCTTTGAAGTATTCGTAGATGTCCATATCGGCCTGGACATAGACCGGGTTTCTCAGCAGTTTCGAGATAAAGGCCCGTTGCAGGGCTTTTCCATAGACATCAATGGAGTTTTTGACAAAGTACCGGGTTATATCGCCGTAGGAGCTGCTCGGCTCCGCATACATCTGGTACATCAGCTCGGCAAAATCCATTTCCGCATTTTCCACCAGCTTCTTTGTCTTGATCCCGTCCATGACGATGGGCTCAGTATCAAAACCGTATGGCGTCCGGCCCCGCATATAGTAGCCTTTGGTACACCGGGAATAAAAAGCGTCCTGCACGCGCATTTGGATGCTTTCCCGTTCCAGCTGGGCAAACACGATACAGATATTGAGCATCGCCCTGCCCATTGGGGTAGAGGTATCAAATTTTTCCGTACAGGACACAAACTCCACATTGTACTGCTTGAACAGCTCCATGAGCTTTGCAAAGTCCACAATGGAGCGGCTGATCCGATCCAGCTTGTAGACGATCACCCGCTTGATGAGCCCCAGCTTGATGTCCTGCAAAAGCCGCTGGAAGTCCGGGCGTTCAATATTCTTGCCGGAGTAACCTTTATCCTTGTACTCCCGGCCCTCACCGCCTTTCAATTCGTAACGGCAAAATTCAAACTGACTTTCAATGCTGATACTGTCCTTTTTGTCAATCGACTGCCGCCCATAAATCGCGTCAATTCTGTTATCCATAATTAGCTCCCTTTCCATAAATGGGAGCCAACCTACAACTATATTATACCTCTAATGCCCCCATGCAACAAGGATGACTCCGGCCTACCCCCTCTGTCCGGCGTACTTTACAAACACATCAAACAGCCGCCGCTCGACCTCACGGCTTCGCTTATCCCGCTCCTGCGGCGGGTAAATGGGGGTAACATTCTTGACGGTGATCGTCCGATCCCCAAGAACGGCAGTTTTGATCTCGCTTTCGTATTTGACCTGTGCCTGCATAAAATACCTCCCTCTTAAAACGGTATGGATAAAGGAAACGGCCAGCACCCGCATAGGGCGCTGGCCGCTTGACGGTGTGACCTCTGGACACTTTGTCCAGAAGTCAATAGGGGCTCCGCTCGTAGTAAGCCGCAGCCTCCTCCGGGGTGGTGTAGTCAAAAACCTCGTGGAGCTCCAGCATGACCTGTTCAATGTCGGCGGGCTTGAAGCCGCACCGCTCCATCGCAGAGATCACATAGCCCCGGCAGGCCCCCTCGCTCCACGGCTGGGAAAGCAGGGCCGCCAATTCTGGATCGTAGTTCATAGAGCGTTCCCCTTTTTCATAAAGATATAGGGGAGCGCCGCGCTCATTTTCTTGCCCCGTCATAAGACAGCATCCTCGGCGGCGGCGCTCCCCCGCAAAGAGGGCGGCGGCCCGGCACTGTGGCCTGGGGCCCCCGCGTCCTCTTTACGGAGAGGGAAAAAACTTCCTCTCATATACTCAGGACAAAAAAGGGGCAAATGGAGATGGTAATTAGAAATTTTCTCTTAAATATTTTTTCATCCGTTTGATGCCGCTTTCCACGGAACAACGGACGGCGCTTTTATCCACGCCCTCCTCGCGGGCAATCTGGCGGTAGCTCTTGCCGAGGATCAAGTGAGCGTCCACCCGGCGGCCCTGGATTTCCGGCAGGGAGTTGAGGGCGTTCCACAGACGGAAAAACATTTCTTTCCGATCCAGGAGCTCCTGGGGGCTGGGCTCGTGCAGACACGCGGAGTATTCGATCCCGTCATCGCAGTCCAGGGAATAAAACGCCTTGTTCCGGGTAAGCCGCCGCTGATAGGCCGCTTCATTCCTCCGGCTGGCCAGAAGCACCTCGGCCACTTCATCGGGCACCTCCACCAGCTCGTCCACTATGTACCAATAATAAAAATCTTTCATATTGATTGTAGTCATAACTTGTCCTCCATTTTGTTTCGGTGGGTTGGTTGATCGGAAACAAAATGGAGGGCTGGCGGGGAGCGGCACCCAGGGGAGCCGCCCCGTACCCCTGGACACTTTGTCCAGAAGTAAGGCAAGCAAAATGCGCTTGCACAGCACAAGGCCGCACAAGCGCATAAAGCGAGGAATTTATTTATATTAGAACAATTTTCGCAACCAATATCAGAATATCCTGGTCCGGTGCCTGGGCTTTTTTTGACAAATTAAGGGCATGGACAAGGCAAAGAAACACGGCGTACCTCCTTTGCCGCCGTGGGTATAAAAAAGCGGCGGCCTTGAAATGATTAGTTTCAAAACCGCCGTTTGACTTCTGCCCCTATTTGAGGCGCATAACAACACAGCCGCCAATCCAACGGTTTTTTTATATGCCGTTTCCGTTGGCGGCCCCCAAACAACTATTAACCTCAAGAAAAAATACAGAAAAGAGAATATAATACGGTGCCGATGCCAAGTAATATATACACTATTCTCAACCCGAACGAATATTTTGCGTCTGGATTTCTCGTTAAGAATTTTGGTAATTTTATTTTGTTGCAGATAAAACCGAATATCACAAAACCTGCACCAATCACAAGCGTTACATATTGCCAATACTCACTTAAAAACTTTTCTATAAACTCCATCACTTACCCATCCAATATTTCATGCAATACTCACTCAATTTTTCATAGTCAAACATATAATTAACGTCCATGAGATAATTTTCCATCATCGCCACGGAACTAATAAGCTGTAAATCTATTTTGCCATCTTCAAGCTGGTCATTCTTTAAGATGAACAGGCTTGTTTTCTTGTCCTGCGTCATTTCGGAATTAGTCTTTTTGCAATAAATAGGTTCATCAATCCAATCCCATTTAGGATCTACGGGAATAAGTACGATTTCAGGAATGTTATTATCGTCTATGCCATAGCCCATAAGCCAGTTGTAATATGTATGAACAGTTTTCGTTAGTTTTTTCTTTGTTGTCATTTTCCAGACAACGGCGGTCTGATAATCTTTCCCTGTCTTTTCCTTAAATACTTCCGCTACCTTTTTCATATTTTCTTCTTGTTTAGCGGTCAGCTTTCCTTGCAGCGGCTTAAAAATGTTTCCAAACAATCCCATGATTTTTCACCTTTCCTTTTTGTTATTGTTGCAGTCGTTTTTGCATTGAAAGTTTATCCTCTTTCCATGCTTCATACAATTCCTCGTTTTCTTCCCACAATTCTCTTAATTCAGAATTATCAGAAAGAATGGCACCAATAGCCGTTACTGCTTTTTGTTTGAGGGGAGAAAAGTCAAAACATTTTTGTGAACTTGTCCACTCAAAATAATCTTCCTCATCACATCTATACACAAAGCTGTTTATTACGCTGTCAATAACGGCCGCTGATACTAAAGCGTAATGAGCTTCATCATAGCCGATATATTCAGCCTGTATAACCTCATCAAAATATCGTTCCATATCAGCAATTATGTCTAATGAATTTTTAAGGTCAGTCAAAGCGTCATACGCAGTATCATCATCAAAAACACCATAATTCCATGCGCCCATATATCATCCTCCTTTATCTACCGGGCCACTTCTGGACAAAGTGTCCAGAAGTCCGCACCTAAACAAGCAACGTAGCGATACTACACACGATCAACACGCATCCCCCGCGCCAAAGATGAAGCGGCAAGTTCCTCTTTATTTTTCCTGTTCTTGCTCTAATCGCTGAAAGAGTATATCAAGATAATTTCTTTTATCCAATTAGTACCACACGTCCACGCTCTGGGAAATAAATATTCAACCCCATCTTCCAAAGTTCAAAATAAGGACGGAAAGGATTTTCCCGTTTCGTATCATACATAGGCCACTGGAGATAATCGGACAATAGATAATCGCAGTTGATATGGTACAATGCCTCAGTCATTAACTCAATATCCTCATAGCCCTCCTTGTACAGCATATCGCTACACCAATCTATCAAATCAGTTTCTATTTCTGTACTTTCTCCATTTATTTGTTGCTGATAGGCTTCTTCTCTGAAAGTCTGGGCAGCTTGTCCGAATAAAATTTCTATTTTGGCGTTCTCGTCCAATGGAGCAGCTTCCTTGAACTCCTCCACGAAAATACGATTTATATTTCTAATATAGGCTTGTACTGCATTTTCAGCGTTCTGTCTATTATCTTCTGAAAATCGAGTAAAGAAATACCCTGCATAGCTGGTTTGTTCGTCTGGCAGTTCAACCTTTGCTGTATCTTTGCTGATTTCATCAATTTCCAAAAGTTCTTGTAACATATTTAATCCAGTTTGCCCATAGAGAGCAAAAATAGGGCGCAGATGTTCGATATTTCCACCGCGCAACTCCTGAAACAGAAAAGGCGGTACAGCTTCTTCCTCCAAATCGTAATCATGTTCTTCAAAGATTTCCATTAGTAATGGGTCTTGTTGAATAATCTCTGCCCAACGATTGGGAAGATATTTTTTACATTCATCTATTGTCATTAAAAATTTCTCCTCCTTTTCCTGCATATAGGGTGTTCTTATAGTACATCTTCATGCCAGATTTGACGAAGCGTAATTCCTTTTTCAAAGGTTTCCTCTGTGCCATCTTCAAAATGGACTTCAACCCGAATAGCTTCTTCATTCTCGTCATTTTCCGATTGATTAACCCAGTCAACCCATTCGATTATTGGAGATAGTTCATCATTGTCCCTAACAATTCGATACCCTTCTCCCAGATTTTCAGATAAAACATCTTCAATTTTATCAAGCTGCATTGTCATTAACTCCTTTCCGTTTCATCATCTTCAATTTCAATCCATTCCCCGGTTTCGTCTTTCTCCATACACGTGCCATAAGGCAAGGACAACAGGGGCACTACGGTTGGGTCAATGCGGCAAATGTCTCGAATATCGTAAAAGCCGCCGTTTTCGTCATCTTCAATTTCATCGTCATCATCGGAAAAGAACCCCCAGCCGGTGTCCCAGCCCCATTCCTCACGCTCCGGCGCTACCCGTTCTGCCACCTTGATTTTATAACCCTCTTGAGCGATACGGTCAGTTGCATAGCAGAATAGGGGACCGTCCCAATCGGGAATGATAGGCGGCTTTCCATCGGCGGCACGTGCAACACGCAGTTCGGGATCATCTTCAAATTCTGCTTCCAAAAATTCTTTTAACCGCTTATCCAAAATTGCACTTATCGCCTGGTAGCTTTCCTCGGTATAAGGCAAAAGCAAATATGCGGCTTCTTCCTCCTCAATGCTATTCCATGTATGGTCTTTCAAAACAGCCAGAGCGCAATCACGGTAGTCCCGAAGATAGCCATAGGGGTTTGAGCGATTGTCCTGGGCATACCATTGAGCAAAGCCAGAGCCTACCCGATCAAAAAATTGTGTGGACAATTTTCCGTCCAGCTTGTCCCGGATAAACACACGCAAGTCGGGGCCATTCCCCGCCCTAACTGCTTCTACCACATTTCGGTACTGGGTAAGAAACGGATTACTCATTTGCCCTCGTTCCATAGCCCAACGCAGATAAACGGCCATAGAGTTGTAAGCGGCCAGTTCATCAACAGGCAAATGCAAATCCCGGATACGTTTTAGATGACTTTCCGCATCATCCATTTCCGCTAAATCATAGCCAATCGTATCTTCATCTGTAATTGCATTAAGGCGCGTGGGGTTAATGACCTCCAAGATTTCGTCCGGGCATTTATCTATAAGTTCATCTACACTATTTTCTAACTTAAACTCCATTTCTTCCTTGTAGAGAGGGATAAGCTGATAAAAATTCACTTCGTCCCCGTCGGGGAGAGTGCAGAAGTATGAGGGTTCACCAAACACACCGGGATTTAATAACATAGCCCCGCACAATTTTGTACTTTCCGCAAATGGCTCACCGGAACTTATGGTATGTCCCCAGCCAAGCCAAGTATTTCTATCTTTAACAGGTATGCGGGCAATCCATTTCAAAACATCAATAGGCCAATACCATTTTTCCTCTTGCCAATCCTCCTCCGACAATTTCCAATCCGGGGGAAGATTGATTAAAAGCTCTGCCCGTTCCAATTTTTTCTCTGTTAGTTCCTCTGGCACGTTCATTCTATGAGCGCCCATTCCAAATGTAACAAGGGTATAATAGTTATGATCTTTTCGCGGTGGAATAACGCAGATGTCCAAATGAATACCTGTGGAAACACTTTCGTGAAATACGTAATCATAATGACCGAAATATTTTTCAATGTGTTTCTCTACCGCATCCCAATCGGCCTCGCCATACATTTCGACTGGTTCTTCCGAAAGATACCCCTCACAATCGCTCACCAATTTCTGCGCTTCTGGATTGTCCGGCTCTAATTCCAGCCACCGCTTTCCATATTCAAGAGCAACAGCCGCCGTATCATCTGCCATGAGGTGAGCATATCCCATGCGAGCGTTCCAGTACGGGTCATTTTCTCCCTGTTTCCATACAGTTTCCAAAATGTCAATGGAGTGTTGGATAAGTTCCTTATCTACTTCATCATCATCTCCATGCGCCTTGTGATCTCCCAATACTGCCAAATTGCTATAAGCCCGGCCAAGCAATACGGTCAATTTATATCCACGCTCTTTTTCCGGGATAGCTTCAATGGCTTCAATACACCGGGAAAATTCATCGTTTTTATTCCACTGTTCAAGTTGTTCCAGCAAATTGTCCATACCATAATCCTCCTCCAGTTGACGTTTTCAAAACAAAAAAGCGTTTCTATCCGCGCAGAAAACTGCCTTGATAGAAACGCTTATATATACCAATATTATTGGGGGCATGACAAAAGCCCGATGCTACATAGTTATAGCACCGCTCCGCTTGCTTGCTTGCTTGCTTGCTTGCTTGCTTGCTTGCTTGCTTTAGGATGGCAGAAGTCATGTTGCTTGTCAACCCCTTTTTGAAAAGTTATTTATAGACATTATAGCAGAACATTTGAAGTATGGCAATATTCTTTTTGGAATGTTCGCCCCCTGCACTTGTAGGACTACAATACATCTTGGACAATTGAATAAAAAGGGTATGAGGAATAGG
>ERZ1026960.542-NODE-542-length-16998-cov-5.958626_pt1 | contig 16998 bp, 17 predicted proteins | sample MGYA00519458_ERZ1026960 | MGnify/ENA primary metagenome ERZ1026960 (study PRJEB26926, sample SAMN06164516) | human gut metagenome | biome: ENVO:00009003; feature: ENVO:2100002; material: ENVO:00002003 | host: Homo sapiens | place: USA | collected 2012 ...
CTCCGTCGTCGGCAGCGTCAGATGTGTATAAGAGACAGGTTTCAGCTGTTCAGCGGGTATTCCTTCCCCTACGCCGGGGTAACGGTGCAGCTGGATGTGACGGCCCTGGAGCTGCGGCTGCGGGCGGAGCACAAGCCTATCTTCCTGACCATGCTGTATATCATTCACCGGGCGGTTAACCGGGTGCCGGAGCTGCGGCGGCGCATTGAGGACGGCCAGGTGGTAGAGTATGACGAGTGCCCGGTATCCTTCACCGAGATGAAGCCAGACGGCAGCTATGCCTATTGCCGGATGGAGTCGGCCCGGGTGCCCTATGAGGACTACATCGCCATGGGACGCGTGCAGCAGGCAGCGGCCCGGCAGGGCGGCACCATCGAAACGGACCGCCGGGCAGAAAGCCCCAGCATCTTTGCCTCCTGCCTGCCGTGGCTGAACTACACGTCCCTGACCCACCCGGCCTGCACTCCGGCGGACAGCAACGTCCGGGTCAGCTGGGGGCAGCTGTTCATGCGATGCGGCATGACCCAGCTGTCTGTATCCATCCAGGTCCACCACGCCCTGGCGGACGGATGGCACATTGCCCGCTTTTACCGGGCTTTGGAGGAAGAGATCACCGCCCTGTGCCCCACAGAAGAAAATCAGTAAAATACATTTGAGATAAAGGAGTAATGAACCATGTCCCATCCCTATCACGGCCTGAACGAGCTGCGGGAAATGTTCCTGAAGTTCTTTGAAACCAAAGGCCACCTGCGTCTGCCCAGCTTTTCCCTGGTACCCCAGAACGACAAGTCCATCCTGCTGATCAACGCCGGTATGACCCCCATGAAGCCCTGGTTCAAGGGCGAGGAGGAGCCCCCCTGCCACCGGGTGTGCACCTGTCAGAAGTGCATCCGCACCGGCGATATCGACAACGTGGGCAAAACCGCCCGCCACGGCACCTACTTCGAGATGCTGGGCAACTTCTCCTTCGGCGACTATTTCAAGCACGAGGCCATTGCCTGGAGCTGGGAATTTCTGACCAGCCCCCAGTGGGTGGGTCTGGAGGCCGACCGGCTGTATCCCTCCATCTATCTGGACGACGACGAGGCCTTCAACATCTGGAACAAGGAGATCGGCATCCCCAAGGAGCGGATCTTCCGCTTCGGCAAGGAGGACAACTTCTGGGAGCACGGCTCCGGCCCCTGCGGCCCCTGCTCCGAGATCTACTATGACCGCGGGCCGGAGTTCGGCTGCGGCAAGCCCGGGTGCACCGTGGGCTGCGACTGCGACCGGTATATCGAGATCTGGAACAACGTGTTCTCCCAGTTCGACAACGACGGCCAGGGCCACTATACCGAGCTGAAGCAGAAGAACATCGACACCGGTATGGGCCTGGAGCGTCTGGCCTGCGTGTGCCAGAATGTGGAGAGCCTGTTCGACGTGGACACCGTGATGAACATCACCCACAAGGTGTCTGAGCTCACCGGGGCCCACTACGGCGAGACGGAGAAGCGGGACGTGTCCCTGCGGGTCATCACCGACCACATCCGCTCCGCCACCTTCATGATCTGCGACGGCATCCTGCCCTCCAACGAGGGGCGGGGCTATGTGCTGCGGCGTCTGCTGCGCCGGGCCGCCCGCCATGGGAAGCTCCTGGGCGTCAACGAGCCGTTCCTGTATCAGGTGGTGGATACCGTGATCCATGAAAACCAGGGACAGTATCCCGATCTGCGGGAAAAGCAGACGTATATCACCAAGGTCATCCGCACCGAGGAGGAGAATTTCGGCCGCACCATCGACGGCGGCATGAAGATTTTCTCCGACCTGCTGGCGGAGCACCAGGCCAAGGGCGAGAAGGTGTTTTCCGGTGCGGACGCCTTCCGGCTGTATGATACCTTCGGCTTCCCCATCGACCTGACGGCGGAAATGGTGGCCGAGCAGGGCATGACTGTGGACGAGGAGAGCTTCCGCCAGCTGATGCAGGAGCAGAAGCAGCGGGCCCGTGAGGCCCGGAAGGCTCTGGGCGACCTGGGCTGGGCCGGTGTGGAGTTCGGAAAGGACATCCCCGCCACGGAGTTTGTGGGCTATGACCACGACGAGTTCGACGCCACGGTGGTGGCCCTGGTGGCCGACGACGAGCTGCGGGGCGAGATCCCCGCCGGGTCCGACGCCGTGGTGGTGCTGGACCGGTCCCCGTTCTATGCGGAGATGGGCGGCCAGGCGGCCGACCACGGCACCATCAGCGCAGACGGCATTTTGTTCACCGTGTCCGACGTGCAGAAGAACAAGGGCGGCAAGTTCATGCACTATGGCCGCCTGACGGAGGGTACCCTCCATGTGGGCGACACCGTGCATGCCGCCATTGATACCGAGCGCCGCAAGGCCATCCGTCGGGCCCACAGCACCACCCACCTGCTGGATGCGGCCCTGAAGAAGGTGCTGGGCGAGCACGTGCACCAGGCGGGCTCCCTGGTGGAGCCGGACCGTCTGCGCTTCGACTTCACCCACTTCGAGGCCATCACCCCGGAGGAGCTGCATCAGGTGGAGGAGCTGGTCAATGACGCCATTCTGGAGGGCTATCCCGTGGTGACGGAGGTCCTGCCCATCGAGGAGGCCAAGAAGAAGGGAGCCGTGGCCATGTTCGGCGAAAAGTACGGCGACACCGTCCGGGTGGTGGAGATGGGTGATGTGTCCATCGAGTTCTGCGGCGGCACCCATGTGGACAACACCGCCAAGGCCGGCCCCTTCCGGGTGAAATCCGAGACCAGCGTGGCCTCCGGCGTGCGCCGGATCGAGGCCACCTGCGGCAAGCTGAGCCTGCAGGGCATGGAGCGCAGCCAGGGCGTTCTGCACAAGGCGGCGCAGTTCCTGAAAACCGCACCTGCCGGACTGCTGGAGCGCATGGAGCAGCAGGCCAACGAGATGAAGCAGCTGCGCCAGGCACTGGATAAGCTGAAGGCCGAGGCGTCCCTGGGCGAGGCCAAGCAGTTCCTGGCCTCCGCCAAAACCGTGAAGGGCCTGCACGTGATCACCACCACCCGCACCGGCATGGACACCGCCGCCATGCGCACCATGGGCGACTTCCTGCGGGATAAGGACCCCAGCGTTGTGGCGGTCATCGCCAGCATCAACGGCGAAAAGGTATCCTTCCTGGCCGTGTGCGGCAAGGAGGCCGTGGCCCGGGGCATCAAGGCCGGCGACCTGGTCCGGGCCGTGTCCGCCGTGTGCGGCGGCAAGGGCGGAGGCAAGCCAGATTCCGCTATGGGCGGCGGCACCGAATTGCTGAAGGTGGACGACGCCCTGGCTTCCGTGGACGATTTTGTGTCGGAAAAGCTCTCCTGAAGCCGGGAGAGTGGAAATAACGAAAGGAGCATGACTATGCGAGACGACAACTGCCTGTTCTGCAAAATTGTCGGCGGGGATATCCCCTCCAACAAGCTGTATGAAGACGAGCTGTGCTACGCCTTTTACGACATCGCACCTCAGGCCCCCACGCACTTCCTGGTGATCCCCAAGGAGCACATCGGCTCCGTGGCGGAGGTAAACGGCGGCAACAGTGCCGTGGTGGCCCACATCTTCGAGGTCATCGCCCGGCTGTGCCGAGAGCAGGGGCTGGAGAGCTACCGCGTGGTGTCCAACATCGGTGAGCAGGCCGGTCAGAGTGTGCATCACCTGCACTTCCATGTGCTGTCCGGCCGGGATATGACCTGGCCTCCGGGCTAAGGGACATGAAAAAGGCCTGTATCCTGCTGGCCAGTCCCCGGAAGCAGGGCAACACCGCCGCGCTGACGGCGCCCTTTGCGGCGGAGCTGGAAAAGCTGGGCTGGTCCTGCCGGACGGTCTGGCTGTATGACCTGGAGGTCCGGCCCTGCCGGGCCTGCCGGGTGTGCCAGCAGGATTGGACGGTGTTCGGCTGCCCCCAGGAAGACGACATGCAGGAGATTTTCGACAGCGTGCTGGCCTGCGACCTGCTGGTGCTGGCCACGCCCATCTACTCCTGGTACTGCACCCCGCCCATGAAGGCGGTCCTGGACCGGCTGGTATACGGAATGAACAAGTATTACGGTCGGGAGAAGGGGCCGTCCCTGTGGGAGGGCAAGCCCGTGGCCCTGATCGCCACCTGCGGCTATCCCGTGGAAAAGGGCGCGGACCTTTGGGAGGCCGGGATGCAGCGTTACTGCAAGCACTCCCGTCTGCGGCTGCTGGGTATGCTGGCCCAGCGGCACCGGGGCTATGACACGGTGTTCATGGACCCGGAAAAGGCCCGCTTGGCGGCGGAATTTGCCCGGAAGGTAAACGAAAGCATCTGAATACGCACAAACGCCGGGCCCCGATGGGGTCCGGCGTTTTGTTTTATTCTGCCAGCGGCAGACGGACGATGAAGGTGCTCCCCTCCCCTATCCGGCTGTCCACGGTGACGGAGCCGCCGTGGAGCCGGGCCGCCTGCTGCACCATGAACAGGCCCAGGCCGCTGCCGTCCTTGCCCCGGGCGGCGTCCACCTGGTAAAAGCGCTGGAAGATGTGCTCCCGGTCCTCCGGGGCGATGCCGATGCCGTCATCCCGGACAGCCAGCACGGCCCACCGGCCCTCCCGGCGCAGGTCCACCCACACATGGCCGTTGGGCTTCCCATAGCGGTAGGCGTTGGAGATCAGATTCGCCAGCAGCCGGGACAGCAGGGTCACGTCCCCGTTTACCAGCAGGTCCGGCTGGGTATGCACCGCCAGCGTGGTGCCCTCCGGGGCCAGATGGGCCTGCTCCTCGCAGAGGACCTCCACCAGCTGGCTCAGGTCCGCCGTTTCCAGCTGGAGCTTCTGTGTGCCCTGCTCCAGCCGGGTGATGTGCAGCAGCTGGCCGATGAGACGGGACATCTGCTGCCCCTGGCGGCGGATCACGTCCACGGACTGGCGATAGTCCTCCTCCGTGGGCTGGCCGTGGTCCAGACTGTCGCACTCAGCCAGGATCACCGCCACCGGCGTCCGCAGCTCGTGGGAGGCGTCGGAGGTAAATTGACGCTCCGCCTCGAAGGACCGCTCCAGCCGGTCGGCGTTACGGGTCACCACGGACACCACCTGAGCCGCCGGAGGCTTGGTGACCTGGTTGCGGTTCATGAGCATCACGAACACCAGCATCAGGGAGGAAATGACCACCATCACCACGGTAAACCAGATAGTCATGCGGACCTTGATGGAGATATGTCTCATACGCCCTCCTTCAGCACCCAGCCCATGCCCCGGACCGTGTGCAGCAGCTTTTTCTCGTGGCCGCCGTCCAGCTTTTTGCGCAGATAGCTGATGTATACGTCCACCACATTGGTGTCTCCGGCGTAGTCATAGTTCCAGAGGTTGTTTTCGATCTGCTCCCGGGAGAGGATGATGCCCTTGTTGCGGATCAGATACTCCAGCAGGGCGTATTCCCGGGCGGAGCGGCGCAGCTGGGGCTGATCCTCGGCAAACAGAAGGCGCATAGGGGGATCCCTCCTCTTTTATAAAGCATGGCGGCGCCGCCCGCAGGATGGGATAGGCGGCGTCGCCGGGTCTCGGTATCAGCGCAACAGATTTTGGCCGGTTTTTCAAGAGGCCAGCTGGAGAATGGTGGCAACATCCGCCACGCCCCGGTACTTCTCCACCAGGTACTGCTTGATGTAGGCAGCCTCGGCGGCGGTCTGCAGACCGTCATACTCCTCCAGGGGGCGCTGGAGCATCACCCGCAGGTCGATGCCGTTCTCGGTGACCCGGCGCTCCAGGATCAGGCCCTCAGCCAGGCGGCAGGTGGTGATGGTGTCGATATGATTACGGATGGTCTTTTTCATAAGTTGTTCCTCCTTGATATTCTGTGTTCCGGGGTGTCGTTCCCCTTCGTTCTGGTGCTATCTTACGGCGGAAATATTAGAGGAACATTAATGCTTTTTAAATTAATTATAAACTGCCGGGCAGAAAAAACGGGGGCCTCCTGAATGGGAGGCCCCCGGGGCTGGTCGATTGATTTTACACAGAGAACAGGATGTCGGCGTAGGTGGGATAGGGCCAGTATTCCGCGGCGGTCAGGGATTCCAGCCGGTCGATGGACTGGCGGGCCTCCTCCATGCGGCGGCCGATCTCCTCCCGGTAGTACCGGGCGGCCTCGATGCCGCCTTCGGCGTCGGGGGCCTGATCCATGGCCTGCTCCATAGCCGCCATGGTGTCGTACAGGCTGGCGGTCAGGCCGGAGAGCTTGGACAGCAGGTCCTCCTCCACCCGGCAGGGGACCACCAGCTCCCGCTTGTGCAGGATGGCCTGGGTCAGGTCCGCCGTGTAGCGGTTCACCGCCGGGAGAATGCCCCGCATGACCATATCCCGCAGGGTAGCCGCCTCGATGGACGTGACCTTGCAGTAATTCTCCAGGTGAATCTCGTACCGGGCCCGCATCTCCGTCTCGCTGAGGATGTTGTGGCCGGAGAACAGGCGGATGTTCTTGGGATCGATATAGGCGGGCATGCAGTCCACGGTGTCCCGCAGGTTGCTGAGGCCCCGGCGCTGGGCCTCCCGGACCCAGTCCTCGCCGTAGCCGTTGCCGTCGAAGATGATACGCTGGTGGGCCTTGAAGGTGTCATGCAGCAGGTTCTGCAGGTCCGCCCGGAAGTCGTTGGACTGCTCCAGAATGTCCGCGAACTCCTCCAGCTCCTGGGCCATGATGGTGTTGAGCACCACGTTGGGGCTGGCGATGGACTGGGAGGAGCCCAGCATACGGAACTCGAACTTGTTGCCGGTGAAGGCCAGGGGCGAGGTGCGGTTGCGGTCCGTGGTGTCCTGGGGAATCTCCGGCAGGGTGTCCACGCCGATCTCCAGCTTCCGCTTGGCCTTGTCCACATAGGCCTGGCCGTTGATGATGGAATCCAGGATGGCCGTCAGCTCATCGCCCAGGAACACGGAGATGATGGCCGGAGGGGCCTCGTTGCCGCCCAGCCGGTGGTCGTTGCCGGGGTAGGACACGCAGCAGCGCAGCATATCCTGATACTCGTCCACGCCCTTGATAAACGCCGCCAGGAACAGCAGGAACTGGGCGTTCTGGCTGGGGGTCTTGCCGGGCTTGAGCAGATTCTCGCCGGTGTCCGTGGCCAGGGACCAGTTGTCATGCTTGCCGCTGCCGTTGATGCCGGCAAAGGGCTTCTCGTGCAGCAGGCACACCAGACCGTGGCGGTCGGCCACCTTCTTCAGAAACTCCATGGTCAGCTGGTTGTGGTCGCAGGTGCTGTTGGCATCGGAATACACCTGGGCCACCTCGTGCTGGGCGGGAGCCACCTCGTTGTGCTCCGTCTTGGCGGGAACGCCCACCTTCCACAGCTCCTGATCCAGCTCGTGCATGAATTCCGCCACCCGGGGCTTGATGGCCCCGTAGTAGTGGTCGTCCAGTTCCTGGCCCTTGGGGGGTTTGGCGCCGAACAGGGTCCGGCCGCAGAGGACCAGGTCCTCCCGGCGGCGGTACATCTCCTTGTCGATGAGGAAATACTCCTGCTCCGGGCCTACCTGGGCGGTGACGTGCTGGGCCTGAGTGTTGCCGAACAGCCGCAGGATGCGGATGCTCTGGGTGTCCAGCAGCTTCATGGAACGCAGCAAGGGGGTCTTTTTGTCCAGAGTCTCGCCGCCGTAGGAACAGAAAATGGTGGGGATATACAGGGTCTTATCCTTCACAAAGGCGTAGGACGTGGGATCCCAGGCGGTGTAGCCCCGGGCCTCGAAGGTGGCCCGCAGGCCGCCGGAGGGGAAGCTGGAGGCGTCCGCCTCGCCCCGGGACAGCTCCTTGCCGGACAGCTCCATCAGCACGCCGGTGGGCCCCTGGGGGGCGATGAAGCTGTCGTGCTTCTCGGCGGTGAAGCCGGTCATGGGCTGGAACCAGTGGGTATAGTGGGTGGCCCCCTTTTCAATGGCCCATTCCTTCATGGCGGCGGCAATCTCGTCGGCGATGGAGCGGTCCAATGACGTTCCCTGCACCAGGCACTGCTGCCAAGCATCGTAGATGTGGGCCGGCAGACGCTGTCGCATCTGCTCCTGTGTGAACACCATGCTTCCGAACAGTTCAGGGATACTTGTGACTTTTTCGTTCATTGTAAGGCTCCTTTCGCCGCACTTGCGGTCTGTAGTTTTATCTTTCAGCGGGCAATGCCCGCAGGAACAGCATCAGATCAGCCGCGCCAGCGCCTCCATAACAACGGGGGTGACATACGCTTCGATAGCGGCGGCCGCCAGCAGCAGGGGGACAATGTGCATCACCAGCAGCCGCAGCAGGTTCAGCACCACCGGCCCCACCAGGCCCTTCTCGTTGCGGCGCACATAGCGCACCAGGGTCCGGCACAGGTACAGGCCCCCGGCCATGGCCAGAAACAGGGCCGGAAGCTCGAAAACGCCGTGGGGCAGCGTCCCCGCGCCGTAATACCATAGAGGCAGGCCCAACTGCACATAGTACGAGGCAAAGCCGCCGAACATCATGGCGTTGATGCCCAGGGACACCGCAGGCAGATACAGAAACGGGATGAATCCATAGCCCATGGCCAGGGCGCAGGCCTGGAGATTGTTGAGAAACAGCCCCAGAGCGCTGAAATTCCCTTCCGCGTCCACGATGCCCCGGTCCGCGATCTGCTCCCGGAACAGCTCAATCAGCCGCTCAATGGGGGCGGGATAGCGCAGGGTCACCAGATAGCTGACCACCATGACCACGGCAAAGGCCAGGGCCGTCATGCCGAAGGCACGGCCGAAGCCGTCCCGGTAAAACCCGTGCAGCTGCTGCCGCTGCCGCGCCAGCCATTTCAGCATGCCGTCAGCATGGAGAGCCCCTGGCGAAGCCTGCGCAGGGTCTCCTCCCGGCCCAGAATGCGGCAGATCTCCACCGCGCCGCCGGGGGTCACCAGCTTGCCCGCCGCCGCAATGCGCACGGGCCACATGAGGGTGGCGTTCTTCACCTCCAGGGACGCGGCCAGATTCACCAGGCCGTCATGGATGCTCTCGTCGGTCCAGTCCGGCAGGGCCTCCAGCATGGGAATGGCGGCCTCCAGCATCCGGGCGCACACCTCGGGGTTGGTCTTGGACTTTTTGTTGGTATAGAAATCCACCGGGTACTCCGGCAGGGCATCGAAGAAGTCCACCTTCTCGGGAATCTCCGTCAGCCGCTCGCACCGGGCCTGGAGCAGGGCGGCAATGGCTGCCGGGTCATAGGCAGGATTCTGGACGCTCTGGCGGATGTAGGGCTCCGCCGCCCTGGCAAAGGCCGCAGGCTCCATGCTCCGCAGATACACGGCGTTGAAGTGGTCCAGCTTGGCCCGGTCGAAAATGGCCGGGGACTTGGAGATACCGGTGATGTCGAAGGCCCGGGTCAGGCCCTCCAGGTCGAAGATCTCCTGCTCCGCCAGGTCGCCCTTGGGGCTCCAGCCCAGCAGGGCCACATAATTGAGGATGGCCTCCGTCAGATAGCCCTGGGCCTTCAGGTCCTCGTAGGAGGGGTCGCCGTGGCGCTTGGACATCTTGTTCTGGGCGTCCCGCATCACCGGGGAGCAGTGCACATAGGTGGGCACCTCCCAGCCAAAGGCGTGATACAGCAGGTCATACTTGGGGGCCGAGGACAGATACTCGCTGCCCCGGACCACGTGGGTGATGCCCATGAGATGGTCGTCGATGACGTTGGCGAAGTTATAGGTGGGCAGGCCGTCCCGCTTCATCAGCACCTGGTCGTCCAGGGTGCTGTTTTCCACGGTGATGTCGCCGAAAATGGCATCATGGAAGGTGGTGACGCCCTCCGCCGGAATGCGCTGACGGATGACATAGGGCTCCCCGGCGGCTACCCGGCGCTCCGCCTCCTCCAGGGGCAGGTCCCGGCAGGGGTCCGCCGCCCGGTCAAAGTCGCCGGAGTCCTCCTCGGACTCGGTCTTTTCGCAGAAGCAGTAGTACGCGCCGCCCTTTTCCACCAGCAGACGGGCATACTTTCCATAGGTGTCCCGCCGCTGGGACTGGATATACGGGGCCACGGGGCCGCCCACGTCGGGGCCCTCGTCATGGGTCAGGCCGCACTCGGCCATGGTGCGGTAGATCACGTCCACCGCGCCGTCCACATAGCGGCCCTGGTCCGTGTCCTCAATGCGCAGGATGAAATCCCCGCCATGGGACCGGGCGATCAGCCAGGTATACAGCGCCGTCCGCAGGTTACCCACGTGCATATAGCCCGTGGGGGACGGGGCAAACCGGGTCCGGACCCGCCCGTGGGGGATTTTGGCCTCCATCTGCTCGAAATAGGTCTTATCCAACGACATGCTTTCTTCCTCCCAAATTTAGATAACTAAACGGTTAAATCCAAAATACACTCATTTATTATATTTTGTTCCGGGAAAATGTCAATCATAAATTCCTGCATTTTCTCACAAATCGCAGGGGAAATACGGCCCAATCCTTGACTTTTTGCCTGTCAGACGCCAAAAATCCCGGTTTCGGAATTTTCTTCAAAAAATGCTTGCAATTGTCCGGGAAAAGTGGTAAAATCACAGTTGCCTTTGTGAAAAGGACTTTTGTACCAGAAAGAGGTGAACCAGAGCAATGAAGGAAGGAATCCATCCCAATTATCAGCAGACTACTATTAAATGCGCCTGCGGTAATGTAATTGAGACAGGTTCTACGAAGAAGGATATTCGCGTAGAAGTCTGCTCTAAGTGTCACCCCTTCTTCACCGGCAAGCAGAAGCTGGTGGATACCGGCGGACGCGTGGCCAAGTTCAACAAGCGTTTCGGTCTGGACAAGTAAAGACACTTTTACAGGACCCGCACCCGTTTTGGCTGCGGGTCCTGTTTGCATTTGCCGCCGGGTATGCGAAAATCTTTGGTAAAAACACCGGAAACGAGGGCAAATATGGAACAAACGACCTTACAGGAAGAAAAGCGCGACTATGCGGTGCTGGTGGGCCTGCGGTCCCCGGTGCTGGGAGACGACAGCGCTGACGAGGAGAGCCTGGCGGAGCTGTCCGCCCTGGTGGACACCGCCGGAGGCCAGGCCGTGGGCATGATCCTGCAGAGCCGGGACAAGCCGGACCCCCACAGCTTCATCGGCGAGGGCAAGGTGGAGGAGGTCCGCCGCATGGTGCAGGAGGAGAAGGCCACCATGGTCATCTTCGACAACGACCTGTCCCCCTCCCAGCTGCGGGTGCTGACAGAGATGACCGGGGTCCAGGTGCTGGACCGCAGCGGCCTGATCCTGGACATTTTCGCCCAGCGGGCCCGCACCCGTGAGGGCCGCTTGCAGGTGGAGCTGGCTCAGTATCAGTATCTGCTGCCCCGGCTCATCGGCATGTGGACCCATCTGGAGCGCCAGGGCGGCACCAGCGGCAAGGGCCCCATCGGCTCCAAGGGCCCCGGCGAGACCCAGCTGGAGACCGACCGCCGCCACATCCACCGCAAAATTGACAAGCTGAAGGCGGAGCTGGAGGAGGTGCGCCGGGTCCGGGGCACCCAGCGCCAGCGCCGCATGAAAAACGAAATCCCCGTGGTGGCCATCGTAGGCTATACCAACGCCGGGAAGTCCACCCTCTTAAACGCCATCACCGGGGCCGGGATCCCCGCCAACAACCGCCTGTTCGACACCCTGGACACCACCACCCGGCTGCTGACCGTCAGCGATACCCTGGACGTGGTGATCTCCGACACCGTGGGCTTTATCCGCAAGCTGCCCCATCAACTGGTGGAGGCCTTCAAGGCCACCCTGGAGGAGCTGGAATACGCGGACCTGCTGCTCCACGTCATCGACGTGTCCAATCCCCAGTGGCAGCAGCAGGCCGCCATTGTAGAGAGCCTGATCCGGGAGCTGAAGGCGGACCACATCCCCTGTCTGCGGGTATACAACAAGTGTGACCTGGCCTTTTCCGGTCAGCGTTCCGCCGGGGAGGACACCGTGTCCATCTCCGCCAAGACTGGCGAGGGGGTGCCGGAGCTGCTGGCGTGCATCGACAAGAAGCTGGACAAGGGTACCCGCCGGGTGACCATTCACCTGCCCTATGACAAGGCCGGACTTCTGGACGGCCTGTACCGGGAGGCCAGGGTGGAGTCTGTGGAGTACGCCGCCACCATCGACGTGGCGGCCGTGTGCACCCCCAAGGTGCTGGGCCAGGTGAAGGACTATATCGAAAACTGGCAGGAGCCGAAGGAGGACTGGGAGCTATGACGCAGCTGGAAACCTCGCGGCTGATTCTGCGCCCGTGGTGCGACAGCGACGCCCAGGCCCTGTACCGCTGGGCCAGGGACCCGGAGGTGGGCCCCTCCGCCGGTTGGGCGCCTCACACCTCCGTGGAAAACAGCCGGGAGATCATCCGCACCGTGCTGTCCGAGGAGGGCACCTTCGCGGTGCTGCTCAAGGGCGGCGACGGCGGTCCCATCGGCTCCGTGGGTGTGTTTCCCACGGCGATACCGGTAGGGAAGGGAGAGCCGGAGATCGGCTACTGGATTGCCCACCCCTATTGGGGGCAGGGGCTTATTCCCGAGGCCGTGGAGGAGCTGCTGCGCTGGCAGTTTCAGGAGATGGGAGTCCAGCGCGTATGGTGCGCCCATTCCCCGGAAAATGAGAAGTCCCGGCGGGTGCAGGAGAAGTGCGGCTTCCGCCATGTCTGCGATACGCCGCGGTCGCCGTGGCCCGACGGAACGGAGCGCCCCGGCGTGTGCCAGGCCATCACAAGGCAGGAGTGGGAGATCCGCCATGGGGGATAAAATCTACGTTCCCTATCAGGAGGCGGAAAGCGAATTTGTGGAAAAGCGCTCCCGGTTCATTGGCCACATCTGGCCGGTGGACAGCGAGGACCAGGCCCAGGAGCTGATCCGCCGGGTGAAGAAGCAGCACTACGACGCCCGGCACAACTGCTGGTGCTATCTGCTGGGCGGCACTGTGGTCCGCTACAGCGACGACGGCGAGCCTCAGGGCACCGCCGGTCAGCCTATGCTGGCGGTGTTCCAGCGGGAGCACGTCACCAACGTTCTGTGCGTGGTGACCCGCTATTTCGGCGGCATCCTGCTGGGGGCCGGAGGGCTTACCCGGGCCTACAGCAAAAGCGCCCGGGACGCGCTGGCCGCCGCGGGCGTGGCGGCCATGGGCCTGTGGACCGCGGCCCGCTGCACCTGTCCCTATCCCCTGCTGGAGCGGGTGAAGCTGGAGGTGCAGGCCGTCGGCGGCACCGTGGACGCCGTGGACTACGGGGCGGAGGTGGCTTTGACCCTGTCCCTGCCGGAGGACGCCCCCCGGCGGCTGCAGGACCGGCTGACGGAGCTGTCCGCCGGACGGCTGCGGCTGGAGCTGTCCGGAACGGAGCTGCGCCCGGGTCCCCGGGAGGACATCTGATAGATTACAGAAAGGGAGACGCAACATGGACGACAACGAAAAGAGACTGGAAATTCTCCGCCGCACGAAAAAGCGCCGCAAGCAGGTGGACATCACCTTTATTCTGGCGGCTCTGGCTGTGCTGTTCCTGCTGGCCGGGATCTATCTGGGCCAGGCGGTGTATTATATCCTGTTCGTGGCCTGCGTGCTGTCGGCGGTTCTGATGATCGTGGACCTGCGCCGCACCAAGCGCCAGCTGGAGGAGCAGGACCGCAGGGAGCAGGAAAAGAACAACGCCTGATTCCTCAAAAATCAAAAACAGAGCATCCCTTCCGCGCCCGGAGGGGATGCTCAAATTTTTATTCACATTCGTGCTTCAACCGGCGGAGCATGCCGATGACGGTCTCGCGAGTCAGGTTCAGATCATACGCGCGGTTCAGCAGCTGAGCGATGCGCCCCGGCGGCCAGGCATAGGACACATAACGTTTCATGTCTTCCAGTGCGCCATCCGGCAGATCCGTCAACTCAATCACGACGGGGATGCTCCTTTCCGCATACCCGGCCCAGTCCGCCGGGCGTTTCTCACGGTAACAGGATAAACCCTTATGGTCCTACTGTCAAGATAATTATTCCATTTTCTCCCAAAAAGTACCCTTTATGTGCCAAAGAGTGTCTCCCCTGCCCGGATTATTTCTCCCGGACCAGCAGGCGCAGGGCCTGGGCGATGTTCTGCACCGGCAGCAGCTCCAGCCCCGGCAGGGGCTTGATCTCCCGGGCCCGGCGGGCCGGGATCATGCACTGGATGAAGCCCAGACGGTGCACCTCGGTCAGCCGCTGCTCCAGGTGGCTGATGGAGCGGATTTCCCCGGAGAGGCCCACCTCGCCGATGGCCGCCATATGGTCCGGCACCGGCTTGTCCAGATAGCTGGAGGCGATGGCCACTACCGCCGCCAGGTCCGCCGCCGGTTCCTCCAGGGTCAGCCCGCCGATGATGTTCAGATACGCATCGCACTGGGACACCTTCAGCCCGCCCCGCTTCTCCAGCACCGCCAGCAGCATGGCCGCCCGGTTGTAGTCAAAGCCGTTGCTCATGCGCCGGGGATTGGAGGCGCTGGCCGGAGCGATCAGAGCCTGCACCTCCGCCAGCACAGGCCGGGCTCCCTCCATGGCGCAGGTGACGCAGGTGCCGGGGGCGTCCTTGGGACGGCCGGACAGCAGCATCTCCGAGGGGTTTTCCACCTCCCGCAGGCCCCGGTCCATCATCTCGAACACGCCGATCTCGTTGGTGGCGCCGAAACGGTTCTTGGCCGCCCGGAGGATCCGATAGGTCATGTGCTGGTCCCCCTCGAAATACAGCACGCAGTCCACCATGTGCTCCAGGACCTTGGGCCCGGCGATGGAGCCCTCCTTGTTCACATGGCCGATGACAAACACGGTAACCCCCTGGCCCTTGGCCAGCTGCATCAGGGCCATGGTGCAGTCCTTCACCTGGCCCACGCCTCCGGCGGGGGAATCCAGGTCCTCGTTATACAGGGTCTGGATGGAGTCCACGATCAGCACGTCCGGCTCCTCCCTGCGGATACACTCCAGCACGTCGCCCAGCCGCGTCTCCGACAGGACGAACAGGTTCCCGCTGTCCACGGACAGACGCTTGGCCCGCAGCTTCAGCTGGCGAGCAGACTCCTCGCCGGAGACGTACAGCACCTTGCAGGTTCGGCCCAGCTGCTGACAGATCTGGAGCATCAGTGTGGATTTGCCGATACCTGGTGCGCCGCCCACCAGCACCAGCGAGCCCTTGACGGCACCGCCGCCCAGGACCCGGTCCAGTTCGCTGATTCCGGTCACGATGCGGCTTTTTTCCTCGGTGGTGCTGATGCTTTTCAGCTTCTGCGGCACAAGGCTTGTCTGCCCCGTTACACGCGGCGCAGCGGCGGCCTTGCCGGAGGACGCTTTGGCAGGCTCGGCTACGACATCCTCGGTCATGGTATTCCACGCGCCGCAGGACGGGCAGCGCCCCAGCCAGCGGGGGCTGGTCTCGCCGCATTGGGTGCAGACGTAGATGGTTTTGAGTTTCTCTTTGGGCATGGATGCCTCCTGAAAGTCGATACTCCCTTTATTATAGCCCAAAACACGCCCGGGGGCAAGTATGCTTTGTAATCTGGATGTATGCTGAAGCAATTTTCTACGTATCTATATTTTCTATAGTATGGAAAGAATCAACCAGAAAATTCCAATATAAAATGCCGCGTAAAGCAGTTTGGACTTCAATGAAAAATCCTTTATTAACAAAATATAGTCGCAGACACCGTAGCCTGTTAGGACTATAGTGTGAACTGGACACAGCGTTGGTGAAACATCGCCAAAAAACATTTCGACAACAATGGAGATAAACAACGGAGGAAGTATTGTTGCAATTGTATCAATTACTTCGTGCACATTCCATAGCTGTTTCCATTGTAATATTTTCTGTAGTGCAATATACAAGAAAATTCCAAGCAGACTTCCAATTGTATTTACGATAAGGTCATCTATGTCCACAACGCCCGTTTTAAGAATAAACTGTGCAGCTTCAATTGAAAATGTTGTTAGAAACGACAAGCCGATTGCTTTATATATGCTGAATGTTTTTTGATAATAGCAGTATATAATTCCGAACGGTACAAACATAACCACATTATAAAGCATGTCCCATGAAACAGGACTGTGTCCATACTTTAAATTTTCTCTGATGCTATGAAAGGGTATCATGTTGACTGCATCAATGCGTGTTAGTGGACCCCCGATAAGAGTCATGATGATATTGAATCGCGTTATACACATACAAAATACGATTATAAAATATAGTATTGTCATAAATTGAAAAAAGTGGTTTCTTCTAATCTTCATCATCCCTAATGCTACTGCCTCCCTCTTTCTTATTGACACAAGTATACCATACCAAAAAACCCATGTCCAACACTGTTTTCGGTGCGGACATGGGAATTTTTGTGTTATATATTAGCTGTAAAGCAGCCCTGCTTTACAGCGTGACCTTGTGGTAAACCTTCTTGCCCTTCTTGATGACGACGCCTTTATTCAGCGCGTCAACGGTCAGAACAGCCTTCGGGTCGGTGACCTTCTCGCCGTCGACGAGGACGCCGCCCTGCTGGACAAGCTGGCGGGCTTCACGGTTGGAGCCGCACAGACCCGCGGCGACCATGGCGGCCAGCAGGCCGACACCACCGTCCTTGACAAGCTCGGCGTCCAGCTTCGTGCTGGGCATATTCTCGTGGTCGGCGGCACCGCTGAACAGGCCGCGGGCAGTGGCCTGCGCCTTCTCGGCCTCCTCCTCGCCGTGGACCATCTTCGTCAGCTCGTAGGCCAGAATCTCCTTGGCCTTGTTCAGCTGCTCGCCCTCCCAGTGGTCCATCTCGTCGATCTGCTCCAGCGGCAGGAAGGTCAGCATACGGATGCACTTGAGCACATCCGCGTCGCCGACGTTGCGCCAGTACTGGTAGAACTCGAACGGGCTCGTCTTGTTGGGGTCAAGCCAGACGGCGTTGCCCGCGGTCTTGCCCATCTTCTTGCCCTGGGAGTCGGTCAGCAGCGTGATGGTCATGGCGTAGGCATCCTTGCCCAGCTTGCGGCGGATCAGCTCAGTGCCGCCCAGCATGTTGCTCCACTGGTCATCGCCGCCGAACTGCATATTGCAGCCGTAGTGCTGGAACA
>ERZ1026960.558-NODE-558-length-16480-cov-19.327245_pt1 | contig 16480 bp, 13 predicted proteins | sample MGYA00519458_ERZ1026960 | MGnify/ENA primary metagenome ERZ1026960 (study PRJEB26926, sample SAMN06164516) | human gut metagenome | biome: ENVO:00009003; feature: ENVO:2100002; material: ENVO:00002003 | host: Homo sapiens | place: USA | collected 2012 ...
ACGCAGGGTGCGATGTTTATATGGTGATGCAGCTGCGGCATGACGAAAAAATCCTCGATGAAAGATTTGCTTCCATGCGGGAACTGCATCGTCGGGGCAAAACGCCCGACCCGGAGCATTACGAGGTCACCTACTATGCTGATTTGCCCGCCATGTGGCAGGATGTGCCGAACAACGAGATTTTGGAAGAACTGTTTCAAGTGTTCAACCTCTCCCGTCCGCAGGATTTTGAGGGGCATAGCCTGTCGGTCAGCGATGTGATTGCACTCAAACGCAATGGCGAGGTGTCTGTGCATTATGTGGACAGCATCGGCTTCAAGGATTTACAGGGGTTTCTGGACAAGCAGCCGGAACGTCCTTCGGTGCTGATGAATCTCAAAGAAAAGTGCGATGCCCCGGAGTGCAACCCCACCGTCTGCCGGAAAGCGAGGGATGCCCATGAACTTTGACCATGAAGAACTGATGCTGATGATGCTCTACAACACCGGCACCCGGCTGGGGCTTATCCACGAACTGCGGCTCATGCAGTGCTACCTGATGCCGGATGAAACTGCTCTGCGGGAGCTGTCGGAGGGTGTTATCGAAAAGCTGAAACTGCTGACCGATGCCGAGTTTGCCGAACTGGAATTTCCCCCGGACTGATTTTTGCCGCCGATTGGCGGCGTACATAGGTTCTTTTACAATGGGGTTCGGTGTGGTATAATGAACTCGACAACTCGGAAAGTTGCAGGGGTAACAGAAATGAAAAATAGAATAATCGGTATTATATTTTTAACTGTCTTTGTGTCAATCAACCTTTGGGCCATTCTGACAAAGAACTATTCCAATTCATTTCTGGCAGGAATTGCAGGAATGTGTCTTGTGACTGCAATTCTTTATCTCCGAAAAGGAAAAAAGTAATCAAATTCCTGTTTATGAGGATCAGCCGATGGACAAAACATTTCAGAAATTATTACAGACTGACATTGATCTTTCATCCTTAGGCGTAGAACGCCGTACAGATAACGAACCATATTTTTGCACACCAAAGGGTGCGTCTGTATTTGGTTGGACCGGTGTGGATGGAATCCACTTCTGTTTTGTTCGTGGCTTTGGCGGTATGGTTTTTGCTGTCAGCCCGGCGAACACATTTCCAAACTATGTTCATCCGTTGGCAAAAAATTTCGCTGATTTTCTGCGGCTACTGCTTGCCTGCGGCGATGTGGCAGCATTGGAGCAGGCATGGATGTGGGATAAGGCACAATTTGAAACCTTCTTACAGGACAACCCTCCCACGCAGGAGCAGCAGGAAACTCTTGCGCTTGTCGCTACGAAATTAAAGCTGATGCCAATGGAGCGGCCTTGGGCATATATCAAAGAGCTTCAGGCATCTTTTGATTACAGCAAAATCAAGTACACCAAAGAATATTACGATGTTGTGGACCAGAACGCAAAACCAGCTATCCCGGAGTGGAAAGTCTACTTTGAGGGAAACTTCTGGGGACATTCGGGAAAAGAACGTGCCGGAACAGAAGTCCCTTTGAATCAGCAATTTGAATGGGCCGGGCATCATTGGATCATTCCTGCGGCGTATTCGTGCAGCAAGGGGTTCGTTGTGGACTTTTGTATGCGTACCCCGGAGGAAGACATTCGCAAGTTCATGACTAAATGGGATTTACACCCCGAAAACGACTCTTGTGAATACTTCACGCAGGAGCAGCAACTGCAAATAGATTTAGAAAATCCACTTTGTCTTGACTTTATTCCTCGTTTGGAATTGAACGGGAAAACAATGCTGACCTCCCACGGTTGCTCGGTGGTCTTTAATCCATGTTTACCAGACGGGATGATCAATGAAGCGGAAGCAAAGTGGGCATTGGAACACTATGATTTGGATACATCCTATGGGTGGATGATTTTTCGGGCGGCATTTCCGTGGACAAGCAAACGCCGTCCTGAAATAAAATCCCTCTCCCTTACGATGGAGCAACGGCCATGCCGTGTGCCGGGACCACATTTCCAGACACACGCTCCCGGTGATTCGTTTTCTTTCCTCCATCCGGTCAGCGGAACAAACTATACATTGACCGTGCAGGAAATAGAGCAACAAACAATTCCTCAAAAGTGTTTCGGTTCTGACCGTTGGGTTTATCCGACACATTTTACCGTCATGCGTTATACGCTTTTCCCTGAATCGGAGGAAGATATCTCGATTTGTGATTGCTGCGATGGAGATAAGCCTATGGAAATTGCTGTGGAGGGAGACTCCTTCACGCCGGAAACCCAAAATAATGATTGCGTAGGCATTATCGGTGGAGCTGACGGACCAACAGTGATTATGACTGGAGAAAAATCACAAGGCAAGCTTTATGCTGCTTGCTCAGCACTGCACTTTGAGCCGGTTCGGGATGATGTAGAGTGGTGCACAATGTTCAGTATTAAGAATTTTGATGAAACGACGATCAACCTTATATAACAGGAATACGATGACGACTTTCAGTTTGTCGATGGTTGTCAACTGGGATAGTGTCATAAGCCATCGCTCCGAAAAAATTTCATAACCCGCAAAAAACTGGGCTTGATAGAATACTTCCATTCATGCTATACTAAAACCAGTTTTAATGCACAGAAAAATTGAAAGCGGAGGATAGCCAATGGATACCACAAAAAGATCACCCATCGACCGCCTGCTTTTTGCCACCTTTCTGAAAGGCCGCACTTCTTCCCGTGATGTATGGGAAGAAAAGGGCGATATGACCCCCGAAGATAACCAGAAGATCATCGAGGAGACCAACGAGATCATCAACGATGATTCCACCTATCCCTTCATCAGCTACCTGTCCGACCTGCTTGCGAAATCCAAGCCCTCCGATGATGCTGTCAAGAAACTGCACGACTGCATCGATAAAGTTGCAGTTGCGTTGGGGCACGACAGCACCGATGTGTTCCGTGCGCTCCTTGCAAAGCTGATCGAAGAGCCGGAAGAAAAGCAGACCTTTGACCGTCTGCTGGAGATGGCAGAAAAGTTTGCCGCAAAACACGAATAAAATACCTTAGATTCCATAGCGAGTGACCTGAAAAGGCCGCTCGCTTTTTTGTTTACCACAGAGCTGAAAGGAGGCTAAAATGCCAAGCAAAACCGAAGAATACCTCGCACTTGCCCAGCGCACGGCGAACGGCTTGACCCGGTACTGGGAAAGCTGGACGGACTACCTGACCACCGCATCCCGGCTGTACAAGTACCCTTTTGCGGACCAGCTCATGATCTACGCCCAGCGGCCTGATGCCACTGCCTGCGCCAGCTTCGACATCTGGAACAATCGCATGAACCGCTATGTCCGGCGCGGCTCCAAGGGCATCGCACTGTTAGACCAGTCCAGCAGTGTGCCGCGTCTGCACTACGTCTTTGACGTAAGCGACACCGGGGTGCGCCGCAATTCCCGTGACCCGGAGGTGTGGCAGCTCGGTCCCGATTTGGTGCAGCCGGTTTCGGAAATGTTGAGCAAGACCTACGGCATCAGCGGAGAGCGTGTCAGCCAGCAGCTTGCGGATGTTGCGGGGAAACTGGTGGCGGATTACTGGGATAACAACGGCGGGGACATTCGTGCCATCGTTGACGGTTCGCTCTTGATGGATTATGATGAAGCCGGGGTGGAGATGCAGTTCAAGTCTGCCGCCGCCATTAGCGTCACCTACACGCTGCTGGAACGCTGTGGATTTGAACCGGATGGCTATTTTGACAAAGACAGTTTTCAGGCCATCTACGATTTTTCTACCCCGGACACTGTCTACACACTCGGTGCCGCAGTCAGCGACATCAGCCGCGAAGTCCTGCGCACCGTCGAGCGGGCAGTCAAAACGACCATCCGCCGCCGAAACAATGAAAGGAGCCAGCATGAATATGAGCAGCAATCTGAACTACACGCAGACCGGGGATTATCTTCTCCCGAACCTGACTCTGCATCAGCCGAAGAACCCGCTGGGCAAGTACGGCAGGATGCGCCTGAACTTTCTGAAACAGCAGCACCCGGTTCTGTACCACACGATGCTCCTGAACGGGAGCCTGTACCCGACCCTGACCGAACTGGAGCAGACCGCAGCAGCGATGAAGAAGCAACTGATGGCCGATCTGCTGGCGAAGAACCCGGCCCCGGACAAGGAGAAGAATCAGATGGCGTGGGTACAGCACATGAACAGCCTACAGGAGCAGGTCGAGGAAGTGATTCGGACGGAACTGATCTACAGCTAAGTTTTCTGGATGCCGTCATCCCCACCGAAGCCCAGCAAATTGAACATATCAACCGAGCGGAGAGCGAAAAATCGCCCTCCGCTTTTGTTTTGTCGCAGGCTGAAATTGAGAATGAACTGCGCAAGCATGGTTCCGGTTTTCAGGATGGCAAGCAGCGGATCATCGAACTGTACCAGACACAGCCCGACCGCAAACTCCGCGCTAAAGCATTGGCGAAAGAGTACGGCATCGGCGGACATTCGCAGGATTTTCTGGATGGCAGCAGCGGTTTTGTAAATCATGATGGAAAAGGACTTGAATTTGACCACTACCCGGATCATCAAAAGGTTACGTTAAGCTGGACACAGGTCGAGAAATACATCGACCTGATGATTCAGTCTGACCGCTACCTGACCGATAAGGAAAAAGAGCATCGTGCCGCCGTGCAGGAAGCGGAACGACAGCTCCCAATGCTGGATGGTGATGCCGCTGCCGAATACAATGCTCTGAAAGAGCAGTACCCCAATACCCTGATTGGCTTTGAACTGGGCGGATATTTTCTGTTCTATGACAAAGATGCAATCACTGTAAAGGAAGTTTTTCGTTCTAATTTGCTGTCACAGGAAAATGCGCTGGGAAAAGTCAAAGTGACCGGCTTTTTGCGCAGAGAGTGGGTAGCAAAATCGCAGAAGCTGTGGGCCGAGGGCAACAGCATCTATCTAGCCGGACAGGGCGGAGATGGTACCCACCATCAGACAAAATATCTGCGAGAGGAAGATTATCTGCCGATCGGCATCATCATCAAGCTAGATGGCCGGGATTTCCGTGTGGATCACGTCAACTTCATGTTCAAATCCGTCAGCTTGCAGGACATGGACTTGACCAACAGCGGACAGCCCATCTTCCGGGTTGAACGGTTGCCCAATATCCGGGAACTGTATGAACAGCAGCAGGATGAAATTATTGACGTTTCTCCTGAAAAGGCTGTTGATTACAAGGTCGGTGACGAAGTTGTTGTTGACCTTCCCACCCGAACCATCGAAGGCAAAATCGGCTATGTAGGCGAAATGGATGTTCGCATCGACACCAGCGCGCATGGGCAGTCGTGGGATAACGAGGTACTCAACAAGCAGCAATTCGAGGACGGTCTGCGGCGGGATGAACCTACACCTGATGAGGAACTGGACAAGTTGCCTATCTCTGTGGAGGTCAATGGCGAGTGGCAGACCTTTCCGGATGCTGCTGCCGCAGACGAAGCCCTGAACGCTGAACCGATGCCGGAAGCCGCAGGAAATTTTCACATCACGGATGATAATTTGGGTGTCGGAGGCCCCAAGCAGAAATTCGCCCGCAATATTGAAGCCATCCAGACCTTGCGCACTTTGGAGCAGGAGCATCGCGGTGCCACCGCCGAGGAGCAGCAGGTGCTTTCGCAGTATGTAGGCTGGGGCGGTCTTGCAGATGTCTTTGACCCCAACAAGGAAAACTGGTCTGCCGAGTACACCCAACTGAAAGGGTTGCTCTCCGAAGAGGAGTATGCCGCCGCCCGCGCTTCCACTCTGAATGCCCACTATACCTCTCCGGTGGTAATTCGCGCCATCTATGATGCTGTGGAAAAGATGGGCTTCCAGTCTGGAAATATCTTGGAACCTTCCATGGGTATTGGCAACTTTTTCGGTATGCTGCCCTCTGGCATGGCTGACAGCCGTCTGTATGGTGTGGAACTGGATTCCATCACCGGACGCATCGCCCAAAAACTATATCCACAGGCCGACATTACGGTTGCTGGCTTTGAAACCACCGACCGCCGAGATTTTTACGACCTTGCCGTAGGTAATGTCCCTTTCGGTCAGTACAAAGTCAACGACAAAGCGTACAACAAACTGGGTTTTTCTATCCACAACTACTTTTTCGCCAAGACTATCGACCAGATCCGACCGGGCGGCGTGATTGCTTTCGTGACCAGCCGTTTCACGATGGACAGCAAAGACAGCAGTGCCCGCAAGTACATGGCAGAACGTGCTAATCTGCTGGGTGCCATCCGTCTACCCAATGACGCTTTTAAGGCAAATGCAGGAACGGAAGTCGTCAGCGACATTATCTTCCTGCAAAAACGTGACCGCCCTGCGGACATCGAACCTGCATGGGTGCAGCCGGGGCAGACCGAGGATGGTTTTACCCTCAACAGCTATTTTGTGGAGCATCCGGAAATGGTTCTGGGCAGGTTGGAGATGGAAAGCACCCAATACGGCCATGACCTGACTGTTACCCCAATCGAGGGTGCCAGCCTTGCAAAGCAACTTGCCGAAGCAGTACAGCACATTGAGGGACAGTACACCGCGGTGGAGATTGCCGCCCCGGCGGATGTTGCCGATGCGGAAGCACAGCGCAAGACGCTGCCCGCAGACCCCGCTGTGAAGAATTTCTCGTATACTGTGGTGGATGGTGAGATTTACTACCGCGAGAACTCCATCATGACGCAGATCGAACTGTCCGATAACGCCAAAGGCCGTGTGGCTGGCATGGTGGAGTTGCGGCAGATTGTCAGTGAACTGATCGACCAGCAGTTGAACGACTTCCCGGATGAGGATATCAAAGCATCGCAGGAAAAGCTGAACGCCGCCTATGATGCCTTTACCGCAAAATACGGTCTGATTAACGACAAGAAAAATGCCAGACTTTTTGATGATGATAGCTCCTACTATCTGCTCTGCTCACTAGAAAACTTGGATGAAAACAGGCAGTTGAAAAGCAAAGCGGATATGTTCACCAAGCGGACGATTCGTCCAGAGCGTGTTGTCACAAGCGTGGACACCCCCAGCGAAGCACTGGCGGTGTCCATTGGTGAGCATGGCAAGGTCGATTTGCCCTACATGGCCGACCTGCTGGGCACTCCCGGTGACTATGAGCGCATCACCACTGAACTGTCTGGTGTGATTTTCAAAGATCCTGCCGCTGATGCTGACGATCCGGAAGCCGGCTGGCAGACTGCGGATGAGTACCTTTCCGGCAACGTGCGCGATAAGCTGCGGATGGCACAATTTGCTGCAGAAAGCCGCTCGGAGTTCAAGGTCAATGTGGACGCACTGACCAAGGCACAGCCCAAAGATCTGGAGGCATCTGAAATTGATGTGCGTTTGGGTGCCACTTGGCTTGCCCCCTCCATCGTGCAGCAGTTTATGATGGAAACTTTTCAGCCGCCCTATCGTATCCGCTACAACAATGCCATCACCGTTCGCTACTCCCCTTACACTTCCGAATGGCGGATCAGCAATAAATCTGCTACTGGCTTCGGTGACATTATGGCCACCGAAACCTACGGTACCCGCAGGGCCAATGCTTACAAGATTTTGGAAGACACCTTGAATTTGCGTGATAGCCGCGTTTATGATACCATCGTGGAGAATGGCAAGGAAAAGCGCGTGCTGAATCAGAACGAAACCACCCTCGCCCAGCAGAAACAGCAGGCTATCAAGGACGCTTTTGCTGGCTGGGTCTGGAAAGACCCGCAGCGGCGCGCCTTACTGGTAAAGAAGTACAACGAGCTTTTCAACTCTACCAGACCTCGTGAGTATGACGGTGGCCATATTCATTTCGTGGGCATGAACCCAGAAATCAATTTACGGGAACATCAGCGCAACGCAATCGCCCATGTGCTGTACGGTCACAATACCTTGCTTGCACACGAAGTTGGTGCCGGCAAAACCTTTGAAATGGCCGCTGCTGCAATGGAATCCAAGCGGCTGGGGTTATGCCAGAAGTCACTGTTCGTGGTGCCCAATCACCTGACGGAACAGTGGGCTGCGGAATTCTTGCACCTCTACCCCAATGCAAAGCTGCTGGTTACCAGCAAGAAAGATTTTGAACCCGGCAACCGCAAAACGTTTTGCAGCCGTATCGCGACCGGCGACTATGATGCCGTTATTATTGGTCACTCGCAATTTGAGAAAATCCCGCTGTCCGCAGAGCGGCAGGAGCGATTGATTCAGGAACAGATGGATGAAATCGAGGAGGCCATCGAAGAAGCAAAGGAGCAGGCTGGTGAGCATTTCACCGTAAAGCAGCTGGAAAAACTGCGCAAGACCCTGAAACAGAAGTTGGAAAAGTTACAAGCTACCGACCGTAAAGATGATGTGGTCACCTTTGAGCAATTGGGCGTAGACAGGCTGTTTGTGGATGAGAGCCAAAACTATAAGAACTGTGCGAAACGTTGTGCATAAGCCCGTGTTGACAGCAAGGACGAAAAGCACCATGTGATTGCACTTAGCAATAAGAAAATATCACAGAGAACTTTAATCTCAAAATCAGGGGTGAAATTCCTCTGCCGTACAGAACCAATGTCGAGGAACAAAGTTCCAGAGAATAGGTCAAAATTCAAGACAGTACGAGAGCTAATACTCCACTGTGCGTTGCCACCTGTAAGTGTGCATTGTACAGAGCGTGGTGAAGGCGTAACCTGAAAACCTAAACCTCTGCAAAGAGGCATGGACAATAATGGTGCGGGCTTCCGAAACCCATGGCTATCCGTTAGGGAAAGCTATGCAGCATCGTAAGAGTTGACTCCATCCGAAAGGGTGAACCTTGGAAAAAGTGTGTGTGGCTGGTTTTTCCGTACACGCCCTGTGGGATGAAATCCCCATCAGGAACCGTGCAGCAACTGTGGTTCAAAGCACGGTTAGATTTTCCCGGTGTAAGGTAGCGGCCTAAGGGTTTCAGAATAAGGATAGAGATTAGGGAACGTTTGAGAGCCTATTGTTGGAGCGTTACAGCGCATTGAAAACAACAGGAAGTCAGCCGTATCATAGTAGTCTGGGCTGGGTAATGCCAGTCATACGGAATTGAAATATTCCATGGCGAAGGATACGAGTCAAATCGATTTGTAAATTTCACAAAACGAAAATCCTATAACTCCCTGAAAGATGGGTGACGAACTGCGAGGTGAAAACCTTGTGCATTTGAACGTCAGATTTTCAACGGAAACGGAACTTAAAAAGATTCAGGATTTTCTCTATGAGAAGTCCGGTCAAGGAGTATCGTTCACCGGTCTGGTGGAAGCGATGGCTAATGAAGTGACCATTGTAACTGCCGTCCACAATATCAAGTCCAACAAAGGCAGCAGAACTGCTGGCGTGGATAAGATAAAAATGGACAAATACCTTCAAATGCCCAAAGATGAGCTTATTTTATTGATTCAATCGAGTTTTCGCAACTACCGCCCCAAACCAGCCCGCCGTGAATATATCGAAAAGAGTAACGGCAAGAAAAGACCGCTGGGTATCCCCACTGTATTGGACAGGATCATACAGGAGTGCGTGCGTATCATTATCGAGCCGATCTGTGAAGCGAGATTTTATCCGCAAAGCTACGGCTTTCGCCCCTATCGGGCACAGAAACACGCAATCCGGGGTATCATCAATGTCATAAATGCTGGATGTAAATCGCCCGACCAACCCGTGTGGGCTATTGAGGGTGACATCAAGGGATGCTTCGACAATATCAATCACCGCCTGCTGCTCCAAAAACTCTGGAGAATCGGTATCCATGACAAGCGTGTGCTGAAAATTATCAGTCAGATGCTAAAAGCTGGATATATGGAAAATGACCTGTTTCATGCAACAGAGCTTGGTACACCGCAGGGAGGAATCCTCTCACCGCTTTTATCCAATGTTTATCTCAACGATTTCGATTGGTATGTTGGTCGTATGTATATGGAGCCGCACAGACAGTGCAAGCATAAAGGCAACGACACAAGGCGTTTGAAATGGGCTGGTGTAACGCCAAAGTACAATTATCGCTACGCCGATGATTGGGTGATTCTGACGTCAACGGAGAAGGAAGCACTCCGCTTGAAACGTGTCTTGACAAAATATTTTCGGAACAGAATGAAACTCGAATTGTCGCAGGAAAAGACCTATGTAACAGACCTGCGGACAAACGGTATACACTTTCTTGGCTTTGTGGTAAAGGCCGAACGAAAACGGAAAACTCCTGACCCGGCAACATGGACGAAACATCTGGTTGGAAAGCCGCTGCCGGATATGGAACGGTTAGGAAAGAAGATTAAGAAACTGCTCGAAGAAGTGCACCGCATAGAACTTTGTCAAAAAGTCAATGTGCAGGCTGCGCAAATTCAGTACGTCAACTCTGTCATTATGGGTATGGCACAGTACTTGCAGACATCCATCTGCTCTCATGCCTACCATGCGATAGACCGCAGAGTAAACAACGCTGCACTGACTGTATGGAAAAAGCTGTACCCCAAACGGTACAACTCCATGCAGGTGCCGCTGAAGGTGCTTTGCAATCTTCCTGACCGACACAAGGGCTACGACAGTAAGACATTTGCTGTATGGGTCGAAGGAAAATGGTTTGGTATAACTTATGCGTTCATCACGCATAGTCACTATGAACCCAAGCCATTTGACCAGAAAATGACGCCGTATACAGTGGAAGGGCGCAGACGGTATGTGAGCTATCGTGCTAAGCACAAGCCACTGCCATGTGACCGTCCATCCGTTAACTCCCCGAACGATATTGCAATGTCAGCATACGCAAAGGGAAGGATGAATTTTGAGTATTATATGAACCGGGAGTATGCTTACAGCAGGGACAAAGGAAAATGTAAATGCTGTGGAAATGCCTTCTCACCCGTGCTTCAAAAGCATTGTCACCACGTTAAAAACAAGCTTCCACTTGATAGAATCAATAAAGTGCCAAATCTGGTTTGGCTGTGTGAACCATGCCACCGCATGGTTCACAACAGTCCAATACCGCCTGAACTTGATGCAAAGACGGTAGGCAAAATCATGAAATACCGCGAAAAACTTAAACTGTGAAATTTACAACCACTCTGTGTCCGTGAGAACACAGCAGTGTTGAAATCTGAAGGAAGAAAGTAAATCGATTTGATGGTACGCCGGGTGCGCTGAAAGGTGCACGCCCGGCGTGAGGTGGGGGAAAACTTGGAGATTACGTCAAAAAGTTACCTATCACAACAAAGCAGACTACTCTGCGGACTGCTTCGCAGCCGCAGAGGTGCTGCACATTCTTTTTGACCACAAAAATGCGGAATGTCGCAGGATTATCTACCAGCGAAGCGCAGAAATCCAGCGATATGTTCGGCAAGTGTCGCTATCTGGATGAGATCACCGGCGGGCGGGGCGTGGTGTTCGCCACGGGCACGCCCGTGAGCAATTCCATGACCGAGTTGTACACGGTCATGCGGTACTTGCAATACAGCACCTTGCAGCAGAAAAAGCTGACCCACTTCGACTGCTGGGCATCCACCTTTGGTGAGACGACCACGGCCATTGAGCTTGCCCCGGAGGGCTATACTTTAATAGGACGATAAACTTGATTGTCCTAAATTGAAAGATTCCATAAGAAAGGAGGTAGAACAAATGCCTAAAGAACCAAAAATTACCGCACTCTATGAGCGTTTGTCAAGAGATGATGATCTTGCTGGTGAATCGAATTCCATCACCAACCAAAAGAAACATCTGGAAGATTACGCCCAAAAGAACGGCTTCAAGAACATCCGCCATTTTACAGATGATGGCTTTTCAGGTGTGAATTTCAATCGTCCCGGCTTTCAATCTCTAATAAAAGAGGTAGAAGCAGGAAATGTCGAAACGCTGATTGTGAAGGATATGAGCCGCTTAGGACGAAATTATCTGCAAGTCGGTTTTTATACGGAAGTTCTGTTCCCACAGAAAAACGTCCGATTCCTTGCAATCAACAACAGCATCGACAGCAACAATGCTTCAGACAATGATTTTGCTCCGTTTTTGAATATTATGAACGAATGGTATGCCAAAGACACGAGCAATAAAATCAAGGCTGTGTTCGATGCCCGGATGAAAGATGGAAAACGTTGCAGCGGCTCTATTCCGTATGGATATAACCGTTTGCCGAACGACAAGCAGACACTTGTTGTTGATCCGGTGGCATCCGAAGTCGTAAAGCGCATTTTTCTTCTTGCGAACGAAGGAAAAAGCCCACGGACAATCGCAGAACTGTTGACAGAGGAAAAAGTCCTGATTCCTGCTGCATACGCAAAGAAATATCACCTGGAGCAGTACAATGGGACAAAGTTCTCCAATCCGTACCTGTGGGGCACCTCCTCCGTAAGAACAATTTTAGGTCGGCAGGAATATCTGGGACACACTGTTTTACGAAAATCTGTAAGCACAAATTTCAAACTTCACAAGAGAAAAGAAACAGATGAAGATGAACAGTACGTTTTCCAGAACACGCATGAACCGATTATATCGCAAGAACTTTGGGATAGTGTTCAGAAACGCAGATGCCGAGTGAATCGTGCTTCTGCCTGGGGAACGCACACCAACCGTTTAAGCGGGTATCTGTATTGTGCCGACTGCGGCAGAAGATTGACCTTGCAAACACACTACAGTAAAAAGGATGGGTCTACTCAATATTCTTATCGTTGTGGTGGATATGCAAGTCGGGTGAATGGCTGTACTGCCCATTCAATCAGTGCCGATAATGTTGAAGCCCTGATATTGGCATCGGTCAAACGCTTTTCGAGATTTGTTCTAAAAGATGAAGAAACCTTTGCTTTGGAACTGCAATCACTTTGGAAAGAGAAACGTGAAGAAAAGCCGAAGCAGAACCAATCGGAATTGAAACGTTGTCAAAAACGCTATGATGAGCTTTCTGCCCTTATTCGTAGCCTGTACGAAAATCTTATGGCTGGACTGTTGCCCGAACGACAGTACAAGCAGCTGATGGCACAGTATGATAGCGAGCAAGCAGAATTGGAATCGCAGATGGAAACGATGAAATCCGAAATTGCCGAAGATAAATCAAGTTCCGCTGATATTCGGCATTTTATTTCGCTGATTCGCAAGTGCAAAAATCCAACAGAAATCTCCGATTCAATGTTTAACGAACTTGTCGATAAAATCGTTGTTTATGAAGCCGAGGGTGCAGGCAATGCCCGCACACAAAAGGTTGACATTTATTTCAACTATGTCGGCCAAGTCGATATTGCTTATACCGAGGAAGAACTTGCCGAACTGAAAGCGCAGAAGGAGCAGGAAGAACGGCAGCGCATGGAAAAGCAGCGCAAACGTGAAAAAGCCTACCGAGAAAAGCGAAAGGCAAAGAAAATCGCTGAAAACGGTGGCGAGATTATTAAAACCAAAACGTGTCCGCACTGCGGGAAGATGTTTACTCCTACGAGCAACCGACAGCTTTTCTGTTCAAGAGACTGCTGGAATCAGGCAAGACAGGAGCAAAAGAAAGCGGATAGAGAAGCCGAGAGAGGAACTCACTACTACAGGCAACGTGCCTGTGCCGTATGTGGGCATTCCTACTGGCCTACACACAGCCAGCAGGAATTTTGTTCCGATGAGTGCAGAAGAATCAACCACAACAAGAAAACCTTGGAATTCTATCACAAGAAAAAAGGAAATCCAAAACCTGACCCAGAAGCAGCCCCAAAGCCGAAACCAAAGGAGGATAATGCAGCATGACTACCTTAAAGAACACGCTCCACGACAGCAACAACGGTCTGGATTACACTATGGTCAACGGCTACTATCTGCCGAACCTGACCGTGGCAGCCCCGGCAGAGCAGCACCCCACCGGGCGGTGGGGCCGCTTACATAAAATGTATCTGAAGGAGCAGCATCCCATCCGGTATAATCAACTGCTCCTGTCCGGTGAGTTGGGCGGCTATCTTGCCAAGCTGGACAAGCAAGCCGAGGAACAGCTTGCATTGACCGTCTGGCAGATGCAGGAAGCCGAGGGCGTGACCGAAGCCCTGAAAACTGCCGATCAACTGGAATGGGTGCGCAGGATGAACAGCATACGCAACCGTGCCGAGGAGATCATCAAGACCGAGCTGATTTTTGTATAGGAGGTGCCCACGATGGCTGTGCTGAAATGGATGCTGAAACTTGCCCTTCTCCCGCTGTTTCTGCTGCTGATTCTGGCGCAGTGGGTGGGCATCTTCCTCACGACATTCTCCACGATCCTGACGAATCTGCTGGCGGGACTGTTCTTCTTCGTGGCTCTGGCAAGCTGGGTCATGAAGCTGGCAGACGGCGGCGAAGTCCTGAAAATGCTGACTACCGCATTTGTGGTTTTCGTCCTACCTTACATAGCGATGTCGATCATCGCAAAAATCTCTATTTTCGCTGATGAACTCCGGGATTTTCTCCAATCCTGAGTCCAAGACCGCCCTGCACAACGCACGGCGGTCTTTTTACTACATCGGGTCTGCACAGGGCAGACCCTTTTTTAATACGGAGGTACAAGCCTATGAAACTGACGTTTGAGGAAAAGAAGCTGCTCTACACCTATGGCTGCGCCGATCTGGAATTGACCCGCAAGCGGCTGTACGAGATTGCCGGGCTGACGGTTGACCCCAATCAGAACAAGCTGGTGTATGACTTCTGCCGGAAGCTGGAGGGCGAAACGCTGGCAGACTGGTACGACCAGATGTTCTACTTTGTCCGTGCTGAGATGGAGTGCTACACCAACATGCTGCTCCTGATGCAGGACATCGAGGAGGACAAGGAATGGAGGAAGGAAGATTTTGTCGAGCCCGATGACAATGTTTAAGCTGGAAACCATGATCTACGCCAGCGAGGACGGAACAAGCAGCGTATTTACGCTGAATCCCGCCTTGCAGAAGCAGCTTGATGCCCTTGCAGCACAGCACCCGGAGGTGTGCCAGCGGAAGGCAAGGGACGAAGCTGGCGGGGTGACGTATCAGGTCAGGGGTGCTGCGCTGGCTATCCAGCCTGTGCGGGGCTCCTGAAAGCGATAACCGATCTGCTATGGTAAAATAATCTCCAATCGGCTACCGTATTCCTGCAAGTCATCATTGGTTTGTGTAAACACAAAGAAGCGGCGGCTCTGAAAATTGAGCCGCCGCTTCAAAATGGGCGCGCGGATATGTCTGCTGTACGACGACTTTTTTCTTTTGCCGTCGTGCGGCAGGTCATTCCATATTTATGAAACTTGGTGCTTGGCAAATACACGGCGAGAGATACCTGCCCCAACTCCCAAAAAGAGTAGTGCTGCCGGGATTGCCCATATCGCATACAGCATACCGTTACTCATTTGTTCCACCGACAGGAGCGAGATAGCCAGTACATGATAGATAGGAAGAAGTCCAACCAATCGGAACAACGGATTTGCTTCTGTGATCGGCAGCAAAACCGGGAACAGAAAAATTGCCATCACTGCAACCAAAGCTACAATCTGATTTTTACTGATTGCAGATAGGAACAGTGTAATTCCAGTAACGCTAAGCGTACAGGTAAACGCCAATAGGATTTGATACTTGAGCAGCGTCCAACAAGTGATATTAAAAGGTATAAACGCTTCCACATAGTCACTGGGGGCAAATAGAATACTGCAATCCAACCCTTCTGTTCCATAAAAAACAAAAGCAAAAAGCAGGTTAAATGCTGCAACTAGTGTGGTAGTGAAAACGGCGGTGATGATACCTGCAACCACCTTTGCAGTAGCGCATTTGGTTTTGCCGTATTTGCTTGTCAGTATGATATTATCAACACCTTCATACTCGCCGGAGAAAATTGGAGCAAGCATGATGATAACCGCAAGAGCAAGCGCGACAAAAACCCGCACCATGTTTCGGCTGGTGGAAAGCCAACCATCCACATAGCCAATTTTGATTTCTTCATTGCCAAACACATCAGAAACACTTAATCCGTTCCATTTTCCCTCTTCATCGGAAAACCGTGAAAAGGCTGCCGATTGCATGGCGTTTTGATAAACATAGATTGCACTCAATCCATGTAAATCTGATGTCGGTGCAAAATCAGACATCATTTGCTGCACTTTTTCGTCTGTCAGGATTCCTTCATATTTCGCTGCAATTTCCTTGTCGATTTCTACTGCTGTTTTGCCAGTACCTTCACCGATATTTTGGTCAAACGCATATTTGTTTTGAAAGGTGGAAAAGGATAGCAAGGCAGAGAACAGGATAATTCCAATTAGAGCGATGAGCGCCAAACGCTTTGAAAACACTTTTCGCAGTTCAAAAAGAATCAGTTTTTTCATTCTTCACAGCCCCCTTTGAAATAGAACAGGTACAGGTCTTCTAAAGTAGGCTGCACCCTTACCGCATTTTCCATAGGCGGACGATCTCCAATAATCCGTAAGATCGTCTGGTTTCCACTGATGTTCCGCAGATTACTTGTATTGTAAGCAGCTGCGTTTTTTTCCGCATAGGCAGTCGGAACCGTACATTCCCATACTTGACCGTCGATTTCA
>ERZ1026960.565-NODE-565-length-16316-cov-24.351639_pt1 | contig 16316 bp, 12 predicted proteins | sample MGYA00519458_ERZ1026960 | MGnify/ENA primary metagenome ERZ1026960 (study PRJEB26926, sample SAMN06164516) | human gut metagenome | biome: ENVO:00009003; feature: ENVO:2100002; material: ENVO:00002003 | host: Homo sapiens | place: USA | collected 2012 ...
ACCCCTTAAATAGATTTTGGTTATTTACCATGTCTACTTAAGAGGTATCATATCATAGCTTAACTCCTGTTTTGTGTTATAAAATATAGTTGTTATTCAGTAAATGTTCCAACCAATTTAACAAGCATTGCAACGGTCATATCCATGCCTTCAACAGTAATATGTTCATAGGGACCGTGGTAAGCGTGTCCTCCAGTTCCAAGGTTAGGGCATGGAAGTCCCTTGAAGCTTAACTGGCAGCCGTCTGTTCCTCCTCGGATAGGAAGAATAAGCGGTGTTATATCAGCCTGTTCACAGGCTTTCTTTGCATTGTCAATAAGATTCATGCATCCTGCAATGATTTCGGACATATTCTTATACTGGTCTTTAATGGTGAGTGTGACAGTTCCTTCACCCCACTTTTCATTCATATTCTTTTCGATTAATCGCAGAGTATTTTTCTTTGCTTCAAATAAATTCTTATCATGGTCTCTTACTATATAATTAAGCGAAGCCTCACTGACATCACCAGACATGCTGACAAGATGGTAGAAGCCCTCATAATCTTCTGTGCCGCGAGGGGTTTCTATAGCAGGAAGTGCATTGTTAATCTCCATTGCAACAAGACTGGCATTAATCATGGTGTCTTTGGCAGAACCTGGGTGTACATTGAAGCCTTTTATATGAAAATCCGCTTTGCATGCGTTGAAGTTTTCGTACTGAATTTCGCCTTCTGTGTCGCCGTCAATTGTGTAGGCGTATTTGGCACCGAACTGTTCTATGTTAAAATGTTCTGCTCCCATGCCGATTTCTTCATCAGGTGTGAATGCTACACATATTGTTCCATGAGGTATATTGCCTTTCTGCAAATGTTCTATCATAGTCAGGATTTCAGCAATACCTGCTTTGTCATCAGCACCAAGTATAGTGCTTCCGTCTGATGTGATAAGTGTGCGTTCCTTAAGAGTGCCAAGATGAGGAAAATCATGCACAGACAGAGTTATCCCGGCAGGAAGTGTAAGTGATTCACCATTGAAATTCTCTGTTATAACAGGTGTAATATCGTGATTGCAATAATCGGACACGGTATCCATATGTGCAATAAATCCGATAGCAGGTGCATTTTCATAACCTTTGGTTGCCGGAAGCTTACCATACAGGTAACACATATCGTCAAGTACAATGTCCGATAAATTCAATCCTTCCATCTCATTTTTTACAAATCTGGCTAACTCAAACTGGCATGCAGATGAGGGAGTTGTTTCACTGTTTTCGTCACTTGGTGTACGGAAAGTGACATATTTTAATAATCGTTCATAGGCTTTCATGATAATTCTCCATTCTTTGGATTGATATTCATATAATAACACATTTTCTATCTGAATATCCGTAATATATAAAAAAGCAGGAGAAAATCTCCTGCCTGATAGTTAATATTATTCTGTATCTACAGCGCACATGTTTTCTGGGACTTCAGCATTTTTTCTAACAAATATTGCCCTGAATATAAGCCTTACAAGTGGTCCGCAATAGAACATCTGATAGCAGATTGCCATAGGGAAGTTCATTGCCCATGTTTTAACCCACATGCCAAAGGATGGCTCTTTGAAAAGAAATGTTGTAACGAGACTCATAACCGGACACATAATGCAGCATATACATATTGATATTGCATATGTGATGAACTGAGGTCTGTCAGTAGGACGCATGACTGTAAATGCAAGCATTTTAGCAATCTTTCCTACAACGAAGAATTCGAGTACGAATGCAATAGGAACCATGATTGGCAATTCATGTGTTGCAGCTAAGAAAGTAGTACCATTTACAGTACCTGTGTTGAGGGCAACATTATATACGACCATTCCATAGACCATAATTGTTGCCATAATAATTGTGAAAATAACATCCTGAAACTTGTTTTTTGGCATAAAAAAATCCTCCTTAAATAATAACCTAAGCAAAACATGTGTTGTTCGTTATCATCCGGGGGATGTGTCGTTTCCAATATAACCATATTTAATTGTGCCGTGGTATAGTATCATAAAATTAATAAATGTGTCAAGTACTTGATTTTTTAAAAACCAGGTCCAGAACTTTATAAATAAATTGTGATTAAAAAGTGAAGAATAAACATTCATTTTAATATCGTTCGTGTCGAAAAAATGTCATTTCATGTAAATGACATTTTTTTTGATGCCTTTTATTGTATAATACCACTAAGATAGAATGTATTTTTGTAATGCTTTAAGGTATTGCATAGATACATTGAGTACAATAAAAGGAGGGAGAGTTTATGAAGTATTTAAACTTAAAAAAGATTACTGCGGTGGTATTGTCAATCGGAATGGTATTTTCAAGCAGTGCCGTTACTGGGTTTGCGGCAGATAACAGTAAAAAGATACCTACGATTCCTAACAGCTATATTAATAAAGTGGCAGAAGATATTGATAATGAATATTTTTATGATGGAACATATGTTGATGATTGGGGGCATACACGTAAGGGCAGGCAGCTTGGAGCGACATATACAAAGGAGTCAACTGAATTTTTGTTATGGGCACCTGCGGCAACATATGTAAAAGTTAATATTTATGCAACAGGTGATGATAATGACAGCAATGCACGTGATATAGGAACTTATGCATTAGAGAAAATGCTTGTAAATGGGGAATGGAATGGCCTCTGGATTATAACACTTATTGGTGATTGGGGCGGATTGTATTATGACTATACGATTACCACAACAGATATTACCCATATTGGCAGCGACAGAACAACAAAATATAAAATTCAGGACCCATATTCGGTTGCGGTAAGCAAAGACGGAAAGCGTTCGTATATAACAGATACATCTTCAGTATCTCCTGAGGGTTGGGACAGCGACAGACATGTGTATGTTGATTCGACAAAAGCAAATACTGTTTATAAAATAAGTGTTAAGGATTTCTCATCAGATACCGCATCGGGCATGACTGCAGGCGGAAAGTACAGTGCTTTTACGGAAAAGGGTGCAAAAGTAAACAGTGCGGGAGAGCTTGTATCTGGTATTGATTATCTGAAGGAACTCGGTGTTACGACAGTACAGCTTGCACCGTTTGCGGATTTTGATGGCGACAGTGAGTATGAGATTTTAAATTATAATGTACCTGAGGCAAGCTATGCTTCCAATCCGTCAGACAGCAAAACTGTTATAAAAGAATGTAAAGAGATGATTCAGGCACTTCACAGTGCGGGATTTTCTGTTGTGATGGAGATGCCGTATACGCATGCCTCAGAGGAAAATCCTCTTGAAAAGTCGGTTCCGTGGTTTTATTACAGATTGAATACTAACGGTACAAGGTATACAACAAATACGGGATATGGCAATGAGTTTGCCACAGAGCGGAAGATGTATCGTAGTTATATGGTTAATTCCATGAAATATTGGGCAGAGGAATATCATGTTGATGGATTTTCACTGGATTTGATTGACTGTGTCAATGTGAAGTACAAAGGTTCTTCGCATGTATATAAATGGCTGGATGAGATAAAGACATCATTGGCAAAGGAAGATGCCAATCTGGTTATATGGGGAGATAATTATACAAAGGAAGAAAGACAGAATAAAACTTCCTTTTATGATGAAATAATCGGCAGCACAGGTGGCACTTATGGCGAAAGAAACGAAAAAGCCGTAAAAATATACAAGCAGAAAGCAGCAATGAAATATGCTAAGCCGGGAACTTTGTTTATGGATGGCGGAGAAGAAATGTGTAACAGCGTTGAGGGAACAACTCTTGCAGACAGCAGTTACGTTGAATGGAAGGATTCAGCAGAGTACGCAGATGTAGTCTCATATTACAGAGGACTTATGGAGATACGAAAAGCATTTTCACCGCTTGCGAAAAGCCAGACAATAAAAAATTCTGAAGCTTATGTGCTTGCAGGTACAAAAGACGACGAGTGGAATACTATGGCTGTATTAAATAATGAGTCAGATGTGTCAAAAGAAATTACAATTCCTGTTCAAGGAAGAGCTGCTACGGACTGGGTTGTTATTGCAAATGGCGAAAGTGCAGGAGTTGTATCACTTGGTGAAGTCTCAGGCTCCGTTATAACTGTACCTGCGTATACTACAATGATTCTTGTAGATAAGGAAAGCTTTGATGATGTGGCTGTAACATCAGGCAAAGGAAAAGTAATTGTTAATTATGTAATAAAAGACAGTGAGCAGAAGTTACGTGAATCGATTACACTTCAGGGCACATCGGGAACGAATTATGCGGTACCTAATATTAAGATTCCATCAGGATATGCTTTTTTAAGCAAGACAGGCGATGAAAAGGGTGTGTATACATCAGAAACACAGACAGTTACATATTATTATAATGCGATTAATCCGGATACAGTGGTAGACGGTATTAAAAATAATGGAGTATACTGCGAGAAGGCACAGTTTAAAGTAACTTCTTCCGATTATACACAGGTAATGGCAGTAAATAAAATGCTTACACCTGATGTGGACGGTATTTATACTGTATCTGCAGCAGATGGCACACAGACAATAACATTGACAGATAATGAAGGATACAGCATTTATCTGTCTATTACGGTAAATGCGGATCATACAATGGATAACAGCGACTGTACGAAAGAATCAATATGTTCTGTCTGCCATAAAATATTTCCGGCACAGACAAATCATAAGTTTAGCGACACATGGACAAAAGACGATACTTATCATTGGAAAGTGTGCGAGAATGACGGCTGTACGGTAACAACAACAAAGACAAAACATAGTGGTACAGATGATGGTGATTGTACAACACCTGTAATTTGTGAATGTGGTGAGATTGTTACAGCAGCAAAGGCAGAACATACATATGGTGAATGGAAGTCAAATGGTAACGGCACACATACCCACAAATGTACAACAGCAGGCTGTACAATAGAAGAAACAGAAAGCTGTGTAGGTGGAGCAGCAACATGTAAAAAGAGAGCCGTCTGCACGGATTGTAATGCTGAATATGGTACTTTAAATCCTGCAAACCACAGTGGAGAACAGGTATGGGTACAGACAGAAAAAACTCATCAGAAAAAATATGACTGTTGTGGTGCAGAGGTAACTAATATAGCAGATCATATCTGGGAGAATGGACACTGCACAGTATGCGGATATGATTGTATTCATACAGGCGGAAAAGCAAACTGCACGCAGAAAGCGGTTTGCAATATCTGCCATAGTGAATATGGAGAAATAAATGCAGACAATCATACAGGAACAGAAAAGTGGACACAGACAGCAACAACACATGAAAAGAAATATGATTGCTGTGGTAAAGTGACGATAGCACAAGAAAATCATAACTGGAAAGACGGTGCTTGTGAAACATGTGGTTATGTATGCGTACACAGCGGCGGAGAAGCAACATGTACAAAAGGTGCGGTTTGCGAAACATGTGGCAAGGAGTATACAGATAAAGATATGGCAAATCACAGTGGAAAGTTAGTATGGGTACAGACAGAAAAAACTCATAAGCAGGCATATGATTGCTGTGATAAGGAAGTATCGACAAGTGAAGCACATGGTTGGAAAAACGGTGTATGCACGGTTTGTGATTATCAGTGTAAACACGCAGGCGGAAGTGCAACATGTGTGAAGAAAGCGGTGTGTACGATCTGCAGCGAAGAATATGGCACTTACAATATGAGTATACATGAAGGCTTGCAGTCAGTAGAGGCAAAGGCGGCTACCAGGACAGATGAAGGAAATATTGAATACTGGTATTGTAAAGATTGTGACAGATATTACATCAAGCAGGATGGGCTTGTTGAGATTGAAAAATCACAGACTGTGGTTGCAAAGATTACAGATACAACATCATTGACCGATACGTGTAAAGACGATAATACAGAGACAGTAAAAGAACAGGCGCCTGATACGGGAGATAATAAACATGTATTTGTATGGCTTCTTATGTTTGTAATAGGAGGAGCGGCAGCAGGATTAACGGTTAAAGGTAAAAAGCCAGAAAATTAATATTTTTTAAGGAGACCGGAATCTCGCTTACTGTGTGGGTGCGAGGTTCCGGTTTTTACATGTTTTGGTTTTATTCATTTCCTTATATTAATAAATGTGTCAAGTACTTGATTTTTTAAAAATCAGGTGTATACTATAAATAATTTAATACATATGGAACTTCAGGGCAGGGTGCAATTCCCTACCGGTGGTAAAGCCCACGAGCCGAGGCGTAAGCCAGAGCATGATTCGGTGTAATTCCGAAGCCGACAGTAAAGTCTGGATGGAAGAAGTGATATTAAAGTTAGTTATTCATAATGTAATCATAGTAGAATGAATGGCTGGCTTGAATGTGGATACTGGCTCTGAGATGAATTATTATCTCAGAGTTTTTTGATTGTCAGAGTAAGAATTTGATTATAGAAATTCGATATTTTGGCGTATGGCTTCTGAAGTGGTGAAATGAAACTGCTTTGGAAGCCTTTTTTATGTCTGGGCTGGATTTTGGTTGTGCTAGGATGTCTGTATTATTGAGGCGGAGTCTGGTCTGAAATGTTGGAACTGGCAATTGTGGCTGCAGCATATTACGGCAATTCAATTCTGAGCAATCTGGTGGCATATTATAGCAATTCAGAGCAGAATGGCAGCAGGTAAATTTAGCAAAAACCTATTAATACAAGTATTTTAAGAATTTGGTAGGTTTATTTTGGAGGAAAACCAAAGAAAACATATGGATTTACCTACTAAATGAGCTATAAACAATGAATTTATAGGTCTTTGAGGAATGGAAATGCGTTTAATATTATAGACAAGATGAAAAAAGACCTACTAAACCATTGAAAATGCGACTACTTATAGGTATCACGACTTTGAGCCGGTAAAATCAGGGAAATAGCAAGCACATTAAGAATGAAATTAAGATACAGCAAACAGGGAAAATCAGAACAGAGAAAAGCTGGACAGGAAAGAACAGAAAGAAGGTGCATATATGCAGCAGGAAATAAATAACAATTTTTCAAAAGAAGATGAATTCTACATGAAGCGGGCAATTGAACTGGCAAAGAGAGGAACAGGCTGGGTTAATCCTAATCCGCTGGTGGGAGCTGTAATTGTAAAGGATGACAGAATTATAGGTGAAGGCTGGCACAGGAAATATGGTGAGCTTCATGCAGAAAGAGATGCACTTTCAAGATGTATGGAGGATACCAGTGGAGCAACCATATATGTGACACTTGAGCCATGCTGCCATCATGGGAAACAGCCGCCTTGCACAGAAGCACTTGTGCAGGCAGGGATAAGCAGGGTTGTGATAGGCTCGATGGATCCTAATCCCTTAGTAAGTGGAAAAGGTGTTAAATATCTGGAAGAACACGGGATTAAAGTTGAAGGTTGTGTATGCAATGAAGAATGTCTGGCAATGAATTATGTATTCTTTCATTACATAAGGAATAAAGAGCCATATGTTGTGATGAAAACAGCACAGACACTTGATGGGAAAATTGCCACATATAAGGGACTTTCCAAGTGGATTACAGGTGAGCAGGCAAGAGAAAATGTGCATGCAGACCGTCACAGATACGCGGCAATTATGGTTGGTGTCGGCACTGTGATTGCTGATAATCCAATGCTTGACTGCAGAAGTACAGCCATAAGCAATCCACACAATCCTGTGCGAATCATATGCGACAGCAGATTGAGAACTCCGCTGGACAGCAGAATTGTAAAAAGTGCAGGGCAGATACCAACAATAATTGCTACATGTAGTACCGACAGCGACAGGAAATCTTTATATGAAAATGCAGGCTGTGAAGTGATAATTACAAAAGAATCAGAGCAGCACGTTGACCTTAAAGAGCTTATGAACATACTTGGAGAAAAAGGTATCGACAGCGTGATTCTAGAGGGAGGCGGAACACTTAACTTCTCGGCATTGCAGGCTGGAATTGTGAACCGGGTTCAGACTTACATTGCACCTAAGATATTTGGCGGGGCAGACAGTAAGACAGCAGTTGAAGGTCAGGGTATTGCAAATGTAGATGAAGCATATCAGTTGAGAAACAAGACAGTTCGTCTTCTTGGTGACGATATTCTGATTGAAGGAGAGTTGTAATGTTTACAGGAATTATTGAAGAAATCGGACATGTAAATAATGTAAAAAAAGGAACGGCATCAGCAATTCTTACAATACAGGCAGAAAAAGTCCTTGAGGGAACACATATAGGAGACAGCATTGCTGTCAATGGTGTGTGCCTTACAGTGACAGGGATATATGATAATACATTTACTGCGGATGTAATGCATGAGACGCTGAACCGCTCATCACTTGGCAAGCTGGTGAGTGGCAGTGCTGTTAATCTTGAAAGGGCAATGGCAGCAGATGGAAGGTTCGGAGGACATATAGTTTCAGGACATATTGATGGAACAGGAAAAGTTGTAGCGATAACCAAGGATGATAACGCGATATGGTATCAGATTAAGACAGACATCGGAATATTAAAATATATTGTTGAAAAAGGTTCAGTTGCCATAGATGGAATAAGTCTTACGGTTGCCAAGACGGACAGCCAGAGCTTTTCAGTATCAATAATACCACATACGGCAGGTGCGACAACGCTGTCACTTAGGAAAGCTGGTGATGTAGTTAATCTTGAAAATGATATTGTCGGTAAGTACATAGAGAAATTCATCACATTTGAAAAGGAAAAGCCGAAAAGCGGGATAACGAAAGAGTTCCTGCTAAAGAATGGATTTTAAAATATCAAAGGGAAAGGAAGGTAAAAGAAAATGTTTGAGTATAACACAGTAGAAGAGGCAGTTAAGGATTTACAGGATGGAAAGCTGATACTTGTCTCAGATGATGAAAGCAGAGAGAATGAGGGAGACCTGATATGTGCCGCTGAATTTGCAACTACTGAAAATGTGAATTTCATGGCGACATATGGAAAAGGACTTATATGCATGCCTATGAGTGGAGATTTGTGCAGAAAGCTGGGACTTACACAGATGGTTGCTGACAATACTGATAACCATGAAACTGCATTTACAGTGTCAATAGACCATGTTAAGACGACAACAGGAATATCGGCAGAGGAGAGAGGCTTTACTGCAAGAGCATGTGTGTCAGATGAGGCAAAGCCTGAGGATTTCAGAAGACCGGGACATATGTTTCCACTTCGTTCAAAACCTAATGGAGTTCTTGAAAGAAACGGACATACAGAGGCAACAGTAGACCTTATGAGAATAGCAGGACTTAAAGAATGTGGTCTGTGCTGTGAAATAATGAAAGCGGACGGAACAATGATGAGAAAAGAAGACCTCATAGAAATGTCCGAAAAATTCAATCTCAAATTCATAACAATTAAGGCAATTCAGGAATACAGAAAGAGACATGACAACCTGGTTGAGTGCGTGGCAGTTACAAGAATGCCGACAAAGTATGGGGAATTCATGGCACACTGTTATGTTAATAAGTTAAATGGCGAGCATCATGTTGCATTGGTAAAGGGAGACATTGGTGATGGCAGCAATCTTTTGTGCAGGGTACATTCAGAGTGCCTGACTGGAGACGCATTTGGCTCAATGAAATGTGACTGCGGTCAGCAGCTAGCGTCAGCGATGACACAGATTAACAATGAAGGCAGGGGAGTACTTCTTTATATGAGACAGGAGGGCAGAGGAATCGGGCTTGTCAACAAGCTTAAGGCATATGCACTTCAGGATCAGGGAATGGATACACTTGAGGCTAATCTGGCACTTGGTCTGCCGGGAGACGCACGCGAGTACTACATAGGAGCACAGATATTGAAAGACTTAGGCGCTAAGAGCTTAAGGCTTCTTACTAACAATCCCGATAAGGTATACCAGCTTGCAGATTTTGGAATCGAAATCAGTGAGAGAGTGCCTATTGAGATAGATGCGACCAGCTTTGACAGGTTCTATCTTAAGACAAAGCAGACAAAGATGGGACACATTTTAAATGTAGTGTAAAAATATGGATTATTTATAAGGAGGAATTGATAATGAGAGTTTTAGAAGGTAAGTTAGTTGACAGTGGAATTAAGGTAGGTATTGTAGCGGCAAGGTTTAATGAATTTATTGTGTCTAAGCTTGTTGCGGGAGCTAAAGACGGGCTTGTAAGACATGATGTTTCAGAAGAAAATATTGATCTTGCATGGGTGCCGGGCGCATTTGAGATACCATTGATAGCTTCAAAGATGGCAAAAAGCGGCAAATATGATGCAGTTATATGTCTTGGTGCAGTTATAAGAGGTGCTACAAGCCACTACGATTATGTGTGCAGCGAGGTTTCCAAAGGCATTGCAAATGTTTCTTTAGCAAGTGATATTCCTGTTATGTTTGGAGTGCTTACTACAGATACAATCGAGCAGGCAATTGAGCGTGCCGGAACAAAGGCAGGCAATAAGGGATTTGAGTGCGCTGAAGGTGCTATTGAGATGGTTAATCTTATTAAAGAGATTGAAGGATAATATATAAAATTTTTAGTAATTGTAAAAGGTCAGATTCGTCAGTAACCATTGGGCTTGGCGGGTCTGACCCTTTGTATTATAAAATATGATATAAAATGGATATGCGAAGATGATGATATAAGGTATAATAGATTTGTGTCCTTTAATAATTGTTAAATGAGGATATATTACATATAAATTTATAGAATCGATGGGAGAGATAAGATGAAGTGGGGAATTTTGGCTACAGGTAATATTGCAAAAAAATTTGCATCAACCATAAATCAGATGAGTAAAGAAAATGAACAGTTAGTAGCAGTTGGTTCACGTAACATTGAAAGTGCAAAAGCCTTTGCTAATGAGCATGATATCCCAAGATATTATGATTCGTATGAAGCACTGGTTAAAGATCAGGATGTTGAGGCTGTTTATGTAGCAACACCAAATACTTTGCATTATGAGAATTGCAGGTTATGTCTTGAACATGGAAAGCATGTATTGTGCGAAAAGCCGTTTACGATAAATGATAAACAGGCACAGGAACTGTACAGACTGGCAAGGGATAGGCATCTTTTTATCATGGAGGGACTCTGGATATGGTTTCTTCCATTGTATGATCGTTTACGCAGTATCTTACAGCAAGGAGTAATTGGAGAAATAAAACATATTTCATGCCAGTATGGGTTTGTTGCAACAGGTGCCAGAAAAGAGCGCAAATTTAACCCTGAACTTGGTGGAGGTGCTTTGTTGGATATAGGAATTTACAATCTGGGATTTCTGCGTATTGTTACAGGGGATGAGCCGCAGAATGTAGAAACTCAAAAAGTACATATTAATGAGTATGGAACAGATGATTACAGCTGTCTCAAACTGACATATAACGATGGATGTACTGCAGAATCAGTCCAGACAATAGGGCAGGAATTAAAACGTAATGCCAGAATTGAGGGAACAAAGGGAAGTATATTTTTACCGGATTTCCAACACGCCGAGACCATGATACTTGAGGTGGAAGGAAAAGAACCGGAAACAATCGAGTGTCCGGTTGATATAAATGGCTTTGAATATGAAATCAGAGAAGTAAGCAGATGCGTAAAACTTGGATATTGCAGCAGTGATGTATATACAGCTAAAGACAGTATTGCACTTACAAGGCTGATGTATGATATCCGTATGAGCTGGAGTTAAAAATAGGAGACAGATATATGTATATATAAGAGCAGGCTTTTCAGCCCCTTCTTTTTGCAACTGACCGACAGGCAATGCTGAGTGTGCTTGGCAGTTCCAGACATCCGTCAGGTCTGTAATCATTATTATCCCAGCTATATCCATCACCATTGCCACATCTGCCTTGTTAGCCATCGTGCGAAAAGTGATTATCACCATCGTACATAATTGTCCACATAATAAATATTAAAGTTGTTTTTTATTTTTCAATTCGTTACACCTGTTATGTCATTATATCTTATATTGGCTTATCCGCATACCTGTTTATGGTGCAAATGTCAATATAAAATTGTCGGTTTATTATCATATAAGAATGTAGGAAAACCTACACGCTTATATGATGTTTTATTTGCTATTGCTATCTGCTGCAATTACAGATTTAATCTGCTTCATAAGTGTATCATAGTTATTCTTATTGTCAATTCCTCCAAGCATTGGGTCACCTACAATATTACCATTTCTATCAACTAGTATAGTTGTGGGAAATGCCATAATATCAGAGGCATATTTATCTGCATTTGAGGAAGAGTCAATCGAAAGGTTGCGGTATTTTGCACCCTGGCTTTCGTTTGAACCTTTCTTTCGCGTAGATAAATCAAGAAGCCGTGAGCTTGGTGGTGTTGGTCTTGGACTTGCGCTTGTTAATGAAATTGTGCGGGTACACGATGGCAGTATTGCAATCAGGCCTAACCCATCAGGAGGAACAATAATAGAAGTGCAGTTTGCAGTTAACAGAACAACAGCTTAAGCTGTCTAGACATACAGTCTATTTATGTGCAGAAATCTTGCATATGACTGTGTTATGAAAGACTGCATTCACATGGATAATTCGCCATCAATTCTTCGCAAAGATGGATTTGAGTTCCTTTATGATAAGTACAAAGACAAGATATATAAGGATATGGAACAAATGGCAAAAGATTTGGGATTGGATGGTCAGAAAGAAGTATTTTCACCAGTTTCTAGCGATAGAACCATTAATATTTAGCAGAAAATAATTTAATACTTTTTTTTATAGACTTTTCCAATAAAGTATGATATCTTATAGCAGTTTATGGATAAACAAATGTGATAAAAGATCAATAATTTACAAAGAAAGGGAAAACTATCATGGAAAAGATTAAAAAGCGTATAGCTAACTTAAAGGTTGCAGGAAAATTAAAAGTATATCGAATGACAGTACTTGTTATGACATTATTTTTAGTGTTGGTGGCACTGATCTCGACATTAGTGATCCGTTCAAATATAGAGAAGATCACGGAGGTCTGGTCTCCGTCATTGGAATATCTGCAGGATTTAGAGACAATGACTGCGAAATACAGAATCAAGCAGTATCAGCACCTGGTAGAATCAGATGCATCGGATATGACTGCCTGTGAAGAGGAAATTCGGAAGCTGGAGAGTCAGATCCAAGATACAGATGCGAATCTGGATGCAATCATGTCTGCAGACAGTGATGCTAAAAAAGGACAGAACGATTACGAAGTAGCAAACGCTGCATGGGAAAAATACAGGGCTGCTTCAGATGAAATCCTGAAGTTGAGCCGTGAGAATAAACAGCAGGAAGCAGCAAAGCTGATGACCGGAGAGGTGTATGAAGAATATAAAGCTTTTACTGAAAAATTAACTATATTACGTGACGAGTTCCAGGTAGAATTAGATCAGGCAAAGACCATGGCCAATGTATGCACCATCATCATATTTGTCGTGATTGTGGCAGCGGGTCTTGCGATTGCTGTAGTGACGACACTGATCGGAAGGATCATTACCAATTCCATTACTGAGCCGGTAGAACAGATAGATGCAGCAGTTGCCAGCCTGCGTAAGGGCGAACTGTCTAATGTAGAAATGCTTACCTATGAGTCTGATGATGAGCTTGGCGATACCATTAAGAATCTGAAAGAAGCCATGGGTATTCTGGCAGATTATGTCAGCGAGATCTCTATGGAGGTAAAGGCAATAGCGCAGGGTGACCTGACCAGAAATGGTGATGATATTACAGATTTCCTAGGCGATTTCTCGGAATTGAAGGTATCACTGCTGTATATTCTGAAACGGTTTAACAGTACCCTGACCGAGATCAGCAATCTGGCAGAACAGGTATCATCGAATGCATCCGAGGTGGAAAATGCATCAAAATCCCTGGCGGACGGTGCAACAGAGCAGGCAGGAGTAATCGAGGAATTGAATGCCACCATTGATACGGTCGTGGATCTGGCGGCAGATACAGCGAAGGAAACACAGAGCGCATCTGCACGTGTAAAAGCCTCTGCAGATAAAGCGAACGAAGAAAAAGAAAAAATGAACGATCTGCTGATGGAAATGGAGCACATTACAGAAATCTCCAAGGAGATCGGTAATATTATCACAGATATCGAGGATATTGCATCCCAGACCAACCTGTTATCCCTGAATGCTTCCATTGAAGCTGCCAGAGCAGGAGAAGCAGGAAAAGGCTTTGCAGTAGTGGCAGATCAGATCGGCAAGTTGGCAGCAGACAGTGCAAAATCTGCTGTAAATACAAGAGATCTGATCGATAAGACCTTAGTGGAAATCGAAAATGGCAATACGATTACAAGAACAACAGCAGACGCATTCAATCAGATCATTGCAGATATGGAGTCATTTGCAGAGATTGCACAGAACACCATGGAGAAAGCAAACTCCCAGGCTGAGTCCTTGGAACAGATCGGTCAGGGAATTGAACAGCTGTCCGGTGTGGTACAGGGCAATGCAGCATCCTCAGAAGAGAATACTGCGATCAGTATTAATCTGGCAGAGGGAGCAGCCAAGATGCATGACCGCGTGAATATCTTTAAGTTATTCTAGAAAATGACAGGAATAGAGTGAAGTAGTCATAAGGAAGGTTATTGTTGTGATTAATGATATATTTAAATTATTTGGAGAGCAGGCAGCTGATATTTTATTTGAGATCATTACAGAATGTATGGACGATTATTTGTATATATTTGATCTGCAGAATAATACCTTTGAGATTTCACAGTCAGCTGTGGAACGATTTAATATACCGAGTAATATCCTGACAGATATGTCAAATGAAGTTATGAATGTAGTATATGAAGAAGACCGTGAGATGCTGGCAAAGCATCTTGCGGATATATGTGAAGGAAGAGAAAAGGTACATAATCTTCATTATAGATGGCTTGATAAAGAAGGTATGCCGGTCTGGATCAACAGCCGTGGTATCGTTGTCAATGATCAGCAGGGAAATGCAGAGTATCTGGTCGGGTGTCTGAATGAGACCGGCAACAAGAGAAGGGCTGATAATGTCACCGGACTGCTTGGCGGTCCGGAATTCCTTGCTTACCTGCGTGCACAAAAAGAACCCATTACCAAGGGATTTTTTATGCATATAGGAATTGATGATTTTGGAGCGATCAATAGCTCCAGGGGAGCTGATTATGGTAATTATATCCTGAAAAGCGTAGCCGGCTGTATGAAGGAATGCCTTTCAGACAAGCAGAGAATTTACCATCTGGTAGCGGATCAGTATGTGATCGTGGATCTGGAAGCTTCCTCCGCAGAAGAAGCTGTGGCACTGAAAGAAAAGATTTCAGATAAACTTCATAATTTCATAGTAGACGAAAATTATGAAGCTATATTTTCTATTTCTATTGGTGTTATAGATGCAGCAACATTTTGTGAGGGAACCGAAGAATGCCGCAAAAAGTTTGAATTTGCCTTGAAACAGGCAAAAAGCATGGGTAAAAATGGATTCTATATTTTTGACCAGGATGACTATGAGGTCTTTTTACATAAAGGAAGAATCATAGCAACACTTCGTAATGCTATTGTGAACCATTATGATGGCTTTGAAGTATACTACCAGCCGATTGTGGACTGTCAGTCCGAACAGATCATTGGAGCAGAGGCACTGATGCGTTTTTCCATGATAACGGAAGAAGGGCGGGAGTTTGTTTCACCGATGGAGTTTATCCCATTATTGGAAGAGACCGGATTAATCATTCCCGCTGGAAGATATATTTTGAACGAAGCTGCAGCAATGTGCTGTGAAATGCAGAAATATATTCCTGATTTTCGGATGAATGTAAATGTATCCTATGTTCAGATCCTGCAAGGCAATGTGGAGCGGGATATTCTGGATGCAATTCAAAAATATTCATTACAGCCGGAATGCTTATGTGTTGAAATGACAGAAAGCGGATTTATGGATATGACACCTTCGTTCTGTAAATTCCGTAAAACTCTGGACAAGAACGGGATTCCCTTTGTGATCGATGATTTTGGAACAGGATATTCGAATCTTCATTGTATCCGTGATATGAATCCAAGTTACGTGAAAATGGATAGGGATTTTACTGCCAAGGCGATGAACAGTGACAGGGATTATGAATTATATAAAAATATCATCACCATGGTACATAGTATTAACGTCAGGATATGCGCAGAAGGCATCGAGGAAAAAGAATGGCTTCTGAAAATGAAAGAAATGAAGGTTGATTATCTGCAGGGATATTATTTGGGAAGACCATGTGGAAAGAAACAGTTTCTGCAGCAATATGCCAGTGGCATCAACATTAAATAAAGAAAGTAAGGCAGACTCAGCTATGTGATATGCCCCCTGTCAAGTAGACAGGTTAAATATCTAAAATGAAGTGTTGCTA
>ERZ1026960.566-NODE-566-length-16305-cov-13.505600_pt1 | contig 16305 bp, 10 predicted proteins | sample MGYA00519458_ERZ1026960 | MGnify/ENA primary metagenome ERZ1026960 (study PRJEB26926, sample SAMN06164516) | human gut metagenome | biome: ENVO:00009003; feature: ENVO:2100002; material: ENVO:00002003 | host: Homo sapiens | place: USA | collected 2012 ...
CATCCGGGAAGATGATGCAGGTGGGCCGCTGCGGCAGTGCCAGCAGCGCCCGGGTTTCCTCTGCGCAGCGGTCCACATCGTGGTACACACCGCAGCGGACGTACTCCTCCGGCACCTTCAGCCCCAGCTCCTCGCAGGCCTGATAGAAGCCTGCCAAGCGGTTCTCGGTAACGGCGGTCTTTTCGCCGTGGATGAAGGCGATGCGCCGGTGTCCGCAGGCCCATGCCTGCTGTACCAGAGCCTTTGTGCCCGCCACGTTGTCTGAAAGGATCGCCATCCGGTTGTTGAACACATGGTCGATAGTCACCACCGGCACATCGCCGTTGACCAGCTCCACCACCTGCGGATCGTAAAAGTTCACACAGGCGATCACCACGCCGTCCACACCCCGGTAGTGGCAATGTTCCAGATAGCTCATGGACCTGCCGCTGATGTTGTGGTTGATGAAGGTGATATCGTAGCCGCGCTTTTCCGCTTCTACCTTGAAGCTGTCCAGCACTGCGGAGAAGTACTCGTGGGTCAGGCCGCTCTGTTTTTCATCTACGAACAGAACGCCTAAGTTATAGGTACGGTTGGTTTTCAGCGCCCGGGCCGCTGCGTTGGGCAGGTACCCCATGCGGCGGGCCGCTGCACGGATGCGCTCCCGCGTGGCCGGTGCGATATCCGGCTGGTCGTTTAAAGCCTTGCTGACGGTTGCGACGGATACGCCGCATTCTTTCGCCAGATCCTTCAGGGACGGCATCTTTTAGCCTCCTTCCGAGGATAGGAGCAGCGGGATGTTTCTCGCGAGTTCCTTAATCGTTTTCGCAACCTCAATATATCGCATTCTGTACCAAAAATCAAGCGGAAACGCAAAAGTTTTAGCTCAGCTGCATCACTTTTGGCATTTTGTTCCAATACGGCCTGTAAGAATTGTGCATCTCGATTCACTTTCGTTACATTTCGATTAAAACGAAAAAATTTTCGTTGCAGTTTCGTTATGGTTTTCGGTGCCGGAGGCCGTATGTATATATTACTTTTAAAATGGGGTTTCGGGTCTTTCGTTCGCCCTTTCGCCGGTGTACGCCGTGCCGAAAGTCCCAGAAAACTGCCGGGGCTTCGCAGATTATTTTAAAATTTCCGTTGAGATTTTTGCAAAAAGCTCTTGCATTTTTCGGTGGGATACGGTATGCTTAGCGTGATGAGATTGCTTCTTTCGCAGTGTCTTAATCGTTTTCGTTCATCGACACACTGCCCGCCCGACAAGGCGCAGTTTTAAGGAGGAAGCATTATGAAGTTCGGATATTTTGATGACCAGAATAAGGAATACGTCATCACCACCCCGCAGACGCCCCTGCCCTGGATCAACTACCTTGGCAGTGAGGACTTCTTCAGTCTGGTCTCCAACACAGCGGGCGGTTACAGCTTTTACCGGGACGCCCGGATGCGCCGCCTGACCCGCTACCGCTACAACAATTCCCCGCTGGACATGGACGGCCACCGGATCTACATCAAGGATGGCGAAACCGTATGGAACCCGGGCTGGCAGCCCACCAAGACCCCGCTGGACAGTTACAGCTGCCGCCACGGTCTGGGCTACACCATTCTGGAGGGCAAAAAGGACGGCGTGACCGCCCGGCAGGAGCTGTTCGTCCCCAAGGGGGATGCCTGTGAGCTGGACCGGGTGACAGTGTGCAACGGCAGCACCGTTATCAAGGAGCTGGACCTGTTCAGCTATGTGGAGTTCTGCCTGTGGGATGCCGTGGACGACAGCTCCAACTTCCAGCGCAACTACTCCACCGGTGAGGTAGAGGTAGAGGGCAGCGTGATCTACCACAAGACCGAGTACCGCGAGCGCCGCAACCACTACGCCGTGTTCTGGGCAAACTGCCCGGTGGACAGCTTCGACACCACCCGGGATGCCTTTTGCGGCGTATACGGCGGCCCGGCAGATCCGCAGGCCGTCCGCGCCGGACACTGCTCCGGCAGCATTGCCCACGGCTGGGCACCGGTGGGTGCGTTGCACATCCACCTGACCCTCGCCCCCGGCGAGAGCCGCAGCATCCTGTTCGGTCTGGGCTACATCGAGAACCCGCAGGAGGAGAAGTTCATTGCCCCGGGCGTCATCAACAAGACCCGCGCCCACGCCATGATGGAGCGCTACGCCACCGATGCACAGGTCGATGCCGCCCGCGCCGCCTTGCGCACCCACTGGGAGCAGCTGCTGTCCACCTACCATCTGGAATCCGGCGAGGAAAAGCTGAACCGCATGGTCAACATCTGGCACCAGTACCAGTGCATGGTCACCTTTAACATGAGCCGCTCTGCCAGCTACTACGAAAGCGGCACCGGACGCGGCATGGGCTTCCGGGACAGCTGTCAGGATCTGCTGGGCTTTGTGCACATCATCCCCTCCCGCGCCCGGGAGCGCATTCTGGATATTGCCGCCACCCAGTTTGAGGACGGCAGCGCCTACCACCAGTACCAGCCCCTGACCAAAAAGGGCAACCGGGATATCGGCACCGGCTTCAACGATGACCCGCTGTGGCTCATTGCCGGTACCGCCGCCTACCTGCGGGAGACCGGCGACTGGTCTATTCTGGAAGAACAGGTACCCTTTGATAACGACGCCACCAAGGCGCAGACCCTGATGGAGCACCTGCGCCGCAGCTTCAACTTTACCTGCACCCATCTGGGTCCCCACGGTCTGCCGCTGATCGGCCGCGCCGACTGGAATGACTGCCTGAACCTGAACTGCTTCTCCGAGCACCCGGGCGAGAGCTTCCAGATCACCGGCCCCAGCGAGGGTCCTGTGGCCGAAAGCGTTTTCATTGCCGGTATGTTCGTCAAGTACGGCCACGAATACGCCCAGCTGTGCGACCATCTGAATCTGACCGAGGAGGCCGCTGCCGCCCGCAAGCACATTGATGCCGTGGAGCAGGCCACCCTGACCGCCGGTTGGGACGGCGCATGGTTCCGCCGTGCCTACGATGCTTTCGGCAAGCCCGTCGGCAGCAAGGAATGCACCGAGGGTCAGATCTTTATTGAGCCGCAGGGTATGTGCGTCATGGCCGGCATCGGCAAGGAGAGCGGACAGGCCGCGCAGGCGCTTGCCAGCGTGGAGGAGCGGCTGGACACCAAATACGGCGTGGTGCTGCTGCAACCCGCCTATACCAGCTACCAGCTGAATCTGGGCGAGATCTCCAGCTATCCTCCGGGATACAAGGAGAACGCCGGTATCTTCTGCCACAACAACCCGTGGATCAGCTGCGCCGAGGCAACGCTCGGCCACGGTGACCGCGCCTTTGCAGTGTACCGCAAGACCTGCCCCGCCTACATCGAGGACATTTCCGAGATTCATCGCACCGAGCCCTACGTTTACAGTCAGATGGTAGCCGGTAAGGACGCCCCCACCTTTGGTGAAGCCAAAAACAGCTGGCTGACCGGCACAGCGGCATGGACCTTCTTCAACATCAGCCAGTACATTCTGGGCATCCAGCCCACCTTGGATGGCCTGAAGGTAGACCCCTGCATTCCTCACACTCTGTCCGGCTTTACCGTGACCCGCCGCTTCCGCGGTGCGGTGTACCACATTACGGTGGATAACGCCGCCGGGGTGCAGCACGGCATCAAGGCCGTTACCGTGGACGGCAAGGCCATCTCCGGCAACGTTCTGCCGCTGGCTGCCGCCGGGACTGAGGTAACGGTGCAGGTGACCATGGGTTAACCCGACTTTTTCTGCTTTTTCATATTATTCTCCTTTCTGTGACCAAAGCCGCTGCGCAGACCCCTGCACGGCGGCTTTGGTTTATAATGAAACAGTTTAATGATTGAAAATGCGCTCCGCATTCGCTCTGCGCATAGATAGCGGAATTATTATTTTAATTTGCATTTCAGCCAAGCCTGCGGGCTTGGCTGAAATGCTTTTTCACGGGAGGGGTCGTAATGGTAAAATAGCGCTTTCAGACTGCAAATGCTGTTTTCCTCTGCGACCCCGCTTGTGAAAATGCGTTTGGAGTAGGCCGCGGTTGCGTAGCAATGAAAGCCCCAGTGGGGCTTTTAAGCGGCGGAGCGGTCTGCGTGAGCAGATGGAGGGGCTTTGCCCCGACAAGTTCCCGCAGGCCGCGACAAACGTGAAATAAAAATAATCTTTCCGCTGAAGATGGCCAGAGCATAAGCGGAGGCCATTCTAAATCGTCCCCTTCCCTCTTGCATTTTTGGGGAAAGAGGTGTAGAATACAGTCACAATCAAACACAGGGGAGCTCGTGCAGCGGGCTGAGAGGAAGTATAGCAAGCTTCGACCCTTTTACCTGATGCGGATAATGCCGCCGTAGGAAGTCATACCCTTTATGATTTTTTGCAGGAGGAGCCGTGCCGGGCCCCTCCTGTTTTTTTGTGCCTCTGCGGAGGTTCCGCAGCCAGCTGAGGGGGAGCGCCCTGAGCCTTGGATGAATGCAGCGATGGGAAGCCGTGTTCCGGCGTGAGAGGAAGCCAGTAAGCTTCGACCGCACCTTCCGTACCTGTTCCCGCCTTGTTGCGGGCACGGGCTGTTTTGTTGCGGGAGCGCCGGTGTTCGTCCTGCGCTGCCGCAGATGGTTGAAAAGGAGCTAATTTATTATGAAAAATCTCTCTGTCAAAAAGCTTGCCCTCGCCGGTATGTTCTGTGCCCTGTGCGTAGTGGGCAGCGTGTTCAGCTTTCCCATGTTCGGCAGCAAGTGTGCCCCGGTGCAGCACATGGTCAACGTGCTGTGCGCCGTTCTGCTGGGGCCCTGGTGGGGCGTGGGCGTAGCCTTTGTGGCTTCCCTGCTGCGCAATCTGCTGGGTCTTGGCAGCCTGATGGCTTTCCCGGGCAGTATGTTCGGCGCACTGCTGTGCGGCCTTGCATACCACAAGACCAAAAACCTGATCGCCACCGTGGTGGGTGAGGTGTTCGGCACCAGCATTCTGGGCGGCCTGTGCGCATGGCCCGTGGCCATCTTCCTGATGGGCAAGAGCGCTGCGGATATCGCTTTCTACGCCTATATCGTGCCCTTCCTCATCTCCACCGCCGTGGGTGCGGTGATTGCCGGTGCTGTGGTGTTCAGCCTGCAGCGCTCCGGCGCTCTGCGCTCCATGCAGAACAGCCTTTCCTGAGCGGAGGTGCCGGGAATGCTCAAGACCGCCTTTGAGAACCTGCGCAGCCGCAGCCCTCTGATCCACAACATCACCAACTACGTCACCGTGAACGACTGCGCCAACATGGTGCTGGCCTGCGGTGCCTCCCCCATCATGGCCGATGATGCCGCCGAGGTGGAGGAGATCACCGCCATCTGCGGCGGGCTGAACATCAACATCGGCACGCTGAACAGCCGCACCGTCACCAGTATGCTGCTGGCGGGCAAAAAGGCCAATCAGCTGGGACACCCCGTGGTGCTGGACCCGGTGGGTGCCGGTGCTTCCCGTCTGCGCACCGACACCGCCTTCCGCCTGCTGCGGGAGGTGCAGTTCACAGTGATCCGGGGCAACATCTCGGAGATCAAGACCCTTGCCTCCGGCGCAGGCACCACCAAGGGCGTGGATGCGGACGTAGCCGACAAGGTGACCGAGGAGAACTTGGACAGCGCCGTAGCCTTTGCCAAGGCCTTTGCCGCCCGCACCGGCGCAGTGGTTGCCATTACCGGTGCTATCGACATCGTAGCCGATGCACAAAAAGCCTACTGCATCCGCAACGGCAACGCCATGATGAGCAGCATCACCGGCACAGGCTGTCAGCTTTCTGCCCTGACGGCGGCTTTTGTCACCGCCAACCCCGGCCAGCCGCTGGAAGCCGCCGCTGCGGCGGTGTGTGCCATGGGTCTGGCGGGCGAAGTTGCCCACCAGCGGCTCACCCCGCAGGACGGCAACGCTACCTACCGCAATTACATCATTGATGCCATTTACAACATGACCCCCGAACAGCTGGAGAAAGGCGCAAATTATGAAGTGCGATAAACACACCATGCTCCTGTATGCGGTGACCGACCGCGCATGGGTGGGCGAGCAGACCTTGTATCAGCAGGTGGAAAGTGCCCTGAAGGGCGGTGCCACCTGCGTGCAGCTGCGGGAAAAGCAGCTGGGCGACGCGGATTTTTTACAGGAAGCCATCCAAATCCACGCTCTGTGCCAGCAGTACGGTGTGCCGCTGTTTATCAACGATAACGTGGAGGTGGCCTTGCAGTGCCACGCCGAGGGCATCCATGTGGGGCAGGACGATATGGCCGCCGCACAGGTGCGCCAGCGCGTGGGCGACGGTGTAATGATCGGCGTTTCTGCCCACACGGTGCAGGAAGCGCTGGACGCTGTGGCGCACGGCGCGGACTACCTTGGCGTAGGCGCGGTATTTGCCACCCACACCAAGACGGACGTGAGCGAGATGCCCCGGCAGACCCTGCTGGACATCTGCAACGCCGTGGATGTGCCGGTGGTAGCCATTGGCGGCATCCACAAGGAGAACATCCTGCAGCTCAAGGGCACCGGCGTGGACGGCGTGGCGCTGGTAAGTGCTATCTTTGCCGCAAAGGACATCGAGGCCGAGTGCCGCGAACTGCGTGCCCTTTCGGAGCAGATCATAAAGTAAGCTATCATCCCGCGGCAAACCGGGGGCACCACCTTGGGCCGCGTTACAAAATTCATGGAGAAAACCAACATGAAAAGCGTATTTTGCGCAGGTGCCGGCATCCAGAGCATACTGTTTTTTCTGAATGGCGGCTACTTACCTGCTGGCCGGGAGCTTTCTCCTCGGACACGAATCGGGCCATTCCATCGCCCGCCCTACTGCCTGCGGCAGCAGGGTCCCACCCCAGCGGACGGTCCTCGGAGAAACTCCCGACCGGCGGTTCGCTCCCACATCACTGTATGACCAGCACCCTGCTGTTCAGAGATAAACTGTCATTTGGAGGAACACAGCGTATGCAGACTTATACCACCCAGATGGATGCCGCCCGCAAGGGCATCATTACCCCGGAGATGGAGATCGTAGCCAAAAAGGAATACCGCACCACCGAGGAGATCCGCCAGTGGGTCGCCGAGGGCAAGGTAGCCATCCCCGCCAACAAGCACCACACCTGCCTGAACCCCGAGGGCGTGGGCTCCATGCTGCGCACCAAGATCAACGTGAACCTTGGCGTCTCCCGCGACTGCAAGGACTACAACATTGAGATGCAGAAGGTGATGAGCGCCGTGAACATGGGCGCAGAAGCCATTATGGATTTGTCCAGCCACGGCAACACCCAGCCCTTCCGCCAGAAGCTGACCCACGAGTGTCCGGTGATGATCGGCACTGTGCCGGTGTACGATTCGGTCATCCACTACCAGCGGGATCTGGCAGAACTGACCGCACAGGACTTCATCGATGTGGTACGCCTGCACGCAGAGGACGGCGTGGACTTTGTTACTCTGCACTGCGGTATCACCCGCAAGACCATTGAGCAGATCCGCAAGCACAAGCGCAAGATGAACATCGTGAGCCGCGGCGGTTCTCTGGTGTTTGCGTGGATGAGCATGACCGGCAACGAGAACCCCTTCTACGAGCACTTTGACGAGATCTGCGAGATCTGCGCCGAGCACGATGTGACCATCTCTCTGGGCGATGCCTGCCGTCCCGGCTGTCTGGCTGACGCCACCGACGTGTGCCAGATTGAAGAACTGGTGCGTCTGGGCGAGCTGACCAAGCGCGCATGGGCGCACAACGTGCAGGTGATGGTAGAAGGCCCCGGCCATGTGCCCCTGAATCAGGTCGCTGCCAACATGGAGGTGCAGAAGAGCATCTGCATGGGCGCCCCCTTCTATGTGCTGGGACCTCTGGTCACCGATATCGCCCCCGGCTACGACCACATCACCGCTGCCATCGGCGGCGCAGTAGCAGCCGCCAGCGGTGCAGCCTTCCTGTGCTATGTGACCCCCGCCGAGCATCTGGCTCTGCCCAACGTAGATGACGTAAAGCAGGGCATCGTGGCCTCCAAGATCGCCGCTCACGCCGCCGACATTGCCAAGGGAATCCCCCACGCCCGGGACATTGACGACAAGATGGGCGATGCCCGCCGCGTACTGGACTGGGATGCACAGTTCGCCTGCGCGCTGGACCCCGAGACCGCCAAGGCCATCCGCGACGCCCGCCTGCCTGAGGACGACCACAGCGACACCTGCAGCATGTGCGGCAAGTTCTGCGCCGTGCGCAGCATGAACAAGGCACTGGCCGGTGAATACATCGATATCCTGTAAGCTTTCCCCGCGCTGAAAGGCGCTTCTTCCTCCGGGACTGCTGCACAAACCGTGCGGCAGTCCTTTTTTTGTGGGACGATTTAAAATGCCCTCCGCTGCCGAGCTGCGGCACATTCAGTGGAATTATTATTTTGCATTTGCTGCACTGCGTTCAGTTTGGTCAATCTATTCTATCAATTTTTTAGATTTTACAATTCTTCTGTGCTGTACTATAATGAAGTAACGACTTTATTTTTCAAAAGTACAGGAGGCTGTTTTCTTGATAGTTGATCTGATTGAAGCGTTTTACCGCCTGCTATGGGGCGATTTATTCACCCTGCCGGTGGCGGGCGGCATTGGCATCTCCTTTATGGTAGTGCTGTTGTTTGCAGCCGGTATCGGCTTTACCCTGCGCACCCGGCTGCTGCCGGTGCGACTGTTCCGGGATATGATCGGCGCAGTGTGCGAAAAAAAGCAGGCTGCGGGCGGGCTTTCCTCCTTCCAGACACTGGTCATCTCCACCGCCACCCGGGTGGGCATGGGCAACCTTGTGGGCGTGGTGGCCGCTGTTTCAGCGGGCGGCGCAGGCGCGGTGTTCTGGATGTGGGTCACTGCGCTGCTGGGTGCTTCCACCTCCTTTGTGGAGTCCACTCTGGCGCAGAAATACCGCGTGCCGGACCCGCTGTACGGCGGCTGGCGGGGCGGCCCGGCCTACTACCTCCATGTGCTGGCCGAGCGCAAGCGGGGCAAAAAGCTTCGCCGCTCGGTGTGTGCAGCACTGTTTGCGGTGTCCGGTCTGATCTGCTGGTGCGGCATCAGCCAGGTCATCTCCAACTCAGTCAGTTCTGCCTTTGAAAACGCCTTTCACGTCCCGCCATTGGCCACCACCGTGGTGCTTACCCTGCTGGCAGCGCTGATCGTGCTGCGCAAGAATGCCACCGTAAAAAGCCTTGACTTCATCGTGCCGGTCATGGCGGTGTGCTACTTTGTCATCACGGTGGGCATCGTGGTGCTGAATCTCCGGCAGCTGCCCGCCGTGCTGGCACGCATCTTTGCCGAGGCCTTCGGCCTGCGTCAGGTGGCCGCAGGCGGCTTTGGCGCGGTGCTGATGAACGGTGTCAAGCGCGGGCTGTTCTCCAACGAGGCGGGCAGCGGCTCTGCCCCCTGCGCCGCTGCCGCTGCGGAGTGCGACGACCCGGTAAAGATGGGTCTTGTACAGGCGCTGGGCGTATTGATCGATACCGTGGTCATCTGCAGCTGCACCGCTTTTCTGATGCTGCTGGTGCCGCAGGAGATCACCGCCGGACTGACCGGCATGGACCTTTTGCAGACCGCCATGCAGTACCATCTGGGCGGCTTTGGCATCGTGTTCATTGCGGTGATCTTAGCACTGTTCAGCTTTTCCACCTTTTTGGGGGTGCTGTACTACGCCCGGGGCAATGTGGCCTACCTGTGCGGCGACAACTGGTGGAGCCAGACCGCCTACAAGCTGCTGGCGCTGGCCATGCTGCTGGTGGGCGGCACACAGGCCTACACCGTGGTGTGGGATCTGGGCGATGTTGGCATCGGGCTGATGACCATCTTCAATATGCTGGCGCTCGTTCCCCTTTCCGGCGAGGCGCTGACCGCCCTGAACGACTACGAAAAGCGCAAGAAAATAAAATAAGATCACAAAAACGGGCTGCTGCACAAGGTTCTGTGCAACAGCCCGTTTTGTAATATGCGAAAGCTTTCAGCTATGCTGCTTCAGGGCGCAGACGGCGATGCTCAGGGCGCTCCATGCGGCCTGATACATCAGCACCGTGGCGATGGACAGCTGCCAGATGCTGCCCGCATAGGTCAGCAGCACCGCAATGAACACCGAGAAGCACACCGACACCAGCTGCACCGTAGTAGCGCTGGTCTCGGCATTCTGTGCCTGATCTGCAGCCTGTAAGCCGCCGGTCAGGCTGGCAAAGCCCCGGTGGTGGTACAGGCAGCAGTCGGGCTTTTCCGGGGCAGCATCGGCGGCTTCAATGGCCTGACACTGGTCGCCGTCCAGCACGGTGACCATGCCCTCCGGCAGATGGTAGGCCTCAGTGATGTGCCGTGCCGTCAGGCTGGGATCCTTGCTGGTGACCAGCAGACGGATGTTTTCCCTTTGCAGGGAGGCAAGGCTGCGTGCCACATTGCGGCCGCCCACATAGCGCAGCACGAACATGGCGTGCAGGTTGCCGGACACTGCCAGATACAAAATTTGCAGCTCACCGTTTTTGGAGTGGCCGTCCTCGTAATCCTGCTCCGGCAGGGTCACGCCCTCCTGCTCCATGTAGCGGCGGGTGCCGATGAGGATGCGGTTATTGTCGCACCATGCCGAGAAGCCCAGCCCGGTGTGCTGCTCCAGATCCTTGACCGGGAACAGGATATCGGTGCGGTCCTCGATGATCTGGCTGAACAGCCCGCGCAGGGTGTCGCAGCTTTCGTTCAGCACACTGGCTGCATACAGGATAGCGCGGTCGATGCGACCGCCCTTGAAGATGCGGATATCCTCCAGCGTTACGCTGTCGGCGGTAAACAGGTCGTCGGCGTCCAGCTCAATGGTGTCGATGCCGCCCAGCTCCTCAATTGCCGCCCAGCCGGGCACCACAGCGCCCACAGCGGCAGCAGCTCTTTGCAGACGCAGCGCCGCCAGACCGGGCACCAGCACCGAGGAAAGGGGTGCGCCCATGCACAGCACGGCAGCCGCCGCAGCCACGGCGCAGTTGATCCCGCCGCCGAACAGCAGGAAGGCTACGCAGCTGAGCACTGCCGCCGCCAGCAGGATACAGGCCACCTTCCGGGCACGGCGCTCGCTGGCGCGCTCGCTGAGGCTCTGCTCCACAAAGTCATTGCTGGCGGTCTGTACCGGGCGGCTCAGCAGCACCCACGGGTCCTTCTGCTCCAGATCCCGGGCGAGGGCGCGGATCAGGTCTTTATCGCGGGTGCGGTAAGCGCCCCGCAGTTCGCCGCTCTCTGCTGCCAGCGCATAGCCGCCCTGCACGGCAGCCAGCATCACCCGACTGCCCACCAGCGCCAGAAACAACCCCAGCGCAGCCATACCGGTCAGCAGACCGATGCCCTCGGTGCTACGGTAGGCGTTGGCATTCAGCATGGCCACCACCGCCTGCAGCAGCGCTGCCACAGCGGCCAGCGCGGGCATGGTGTCCGCACTGGGACGGCCGCGCAGACCGGTCAGACCGTCCCGCAGCACCGGGTAGCCCACAAACAGGCTGACGGCAAACAGCAGCAGATTGGCGGCATAGAACGCCGCCGGGGCAGCGTCCGGGTCCAGCACCGAAAGCGGCGGCAGCAGACGCTCTGCCGTCAGCCCAAGGTGCAGCAGCACTACGGCCAGAATGCCAGCCAGCACACACCGCAGGGTCAGTTCTGCAGCCATGTGGTGCAGCTTGTCGGCGGTGGATTCCGGCACAGTTTCCTCGGCAGGGGCAGCGGTTTCTGCTGTGGGTGCGTCCTCCGGCTGTGCCGGAGCCGCAGGGGCGGCAGCTGTCGGTGCAGGTGCCGTCTCAGCAGGAGCGCCGTCCTGCTCCAGCGGGAGCAGGGGCAGGCTCATAGTATCCTCTTTTTCCGGCTTGCGGGCGGCGGGCTTTTCGTCCTCTGCCGTGCCGAACATCTGGAAAATCGACTTTTTTTCAGGCTTTTTCGGCAGCGTTTCCGGGTCTGCCGGAGCGCTGGCAAACACCGCCGGCGGCAGCTCCTCAGCAGGCTTCTGTGCAGCCTTTGCCGGGGCTTTTTCCGGCTCTGCCGCAGGCTGTGCAGGCGCGGGCTGCACCTTGGGCTGTGGCGCTGCCTGTACGGGCTTTGCGGGCTGCGGGGCAGACTTTGCCTTGCCGCTCATGCCGTTGAGCATATCCTTCAGCTGCTGCATCTCCCGCTGCTCCAGTTCCTCCTGCGGCAGCAGCGTCTCCGGGGCGTTCTTCGCCTTAGGCTGCTTTTTGGGGGCCGCAGCAGGCTGCGGCTCCGGCTGGGGCGCGGGCTTTTCCGGCTCCGGCTGCACAGCAGCAGCCGCCTTGGGTGCAGGCACCGGCTCTGCCGGAACTGCCCTGACAGGCTCTGGGCTGGCGGGCTGCATCGGCATTGCCGGAACAGGGTCTGCGGTACGCAGTTCCAGCGCCATGTCCTCCTGCTCCGGCTGCACCGGCTTTGCATCTGCCCCCAGCAGGATCTCACCGGTGGGGATCTCCAGCACAGGCTGTGCCGGGGCGGGCGTCTCTTCCTTGTCGTGGCTGAACAGCTTGCCCAGCAACCCGGCCTTGGGCTTTTCCTCCACCGGGGCAGGCTCGTCCCGGCGGGTCATCTCCTCGGGCAGATCGATCACACTGGTGCTGAAAAAGTTGCGGAACCGCTCTTCTGCCGAGAGCTCCCCCGCCTGCTTGCCCTTGCGTTCATTTGTATTGTTCGGCATCCTTGTCCCTCCCACTGTTCTGGATGGAGTTTACCGCTTGTTTTATTCTTCTACGGCGCGCTGCGACTGGATCTCGTACAGGATGATGCCAGCTGCCACCGAAACGTTATAGCTGTCCACGCCGGTGCCGGGGGCAGCCATGTCCAGCCGCACCACGCCGTCACACAGCTTCTTGACCAGCTGGGATACCCCGCTGCCCTCGCTGCCCAGTACCAGTGCGATGGGGCCGGTCAGGTTATTCTTGCGCAGGGACACACCGTCCATGTCGGCGCAGTAGACAAACACGCCCTGCTCCTTCAGACGGCGGATGGTCTCACCGATGTTAGCCACCCGCGCCACCGGCAGGCGCTCGGCAGCGCCTGCGCTGGACTTGATGACGGTAGGGGTGACGGATGCGCCGCCCCTCTTGGGAATGACGATGCCGTGGGCACCGCACAGCAGTGCGCTGCGCATGACTGCGCCCAGATTGTGGGGGTCCTCAATGCCATCGCTCAGCACCAGAAAGGGCGGCTCGCCCTTGGCCTTGGCTGCGGCCAACAGATCCTCCACGGTCGCGTACTCGATCTCGCTGGCAAAGGCCGCCACGCCCTGATGGCTCTCGGTGCCGGTCATCAGGCGCAGCTTGTTAGGGTGCACCCGCTTGACCGTTGCACCGGCCTCCTTGGCCAGTGCCGTATAGTATGCCGCCACTGCCGGGGCCATCCCCTCGGCAATGAGCACGGTGTCCACACCGGAGCCGCTCTTGAGCAGCTCGGTCACCGGGTTTTTGCCGTAGATCAGGCTCTCACTTTTCTGCTGCGGCTGCTCTGCATCGCGGCGCGGACGGCGCGGCTGGTTACGTTCTTCCATCTTTTTATGCTCCTTCCGTTCCGGGCGGGCTGCGCCGCACCGGAACGTTTTATTTTGTTTATGATAATCCAAGATAAAGTATACCATATCTCGCCCGGCTTCGCCACAAATTGCTGGGATTTTATTTTCTGACGCCTAAAATTTTTTCAGTAAAACGCAGCTTCCCCGCCGGACAGGGCAGCTGTAAAAATGTTTTGCCCGCTGCCCGGGCAGCACGGCGCATTTCCGCTGTTTTGCCAAAGCAAAAAGTTTTCCACAAAATGTGTCTATACATTCCGTAAACAGCCTATGATTTTTCCACAAGTTGAAAACTCAGTGGAAAGTGTGTAAAAGTCCAGCCGTAGCGCCTGTTTTTCGGGTGGAATTAAACAATTTCCACTGGGTTTTCAACAGCAAGTTCCCCCATATCCTGGCAAAAGCCTTACAATTTGTAAAATTCAAGTCGGAATTATGACAATTTTTTGAACCAGAAATTGTCCGCTTTTGCAATTTCCTCCAACATCATTTTGACGAATGTTAAAATCTGTTGAAAACCCGTGCTACTTCCGCACAAGGCGGATGTTGCATTGTATATGGATTTTTGTCGCCAAGCGCAGAGTATTTCTGCCGCAGCCGCATCAGCCGCTTTGTGCCGTGACTGTTCCGCAGCAGCTCTATGCAAGAAAAAGCGCCTGTTCGGATTGATTTTAGGCGCAGTTTGGGGTATACTAGCCATGTGGGCTTGTTAAACCATGCACAATGCGGTGTGTGGCAGAGCCGGAACCCCGATAATTTTTGGAGGTAATGAATAATGTTGGTAAATGCAACCGAAATGCTGCTCAAGGCACGCGATGGCCACTACGGTGTGCCGCAGTTCAACATCAATAATCTGGAGTGGACCAAGGCAGTCCTGACCGCCTGCGAGGAAATGAAGAGCCCCGTCATTCTGGGTGTTTCCGAGGGTGCAGGTAAGTACATGACCGGCTTCAAGACCGTTGCCGCCATGGTCAGCGCCATGGTCGATTCCATGGGCATCACTGTTCCCGTTGCTCTGCATCTGGACCACGGCACCTACGAGGGCTGCAAGGCCTGCGTTGAGGCCGGCTTCTCCTCCATCATGTTCGATGGCAGCCACTACTCCATCGAGGAGAACGTGGAAAAGACCAAGGAGCTGGTCGCTCTGGCACACGCTCATGGTATGAGCATCGAGGCCGAGGTCGGCTCCATCGGCGGCGTTGAGGACGGCGTTGTAGGCGCCGGCGAGATTGCTGATCCCGAAGAGTGCGCAAAGATCACCGCTCTGGGCATCGACTTCCTGGCTGCCGGCATCGGCAACATTCACGGCGTCTACCCCGCAAACTGGAAGGGTCTGGACTTCGAGGCTCTGGACCGCATCCACAAGGCCACCAACAACATTCCTCTGGTTCTGCACGGCGGCACCGGCATCCCCGACGAGATGATCGCAAAGGCCATCAGCCTGGGCGTTTCCAAGATCAACATCAACACCGAGTGCCAGCTGGTGTTTGCTGAGGCCACCCGCAAGTACATCGAGGCTGGCAAGGATCAGCAGGGCAAGGGCTTCGACCCCCGCAAGCTGCTGGCTCCCGGCGCAAAGGCCATCGAGGCCAAGTGCAAGGAGAAGATCGAGCTGTTCGGCTGCGCAGGCAAGGGCTAAGCTGAGGCTTGTATCGTAACCGGTACACCACCCAATAAAATATGCGTCCCCGCCGCACTGTTATGCACAGTGCAGCGGGGACGCTTTTTATTTTGAAATTCGATAATGCCCCACGATGTCGGTTCGTTTTTCCAGAATGTCCTGTTCGTAAGCTGTCTGCCATGGGTCATTGTGGTGAATGATATAAGGCACTCCGTTTTTATTTCGCCGGTCGGACACGATGCCGATATGTCTTTCAAAGATCACAATATCGCCGCCCTGCCATTCCTCTATTTCTGAGACATCTGTGGTCAGGGCAGCTGCTGTGTGTGCAAAAAACACCTTCAGGTTTCGTACCCGTCGGAAATCTATGTTTGCATCCGGTTCTTCCACCATATAATCCTGTGGCTGCTCCCGGATATCTGCGTCCACAAGCTCTTGTAGATCATATCCCGCATTCTTCAACGCATATGCAACTACATCGGTGCAAACGCCATAACCATCGTCAGGATAACCGGTCTCATAATAACGGTTTTTGTATTTTGGATGTGTGCTCACATAGGCCAGTGCGCCGTTCAGAATATCTAACTGATCGTCTACGCCGTCATCATCCCGATCTACGCTGCTATGAAACTGCGATATCCTGCCCCGATAATCGTCCTCCGGCCGGGTTGCCGTGGTGCGCTGATAATGTGTCTGCACATAAAATACGATGCTGCAGAACAGTAAAAGCGCCAGTACCGCTATATAACGCTTTGCTGTATCCTTGCGGGTTCTGTCCGAACGCATATTCTCACCCCTTCCTGCTTTGAGGATACCAACTTTTTCCCTGTTCTGCAACCCCTTGGCATATATAGCGCAACAAAAAAGCCCTGAGACTTTCATCTCAGAGCTCTTTATTAAGTCGGCGACTACCTATTTTCACAAGCCGTTTCCAGCTAACTATCTTCGGCACAAGTAAGCTTAACTTCTGTGTTCGGAATGGGAACAGGTGGAACCTTACCGTCATCGACACCGACCGATCTGACTGAATCAGTATAACACATTTCTGTGCTTCTGTCCAGTATTTCTTAGAAGGACGTGCCTTCAAAACTGAATAATCACTGCTAACATTTTTTCGTTGACTTAAAAGTCTCAAGCGAATTGTGGTCAAGCCCTCGACCTATTAGTACACGCTTGCTGAAT
>ERZ1026960.587-NODE-587-length-15730-cov-5.288421_pt1 | contig 15730 bp, 8 predicted proteins | sample MGYA00519458_ERZ1026960 | MGnify/ENA primary metagenome ERZ1026960 (study PRJEB26926, sample SAMN06164516) | human gut metagenome | biome: ENVO:00009003; feature: ENVO:2100002; material: ENVO:00002003 | host: Homo sapiens | place: USA | collected 2012 ...
GGTACTCTGAATGGTGCGTGTGACTGCAACGGTGTTGAAATCTCCGATGACCTTAACCCATCGCGTCGGTCTGACCGTTGTTCATCTTGGAATTGCTCGTAGAGCAGCCTCTGCCGATGCGCTCACCGTTCCAATCGGCAAACTCCACAAGGAACAGCATGTTCACATACCAGAACTGAGCGAAATCCATCTGCCAGAAGTTAGCGCCGAGGTTATGAATACCGCTGCGCGCCTGGCTTCTCGTGATGTTTACCTGCTGTGCGGCGCCCGTGGTGGACTTATAACCGCTGGCGCAGTGATAACGGCCGATGTAGGAGTAGTCCAGCTCGCCAAGGCCGTCTCCGCGATCCCGGTTCACAGGGTCAACAGAGAAACCCTCCACATAACCGTCCGCGATCTGGAGCTTCAGCTTCTTGCCGGTCTTCGTCCACTTGAACCAATACTTCGGCTCCTTGACCTCAACGCCGCCGCTGCGGGTCTCCTTCACCATGCCGGACCACGGCATCAGGTTGTCGAATGGAGAAGAACCTCCTCCGTTGTTTACTGCGGGGTTCGGTTCAGCAAAGCCGGCCGCCGCGTCCGTGCGCTTGCCTCTGGTGGAGCCGCCGCTTGTCCAATCCCACTCAACGCCGTAGATCGTGACGAAAGTGGCCGTCACATTGACCGTCGTATCAGAAGCCGCCTTGTAGTTCGTCCCCTCGGCGACCTTGACGGTGATCTTGGCCGTGCCGGTCGTGTCATTCACGCTCTCAACGGTCACAACGCCGGTGCTTTGATTGATGGATTTGATCTTCGCGACGCTCGTGTTGTTCGAGGTGGCTGTGATCGTACCATTGCCCTTGCGGTTCACCGTAAAGGTTGCGGTCTTGGCACTGCTCTTCAACACGATGGAGCTCGGCGAATTGGTCACGCTGTTCACGGCCTTGCCGATCGTCCACGATGCTGTCTTGCCTCCGGTGCTGCCATCCGACCACTTGTAGTTGGAAGTCGGCGTAAAGGTAGCGCTGTAAGTGCCTGCGTTGGTAGCGGCCGTCACGGAAACGATCATCTTTGCCGAGTCATAGGCGGTATTCCACGAAGGAGTCTTCGGGTTGCCGTCATAAGTCAGCGTGCCATTCTGGGCGGGGACCGCCGCGATGGTAGCTCTGCCGATGGTCCACTTGATGGTCTTTGCCGCGGTCGTACCGTCCGTCCACATACCCTTCTTCAAGGTAAAGGTCGCCGTGTAATCGCCGGCATTCGTCTTGGCAGATACGCTCACAGAGGAGTTCTCATTGTCGAAATTCTGCCACTTCGGCGTCTGGGCGCTGCCGTTGTAGGTCAGCGTACCGCTCTGCGAAGGAATGGAAACGAGAACCGAGATGATCGTCCACTTTACTTCCTTGGCGCCTGTGCTGCCATCAGACCACTTGTAGTTGGAAGTCGGCGTAAAGGTCGCCGTGTACTCACCGGCAGCCGTACCGGAGGTATCGCCGCCAATGGTCATCTTGTTGGTGTCATAGCCGTTCCAGCTCGGTGTCTTGCTCGTGCCGTCGGCAACAAGCGTTCCCGTCTGCGTCGGCAGAGCCGAGATGACAGCGCGGTCGATCGTCCACTTTACGCGGGCTTCATCCGTGCCGTCCGGGAACAGATAACCGTAGGACAGCTTGAAGATCGCCGTGTAACTGCCTGCGTCAGAAGCGTTCGTCACGCCGGAGATCTCCATTTTGAGTGGATCGTAGCCGTTCCAGCTCGGCGTCTTGTCCGAACCGTTGTAGGTCGGGATGTTCGTCTGCGTCGGAACGGCAATGGTCTTGCCCTGCACCGTAACGACAAGGTCTGTGCTCTTCGTCGCACCCTCGTAGGTGTATTCAAGCTTCATGACCTGGCGTCCAAGCGTAGAGAAGTTCGTCGTCGGATAGGTGTAATCCAGTACCGCCGCCGTGCTCCCGTCCGAGAAAGTCGCAGTAACGACCATGCCCGTCGGATCAAGGCTCTCCTGATACTGGTAGACCGTCTTGGCCGGCTGCGTGGTGATGGCGATGCTGACAAGCACCTTTTTCACCGTCACGGCAACCGTCGCGGTCTTCGTGATGCGACCCTCGGTGTAGGTGATGACAACTTTGCTCACCCCGTCCGTAAGAACGGAGGGAGAGACGGTGTAACCCGTCACATTTGCCATCAGACCTTCGCCGTAGTTTGCCACAACGACCATGCCGGTGGGGTCGAAAGTTTCACCGGACTTATAGACCGTCTTGTTGGGCGTGGTGGCGATAGTCAGACTTTCCATCTTCGGAGAGCCGCTGCCACCGCCGCCGGAAAGGTTGAATACCTTGCCAACATTACTCATCTGTTCCGACCTCCAGTCGAATGATAAAGACGGACAAGTCAACGGTCGGCGTCGTATCGCACCGGAAAGTCATCTGCCCGCTCGTAGTTACATTGTCTGCGCTCACGCCATAATTGTCGTACACATTACGGGTACCGGCGTCTGCGCCTACAAGATAAATATAGTTGCTGTCAGCTAAGAGGGAAGCATGTGCAACAGTCTGCGCTCCGCCGCTCCAATTCGCGGCCGGCAGAGTAACAGAGATGCCGATATGCTGGAGATCCTCCAGTCCGGCGGCAACAAGCTCCGCCAATTCAGCTACCTGCTTGGCGGAATCCCTCTTCCCCGCAAGTGCCAGCTTTTTGAGCTGGTCAAATGTGGAAAGCTTATGCTCTGCCATGTGTTGTTACCTTCCTTTCAAAAGGTGGAACGGGGGACAGGAAGTCCCATCCCCCGCTCACATATGCTGGATCAGACGGTAGCCTGAGCGCCGAAGACTTCGGTCAGCATGGCGTCGACTTCCGCGTCGGTAGCCATCACGATGTCGGTCTTCTTAACAAAGGTTTCGTCAACCTGGGTCTTGGTGTAGTAAGACTCAAGGGCGGTGCTGATCGCGGCAGTCACCTCAGTCGTCTTGGCGTAATCGCCGATGCTCAGAGCATTGATAGCCTCGGCGATGTAGGCGACAACGGTGGTAGAGGTCGCACCCTTGGGCAGCGTGCCGACAAGAGTCTTCAGGTCGGCGATAGCGGTCTTGTTCTCGCTGATGCCGCCGGCCATCTTGGTCGCCTCAGGGCCGTGCTTGGCAACCCAGTCGATCAGCTCCTTGTAGCTGTTGACCACATTGTCGTCGGTCACATCAGTGGCAAACTTGTTGATAGCCTTGTCGATCATCTTGCTGATGGAGCCTTCGCCGTTGCCGGTCAGGGTATCCAGGTCAGCCTGCTTCGCCTTGGCGTCGATGATGGCCTTCAGAGCGGCAGCCAGATCGCTCTCAGCAACCTCGGACTTGTAGGCCAGAGCCGCCAGACCGTGAACGGGAATATCAACGCCGTTGGCGGAGATGGTGCCGTTGGTCTTACCCTCAGCGATGAGGATGTCGGCGATCTTATCGGTCAGGGCCAGCAGAGTGCCGTTGACCTTGATGCCTTCCAGCTTGTTAGGCTCGCCGCCGGCAGTCACCAGGTCATTGACCTTAGTGGTCAGGCCGGTAACCTTAGCGTCGACAAGGCCGATCTCGCTCTTTGTGCGCAGCGCCAGTTTCTTGAGCTGTTCAATAGTAGTGTGCTTGGTAGTAGACATATTGCATATCCCCCTTAAATATATTTGTTCACGGCTGTTCGCCGAAAACATCATTGAGTAGGTCATCCACTTCTTTGTCAGAAGCGGTGTTGTCGGGTGTGCTTCCGCCCGGGTCGCTCGAAGCAAAGGCGTCGTTCAGCATATCGTCCACCTCTTTATCCGAGGCCGTTCCGGAAATGCTTCTCTGGATCTCAACGATCACCTCGGTCAGCGTCTTGTTGCCAAAACCCGCCGTCGATGGGTCACCGATGATTCCCATGATCTGCTTGTAGGCTTCATCGCCCATCGGGTCTCCGGAGCCGCCTGTGCCAACACTGATATTGGCCGGGAAGAGGATCTTGCTGGTAACATGCCAGCCCGTCGACTTCCGTTCCTCGCCCTTGACGCCATAAACGGCGATCTTCAGCGGGATACCGCCTTTCTTCAGGCATTCGCCCGGAATGTCGCACTTGTCTTCGCTCAGCACCACAGCCATGCTGACACCGCCTGCCTCAAAGAGCGCAGTCTTTGCGAACCCGTCCCAATCCTTGCTGAAGGCGAATTCGACCGGATAAGGCGTCGCTGCGTTCTGGATCAGTGTAGTGTCCTCCACCAGCGTGGTGAAGCAGCTTTTGATCGCGATTTTCAAATCATTCGCCTCCTTCTTCGGCATTGACCGACAGTTCAAGACGCACGATGTTCACCGTGATGTCTTTGATCGGGTCGGTATCGTTCACAAATGTGATGAAGCCGGTCGTGGAGATGTCTTTCGGACGCACATTGCATTCGAGGTATTCTTCACGGCTGGCTTCATATGCATCAATGAGGTATTTGTACTTGGCAGCGGCCACAAGGCGGCTCTCCGCCACAGTGATGGAACCGTTCGACCATCCGGAGGCCGGCAGCACCAGATCGAAATGGATGCCGAGCACATCGCCCGTACCCGTTCCGTTCAGACCGTTGTAGACGGCGATGTTGTACTTGCTTCCGTCTGTCATCGTAACGGTGTAAATATCAGTCGAGCCGGGCGTATGATTGCCCTGCGTCAACTGAATGCTCTGGATACCGTTGCCAGTCGGGCCTGTCAGCTCGCAACTGATGTTGGTGTTCACATAGGCGCCCTTCTCAGCGTCCCAGATCCACCAGGTACCGTTCTCCGGCTTAGGAGGCTTGCCGCTGTACTGCTGTGCGGTCGCGGCGCTCTCTGCGGCGGACTCCTTGTAAGTCTTGGCATTTGCCTCAGAGTTCTCGGCGGACTCCCGCGCGTTCTCGGCGGCCGTTTTAGCGGTCTGCGCCTTGTCACGGGCGTCCACAGCAGCCGTTTTAGCGGCTTCGGCGTCCGTCTTCGATGCAGCAGCGGCATCTTCCGATGCTTTTGCTCCATTTTGACTGTTCACCGCCGCATCTCTTGCAGCTTCCGCAGCAGCACGGGCCTCTTCCGCAGCGTTGCGGTCAGCAGTAGCCTGTGCGCCCAGCGTCTCAGCCTCCGAGCGGATGGTTCTCACGCGCTCCTCGGCGGCCTTGACCTCTCCCTCGGCAAGCGTCGCCGCTGTCTTGGCGTCCGTGGCCTCCTGTGCCTTCTGCTTGGCGATCTCTTCCGAGTTCTTCGCCTCTGTCTCAGATGCCTTAGCACCGGCGGCAGCTTCTTTCGCGTCTGCGGCCTGCTTGTTGACATTTTCCTCAGAGGTCTTGATGTTTCCCTCGGAGAGTGCAGCCGCCGCAGCGGATTCAGAGGCGCTTGTCGCCTTTTTCTCGGCATCTTCGGCGGACTTCTTGGCAGCCGCGGCATTTGCCTGTGCGGAATCCTTGGCGGTGGAGGCAAACTCCATCGCACTGCTGGACTCCGTGTTCATCGCCGCCAGAGCATCATGGATGGAGCCGCGAACCTCTTCGCCATAAATGGCGCTGAGGATTTTTTTCAGAAAGCTGCTGATATCAGCCATCTAAATCACTCCTTCCTTAGTCCTCCAGCATCCAGTCGAGCAGCAGGATCTCCTCGCCGCTCAGACAGCCGATCGTATCTTCATACTTGGCGGTCATCAGCTCGACCTCATGCTCCATCTCGTTGAACGGGGCAAGCTCGTCGCAGAAGGCCTTAAAATTAGGAGAGCCCACCTTGATGGAAATGGTTCCGGTCTCGTTGCCACTTTCATCCTTGTCAGGCTCTCCGTATTTGTTGATGAGGTCGTGTTTGAATGCTTCATACTCAGTCAAAGCAGTAGAAAGCATCCGGAAGTTCCTCGCGGCGATATAGCCGATCTTGTTGCGGAGCTGAAGAAGCGGCCGCAGGTTCTGGACCATCACGACCATTTCTGAATTTTTAAGCTGTTTCTTCAACATTATCCCTCCTTTTGCTGAAGCAGTTCTTCGACCATTTGATAGAGTTTCTGGATCATGTGCGTATTGAGCGCGATAAGTTCACCGTATCGGATGCTGTAACGGTAGTCTGTGATGCCATCCGAAAGGATCTCTTTGACAGGGTCTTTAACAAGCGCCGCAAGTTGATCCGATGTCAGTCCGGTGTCAAGCATTGCCTGTTCTACATCCTGCGCGATGAAGCCGAAATGTTTCCGCCCGGAAGTACCTTTGTTGTACTTGAAGGTGGATGGCTTCAGCGCCAGGAAGAACGCCTCATAAGAGGCAAGATCATAGTCGATGCTGTTCTTGATCCTTAGATCGGAACCGTAACTTGGCTCTTCGCTCATGGTGATGCCGCTGGAAACAACAAGGTCTGCTCCGGAACCGGAGATACGGGCGCCAGCATTGGTAACAATAATATAAGGCTCCCAACCAGGACCGTTAGAACCATACATCATCGCACCGTAGGTCGTATGCTGACCGTCAGAGCCATGCCCTTTGCAGAATCCACCATAATCACACGACAGGTCGATATAATCGGCATTGATGGTGCCGGAGCGAATATAATCGGCATTGATGTAAAGCCGTCCGCTGTACGAGTCGCTGAAAATACCGAATTTCGTACCACCGGAGGTGAGCACATCAAACACATTCTGGTCGGTACACCGATCCTGATAGGCCTTGTTTGCTCTCGACCATGCAGCAGAAGCCTCATCGTAAGCGTCGTCTGCTGCGCTCTTTGCGGTGGCCGCGTTTGCATTCGCCGTGCTTGCCAGCGAGTAGGCGGGGTTGGAGGTGAGGTTCTGGTTCGTCACGGACGCCCAGTTGATCGTGCTTCCGGCGGACAGCGTCACCTTACCGTCTATGGTAACGGAACCGCTGGAATCAACAGCAAAGGTCGTGCGGACGCCGTTGGTAACAGTAAGTCCGTAGACGCTCAGGTATTTGGACTTGAATCGCTCGTCATCCATCATGCTGTTGCCCGCTCGGTCAAGGAAGTCAGAAGCCTGAACCACCCCTTTGAAGTTTCCGTCAACACCGACCAGCGTGCCGCTAAAGGTGCCTTTCGCCGCAGCCAGAGTGCCCGCAAAGGTGCCTCGGCGTGCGGTCAGGTTACCTTCCTCGTCAACAGTGAAGTTTCCGCCTCCAATGTCGATGGAGCCTTTCTTCATCGTCAGCTTGCCGGTCTCGAAGTCAAGCGAGAAGTTTCCGCCGTAATCTTTCAGCGTACCGGCGCGGATCACATCGGCATTGAGAACACCGGTCGTGATATAGTCTGCCACAATAGAACCATCCATTGTGATGGCAAGCCCAAAGGTCTTTCCATAATCCTTGGAGTAGCCAAGGCCGTTCATGTTCCATTTCCAGAGCTTGTCGGCTTTGGTATAGTCGCGGATGTTGGAAATATAAAGCGTGTCAGAACCGTATTCGTCCCGTGTGATCGTGATGTAGCCGGTCGTGGCCGCTGTCATGATCTGCGTGGCGTTTTCTTTTGCCTCTTTCAGGATGTTGTGTGCCTTGGGGAGACCCTCGATTTTCTCAAGGATAGCGGCGCTGATCTGGTTGTTCACACTGGTAAGGCTTGTCTGCACCGTGTCGCCGAGCGTAAACCGGGTATTCTCCGGGCTGTCCAAAGGGATCTCCAGCTTCGTGACAGGAAATACACGGTCAAGCCCATGCGGCCGCGAGATCACGCGGATCTCGTCTAAAAGCTTAACGGCTTCTACATTTGCGTTGAGATAGTGGAGGTCAAGGGCACTCACTTCCAGTTCCATGTTGTCGAACTGCAAGTCGGCAAGATATGCCTTCGCCTTTTCCAGCAGCGCTTCAGGATCAGAAACGCTGTCCCATGTCACTGTTTTCTCGATCCAGCCATAAGTTTTCACAGCCTCGGAGGACTGAACATAAAGGCTGCCCTCATTCACGCTCTCCACGGTCAGATAGGCGTCCAATGCCTCGATTTTACTCTTGTCAAGCCTGTTGCCAAGCGGAACGATGACCGTTGCAAACTCCGTCATATCCCATCCCTTGGTGTGTTCAATGAGGTTAGAGCCGAACTGGATCGTCTGGCTGCAAGTGTCGGGGTAATCCGCCAAATAGTCGAGATAGCGGATGCCGTCTTCCTTACGCACCCGCAGATGACCGCCGTACTGCGCCACCAACGCATTCAAGATCGTGATGGTCTTTTCATAGTTGGTGTAATAAGTCGGAAAATCTTCATCCACCACAGTAACAATGCCGATGGTGAACTTCCGGTTGTCTCCGACCTTTGCGTTGTGAATGGCGATCATCGCCTCAAGGTACTCACGGATCGTCCCTCCGGCGTACTCAGCAGGCGGCTGCGTGCTGTCGTTGAAGAATGCAAGCTCGCCCTCACAAGTAAGCACCCGGTTTCGGTAAAAGTCCTCGTTTTCAGAGAGGACGCGCCCCGCCCAGATCTCTTTTCCGTCCTTGTGGACGGCGATGTCAGTCACCATACGGATGATGGTGCTGTATCCGAGATTGGAGGGCGGAACCGTCATCACGAAGGAACCGGCCGCATTGTCTTCCAGCGTCAGCTTGGGGCTTGCAAGCTTCATGTTGTCCAACGCGAAGGCATCATTGTAGATGCAGACGCCATCGGCATAAACAGAATACATCGCTTACAACCTCCCTTGTCTGAAATCAACGGACACGGTCCCCGTTCCATCGTCGACCCAAAGATAGATCGTCCCGCCGTAGTCGCCAAACAGAATAAACTCAGGGATCTGAATGGTTCCATCCGGCAAAAGCTTTGTCAGGTCGATGCTGAGCTGACGGTTGACAAATCGGACATGAACGCCGCGTCCCTCACTGCTTTGCACAATGAATCTAGGGCATACCGGAGCCCGTCCGTACATCACCGCATCCAGCTCGATCTCCTTCATCTCTGTCGTCACCGCAATATTGCGGAACAAAGCTGCCTGAATAACTCCATTTTGAAAGTTGAACGGGTCCCACAGCCAGTTGTCGATGGAGGAAAGGTTTTTCCACTTGTACGGGCCGACATCGTAGTCGATGACGAGCCGCGACCAGTCCTTTTCCGACTTCCAGGCGTTCACTGTGAAGCGCCCTTCGTAGAAATATTCAGGATCGTCCTCAAGGATCGCCCGCATGGTCTGTCCGTGCAGATAGTCCATAATGTCCGAGTAAGCCATGTGCCACGGCTTAAAGTCGTTCATGACAATAAACTCGATAGACCCTGTCCGGTTCTGATACACCGGATACCCGGTGAGGGCTTGCGACAGATCAATGACGCCGTCCCCACCGGGAATGTCCAGAGTCTTTACCTTTTGCGCAGGTGGATTGAATAGCGGACGGGAAGCGGGGACAAGCCGCCAATCGTCCCATGTGTTCTTATCGCCAAATGTGATCGAATGGTACAACTTAAATCCCCCTTCCTCTTTGTGTAGACCGCTGTCCGAGTGCCACATCCATCGGTTCAGCAAGTTCGCCGACGAGCGCACCGGTGTTCAGCACAACACGCAGCTTCTCCATGCGTTCCAGCATCGAAGCCATCTCACCTCGAAGCGTGCGGAGTTCAGCCACAACATCATCATTGTCGACGGAAATGGTTGTCTGGCTGCTTCCGCCGCGCTGTGCCTCAAATGCAACGGCAGCCTGCCCGACAAGGCCGACCGCTCGCTGCGAATAGAATAGGTTGTTCAAGGCGTCTGCTCCGGCCGATACGGCGGAGAGATCCAGAACAGGACGGATCACCGGCTCCATATCGAACCCGCCGCTCACAATGTCGGCAATGGTCTGGAGCACACCAGAAAGACCGCCCTCGGCCGACTCCGCCATCTCAGAACCGGCCGCATAAGATCGGTCAGCATAGTCCTGAAGACCTTTCACGAAACCAAGACCGGTGTAGTTACCGATCTCACGGAACACCCTCGATGGAGAGTGGATGTCCAGTGTCGACTTCGCCGCCTGTACGCCTGCAAGAGCCAGTTGCGTGATCTCGTCAACAAAGCTGGACTTCTCAGACTGAACGCCTTCAGTAAGCCCCTTGACGATCTGCTTGCCGGTCTCATCCCAACCAGCTTCCGTCAAGACCTTCTGCGCCGTGTCGGCCATCTCCTGAAGCTCATCCTCAGTATTGTTCTTGATAAGACCAACCTTTTCCTCAAAGCTTCTGCGGAGCTGTTCCAACTGAGCGTTGGCATCTTCCGTGACCTGGTTCATCTTCTCCTGCCAGAGAACACGATACTCGGTAAGCTCCTGATCGGCCTCCTCGCGGAGTTTTGCAATATTCTGCTGGGTCTCTTCACGCAGCCCCTCTAATTCGCCGACCGCCTGCTCGCGAGCCATTGCGTGCTTGACCTTCCAGAGGTCAGCATACTTCTCAAGCTCGGAGTCGCTCATGTTGTTCAGCGCCTTGATCTGGGCGATCGCGTCAGGACCCATATCCTGAAGTTCCTCGATAAGGTCACTGTCAAGTCCTCTGCCGGCAAGAGACTCTAAAATATCCTGCCATTCGCCAAATTCCTTGACCTGACCCTCAAGATTCTTCATCAGGGTGTCGCCGCTGACCTCATCACGCTCCTTCACAGCGTCAAAGAGGCCATAGGACTTATAGAGGGAATCCTCGCGGGATTTCAGAGCATTCTCGTACTTGTCGTTCTCAGCCTGAATATCGCTCGCCAGTTGCGCGTTGATCGACTTTACCTTATCGGCGTACTCTTCCTCCAGGTCGAGCCGCTTCTGGTTCGCCTCGCTCTGCACAGACTGCACATCAGAGATATACTGTTTCTGCGCGTCGCTGATCTCTTTCTCCAACTGGTAAACTTGCAGGTCGAGCTTCTTCCGCAGCTCTGTCCCCTTGGCATATCGGCTCTGAACACGCTTATAGGCAGCCAGTTCCTCTGCAAGAGTCAGCTTGTTATACGATTTCTGCTCTTCGATCCAGTTCATCGAATACTGATAAGTGGCCGTAACCAACTCATTTTGAACACGATAGACCTCGCGGTCGATCTGCTTTCGTTCCTCACTGCCCTCGCGGTATTTCTTCTGGAGCGTTTCCCATCCGGCAAGCTCCTCTTTCAAGCTGAGCTCGCTGTAATATTTCCGCTCTTTCGCCCAATCCTTAAAGGAGTCGAGTCCCTTCTGCGCGACCTTGATGGCTTCATCGCTCATCTTTGCCGCAGCCGAAGAAACCGGAACGATAGCATTGTTGATACCGATGGTCATACCCTCGCCAATGTTTTTACCAAGCTCGATAAACTCACGGGAGGGAGAATGACTGTCCAGCGCCTTCTTTGCCGCATTCAGTGCCGCAAGACCCAGATCACGTCCCGCCTGAGAGGCGCCGCTCAGCTTCGAGCGGATGCCGTTGATAAAGCCCTGCGAAACATTCCTGCCGGCTTCATTGAACTGGTCCTTGTAGTTATTCACTTCTGCCACAACGACCAGCATGACAGACTGCATCGCCGTCCGCACGGAAGCACCGTTGCTGCGGATCGTGGTGCTGAAGCCGACCATCATCTGCACGACCGCGGTATTCATGCTCGTGGTATGTGCTTTCACGGTCGCGGCCATCGCAAGCATCAGCTCAGCCATCGCCACATTAACGATCGTCTGGTTCTGCCGGATGGTCGTGCCTGCGGAATTGAGCATATAGATGACCGCCGTGCTCACGGTAGCTCCACTGTTATAGAAGGCGTCGGTAAAGTTTTGGATACTGGTGTTTGCCAGCAGAACCAGCGCATTCGTAAAGTTCACAAATGCATACTGATCCATGTTCTTCACCGTATCGGCAAGCGCTACCAGCTTCTCGACCTGTGTGATCGCGCTGGAGAGCTTGCTCATGTTGATACCCTCGATAGAGGCGGAGTAAGCCGCAAGACCATTGCCGAAAAGAACGAGCTGGTCGCCGAAGTCGGCAATGCTGTTGTCTCCGGTGAAGAAACTCACAAGCCCGCCGCAGTTCGGAATGGTATTGGATAGTTCCACGAGCGCCTTACCGGCAGAAGCGGAATTGCTGACGGCACCGACATCCATTCCTTTGACAGCGAGAGAGTAGTCCTTCATGGCCTTTCCGAACGGAACCAACTGCTCTCCAAATTTGTCCATGTCATTCTCGCCGGCAAAGAAGCCGACTACACCGCCGCTGTTCGGCAGCGTTGTGGCCATCTCTGCAAGTGCCTTACCGGCAGTCGCCGCTTTGGAAACAAGGTCGGCGTCCATCCCGCTGATGGCATTGCTGAACTCAGCCATGCTTTCTCCGAACGGAACGAGCTCATCAGCAAAATCCGAAAGAGAAGAACTACCAGTGAACCAGGACGCAATACCCTGCACAAGCTCGGCCTTCGTAAGCAGCAATATCGCGTCTGTCAATGCCTGCACACCGCTGAACATCGCCGGAGAGATACTGCTTGCACCGTCGATAAACGGCCGAACATTTGTCATAAACGCTGTAAGGTCACTGCCGATCTGCGGGAACTGACTGGAAATACCACTCATGAATCCGCCGACAATGCCGCCGACAAACCCACCGATAGCCGTACCGATCTGCTCAAGCAGCTTGCCGCCCTCACCGATCAGCCAGGAAAGGCCGGGGATCTGTGCAAGGGCACCGACAGCAGCAAGAACGATCGCCAGCTCAGCGATAAGAGCACCCATGCCGAGCACACCTATCATAGCGCTGGGGATCAATGCGGCTACCGCACCCAATGCGACCATAATGCCGGACAGCAGACCGATGCCGGCGATGGTTTTCACCAATACGCTTGTATCAAGTCCTGCCAGAGCATCAATGATGCCGGAGAAGAATGCCGCGATCACATTGACTGCCGCCTGAATGAGTTCGGGCAGCCGCTCTGCAATACCGTTCAGCAGGTTGATCAGGAACAGCATAATAGAGTCAACGATTTCCGGAGTATAGTTTGCAAGAGAGGCGAGCACGCCGGACAGCAGTGCCAATGCACCGTCAGCGATTGCAGGGACGCACTCAACAAGTACATCCACCAGCGTAAGAACGACGGCCTTAACAGCTTCTCCAATAGCGGGAGCTCCCTGAGCGATTACGCCGCAGAACGCTATGATAGCCTCACCGAGCTTTTCGGCAACGGCAGGGATCAACGCAGCAATCCCTGTGATGATCGCGCTGAGTCCTGCCACAATAACGGTCACGCCTGCGCCGAGAGAAGTAGCCAAGGCGGTAATGCCGACTGCAATAGCCGACAGTCCGGCACCGGCAGCGAGAAGACCTGCTCCAATAGCTGCGGTACCGACACCGATCAGCGCAAATGCTCCGGCAAGCGCCAGGATCGTCGGAACAAGAGGGGTCAGCACAAGACCGGCCACACCGATCACGGTGAATGCACCGGCAATCGTCACAAGCCCCTTGGCGATGCTCTCCCAACTCATTGAGCCAAGAGCCAGCAGCACCGGAGTCAGAATAGCCAATGCGCCAGCCGCTACCAGCATGGCAGCAGAGCCAGGCAAAGTACCGTTCATCACATTCAGACCGATGGCAAGCTCTGCAAGAGCGCCGCCCATTGTGACGAGCCCCTTTGCGATCTCTTCCCATGTCATACCGCCCATCTTTCCAAGGGCATTTGCCACGATCTCAAGTGCTGCACCGACAGCGATCAGACCAACACCAACACTTATCGTGTTCTTCGGCATCACCTTCATGGCGATAGCAACTTCGGCCAATGCACCGCCCATAGCGACAAGCCCCTTGGCGATCTGATTCCAGTCAAGGTTTCCGAAGTCGCCAATCGCGGAAGCAAAGATCTTCATAGCAGCACCAATCCCGATCATCGCGAGGCCGGTGGATACCAGACCCTTTGCATCGCCAGTCAACTTGGTGAAGACCGTGATCTCCGCCAGAAGAACACCAATGGAGCCAAGCCCCTTCACAAGCTGTCCGAAATCGAGACTACCGAGATCCTTACAGGCCGATGCCAGGATTTTGATTGCCGAAGCAAGAATGACGATGCCCGCCGCTGTTGTCAAAGACTTTCCACTGAACTTTGCGGTGTTCATAAAGAGCGAGACTTCCGCCAGCAACACACCGACACCAGTCAGCCCTTTTGCAAGCCCATCCCATTCAAGCGTTGCAAGGTCTGTGCAGACCGATGCAAGGATCTTGATGGAAGCCGCAAAGAGAACCATCTGTGTCGCGCCCTTCATCGAAGAACCGCCGCCCATGCCGAGCAGCTTCACAGCGCCGACCATCGCAGCCATCAGGGCCGTCACACCGGCAACACCTTTTGCAAGCTGTCCGCCATCCAAGTCACCGATCTTTTTCAGAGCTGATGCAAGGATCAAGATGGATGTCGACATGGCGAGCATCACTGTCGAACTCTTCACCGCGCCTTTAACATCTCCGCTGATTTTAGTAAAGACCGACATGGATGCCATCAGTTCAGCAAAGAGAACCGTAATAGCCCCCAGTGACGCAGATAACTTCTCACTATCAATAAGAGAAATCGCGACGATGGATGCTGCCAGAATCGCAATAGCGCTTGCTATTTTCAGCAAAGTTCCGGCTTTTAACTGCGTCTGATACGCCTCAAAGCATCCACGAACCCCATCCAGAATTCCCTTCACATTGTCAAGAAGGCTTCCGACTTCATCAAAGGGCTTCGTCAAACTATTGGTGAACTTGGTTATGGCAATCGCAATACCGCCGATAGAAATTCCGTTCAGCAGATCGATGATTCCGCTAAAATCAGCGTTACTCACCGCAGTTATGATCTTATTGATGCCGTTGCCGAACACATCGAAAATACCCCCGCCAATTTTCTTAGCGGCAACGGATAGTGCTTGGATCAATGCGGCAAATTTCGACACATCGGTATTTCCGCCAATCTTAGAAAACGCATCGGAAATGCCATCTTTCAGACCGACAATAGCGTCTTTGACCTGACCGGCACGCTCTTTCAGCTTCTCCAGGATCGTGTGCAGGAGTTCCAGTCCAGGAACCTGAATCTTCTCTTCGGCAGTACCAAAGAGTTCTTTCATAGACTCCTTCGCTTCATCCAGCGTCGGCAGACCGAGGTATTCACGAACAGACTCGGCAAAATTCTTGATGGCCGTAACAGCACCGCTCACAAAGTCAGAGATCTTCTCAATGCCTTTGCCAAAGGTGTCGTTCTTCTTGATCGCTTCGTCAAGCTTGACGAGCCATTCTCCAATAGAGCCGGTCACACCGAGAACGCCACCGCCCAAGCCAGTCACTTTCCCCAGAAGAGAACCGACCGGTCCCAGAATTGCGCCGATCGCCTGTTTGCAAATATCAAGGATGGCGAACAGCCCCTTGAAGGTGTTCTTCAGGTTTTCGGAAGCAGTGTCACTAAGCGTCAGCTTTTCTGTAAACTTCAGCAGTCCTTCCGTCAGATTATGAAGCTGTTCCGCAGTAGTTGGTGGAAAAATATCACGAAAGGCTTCTGTAATCGGCTTGATAACTGTCCCGATCCCCTTGAGGGTGTTCTTGAGAGACTCTATCAGCTCGGTTCTACCGCCAAGGTCTTTCCATCCCTGAAGTACCGAATTACGAGCATCAGACTGCCTATCAATAAATCCGCCGATCACCTGGCTAAGACCAGTCCACAATTCCTTGGCTTCTTCAAAGTCACCAAAGAGGATCTCCCATGTGTTGGCCCAACCGGAGCCCGCAGCTTCCTTTAAGGTGTCCATCAACTGTGAGAATGTCTTAACATCCTGTGCAGCCGCGAATGCCTTCTTGCCGATGTCGGTCGTTTCATCGGCATAATTACGAAGCCTGTCTCTTATACACATCTGACGCTGCCG
>ERZ1026960.589-NODE-589-length-15719-cov-21.634959_pt1 | contig 15719 bp, 12 predicted proteins | sample MGYA00519458_ERZ1026960 | MGnify/ENA primary metagenome ERZ1026960 (study PRJEB26926, sample SAMN06164516) | human gut metagenome | biome: ENVO:00009003; feature: ENVO:2100002; material: ENVO:00002003 | host: Homo sapiens | place: USA | collected 2012 ...
CGAGATGAGCGCTAGTCTCGTGGGCTCGGAGATGTGTATAAGAGACAGTTTCTACCCTTAGCTCTTCTTGCTGATAAAACTTTTCTTCCACCTGCAGTACTCATTCTTGATCTGAATCCATGAACCTTAGATCTCTGTCTGTTCTTTGGCTGAAATGTCATCTTCATAGTCTATGCACCTCCTTCATTACCATTGTAGTTTATTATGGTAAGAATATTTTCATATAAAAAATTTCAAAACACAGAACTGATTATATTGTGTAAACATTATAAAGTCAAGAAAAACTTGATAATTACTGTATTTATTTTTATATATACTAATTCTATAAAAAACGCTTTCAACAGGTTTTTCACAATCCAGTAATCCGCATAAACAGGACATTTTTAATATTTCTTGATAAGAATATAAAAGAGTTTTCCACAAAATGTTGATAACTTGTGGAAAACTCTTTATAATTACGTTAGTTATTAACGATATTTTTGAAAAAGTGCCTATTTTCGACCTTTTTCGCGTTTATAATATTTTCCACATTCATGTTAATACATTTTTATCCATAAAATTATCCACAGGGCTTAATCTGCCCAAATATTGAAATAATTTTCTAAATGATATATTATATAAAGGAATGTATTTTTATGATTGGACAGGCTAATTAACAAGCCAGAAAGGCCTAGAATTTATGGATGAATTACAGACATTGATTGATAAATGGGATTTAATTCTCTCTACTTTTAAAGAAGAACACGAAATTATTGATGTTTCTTTTAAAACATGGATTAAACCCCTTAAAATATATAAACTTGACGGCAATGTTCTTACTCTTACTTTCTCATCTTTAGAAGATGACGCTTCTACTGATGAAAGGAGCATTGTATATATTGAAAAACGTTACCTCAAGTTTCTTGAAGTTACCGTATGTGAAGTAATGAACAAAGAATATCAGGTAATTATTATGTCATCTGCTGAGAAAAAGGAAGATGAATTAAAGAAAAAGACATCTTCAGTTTCTACTGATAATAGTCTTGCTTCACAGAATCTAAATCCTAATTACACATTTGACACATTTGTAATAGGTACTAATAATAATCTGGCTCACGCAGCATCACTCGCTGTTGCCGAAACACCTGGACAGATATATAACCCTCTGTTCATATATGGAGGTGCCGGACTTGGTAAAACTCATCTTATGCAGGCTATTGCACATTTTATTATTGCAAGTGACCCATCTAAGAAGGTTTTATACGTAACTTCTGAGACATTTACTAATGAACTTATCGAATCGGTTAAGACTAACAAGAACACTGAATTCAGAAATAAATACCGTAATATTGACGTTCTTCTTATCGATGATATTCAATTTATAATAGGAAAGGTTTCTACTCAGGAAGAATTTTTCAATACCTTTAATGACCTTTATCTTTTAGGAAAACAGATTGTTATATCATCTGATAGACCACCTAAGGAAATGGAAACTCTTCCTGACAGATTAAGAACACGTTTTGAAAGCGGACTTCCGGTAGATATCCAGATTCCTACATATGAAACTAAGATGGCTATTATTAATAAGAAGTCTGAGGCTTTAGGAATTGATTTTCCTTATGAAGTTAAAGATTATGTTGCAACTAATATTACTTCAAGTATCAGGGAGCTTGAGGGAGCGCTTACCAAGCTTTCAGCTTATTCTAAGCTTTCCCACACACCTCTTACTGCAGAGTTTGCTGAGAATACACTTAAGGATCTTATATCTCCTTACTCTAAGAAAGAGATTACACCAGAACTTATAATTGATGTAGTTGCTGAACATTTCCACATTAAGCCTGAAGATATAATATCTCATAAGAGAAGTGCTGATATAGCTTTTCCTAGACATATTGCAATGTATCTGTGCAGGCAGATGACACAGACTCCTCTTGAAGCTATAGGTAAAGCTTTAGGTGGCAGAGATCATTCTACTATATTATATGGTTCAGAAAAGATTGCTAAAGAAACAGCTAATAATGAAACTACCAAGAGCACTATTGATATATTAATAAAGAAGCTTAATCCATCTTAAAAAGTTTTCCACAATGGTTTTAGGATAATTTGTTAATTAGATGTTATTTTTATGTTGAATGTTCTTTATAACTTTTTTTTAGATTTATGTTCATTTTTTTAAACTTTAATTTTTCACATACATTGAACATTAAATTTTGTGTTTTCTAACATGGTTATTATTTTCATATATCCAGTGTTTTTAAGGCTTTACATACTTTTTAACAATTTAACAACCCCTAAGACTACGGCTACGGCATTTATATATTTATATATATCTCTTCTCCACTACAATTTTATCGAAAGGAAGTTATCAACATGAAATTAGTTTTTACTAAATCTAACTTAAACAAAGCTGTAGGTATCGTAATGAAAGCTGTACCTACAAGAACTACTATGAATATTCTTGAATGTATTCTTATTGATGCTACTACTAATGAAATCAAGTTCACAGGTAACGATATGGAACTTGGCATTGAAACTATAGTAGAAGGTGAAATTATAGAAAAAGGCAAGATTGCCATAGATGCTAAGCTTTTTTCTGAAATTGTAAGAAAGCTGCCTGATAATGATATTACTTTAACTACTGATTCAAATAATAATGCACTTATTACATGTGAAAAAAGTAAGTTTAATATAGCAGGAAAATCCGGAGATGATTTTTCTTACCTTCCGGCTATTATTAAAGATAAGATGATTACACTTTCCCAGTTCCAGTTAAAGGAAGTTATTAATCAGACAATATTCTCTATTGCTATTAATGATAATAATAAAATGATGACAGGTGAACTTTTTGAAGTAAATGAAGGTACACTTAAAGTTGTAGGTCTTGATGGTCACCGAATTGCTATCCGTAATATTAAGCTTGAAGGCAGATCTGATGACGTAAGAGTAGTTATTCCAGGTAAGACTCTTCAGGAAATAAGCAAGATTCTTAATGCTGATGCTGAAAGTTTTGTTAATATTTACTTTACTAACAATCATGTATTATTTGAATTTGACCAGACTCATGTTGTTTCTAGACTTATAGAGGGTGATTATTTTAAGATTAGTCAGATGCTTTCTAACGATTATGAAACTAAAGTATCTATTAATAAAAAAGAATTTCTTGATTCTATTGACAGAGCTAATCTTCTTATAAGAGAAGGAGATAAGAAGCCAATTATTATTAATATATTAAATGGTTTATTACAGGTAAATGTTAACTCTGCAATTGGAGCTCTTAACGAAGATATTGATATTGATAAAGAAGGTAAGGATATTATGATTGGTTTTAATCCTAAGTTCCTTATGGATGCATTAAGGGTTATCGATGATGAAAATGTGACTATGTATCTAGTTAATCATAAATCACCTTGCTTTATCAGAGACAAGGAAGAGAATTATATTTATCTTATACTTCCTGTTAACTTCACAGCTTAACAAGAGAAAGGAAAGTTATGGAAGAAATAATTTTAAGAGATGATTTCATCAAACTTGGACAGGCAATTAAAGCTGCCGGATTAGTTGAATCAGGTGTTGAAGCCAAGATTGTTATTCAGGATGGTGAAGTTAAGGTTAATGGCGTTGTTGAAACACAGCGTGGAAAAAAACTTTTTGGCGGAGAAGTTGTAGAATACAACGGCTCCAGTATTCTTATTAAAAAATAGGTGTTAATGTGATAGTCGAATCTGTTGAGTTAAAGGATTACAGAAATTATGAATTTCTGGATATGAATTTCAATGAGCATGTAAACATAATATATGGTGACAATGCCCAGGGAAAGACTAACATATTAGAATCAATATATATGTGTTCAACTTCTAAGTCACATCGTGGCAGTAAAGACAGAGAAATAGTCAGATTTGGAGAAGATGAATCGCATATTAAACTAAATGTCTTAAAGCATGGTATGAAATACCGCATAGACATGCACCTTAAGAAGAATAAAACCAAGGGTATAGCAGTTAATGGTATTCCTATAAAAAAAGCTGTTGAACTTTTTGGAATTATTAATATTGTTTTCTTTTCTCCGGAAGATCTTAATATTATAAAAAATGGTCCTTCAGAGAGAAGAAGATTTATGGATATGGAACTTAGCCAGCTTGACAAGATATATCTTAGTAACCTTGTTAATTACAACAAAGTACTTAATCAGAGAAACAAGCTTCTCAAAGATATAGCATTTTCACCATCAGAACAGCTGATGCAGACTCTTGATATATGGGACATGCAGCTTGTTAAGTATGGAAGCCTTATTATTAAAGGCAGAAAAAGTTTCATAGAAAAGATTAACACAATAATCAGTGATATTCATTCCAGACTTACTGGTGGTATTGAGAATATTAAAGTATGTTATGTTCCTGATGTTGATGTGAATGATTTCGAAGAAGAAGTAAGAAATTCAAGACAAAAGGATATTAAATACAAGGTTACAGGTAAAGGACCTCATAAGGACGATCTTATATTTTTAATCAATGACAATGATGTGAGAAAATATGGTTCACAGGGACAACAAAGAACAGCTGCACTTTCACTTAAATTATCTGAGATAGAACTTGTGAAACTTGTAATTAAAGATACTCCGGTACTTCTTCTTGATGATGTTTTGTCTGAGTTAGACAGTAACAGACAGAATTTTCTGATAAACAGCATTGGAGATATACAAACGATTGTTACATGCACCGGACTTGAAGAATTTATTAATAACAGAATGAATATCAACAAAATATTTAAAGTAACAGATGGTCATGTAGTTAATGAGAATTAATTACATTTTGCTTTGTAAAACAAGGAGGAATTAAAGTGGCAGATCAGAATGCAGAGAAGAATTATGGTGGAGACCAGATTCAGGTACTCGAAGGTCTTGAAGCTGTAAGAAAAAGACCTGGTATGTATATTGGAAGTACATCAGGAAGAGGACTTCATCATCTTGTGTATGAGATAGTTGATAATGCAATTGACGAAGCTTTAGCAGGTTTTTGTACACATATTGAGGTTATGATTAATAAAGATAACTCTATCACTGTAATTGATAATGGTAGAGGTGTACCTGTTGATATTAATCATAAGACAGGAAGACCTGCCATTGAAGTTGTATATACCGTTCTTCATGCCGGGGGTAAATTCGGTGGTGGAGGATATAAGGTGTCAGGAGGACTTCACGGTGTTGGTGCATCAGTAGTTAATGCTTTGTCTGAATGGCTTGAAGTTCAGGTAAAGAGAAATGGACACATTTATCAGCAGAGATACGAAAGAGGAAAGATATGTTATGACCTTAAGATAGTAGGTGACTGCGATATTGAGGATACAGGAACTCAGGTTACTTTTCTTCCTGATTCAGAGATTTTTCAGGAAACAACTGTATTTGAATTTGATATTCTTATGCACAGATTAAGAGAAATGGCATTTCTTACTAAGGGAATCAAGATTACTCTTACAGATTTAAGAGAAGGTCTTGAGCAGCAGAAAGTATTCCATTATGAAGGTGGTATCAAGGAATTTGTTCAGTATCTTAATAAGAGTAAAGAACCTTTATACAGCCAGATTATTTATTGTGAAGGTGTGAAAGACAATGTTCAGGTTGAAGTAGCATTCCAGCATAATGATGGATACAATGAGGTTGTCGATTCATTTGTTAATAATATTAAGACACCTGAAGGTGGTACACATCTGACTGGTTTCAGAAATTCACTGACTAAGACTTTTAATGATTATGCAAGAAAGAATAAGATTCTTAAGGATAGTGATCAGGGACTTTCAGGTGATGATATAAGAGAAGGTCTTACAGCAATCGTATCTGTTAAGATTGAAGATCCACAGTTTGAAGGACAGACTAAGCAGAAGCTTGGTAATACAGTTGCAAGGGGAGCAGTTGACAGTATAGTAAGTGAACAGCTTACTTACTTCCTTGAGCAGAATCCTGCAGTTGCAAAATCTATATGTGAAAAATCGTTGCTTGCACAGCGAGCGAGAGAAGCTGCAAGAAAAGCAAGAGACTTAACAAGAAGAAAGACTGCACTTGAAAGCACTTCACTTCCTGGCAAGTTAGCTGATTGTTCAGATAAAGATCCTAAGAATTGTGAGATATATATTGTTGAGGGAGATTCAGCCGGTGGTTCTGCAAAGACTGCAAGAAGCCGTGCTACACAGGCAATCCTTCCACTTCGTGGTAAGATTCTTAACGTTGAGAAAGCAAGACTTGACAGAATACTTGGAAATGCAGAGATTAAAGCGATGATTACTGCATTTGGTACAGGTATTCATGAAGATTTTGATATAAGCAAGCTTCGTTATCACAAGATTATTATTATGACAGATGCCGATGTAGATGGTGCACATATTGCAACACTTCTTCTCACATTCCTGTACAGATTCATGCCCGATCTTATAAGAGAAGGCCATGTATATCTTGCACAGCCACCACTTTATAAAGTTGAGAAGAATAAAAAAGTGTGGTATGCCTATAATGATGATGAGCTTAATGCAATCATGACTGAGATTGGAAGAGACCAGAATAATAAAGTCCAGCGTTATAAGGGACTTGGTGAGATGGACGCAGAGCAGTTATGGGAAACAACAATGGACCCACACAAGAGAGTATTATTAAGAGTTAATATGAATGAAGATGATGATTCAGAACTTGATGTAACATTCTCAACACTTATGGGTGACAAGGTAGAGCCAAGAAGAGATTTCATAGAAGCAAATGCTAAGTTTGTAAAGAATTTGGATATCTAACAAGCAGCGCATAAGACAATATCGGAATATTATGTGCGTGCTTGCACGCTAAATAAAATTGTGATGTTGTCTTGTATGGTGCGACTAGCACCATTCGTAAAATCGTCAGATTTTACGAATGCGCGTGATTAGGATTTACGCATGGCGTATTCCAGATTTACACATTGCGTTAATTAATAACTTCACGGAAAGGAATTATAATAATGGATGAACATATCTTTGATAAAGTTCAAGAAGTCGATATGCAGAAAACCATGGAAAACTATTATATAGATTATGCCATGAGTGTTATCGCTTCCAGAGCACTTCCGGATGTAAGAGATGGTCTTAAGCCGGTACAGAGAAGAATTCTATATTCAATGATAGAACTTAACAACGGTCCTGATAAGCCACATAGAAAATGTGCCCGTATCGTTGGTGATACAATGGGTAAATATCACCCACATGGTGATTCATCAATTTATGAGGCATTAGTAAAACTGGCTCAGGATTTCAATACAAGATATCCACTTGTTGACGGACATGGTAACTTTGGTTCAGTCGATGGTGATGGTGCAGCCGCTATGCGATATACAGAGGCTAGACTCAGTAAGATATCTATGGAGATGACAAGAGATCTTAACAAAGATACTGTAGATTTCATACCTAACTTTGATGAAACAGAAAAAGAACCTACAGTACTTCCATCAAGATATCCTAACCTGTTATGTAATGGTACATCAGGTATTGCCGTAGGTATGGCTACTAATATTCCACCTCATAACTTAAGAGAAGTTATAGGTGCTGTTGTAAAGATGATTGACAATAAGGTGGAAGAAGACAGAGACACAACAATTGAGGAAATTCTTGATATAGTTAAAGGTCCTGATTTCCCTACAGGTGGAACAATCATCGGCAAGTTGGGAATTGAAGAGGCTTACCGTACAGGAAGAGCCAAGATAAAGGTAAGAGCTGTAACTAATATTGAGCCAATGAATAATGGCAAGAACAGAATTGTAGTTACAGAACTTCCATACATGGTTAATAAAGCAAAGCTTATCGAGAAAATAGCAGAACTTGTAAGAGATAAGAAGATTGATGGAATCACAGATTTAAGAGATGAATCTGACAGAGAGGGTATGAGAATTGCCATTGAGTTAAGAAGAGATGTCAATCCTAACATAATACTTAACCAGTTATACAAACACACACAGTTACAGGATACATTTGGTGTAATCATGCTTGCATTAGTAGATAACCAGCCAAAGGTGCTTAACCTGTATGACATGTTAAAGTATTACCTTCTTCATCAGGAAGAAGTCGTTACAAGAAGAACAAAGTTTGATCTTAATAAGGCAGAAGAAAGAGCCCACATTTTAGAGGGCTTAATGATTGCTTTAGATAATATAGACAGAGTTATATCAATAATCAGAGGTTCTGCAAATGTACAGATTGCCAAGGAAAGCTTAATAGCTGAATTTGCACTTTCAGAAGCACAGGCTCAGGCTATCGTAGATATGCGTCTGAGAGCTCTGACCGGTCTGGAAAGAAGCAAGCTTGAAGCTGAGTTGAAGGAACTTCATGAAAAGATTAAAGAATACAAGGCAATTCTTGCAGATAAAAAGTTACTTCTTGGAGTTATCAAGACTGAGATTTCAGAGATAGCAGACAAATATGGTGATGACAGAAGAACTTCTATCGGATATGATGAATACGATATTTCAATGGAAGACCTTATTCCAGATGAACCATGTGTTATTGCAAGAACTAACTTGGGTTATGTAAAGAGAATGACACCTGATAACTTTAAGAGCCAGCATCGTGGTGGTAAGGGAATAAAGGGAATGCAGACAATCGATGATGATTATATCAAAGATTTATTCATGACAACATCACATCATGTACTTACATTCTTTACTAACACAGGACGAGCTTATAAGTTAAAGGCTTATGAAATTCCTGAAGCATCAAGAACTTCAAGAGGAACTGCAATAATTAATCTTTTACAGTTAGCACCGGGTGAGACAATCACAGCAGTAGTTCCTGTTAAAATTGATACACTTCAGGATACAGATTACCTGTTTATGGCAACTAAGAAGGGTATAGTTAAAAAGACACCTGTTAAAGATTTTGCCAATATAAGAAAGACAGGAATCCAGGCAATTAACTTAAGAGAAGATGATGAACTTATAGAAGTTAAACTTACAGATGATCAGGCAGAGATTCTTATGGTAACGATGCTTGGACAGTGTATAAGATTTAAGGAAACAGATGTAAGACCTACGGGACGTTCAGCAATGGGTGTTATAGGTATGAGTCTTATGGATGAGGATGAAGTTGTTGGTGTTCAGGTAAGTACCCAGGGAGATACTATGCTTATAGTTTCTGAAAATGGTATGGGTAAGAGAACAGACATTGACGAGTATACAGTTCAGCATCGTGGTGGTAAAGGTGTCAAATGTTACAAGATAACAGAAAAGACAGGTAATGTCGTAGGAGCTAAGGCTGTAGATGATTCAAGAGAAGTAATGCTTATTACAACAGAAGGAATTATAATCAGACTTCAGTGTTCAGATATATCTAATCTTGGAAGAATAACATCAGGTGTTAAACTTATTAACCTTGATGAAGGAATTAAAGTAGCAACAATTGCCAAAGTAAGGAAGCAGCCTGCTGATGAAGATGGTAAGGATGCAGAGGGCTTTGAAGAAGACACAGATAAAACAGTAGAATCTGAAGATTAATCTTAAGGAAACTGCCACATTTATATATGTGACGGTTTCCTTTTTAGCAGGAGATAACATGGCTTTAATTAATATTAATTATGAATCAAAAACACTTGGTATGCCCGTTATGATTAATGCAATTATTCCTCAGGGAAGAGGCAGTTATAAGACTTTATATCTTCTTCATGGAATGGGAGGAGATTATACAACATGGATTACGAAATCCAGAGTGGCAGATTATGTAGATAATACTGATATAGCGGTCATAATGATTTCAGGTGATAACAAATGTTATGTTGATAATGTACATGGAAGAAAATATTTTACATTTTTAACAGAAGAACTTATAGAAACCTGTACTAACTGGTTTGGATTATCATGTGACAGAAAAGACCGTTACATAGCAGGAATGTCAATGGGTGGATATGGAGCAGTACATGCTGCACTTATTAAGCCTGATGTATATGGCAAGGTGTTCTCATATTCGGGACTGCTTGATATAGAGAAAAGATTTGACAACCCACAGGGAATAAACATATATCAGATATTTGGAGACAGGGGAAATTTATCAGATAACCGATTTGATATAATGAACTGTTTAAAAGAGGATAATTTCAAGACAAATGTGGAAAATTATCCGGAATTTTACATTAGATGTGGATTATATGATCAGATACTTCCAATGAGCAGACAATGGAATAAATATGCATCAGATGCAGGACTTAAAGTGAATTATTATGAAACTGCTGGTAATCATGATTTTATTTTCTGGGATAAATGCATACATGAGACAGTTAATATAATAAAAGAGCAGTCGTACAGGATGGAGGATATATATGGCAACAGTAATGAATATTAATCATTTTTCTATATATCTTAAGCGTAATATGGAATGCACAGTTATTCTCCCATCAGATATGAAAAATGATGAGAAGCTTCCTGTATTATGGTTATATCATGGAAGCAGTGGTGATAATACTGTATGGCTGTATCATTCACCAATAACAGAATATGTTGATGAGGGCAGGTTTGCAGCAGTACTTCCAAATGTGCAGAATTCATGCTATGTTAATATGAATATTGGAGATAAGTATGAGTCATATGTTGGAAAAGAATTATTCAATATAATTATGAATATGTTTCCATGTCTTTCTGATAAAAGAGAGAATAATTACGTATCAGGATTTTCTAATGGTGGATACGGCTGTCTTCATATTGCACTCAGATATCCTGAAAAATATGGAACTGTAGGAGCATTTTCAGCAGGTGACAAAGCTGATTCAGAATTTCTTAATGATGGAAGTGAAAAGTCAATAAGAAGAATAGAGCTTTATGGTGATGGAGACCTGCATAAAACAGAATACGGAATCACATATCAGGCAGACAGATTAATAGAGCAGAAAAGTGTAAAACCTGAAATATATCATGCCTGCGGAGAACTTGATCCATGGATAGACATGAATCATATATTGAGAGATTATTTCATGAGCCACATTGAATACAATTATGTATACGATGAAATTGAACAAATCGGACATGAATGGAAATTCTGGCGTGAAGAATTAAAAAGGTTTTTAGTATTTACTGGATTAATTAATAATTAAAATACAAGAAGGGAATTGGGAATGAGAGAGGTTAATGTATCAATAATAACAGACAACATTAAAGAAATGTGCATAGAGGCAAATCATTTTCTCACAGATGATATGAAGAATGTTTTTGAAAAAGCAGTAAAAAACGAAGAGTCTGCGCTTGGAAAGCAGGTTCTTGGACAGCTTGAAGAAAACCTAAAAGTTGCAGGAGAGGATATGATACCTATATGCCAGGATACAGGAATGGCAGTAGTATTCATTAATGTTGGTCAGGATGTCCATCTTATAGGCGGAGATATCACAGATGCAATTAATGAGGGAGTAAGAAGAGGATATGTTGACGGATATTTAAGAAAGTCGGTTGTAAAAGATCCTATCTACAGAGAAAATACCAAAGATAACACTCCGGCAGTAATACATTTTAACATAGTTCCAGGAGACAAGGTCGACATAACAGTTGCACCTAAGGGATTCGGAAGCGAGAACATGAGCAGAGTATTTATGTTAAAGCCAGCAGATGGAATAGAAGGTGTAAAGGAAGCAATACTTACAGCAGTAAAGGATGCAGGTCCTAACGCCTGTCCTCCGATGGTAGTTGGTGTAGGAATAGGAGGAACATTTGAAAAATGTGCTTATCTTGCAAAGAAGGCATTAACAAGAGATTTGAATGAAGAATCACCAGTTGAATATGTCCGTGACTTAGAGAAAGAAATGCTTGAGAAAATCAATAAGTTAGGAATAGGCCCTGGTGGACTTGGAGGAACACAGACAGCACTTGCAATTAACATAGAAACATATCCTACACATATTGCAGGGCTTCCGGTAGCAGTAAACATTTGCTGTCATGTAAACAGACATTCACACAGGGTAATATAATCAGGGAGGCTAATCATGGATAAATATATTAATGCACCAATAAGAGATGAGGATGCAAAGAGTCTTCACTCAGGAGATTATGTATACATAACAGGAACAATATATACAGCAAGAGATGCAGCACATAAGAGAATGGCAGAGGCTCTGTCAGCTGGACAGCCACTTCCAATAGACATGAAGAATAATATAATATATTACATGGGACCATCTCCGGCAAGAGAAGGAAGACCAATAGGTTCAGCAGGTCCGACAACAGCAAGCCGTATGGATAAATATGCACCAGACCTTCTTGATTTAGGACTTAAAGGAATGATAGGAAAGGGAAAGCGTTCACAGGCAGTAATTGATGGAATCGTAAGAAATGGTGCAGTGTACTTTGCAGCAGTAGGAGGAGCAGGAGCAATTCTTAGTAAATGTATTAAGAAATCCACAGTCATTGCTTATGATGACTTAGGAACAGAGGCTATAAGAGAACTTGAAGTGGAAAACCTTCCTGTAATTGTAGTAATTGACAGTGAGGGAAACAACCTGTATGAAACAGCTATAAAAGAATATTGCAGAGTATAAATATGGAATAAATGGTAAATACTCCTAATATTAATTTATATTAAGGGCTGTTATTACGGCCTTAAGATTAAATGGGAGGAAAAGTCATGAAAAAGAAAATGACACTCAGGATAATTGTAGGAATGCTTACAATTATCCTGATAGTGACAGGCATACTACCGTTTATGACAAATAAGACGCTCGCCGCAGAAAATGTACTTTCAGATAATATAATACTTGTAACGGAGAATGAAGTATCAGATACAGCAAAAGACGGTTATAGTAAAGTCACATTTAAAATAGGCGACCAGACCAAAGATGTATATATAAAAAATGGCAATACTGTAAAGCTGAAATCCAGCAATAAGAACTATGGTGTAATTGCAGGTGGAATTGAAAATGGAGAAGCAATTACAGAAAATACCGTAATATATGCCAAATCGTATTCTTATCAGGGAACATTATATCTTGAAAAATCTATACAAAGTGAAACACCAGACGAAAATGGTTACTATACACTTCAGTTTTCTGCAAAATCGCAGAATCTTCCATCAATAAAAAGTGAAAATCAGAATGTGATACTTGTATTAGACAGGTCATTCAGTATGGCATGCTCAGTTGACGAAGATGTTGACTCAGACGCAATGGCACCGACTTATGAAAAGACAAGATGGAGTGTTACAATAAATGCAGTTGAAAAATTCTTAGATGAATTTCTGTCAGAAGGCACATCTAATAAAGTATCGGTTATTTCATATTGTGGTTCAGCAACTAATATCCAGCAGGGATTAAAGCAGGTATCAGAAATTGCTGGTGATACAACAGGTGCATCAGTAATACTTTTTACTGATGGTGGAGCTAACAGATACGATAATGGGGAAATAGGTGGATATTATTATATAAAAAATAATAATGAAATTAATAGATATAATAAACCACGGGATGAAGTAAACGGTTCATATTATGCAGGAAAGGCCGGTGAAGAGTTAAAAGCTGCCGGTGCTGATATATACACGATAGTTCTTATGAGTAAGGAATCAGATATAACTGATCTCGTAAAAGTATCATTAGGAAATAAATCATTAAACTATGAAAAATCATGGGAAAAAACTTATTTTACATTTTCAGATGGAGGATATGCTAAAGAATTCTATACAGCAGCAAATGCAGAGCAGTTAAATAACAGATTTAAACAGATAATGACAGAAATGACCAGTCTGCCATTTGAAACATCATCAGTAACAGACACACTGGATAAACATTTTGTGCTTGTTGCAGGTCAGGAAAATGTTACAGATAACAAAGATGGAACATTTACAGTGAAATACCCTGAAAAAATTTCTGCAACAGATCAGACAGTTACAGTTAAAATAAAGGCAAAAGACGGAGATACAGGATATTCATATACTAACGATGGCTGTCAGTTTGATGGAACAATAGACGGACTTACCTATACGCAGCAGTTTGAAGAGACTCCGGCAGCAGTAATATTGCCTAATGCCGTCGATGATGAATACACAGTTAATCAGAACGAAGTTCTTGACGCCAGTACAGTTCTTGTCAATGATAATAATAAGATAGTCAATAATCCTAAGAGAAACCTTCAATTGAAGACAGAAATAAAAAAAGATGTGAATAATGGAAAAATTAAATTTAATGAAGATGGAACATTTCAGTATATTCCAGACAAGGGCTTTAGTGGAAAAGACACATTTGAATATAATGTAGTTCTTGTTATAGATGGTAAAGAATATATCAAATCAGCAAAAGTTACTATTAATGTGATTCCTAAGCAGCCAGAGACACCATCAGAAACAGCAAGTGAGAAGGAGACACCAACACCAACGGAAACAGTGAGTGAGAAAGAAATACCAAGTGAGTCAGGAACACCTACACAGACAGAAACTCCGGCAGTTTCTCAGAATGATGAGATTACATCTCAAAACATCAGGACTCCGGAAGTAGCTGCTAATGAAGAGGAGGTTATAGCAAAGACCTCTGTAAAAACAGGAGACAGAAGCAATATGATGTATTTTATAATGCTTATGTTATCAGTTGGTACAGCCATGACAACAACAGTAGTTGTATACAAGAAGAAAAAAGAAGAATAATAATATTAAATAAAAAGCCCCTTGACAATATCAGGGGGCTTTGTTAGAATAATAAATGCGTTTGACGCAGAATTTCATATTATGAGTTAAACATATATGGTTTAGGGCTCGCATTCATGGAATCTGGAGTAGTACTCAAGAGGCTGAAGAGGCGCCCCTGCTAAGGGTGTAGGTCGGGCAACCGGCGCGAGGGTTCAAATCCCTCCTGCTCCGTTGACAGAAAGAAAAAGACAGTCAGAATCTTCTGGCTGTCTTTTTCTTTTATATGATATAATGAGCGTTAGAGAGGGGGAACATGCCTGCATACTCATCCCGAGCGGCGAATGACTATCATGAACAAAGTTCATGATATAATGAGCATTAGCGAAGACAAGTTATTCACAATATTTGTAAAGTTATAAAGGAAATGTGGAATATGACAGAGAGACAGAAAATGATTAGTGGACAATTATACAAGTCAGGAGTAAAGGAACTTGTTAATGACAGAATGTTATGTAAAGAGCAGTGCTATGACTTTAATGCATTAAGACCATCGCAGACGGAAGAACAGACTGCAATGATTAAGAAGATATTCGGTAAGGTCGGAAGCAACTGTTTTATAACAGCTCCATTCTGGTGCGATTACGGATATAATATAGAAGCAGGTGACAATTTCTACGCAAATCACAATCTTGTAATACTTGACTGTGCTAAAGTAACATTTGGTAATAATGTATTCATAGCACCAGACTGTGGTTTCTATACAGCAGGACACCCTGTTGACGCTGCAAGCCGTAATGAAGGATGGGAATATGCTTATCCTATTAATGTAGGTAATGATGTATGGATAGGTGGTGGGGTAAAAGTAATGCCTGGAGTAACTATAGGTAATAATGTTGTAATAGGTGGCGGAAGCGTAGTTGTAAAAGATATACCAGACAACAGTATTGCAGTAGGTAATCCATGTAAGGTAATAAAAAAGATAGAATCAGGCAAAGCAAGGAAATATAATATAGAAGAAAAGCATATATAACTTGTATATAAATGTAGTGGAAACCCCTATATATAGTGTGTTTAAAATAAATTACAACTTTTTTAAAAAAAATTGAAAAAAGTTGTTGACAATGTGTGTACCTGATGATATTATATACAAGTCGCCG
>ERZ1026960.599-NODE-599-length-15563-cov-4.788948_pt1 | contig 15563 bp, 13 predicted proteins | sample MGYA00519458_ERZ1026960 | MGnify/ENA primary metagenome ERZ1026960 (study PRJEB26926, sample SAMN06164516) | human gut metagenome | biome: ENVO:00009003; feature: ENVO:2100002; material: ENVO:00002003 | host: Homo sapiens | place: USA | collected 2012 ...
CGATGAACTCGGGGTCCACAGCCAGGGCGCGGGCGATGCCGACGCGCTGGCGCTGACCGCCGGAGAACTCGTGCGGGTAGCGGTTGGCGTGCTCACTGTTCAGGCCGACGCGCTCGAGCAGGGAGATGATCTTGTCATGGCGCTCCTTGGCGTTGGCGCACAGGTGGTGGATGTCAATGCCCTCGCCGACGATGTCGCCGATGGTCATGCGGGGGTCCAGGCTCGCGTAGGGGTCCTGGAACACGATCTGCATACGGCGGCGGTAGGGCAGCATATCAACGGCGATCTTTTCCTTTTTGTCAAACAGGACCTTGCCGTCGTAGATGATGGTGCCGTCGGTAGGCTCATACAGGCGCAGCAGGGTGCGGCCCGTCGTGGTCTTGCCGCAGCCGGACTCACCGACCAGGCCCAGCGTCTCTCCCTTGCGGATGGCAAAGCTCACGTCGTCCACGGCCTGAACGTACTGCTTGTTCTTGCCCATGCCGCCGGCGGGGAAATACTGCTGCAGATGCTTTACTTCAACGAGATTCTCGCTCATCAGGCTTTGCCCCCCTTCTCAAATTCTTCCTTCTGGCGCAGCCAGCAATAGGTGTAGTGGGTGTCGCTCAATTCGGTTCTGGGCGGCATCTTGTTCAGGCAGACCTTCATGCAGCTCTTGCAGCGCGGCGCAAACGGGCAGCCTGCGGGCGGGTTCAGCAGGTCAACGGGCTGACCCTCGATGGGCACCAGACGCTCCTTCTCCTCGGCGTTCAGCTTCGGGATGGAGTTGATCAGGCCCTTCGTGTACTCATGCTGGGGGTTGTAGAAAATTTCGTCCGTCGTGCCGTACTCGACGATGTGACCGGCGTACATAACGGCGATCTTCTCGCACATCTGGGCCACAACGCCCAGGTCATGGGTGATCATGATGATGGACATGCCCAGCTTGTGGCGCAGGTCGTTCATCAGCTCCAGGATCTGCGCCTGGATCGTCACGTCCAGCGCGGTGGTCGGCTCGTCGGCGATCAGCAGCTTCGGCTCACAGGCCAGCGCAATGGCGATCATGACGCGCTGGCGCATACCGCCGGACAGCTCGTGCGGGTACTGCTTCAGGCGGCGGTCCGGCTCGTTGATGCCGACCAGCTCCAGCAGCTCCCTAGCGCGGGCCCAGGCTTCCTGCTTGGTCTTTTTGGTGTGCAGCAGGATGACCTCGACGATCTGGTTGCCGATGGTGTACACCGGGTTCAGGCTCGTCATGGGGTCCTGGAAGATGATGGAGACCTCGTTGCCGCGAATTTTGCGGAACTCCTTCTCGGTCATTTTGTCGATCTGGTGGCCGTTGAACCACACCGTGCCGCCGACCAGACGTCCGGGGTAGGCGGTCAGGCCCATGATGGAGTAGGCCGTGACAGACTTGCCGGAGCCGGACTCGCCGACGATGCCCAGCACGTCGCCCTGGTTCATGCTGAAGGACACACCGTTCAGCGCCTTGACCTCGCCCGCGGGGGTGAAGAAGGACAGGCGTTCGTCCTTGATTTCAAGAATTTTTTCGCTCATGTTGCTCCTCCTTCCCTCTTTAGCTCTTGAGCTTCGGGTCAAACGCATCGCGCAGACCGTCGCCGAACAGGTTGAAAACCAAGATCATGATGCTGATCATCAGCGCGGGGGCGATCAGCAGCACCGGGTAGGTGTTCATGCCCTTGACGGCGTCAGTCGCCAGCGAGCCGAGGGACGGCATGGGGGCTGCAACGCCGAGGCCGAGGAAGCTCAGGTAGCTCTCGGTGAAGATGGAGGACGGGATCTGCAGGGTGGTGGTGACGATCAGGGTGCCCATGCAGTTCGTCAGCAGGTGCTTCTTGATGATGCGCCCGCCGGAGGCACCCAGCGCGCGGGCAGCGGTGACGTACTCGCTCTCCTTCAGCGTCAGGACCTGGGAGCGGACGATACGCGCCATGCCGACCCAGTACAGCAGGGCGAAGATGATGAAGATGGACACCATGTTGGGGCCGAGCTTCTGCATCCAGCCGAAGCCGGGCTTGGTGGCCAGGCCCTCCAGCGGTTCCTTGATGGCCATGGCCAGCAGGATGATGAGCAGGATGTCGGGGATGGTGTAGAGAATATCGGTAATACGCATCATGATGTTATCGATCCAGCCGCCCGCAAATGCGGAGATGGCGCCGTAGGTCGCACCGATGAGCAGGACCAGCACAGAGGCCAGCAGGCCGACGGACAGGGAGACGCGGGTGCCCATCATGACACGCACGGCAAAGTCACGGCCCATACGGTCGGTGCCCAGAATGTGCGGGAATACGTTCTCGCCCTGGTCGATGAGCTTCTGCTCCGCGGCAGAATACTCAAACGGGGCCAGGTTGTTGCTGCCCTTGATCTGCTGCTCATAGCTGTAGGGCCAGAAGCTGGGCAGAACATAGGCCATGAAGGCGATCAGCAGGATGACGACCAGGCTGACCATGGCGATCTTGTTTTTGCGCAGACGGCGCATGCCGTCCTTCCAGAAGTTGACGCTCTCGCGCATGACGACAAGGCTTTTCTTCTCGTCGTTGGACGCGGGGGCAAAGTCCTCAACGTTGAGTTGCAGGCTCAACGGATTCTTTTTCAGATTTTCCATGTGTCTGCTCCTCCTTACTTCAGCTTGATGCGCGGGTCGATGATCTTATACAGGATGTCAACAACGACGTTCGCAACGATGACGAGGGTCGCCAGCAGGATCGTAGTGCCCATGATCATCATGTAGTCACGGTTCGTGATGGCGGACACGAAGTCGCGGCCCAGACCCGGGATGGAGAAGATCTTCTCCACGACGAAGGAACCGGTCATCAGGCCTGCCAGCATGGGGCCGACATAAGTGATGACAGGCAGGATCGCGTTGCGCAGCGCGTGCTTGAAGAGGATCTTCACACTGGAAACACCCTTGGCGCGGGCGGTGCGCATATAGTCCTGACCCATGACGTCCAGCAGGCTGGAGCGCATCAGGCGGGTGATGTAGGCGGTGGGATAAATCGCCAGCGCCGTCACGGGCATGATGTAGGCCGCCGGTTCATTCAGGCCGACGGTGGGCAGGAGCTTCAGGTTCATGCCGAAGGTGTACAAAAGCACAACGCTTGAGATAAAGCTCGGGATGGCGATGCCGCAGGTGGCAAACACGATGATCAGATTATCGGCCCACTTCCCTCGGTTATACGCGGACAGACAGCCCAGCGGAATACCGACGCAGAGCGCGACGACCACAGCCAGACCGGCGGTGCGGGCCGAGACCGGCAGCTTGGAGAAGATGATCTGGTTGACGGTACGGCCGCGCTGTTTCAGGCTCAGGCCCATATCGCCATGGATCAGGCTGTTCATATAATTAAGGTACTGCACGCCGAGGGGCTTATCGAGGCCGTATTTTTCGGCCAGGGCCTGCTGGGCTGCTTTGCTGATGGACTTTTCCGCCACGAACGGGCCGCCGGGGACCAGGTTCATGATGAAAAAGGTAAGGGTCGCGACGATGAACACGCTGAAAATGCCCATTGCCACGCGCTTGACGATGTACTTCGCCATGGTTTTGTGCCACTCCGTTTCTTAATGGAATACAAATTGGGGTCGATTTCGGTTTATTCGTTTAACGCTCTGTACCGTGCGTACACGCTTGTGCGCAACAGGCGGACAGACAGGAGAATAAAAAAGCCGATGGCGGCTGCGATTGCAAACGCCATCGTTCGTAATCCGAAATCTATACTATATTATAAAATGTTGCAAAGTATTTGTCAATTCGATGTTCGTTTTCAGACAACGGCAAAGAGCTGAAAACCTGCCCCGCAGGCTGCGGATTTTCGTGAAAGATGCCCATTTGCAGAATTTTTTGAGTTTTTTGAAAAAAACGCTTGACTTTCCGGGCAGTGGGCGCTATAATAAAACACGTTCTCCGGCGAGAACGCCAAGAGAATATGCGCCGGTAGCTCAGCTGGATAGAGTGTCTGACTACGAATCAGAAGGTCGGGAGTTCGAGTCTCTTCCGGCGCACCATGCACCGCACCGGGGCAGAGATGCCTCGGTGCATTTTTTGTTTGTATCGCTTTTTTCAAAGCGCACAAACAGCGGCAACCCATACAGTCACCGCTGTTAATCCGATTTGAAAATCAGAAAAAAGCGTGTTTCTATAGTGTTCCTGGCAGCGGGTGTTCTCCCGCTTTTCCCCGACCCAGCATCCCGGCTGGGAGGTTTCTGCCTATGAGGGTTGTACTTGATGGCGGGGTCTGTTGCATCCCAGCGGCTTCTGAGGCCGACCACAGTACAAAAGAAGTAAATACTTCTTACAGGAACAACATATTCGATTTTCAAGGTACAACGATAAAAACCCCCAACCATTTCACAACGGTGGGGGTTTGGTGTACCTTGACAAAGGTCAAACTGTATTGTAAACTGTCTAGGCGATAAACCAAACGGAAATTGGTTTATAACCATACAGATATGCAACACAGATTGTATTGCTTAGTACCACGTTACCCCACAACGCTGCGTGTTTTTTAGCCTTGTGGTTACTGGTTGCCAGTTTCTTATGTGGCTTCCAGGGTGGAGTTCTTATCGGGACTATTATAAGCAGATTCGAAAGGGAAGTCAAGCGACGAAAGCCGCTTGGCTTTCTTTTTTTCTGCATAATAGGGCTTAGAAAAGGTCGCTGTGTGAGCCGGTTCTGGTGAGGTACAAAATCAATTCTTCATCGGCCACTTCGTAGATCAGCAACCAATCCGGGGTGATGTGACACTCGCGGCATCCCGCATAGTCCCCGGAAAGTTGGTGATCCCGGTTCTTCTCTGGCAGCGGTTTCTGGTTGGCCAGCAGCTCGATCACCTTTTCCAGCAGGCGCATATCATAGCCGCGCTTTACAATTCTTTTGTAGTCTTTCTTGAAGGCGGCCTGATACTTAATCGTCAGCATTCAAATCCTCCATGAGTTCTTCTACGGAAGAAAAAGCCTTACTCATTCCAATACCTTTTCTGGCATCCTCAATTGCCTTTTTCGTTTCGGCGTTCGGAACTTCCGCTCCAATCTCAAAGGGGATTCGATATTCCCGGACCGCCTTTTTCGCAAAAACGGTAAATGCCGTTGTCATCGTCATGCCAACATCATTGCAAAAAGCCTCAAACTGCTGCTTCAAGTCGGAATCCATGCGGATATTGATGTTGATGTTCGCCATACAGTGCAATCTCCTTTCCTTGATTCTGTAATCATTATAGCAGATTGCGCGCGCTATGTCAATATATTTATTTACAATGCTTGCGCGTTTTTCCGCTTCTTGCTCACTCCACTATATTCGCGAGTGTGATTGTTTCGACACACAGCTCTGCAAATTTTAATGGGAAAAATAACGACAGGACAAGCAAAACGCTTTGTGCCTAATAGGCACAAAGCGTTTTGCAGCGCCAGCCCGGGCTGCATCATTGGCCGCCGTCTGTTTCTTTTTCTGCTAGGAATGCGGCGCGCACCTCTTGCAGCTTTTTGACCCCCAGCGCCCAATAGGGGCGGATTTCTTTGCCGGTCATACCGGCTTCGCGGCACAGGCGCATTTCCCGCAAAACACGAGGACCGCACTTGTGCAGCTTGATGAGCTTCAGGCCGTAGGTGTCCGGCATAATGCCGTTGGCAATGCCGATCAGCAGTTCCCGCAGCTGTTCTTTGTCGATACCGTGGACGGGGTCCTCGTAGTACATGGGCGGCAACAAGCCCTGCTCTCTGGCCCAATCCCGCAGCTGATGTACACGGCGCTTCCTGATGATGTGCAGCGGCAAGGTTGGGTCATCGTAGCTGCTCTCATCAAAGCCCATGCGCATCCCCAGGCGCAGCTCGGTGAGCTTGGGCAGGCCCTCGTCGGTGTTATACCCCTTGGCCAGATACGGCTCGATGTCCAGATCGTCCTCGATCCAGGCCGCTTTTTCCGCCTCCCAGGCCAGGTCTATCGGCCTGCCGCCAAGCATGGCCCGCTTTTCGGCTTTGGCCTTTTTTGCCAGGTAGATGATGCCGCCCTGGTGTGCGGCGCGGCGGGCTTTTTTGTTTGCGGTCTGCGCAATCTGCCGCCCGGAGTAGCCAATCATTTTCAAGCCTTCCGGCGGCGTTGCGGTCTCGGCAACGCGCACCACCACCCGCAGCATCTTTTTGCGGCAGCCCGGTACAGGCACCCGTACCCAGCTGCCAGACTTCAGCCCGGCGCTGCCTTTGTAGTCCTCTGGCACGCCGAACCCGTATTCTTTGCCGTCCGGCTTGAATTTGATGAACACCATCTTCATGTAAAAGTCACTCCCTGTTGCTTAAATTATACCTGCTGCCTACGTCGGTGGCAACGACTGTACAAAGAAAAAAATAGTCTGGCGCAGCAATCGGGCAGGCTGTGGGTACGAAACCTGGGGGGCATGCGGAATCCTTCAGTTTGGGCAAGAGGGGCTTTGCCGTTTATTCCTGCATCCGGCTCCAAAAGTCGCGCTTCTCCCCCTATTGCTAATTTGGAGAGGGAGAAATATCTTTCTTTTGTACTGTAAGTGGGATTAGTCTTATTACTGTTCCGCAAATTTTGACATACCCTTGAAACAGTAAAAGAAAGAATGCCTTGACAGACGCCAATAAGCTGTAGTATGTTTAATTTGTAGAGAATATGTGCAATGGTCTTTTCTGCAATATCTCTAACTTGCCGCCGTGTTCCAGCACGGCGGTTTTCTTTTTGTGCGCCAGGATTGGCCCCTGGGAGCGCCCGTGCCACCGTTTCGACGAGTATGTACAGGTTGTGCTTCCCGGCACGGAAAGCGGCTTTGAGGAGCCTGCCAGCGGCCACCAGAGACTTGATAGCCGTTTGCACTGTGCCGATGGCCATGTGCAGCACGGTGGCCATGTGTGAAAACGAGGGAAACGCCTTGCGCTGCCCATTGGAGCAACGGCAGAGGTAGGTATACACGGCAAAGTCCCGTTTATCCAGGTTGAATGCTTCTACCGGCAGCTTGCCCCATGCGCCGGACAGCTGCAGGAGCTTGTACTGATTGGAGATCCTGCGGCCGTCCCGATCTTGCCGGGCAGACACTACCAGCAGGCCCTTTTGTTCCAGACCGGCCACGGCGGAGCGGATTGTGTTCTCGCTCAAACCGCACCGCTGCTGTATGGTGGCGTTGCGGACGGTTGCTGTGCCCAGGCAGTTCTGGCAGTACGATAAAAACAAAAATACCATCAATTCTTTGGGCTTCAGACCATAATCAAATAAGCTGTTATATATTTTTACAAACATGGTGTTCTCCCTTCCAAAAAAGCAGCCCCAGGCAAGCCGTTTGCCTGGGGCATTGTTGTTTAGGGGTTGAATTTTCCGGGGTACAGTGCTGCCGCTTCGCGCCGGGAAGCTCCCAGCTTGCGGCGCGGCTCTCTGGTTGCTGCCGGGGGCGTGTGAGGGCGCGTCGAGGCACTTCCTAGAGCCTGTCGCAGAGATTCCGTGCTGAGTAGTTTGATTTCCAGGTAGTCGTTCTCGCCGGCGGCATCCTGCTCCTGGGGAGCAAGGGACAAGTATTTCCAGTAACCCTCGAGATGGGTTTTCATGGGGGCATACCCGGCTTTCTCGACGATCCAGGTGTCACGCTGGATGCGCACCATTTGAGCCGGGGAAAGCAGCGGGCGGCCCATCAGCTGGTGGCTGCTGGTGGTCTTGCCATCAGACTTGGAGGTGGAGCCGGTCAATATGGTCTCATCGCCCAGCATTTTGGATATGCTGGTAGCTGTATCCTGGGCCGATGGCGATACAAATGTGTTGAGCAAAATCTGGCAGTTGTCTTTGATGATCTCGGTGACGTTTTTATCGTATTTGAGCAAAAACTGGCTGTAGCTTTGCACCGCGACAAGGATTCGCCCGCCTCGGCTGCGGATAGCGGAGAACAGGCTGGTGACGCCGGGAATTGCCGGGAAGTTGCCGAACTCGTCCAAAAAATAGTAGAAGGGACGGGGACAATGCCCGCCCTGTCGCTCGGCCAGGGCAATCAGATCGTCGGTCAGGAAGCGGACGAACAATGATGCCAGGAAGTGCCTGGTTTCGTTTTCATCCGGCGCGATCAGGAAGATCGCTGTGGGCCGTTCGATGAATCGTTCAGCGTCCAGATCATTGTCGTGTGTGCAGATCAGCTGTTCCAGCTCCGCATCGACGAATTTCAGCAGCTTGGACAGCGCCGAAGAAACGATATTGAGGGTGGTTCGAATGTCCGCGCTTGTGGTAGTGCTGATATAGCCTTTGATTCGCCGGTCGGTAACCCCCTCCAGCATGGCAGCCAGACGGCTTTTCTGGACGGTGTTACCTTTCTCCGGGTTATCCGCCCCTGCCAGCTCGACAATCAGATTAAAAACGCTGACGATGTGGCGCTCACCGTCCTGGCCATACTGAGACACCAACAGGACCAGACCAGTAATCAGGCCACGGGCAGTTTCATTAAAGTACTCGCTACTGTCACCACTGTTCACAGAGCCGGTATTACCGATGATTGCACTGGCAATGACCTTGGCGTAGCGTTCTGCCGTGGCATAATGCACGGCCTTCTGCTTGGCGTCGCTCTCCTTGCGCCAGGCGTCGATCTCGATGTTGACGCGGTACAAAAGATTAAAATGGCAGGAGCAAAACACGTTTCGCAGATCGAGCTTCAGCACGCGGTAGCCGCACTTTTTCAGTTCGGCGCTGGTAATAGTATACAGGTCATCCTTGACAGATACCAGAACCATGCTGGCCCCCTGGCCGATACCCTGGGCATCTTGCGTGTGCAGATTGACCCTGGCATTATAGGTGATTGTGGGGATATACAGACTGGTGGATTTACCGGCACCGGGCGGGGCGACCATTAGCACAGACTGGTCGCTGGTGTCGAGCAGCCAGATACTGCGGGTGGCTCCCACCAGCATCCCCGGCGTATTCTCGCTGCCATGAGGGACCTCAACGTACACTTTCTTCTTTTCTTCATCATCCATAAAGTGCGCGTCGCCGTGCTGGCCGTGCCCGGCCTGCACATCCTTTACCGCCAGCGGCGCGCGGTTGTACATCTCTACCAGCGCTGCGGCCAGCAGAGCCGCCAGCAGCTTTGCCAGGACGAGCAGCCCATCGCCCGGTGCATACCCGGCCCCCATCTGCAGGGCCGTTGCCAGGGCGTATACGATCACGATCGTCAGCAGCGGCCGCAAACCTCTTTTCAAAAAATCATCTCCTCCTTACAGGTCCATCATGAACGCCTGGCTTTGGGGCGACAGTTCCGTCACCTGTTCCGGCTCCGGCTCATTCTCCGCTTCCTGCTCCAGCGCTCTTTCCTGCTCATGGGCCAGGAAGTGGTCACAGTAATCCAGGGCTTTGTCCAGACGCTGCAATGTGACCGCAAGTCGAACGTCGGGCATTTGACGGCCTCCGCATGGGCGGACGCCAGCTGCTGCGACAGCCGGTCACTTACCCCAACGTCATACCGTGCCGCCAGCATCACCGCCAGGGACGCGCTCTCCAGGTCGCGGACCGGCTGCTCCACCGTCGCTGTGCGCTGGATAACGGCGTCCGCGTAGCCCTTCAGTTCACTGAGCCGCACATCTTCCTCGGAACCGGCGTCCGATACATGGATCACGTTCTGGTCTGCGTCGAAGTAGGCTGCGCCCGGCTTGTCCTGGTCACGCTGCACCGTCAGCCCGGCCTGCCGGGCTGCGTCCTCCATATCCAATGGGTTCTTTTCAATTTCATCATCCTGATGACTTTGATGCTCCAAAAACTCCTGATATTGCAGCGGTTCCTTCTTCAATTCCTGCAGGAGTTGCTGCTCAGCCCATTCGCGAAATCTGTCCAGAGAGCCTTCCGGGAAAACATCCCATGAACTGTTGTTGCTTTTGCGATATTCGATTTCCCCTGCACTGGCGTAAGTCATGCGATCATACGAATACAGACTCTGTTTATCCGGGCCTTCCAATCTGCCGCTTCCATCACTGTACATCGTCCATTTCCATCCTGCGGGCAGCTTTGCGGCTGGCTCGACTGTAGAAGCTTCCCAATCTTCATTTTCTTCTGCATGAAGATTCACATTTTCTTTCTGCATACGATTCTCCTTTTCATTCTGTACGAGTTCCTGCTTTTCCTGGTCCAGCAGTATATTCAGTTCATTCAGCCGGGCCAGCTTGGTCTGAAATTCTTCTTCATAGGCGAATGGCTGTTTGGCCGCCTCTTTGGCAGATTCAATGTTTTTCTCTATCTCTTCGCGCGCGGCGATTTTTACCGGGATCTGAGCGGATATCCATCATGCAGGCGGGCGACGTCCTCCAGATCGGCACGCACATTTCGGGACAGCGTCGCGGCCAATGAAAGCTGCTCATACCCGGCGTCCGGCTTGCCCTGGGCCGTGTGGTGTTTCACAGGCTGCTTTGCTTGGTTAGGCAGATGTGCCGCAATAGCGGCGTGGTCCTCGTCCGAAACGGTGACGTCGATCTCATGCGCAGTTTCACCTCTGCCGATGGTGATAGTATCCCCCTTGCGGCGTACCGGCACTTTTGCAAGATCCGGCAGCGCCGGGGCGGCAGAAGGTTCCGGCTGTTTTGCCTGCGCGGCGATTTCCTCCGGCGCGGGCATGGTCATGTTCATGGAGTAGGCCACATCACGGACCGGTTCCAGGCATGCCCGCAGCGTGTGGTTGAGGAGTGTTCCAATTCTCTGTATCACCTTCCCGTTGTCTCGATACCTCGTCGGGAAGGAAAAGGCACCTGTATCTAATCTTTCTGTCGGTAAGCCCAGCCGTACACATGTGACATACATCGCGCTCTGCTCCAGACAACGCTGAAGCGCGGCCCGCACGGCAGGTTCCGCGCCGGGATCAACTTCAGAATCCACTATCATCCGTACCCGATTTTGAACATAATTGTCCAGGTTCTTTTCCCCGGTCCGCTTCAGCAGATTATGCAGTGCAATTCCGGTTTTGTTTTTGTGTACCGTCCAGGGACGGGGGCCAGGGGGCGGTGAGCCGGGAACCGTGTCGGCATAATCGAACACATAGGAGATATGGTTGGGACTCTTGTCATCAAAAATCCGTACTCCTGTTGTGCCGCTTTTTACAGCCCGGTTCATATCTTCCCATCGCTTTTCTGTGAGAACCGCTTTCATTCCTGGCTTCTGCGAATACATTGCAACCTGATTTTTGAACGACTGGCGGTAGGTGTATCCGGCTGAATCCAGAAACCTTTTCCATGAATCGCTGTCACTGGCAATTTCCCGCAGCGTTTTCCCGTATGCTTTTTCCAGTTGTTCATACTGTGTTATGTTGAGCATAAACGTCACTCCTCCTGCTTTTATTTCAGACAATAAAAAAAGCAGACCGAAGTCCGCTCTTTTGAATCGTCTATATATTTGTAAATGCGCATACGGCAAAACTGCTCAAAACGGGATTATTGCGTCAGGTTTTCCACAGTCTTCCCAGTCCTCCTGCGTCCCATTGAAAAACATGTTCTTTCCCCGGCCACGGGTCGCAACCGGCCGCTCCAGCTTGGGAATCCCCAGTTCGCCCCGCTGGCAGCCGCCGAACATCAGCGGCTCGGCCATTTCCTCTGCCTGCGCCTTCAAGGCGTTCATGTGGCCTACATGCTCCAGAAAGTGCGTGTTCTGGTCCGGGGCGGGGTTCTTCACGAGCAGCGCCTTTACCGTGTCGTCAATGAAGTTTGCCACTTCCTCGTTTTTGGCCCTGCAGACTGCGCCCAGTTCTTTTTTGAATACCAGTTCCCAGAACTCCTCCGGGCAGTAAGCTTCCAGCCAGTCCTTATACTTCTGGCCGTATCTGCCGCTGAACCCGCCAAAGTCCTCCAGTTTCGGCCAGAGCTTATCAAAGCGTTCGCTTACTTCCAAAAAGGCATTCTGCTGATCCGAAGGATAGCCCATATTGCAGCGGATCTCTTCGGGAATCAGCGCAAGCAGAGCCACCCGTTCATCCTCTGGCAGGCTTTCAAGGTGCGCTTTCAGATCTTCTTCGGGAATATCCTCAAATAAATACAGGCGGTCCAGTTCGTTCATATCTTCCAACTGCTGCATATTAAAGTTCATAATGTACCTCCGTTTGTGTCTTTGTTGTGTTTCTGCATACAATTTCGCTTAATCTCATGATTTTGTCAAGGGGCAGTTTGAATAATTACCGATTTCCGACGGTAAAATGCGCGTATTTTTTTGCAAATAAGCATCAAAAATCAAACGAATCAACGTCAGAAAGCGGTTGTGCCCGTTGGGCACAAAATTCCCGTCAACGCTCCAGCGAGGACAGGTTGCGCTCGTCTGCAAGGCCGGTTTTCAGCCTGCGCACATTCTGCTTCTCGCCCGTCAGTCCGTTGGCGGCCTGGTGCGCCCGGTTTCTGATCTGCGCCTGCTGCTGGTCAAAACGCAGCGTTTTTGCCAGGCGGTACAGCATATTCTGTGCTGCATAGCCGGGGCTTTTCTCACGGTAGTCGGAACCGTCCACTTTTTCATCCGAATCGGCTGGCTGCGTATTCATTGCCAGATCCTGTTCCGGGGTTGACTTTTCCTGCGCGCCGTGCGAAGCTGGTTTTTCCTGTACTGCTGGCCCGCTGTGCGGCGGGGCCGGGTTTGCCGCCGCGTGAGCGGAAACCGTACCATTCCTATTTGCTGGTTGCGCCGACGTTGACTTTTGGCGTGCACTGTGCGAAGCTGGTTTTTTCCGTACTGTTGGCCCGGCGTACCGCTCGGCAGCCTGTATGATGATATTGTGCCGTGTGACCTCGGCGCGCCCTGCGCGCTGGTCCTCGAAGCCGCAGTATGGATGAAAGAAACTGTTTTCGATCTCCGCGAATTTTTTGTCCAGCGTTTCCTCGTTGGAAGCGTAGGTCAGCACCAACTCCTTTTGGCTGTCCAGATATTCCTCATACATAGACCTGAGTACGGGGTCCCTCTGTGTGACCCGTTCCAGCACGTTGTCCACCTGCACCTTGAGGGGAGGCGGCAGGAATTTGTAGGTGTGTTTTCCTTTTGTGGCCCGCAGCTCCCTCCCCAGCGCTTTCAGCGCGTCGGTGATCTCCCGGTCCACCAGATATTCGCTGGACACCAGTCTGCGCAGCTGTTCATTGAGTTTATCCCGCTGTGCGCTTTTTTCTTCTTTCAGATATGCCAGGTCGCCGCGAAATATCTCATTGGTGAAGCTGCTCTTGACCGCGAGGGTCGCCGCGTTCAGTGCGGCGTTTTTGTCCGTTTCTTTTTCCCGGTGCGGAATGAACGCTTCCCGGCTGTCGGTGGACCACACCAGAAAATGCAGGTGTGGGTGGAAGTCCTTGTTGTGCCAGGAACATACCATGCGCAAATTGTTTGGAGAAATGTTATACGCCTTTGCCAGTTCGTCGGCTTTCAGCGCAATCAGGTTTTTCATGTAATTGCGGTCTACCCCCAGCCGTTCGCAGTCGCTGGCGTTGAGCGAATACACATGATACCAGACCGTGCTGTTGCCGGGAGCCTCGACGTCTGCCTGTGCCGACAGCACCCTTTTCTCTGTACCGTTCTGGTCGAAGATGGGGCTTTGCCGGTCGATATAGGCAATGTAGTTGGCCGCATGACGCGCATTGGCGAAATAGCCGGAGTTGAGTATCGCTTTGACCTTCACTTTTTCACCTCACTTTCCGCTGCGCCAAACGGGCGTTGTGCCCGATCTTGACAGCGTTTTGTGCCCGACGGGCACAACCGTTTTCTGACGCTATTTCGTTTTATTTTTGACGCTTATTTGCAAAGAAACCGGGCACAAAACGCCCGTTTTCTTTGCTGGCCGCAGCGTCATTCTTCTACAATGTCCTCCAATCGGAATACCCGGTCGTTCATCTTGAGGTATTCGACGGCGGCGCGGCGGTAGTTGTCCAGCGCGCGGGGGTTGACCTCCAGTTCATGCGCAATGACCTGGCACAATATGGCCTGCTGGATTGCCAGCTCCGACAGCACCTTGTTGGTACGGTTGTTCAGCCGCGATTCCATCAGGTTGACACTGGCCAGCACCGTGCGCTTTACGCTTTCGGTAATAAAAGCCCCGTCGTTCTGCACATACAGATAATCCCGATAGTAGCGGATGGCGTTCTCGATAACAGCCGTTTCTGTGCAGTTCTCTTTGTCAGCTATGGCCTTCAGTGTTTCTACCGTCTCATCACTAATGCCCGTCGTTGACTTCAAATTCCTGGCTCCAATGCTCGCCCCAGTTTCCATCCTGCAACGCGGCATCCGTGTACCCTGCCGGGCTGGTAAGTTCCACAAGACGGTATTTGCCCTCGTTTGCCTGATGGTAATATACATACCCCTGTTTGCCTTCCCAGCCGGGGAAGAACGCACCATCAATAAGGTTTACGGTGTACAGGCCATCGTCGCGCCGGACTACGCGGTAATGGGTGCTCTTTTCGTACTGGCCCTTTTCGGGGTTCCATTCCTGGATTTCATACTCGGCATCTTCTGTGATACGTCCGCCCGTGAGTGCGTCGCGCTTTTCCCAGGTCAGGGAGCTGTACCAGGGGTTGTTTTTGTACAGAGCATCTTCGGGATACTCTGTCGCAGCTTCCCCGAAAACTTCAAGCGACACGACCTTATCACCCAGGTCGATCAGCGTGCCGCCCTGGTTCTCGGTCAGTACATTGGCATTATAGTTTCCGTTCCCGATGGTGATCGTGGAGCCATCGTCAGTAAGGCGGATATAATAAGCCCGTTTGCCGGCATCTTCCGCCTCATAGTTCGTCCGATCTTCATCGCCGGTCCAGTCGCCGTAGTATCCATACGGGGACTTGGATTCCACCACGACAAACTGGCCGTCATTGGTGACTGCACGCTCGTCGATGGAGAAGTCAATCGGCTCATAGTCGGTATAATACTGCGGGTGTTCGGTTGTGGTGCCGTCGCTGTTCACAGTATCTTCTCGGACATCGCACAGGGTATCCTCGTAGTACAGGTTGCCTTCTTCATACTGTGACCAGTCATCATGCAGGCAGGTGATGGTGTACAGGCCCTCGGCGTCCCGAACAAAGGCATAGTCTTTGCTTTTTTCGTACAGGCCGCGTTCCTCGTTCCACTGGTAGAGCGTGAATACAGCATCGTCCACGATGATCTCGCCGGTGTGGGCTTCGATCTTTTTGATGATGACTTTGTTACCCTGCGGGCGGTTGTAGTCCGCATCGTTGCCGGTATAGCTGTAAGTCTGATCGCTGGCAGTGATTTCAAATTCCTGGCTCCAGTGTTCGACCCAATCGGTCCCCTGCAGGGCGGCATCGGTATACCCTGCGGGTGCGGCGACTTCTTCGATACGGAATTTGCCCAGGTTGTCCTGAGTGTAATACACATAACCCTCGGTCCAATCGGTATAGACCGGGTTGGTCACGGTCACCGTGTACAGGCCGTTTTCCAGGCGAGTGACGCGGTAGTTACTGCTGATCTCGTATTCGTTGGCGTCCACATTCCATTCATAGAAAACATACTCCGCATCTTCTGTGATGCGTCCGCCGGTGAGGGCGTCGCGCTTTTCCCAGGTCACATGCGCCTGCCAGGGCTGATTTTCCACAACAGCAGTAGCGGAGCCGTTGGACGGTACAGAAACCTGTCTCTTATA
>ERZ1026960.609-NODE-609-length-15365-cov-14.355127_pt1 | contig 15365 bp, 10 predicted proteins | sample MGYA00519458_ERZ1026960 | MGnify/ENA primary metagenome ERZ1026960 (study PRJEB26926, sample SAMN06164516) | human gut metagenome | biome: ENVO:00009003; feature: ENVO:2100002; material: ENVO:00002003 | host: Homo sapiens | place: USA | collected 2012 ...
CCAATATAGTCTCGCATAATTGCGGATAAAGCTATTTTTACTCTCCCAGTATACACCCAAACCCGGGTCGCCGTCAATCAGTTCGCTGTGCTCCGGCATCGCGTCAGGCGGAAAAAGCGGAAAGAAAAACACGCTCCACAGTAAAAACGAGCAGGAAGGCAGAATCATTGCATCCAAAGCTGTGAAATTTGTCGCTTTGGACGAAAAACGCGGCCTCCCCTTGCTGTCTTGACAGGTGTATGGTATGATACTTGACACGGAAAGCTCCCGCGCAATGGGCCGGGAGAGAAAGGTTAGGAAGAGTCTATGTCAAGTGTAAAGGACTTTTTGAAGCGGAAGGATATCGTTATCACTCCGCAGCGTTATCTCATCGAGGCTCTGGGTGCCATGGCACAGGGCCTGTTCGCCAGCCTGCTGATCGGCACCATCATCAAAACGCTGGGCCAGCAGACCGGGCTGGAGGTGCTGGTCGATCTGGGCGGCTATGCCTCGGCCATGAGCGGTCCGGCCATGGCCTGTGCCATCGGCTGGGCACTGCACTGCCCCCCGCTGGTGCTGTTCAGCCTGATCACCGTGGGCTACTCGGCCAATGCGCTGGGCGGCGCAGGCGGCCCGCTGGCTGTCCTGATCATTGCCATTGTGGCTGCTGAGATGGGCAAGGCCGTGAGCAAGGAGACCAAGGTCGATATCCTTGTCACCCCGCTGGTAACCATTTTTGTGGGCGTGGGCCTTTCCATGCTCATCGCGGCTCCCATCGGTGCTGCCGCCAGCCAGGTGGGCACCTTGATCATGTGGGCCACTGAGCAGGCCCCGCTGGTCATGGGCATTCTGGTGTCTGTCATTGTGGGTGTGGCGCTGACCCTGCCCATCTCCTCTGCCGCCATCTGCGCGGCTCTGGGCCTGACCGGTCTGGCGGGCGGCGCTGCTGTGGCAGGCTGCTGCGCTCAGATGGTCGGCTTTGCCGTGATGAGCTATAAGGAGAACGGTGTGGGCGGTCTGGTCAGCCAGGGCCTGGGCACCAGTATGCTCCAGATGGGCAATATCATCAAGAACCCCCGCATCTGGATCGCCCCCACGCTGGCCAGTGCCATCACCGGCCCGCTGGCTACCTGCCTGTTCCACTTTGAGATGAACGGCGCGGCGGTGTCCTCCGGCATGGGCACCTGCGGTCTGGTGGGTCAGATCGGCGTTTACACCGGTTGGGTCAGCGACATTGCCGCCGGTACCAAGGCCGCTATCACCCCCATGGACTGGGCTGCCATGGTGCTGCTGTGCTTTGTGCTGCCCGCCGTGCTCAGCGTGGTGTTCTGCGCGGTGGAGCGCAAGCTGGGCTGGATCAAGGAAGGCGATTTGAAGCTGAACTAAATCGTTATAGTAAAACCACCGGAGCGTCTGCGGATGCTCCGGTGGTTTGTTTTGCGGGGGACGAACCCTCTCAGTCTCGCATACGCTCGACAGCTCCCCCGAGGGGGGAGCTCTTTGTATCTGCCGATTTGCGGCGTAAAACCTCCCCCTTTCGGGGGAGGTGGCATCGCGCAGCGATGACGGAGAGGGTTTACTCCCCCGAAACCCCATGAAAAAATACACTCAAATTGCATAAAATACGCATATATTTAAAAATATTTGCATAAAGATACAGATTAAACCAAAAGAAAAGCGAAACGGGTGCTATGTTTGGCAGTTTTTAGCATTGACGGAAAACCCGCGCTGCGTATAATAAAAGCATCAACCGCAAACGAAAGACAGAGGATGCGAAGGGAAAGTACGCATCAGAGAACAAAAGTGTATTTTTATTAAAGGAGCGCGTTTATCATGAAAAAGGAAAATATCAAAAAAGTCGTGCTGGCTTACTCCGGCGGTCTGGATACCTCCATCATCATTCCCTGGCTGAAGGAAAACTACAACAACTGCGAGGTCGTTGCTGTTTCCGGTGACGTGGGTCAGGGCACCGAGCTGGACGGTCTGGAAGAAAAGGCCAAGGCTACCGGCGCATCTAAGCTGTATGTGCTGGACCTGAAGAAGGACTTTGTAGAGAACTACATCTTCCCCACCCTGAAGTTCGGCGCTAAGTACGAGGACTACCTGCTGGGCACCAGCTTTGCACGTCCGTGCATCGCCAAGGCACTGGCTGATATCGCCATCAAGGAGGGTGCAGATGCCATCTGCCACGGCTGCACCGGCAAGGGCAACGATCAGGTGCGTTTTGAGCTGACCCTCAAGGCACTGTGCCCGGATATGGCCATCATCGCTCCGTGGCGTGAGTGGGACATCGAGAGCCGTGACGAGGAGATCGACTACGCCGAGGCGCACCACATCCCCCTGAAGATCAACCGCGAGACCAACTACTCCAAGGACAAGAACCTGTGGCACCTGAGCCACGAGGGTCTGGATCTGGAGTGCCCCGCCAACGAGCCCCAGTACAACAAGCCCGGCTTTCTGGAGCTGGGTGTCAGCCCCGAGCAGGCACCCGATGTGCCCACCTATGTGACCATCCACTTTGAAAAGGGTGTTCCCACTGCTGTGGACGGCAAGGAGATGGGCGCTGTGGAGCTGGTGGAGTACCTGAACCAGCTGGGCGGCGCAAACGGCATTGGTCTGCTGGACATCGTGGAGAACCGTCTGGTGGGCATGAAGAGCCGCGGCGTGTACGAGACCCCCGGCGGCGCCATCCTGTACAAGGCGATCGACGTGCTGGAGACCATCACGCTGGATAAGGAGAGCGCTCACTTCAAGGCACAGCTGGCACAGAAGTACGCCGACATCGTGTACAACGGCCAGTGGTTCACCCCGCTGCGCGAGGCACTGGATGCCTTTGCCGACAGCCTTGAGAAGACTGTGACCGGCGATGTCAAGCTGAAGCTCTACAAAGGCAACATGATTAACGCCGGTGTGACCTCTCCGTTCACCCTGTACGATGAGCAGACCGCTTCCTTCGGCGTCGATAAGGATTACGACCAGTCCGATGCCACCGGCTTCATCAACCTGTTCGGTCTGTCCATCAAGGAGCGCGCAAAGCTGTCCAAGAACTGGCCGGAGGTCAAGTAATCGCAACATTTTCGACTGCGTGTGTTTTCACACTTTCACACGCGGGTTCTCACACCGGCATCGTAGCCGGCGGCACCGCCGCAGGAGCGTTTTCCCCTGCGGCGGCTTTGCCGTTTTTATAAGGAGTTTATATTATGGCAGAACAACTCTGGAAAGGTCGGTTTTCCAAGGCGGTGGACAGCCGCGTCAACGACTTCAACTCCTCCATTCGCTTCGACCAGCGGATGATCGCGCAGGATATGCGCGGCAGCGGCGTCCATGCCGCCATGCTGGCACGGCAGGGCATCATCTCGGAGCAGGACTGTGCGGATATCCTCAGCGGGCTGGCTTCCATCGCGGACGACCTGTCCAGCGGTGCGCTGACCATTGACCCCGCCGCCGAGGACGTGCACACCTTTGTGGAGCAGACCCTGACCGCCCGCATCGGGGATGCGGGCAAGCGGCTGCACACCGGCCGCAGCCGCAACGATCAGGTGGCGCTGGACATCCGCCTGACTTTGCGGGATTACAGCAAGACTTTGCAGGCCTACATCGTGGAGCTGGTGCGGGTGCTGTGCAAAAAGGCGGCGGAGAACACCGCCTCCGTCATGCCCGGCTACACCCATCTGCAGCGCGCCCAGCCCATCACCTTCGGCCATGCGCTGATGGCCTACGCTTCCATGCTGCTGCGCGACCTTGACCGCTTTGCGGACGCCACCGCCCGCATGGACAGCCAGTGCCCGCTGGGCTCTGGCGCACTGGCAGGCACTACCTACCCGCTGGACCGGGATTTCACCGCCGAAAAGCTGGGCTTCGCCGCCCCCTGCGCCAACAGTCTGGACGGCGTGTCCGACCGTGATTTCTGCATCGAACTGGCAAGCGCCATCTCCATCTGCATGATGCACCTGTCCCGCCTTTCGGAGGAGATCATCCTGTGGTGCAGCTGGGAGTTCAAATTCATCGAGCTGGACGATGCCTTTACCACCGGCTCGTCCATTATGCCCCAGAAGAAGAACCCCGACGTGACCGAGCTCATCCGCGGCAAGACCGGCCGGGTGTACGGCGACCTGAACACCCTGCTGGTGATGATGAAGGGTCTGCCGCTGGCCTACAACAAGGATATGCAGGAGGACAAGGAAGCCATCTTTGATGCAGTGGATACCTTGGAACTCTGCCTCAAGACCATCACCCCCATGCTGGATACCATGAAGACCCTGCCCGCCAATATGCGCCGCGCCGCCGCAAAGGGCTTTATCAACGCCACCGACTGCGCCGACTACCTGACCAAGAAGGGGATGCCTTTCCGGGATGCCTACAAGCTGACCGGCTGCATGGTGTCGGACTGCATTGCCGCCGACAAAACGCTGGAGGAGCTGACTTTGACCCAGTTCCAGAGTTACAGCCCGCTGTTCGGGGCCGATATCTATGATGCCATCGACCTTGTGCATTGCTGCGAGGGACGCACCAGCTACGGCGGCCCCAGCGCCGCCAGCGTAGAAAAGCAGATCGCACTGGCAACGGCGCGGCTGGACGCATGGGAGGAGGAGAACGCATGAAGGTAAAGGTATTTATTGATGGCTCTTCCGGCACCACCGGCCTGCGCATCGCCGACCGTCTGGCCGAGCGCCCGGAGATCGAGCTGCTGTCCATCTCTGCCGAAGGGCGCAAGGACGTGCACGAGCGGGCAAAGGTCATCAATTCTGCCGACCTTGCCTTCCTCTGCCTGCCGGATGCAGCTTCTAAAGAAGTCATGCCCCTGCTGCGCCCGGACGTGAAGGTGCTGGACACCTCCACCGCCTTCCGCACCGACGCCGCATGGGACTACGGCTTCCCGGAGCTGAAGGGACAGAAGGAAAAAATTCAGAACTCTTACCGCGTGGCAGTGCCCGGCTGCTATGCCAGCGGCTTTATCAGCATCGCCCGCCCGCTGGTGGAGCTGGGGCTGGTGCCGCAAAGCTACCCCTTCAGCTGCACCGGCATCTCCGGCTACTCCGGCGGCGGCAAAAAGATGATCGCGGACTACGAAAGCCCCGACCGCCCGGCGCACAGCAAGCTGGATGCGCCCAAGAGCTACGGCCTGAGCCTTGGCCACAAGCACCTGCCGGAGATGCAGAAGATCAGCGGCCTTGCGCACACGCCGATGTTCGTGCCGGTGGTGTGCGACTACTACTGCGGGATGCAGGTGCTGGTGCCGCTGGATCTTGGCCTTGCGGGCACTACCGCCGAGGCCGTGGCTGCCGCCCTTGCGGATTACTACAAGGACGCCGCCACCGTCAAGGTGCACGGCCTGAACGAACCGCTGCCGGAAAACGGCCTGTACTCCAACGCCATGGCGGGCACCGACCGCATGGAACTGTACCTGACCGTGAACGCCGCCGGAGATCAGATGATGCTGGTCTCGCTGTTTGATAATCTGGGCAAAGGCTCCTCCGGTGCCGCCGTCCAGTGCATGAACCTGATGCTGGGTCTGGAAGAGACCAAAGGGTTGGAATAAACTTGTTTTTCTTTGTGGGAAAGGAAAATCGTTATGCAGTATAAGGAAGTTGCGGGCGGCATCTGCGCGCCCAAGGGCTTTGCCGCCGCCGGTGTCCATTGCGGCATCCGGGCAAATCACAGCGAAAAATACGATCTGGCGCTCATCAAGGCCGAGGTGCGCTGCGCTGCTGCGGGCGTGTACACCACCAACAAGGTCTGCGGTGCGCCCATCAAGGTGGACCGCGCCCATCTGGCCGATGGCTATGCACAGGCCATTGTGGTAAACAGCGGCAACGCCAACACCTGCGCCGCCAACGGCGTGGCGCTGGCCGAGGAGTGCTGTGCACTGGTGGGCAAGGCGCTGAACATGGACGCAAAGGACGTTCTGCCCGCCTCCACCGGCGTCATCGGTCAGCCCATGGTCATCGACCCCTTTGCCCGGGGCATCCCGGCGGCAGCGGAAAAGTTGGCTGCCACCGCGCAGGGCAGCACGGACGCTGCAACCGCCATCATGACCACCGACACCCATAAAAAAGAATACGCCATCCAGTTCGAGCTGGGCGGCAAGGTGTGCACCGTGGGTGCCATCGGCAAGGGCAGCGGCATGATCGCCCCCAACATGGCTACCATGCTGGCGTTCTACACCACGGACGCCGCCGTCTCGCCCGCGCTGCTGGAAAAGGCGCTCAAGACCGTTGTGCCCGGCACCTATAACCAGATGAGCGTGGATCTGGACACCTCCACCAACGACACCCTGATCATTATGGCGTCCGGTCTGGCGGGCAACCCGGAAATCTGCGAGGAGAACGCGGATTACGCCGCCTTTGTGGCAGCGCTGACCGCCATTGCAGAGCACATGTGCGCCGAGCACGCCGGAGATGGCGAGGGTGCCACTCACCTGATCACCTGCGAGGTGACCCATGCGCCCGACATGAAAACCGCCCGCGCCGTCAGCCGCAGCGTGGTCTGCTCCAACCTGTTCAAGGCGGCGGTCTTTGGCCGCGATGCCAACTGGGGACGCATCCTGTGCGCCATCGGCTACACCCCCGGGGACTTCTCCATTGATAAGGTCTGCGTCTGGCTTTCCAGCAAGGCGGGCGAGGTGTATGTGTGCGAGAACGCCGCCTACCACCCGTACAGCGAGGATGAAGCCGCCAAGGTGCTGGCAGAGCACGATATTCTGGTCAAGGTGGATATGGGCACCGGTGAGGCAAGCGCCAAGGCATGGGGCTGTGACCTGACCTACGACTATGTGAAGATCAACGGCGATTACAGAACCTGACAGGAGCGCGGAACAGATGAAAAACGAAGAAATGGCGCGGCTTTTTTCGGAGGCCACCCCTTATATCCAGAAGTACCATGGCAAAACCATGGTCATCAAATACGGCGGCAACGCCATGATCAACGAGACGCTGAAAAACGCCGTGATGAACGACCTTGTTACCCTGACGCTGCTGGGCGTGCGGGTGGTACTGGTGCACGGCGGCGGGCCTGCCATCAACGAGATGCTCAAGAAGGTGGGCGTGGAAAGCCACTTTGCAAATGGTCTGCGGGTGACGGACGATGCTACCATGGAGATCGTGCAGCAGGTGCTGGCAGGTAAGGTGAACAAGGACCTTGTGGCAAAGCTGCGCGGGCGCGGCGTGGGTCTGTGCGGCATGGACGGACAGATGCTCCGCTGCACCGAGCTGGACCCCCAGCTGGGTCATGTGGGCGAGATCGTCCATGTGGATGCGACCCTGATCGAAAGTCTGCTGGACGGCGGCTTTATCCCGGTGATCGCCACCGTGGGTATGGACGACCTTGGGCAGGCGTACAACGTCAACGCGGACACCGCCGCGGCCCAGATCGCCATTGCCCTCAAGGCCGAAAAGCTGGTGTCCATGACCGATATCGCAGGCCTGCTGCGGGATAAGGAGGACGAGACCACCCTCATCCCCGAGGTGGAGGTGACCGAGATCGAGGGCTACAAGTCCGCCGGTATCATTGCGGGCGGCATGATCCCCAAGATCGGCGGCATGGCGGATGCCATCTATCAGGGCGTGCACGAGGCGGTCATCATTGATGGCCGCGTGCCGCACTCCATCCTGCTGGAACTGTTCTCCGACCGCGGCTCCGGTACCCGCTTCTACCGCCGCAGCCACCGCGAATAAAAAGATTGCGCAAGCGAAAAAGCAGTATTATAATAGAAAAAACGCTCCCTCCGGGGGAGCGGCGCATGCGCGGAACTTCTATTCACAGGAGGTACACCTATGGATTCTGAAAAAGTCATCAAGCGGGACAACGAGTACGTCCTGCACACCTATAACCGCAGCCCCATCGTGCTGGAAAAGGGGCACGGGCTGTACGCCGAGGGCCCTGAGGGACAGAAGTATCTGGACTTCACCAGCGGCATCGGGGTGAACAGCCTTGGCTACTGCGACCTTGCATGGGCAGAAGCCGTGTCCCAGCAGGCACACAAATTGCAGCACACCTCTAACCTGTACTACACTGCACCCTGCGGCAAGCTTGCCAAAAAGCTGTGCAAGCGCACCGGCATGAGCAAAGTTTTCTTTGGCAATTCCGGTGCCGAAGCCAACGAGGGCGCCATCAAGGCCGCCCGCAAGTACAGCGTAGACCATTACGGCAAGGACCGCTATAACGTCATCACGCTGGTCAACAGCTTCCATGGCCGCACCCTTGCCACCCTGACCGCCACCGGGCAGGAGGTGTTCCACAACTACTTCGGCCCCTTCAACGAGGGCTTCCAGTACGTCCCGGCGGGGGATATCGAAGCGCTGCGGGAATTGGTGGACCGCCACACCTGCGCCGTGATGATGGAACTCATTCAGGGCGAGGGCGGCGTGATGGCGCTGGACCCGGACTATGTGCAGGCCGTGCGCGCTTTGTGCGACGAAAAAGACCTTGTGCTCATCGTGGACGAGGTGCAGACCGGCGTAGGCCGTACCGGCACCTTCCTGTGCTGCGAGCACTATAACCTCAAGCCGGACATCGTCACCCTTGCCAAGGGGCTGGGCGGCGGTCTGCCCATCGGCGCGGTGCTGATGAATGAAAAGGTAGCCGAGGGCATGGGCCCCGGCACCCACGGCTCCACCTTTGGCGGCAATCCGGTGGTATGCGCCGGTGCCAACGTGGTGGTAGACCGTCTGGACCAGAGCTTCCTTGCACAGGTCAGCGAGCGCGCCGTACAGCTGCGCACCGGTCTGGCAAAGCTGCCCCACGTCAAGAACATTTCCGGCATTGGCCTGATGGTGGGCATTGAGTTCTTTGATGTGCAGGCTGCGGATGTGCTGGCTGCCTGCCGCGAAAAGGGCCTGCTGGTGCTTACCGCAAAGACCCGGCTGCGTCTGCTGCCGCCGCTGACCGTCTCCGAGCACGAGGTAGACATGGCGCTGGAGGTGCTGGCCGAGGTGCTGGGCACGATGGAGCCGACGGCTCCGAAGGAGCAGGCATGAAAAATCTGCTGAAAATGAGCGACCTTTCCCCCGCCGAGCTGACCCACATTCTGGATGTGGCAGACCAGCTGAAAGCGGACTGCAAGGCGGGCCGCACCGCCCCGCTGCTGGCGGGCAAAAGCGTGGCGCTGCTGTTCTCTAAGGCGTCCACCCGCACCCGCACCAGCTTTGAGGTGGGCGTGTACCAGATGGGCGGCCTTGGCAACTACATGAACACCGCCGAGCTGCAGGCCGGACGCGGCGAGCCTTTGCGGGACACCGCCCGGGTGCTGGGGCGCTACTACGACTGTGCCGTCTGGCGCACCTACCGCCAGCGGGACTTGGAGGAGCTGGCGGAGCTTTCCGGCATTCCGGTGATCAATGGCCTGACTGACTACGCCCACCCCTGTCAGGTGCTGGCTGACCTGATGACCATCCGGGAGCGCCGGGGCACGCTGGCAGGGCTGAAGCTCTGCTTTGTGGGCGACGGCAGCAACATGGCCAACAGCCTGATCGTGGGCGGCCTTTTGGCGGGGATGCAGGTATCCTGCGTCTGTCCTCCGGGCTACCGCCCGGCAGCGGATGTGCTGATGTTTGCCCACAAATACGGCGATGCCTTCCACCTGACCACCGACCCCGCCGAGGGCCTGCGGGATGCGGATATCGTGGCCACCGCCGCGTGGAACACCACAGCCCCCGGCACTGCCGAGAGCGAGCAGCGTCTGCGGGATTTTGTGGGCTTCCAGCTCACCGGCCGTCTGCTGGAAAACGCAAAGCCCAACGCGCTGGTGCTGCACTGTCTGCCCGCCCACCGGGGCGAGGAGATCTCCACCGCCCTGTTCGAGCAGCACGCGGACGAGATCTTTGACGAAGCGGAGAACCGTCTGCACGTCCAGAAAGCCGTGCTGGCGGTGCTGCTGGCGGGCAAGTAAAACGGTTTTGAATGCCCGCCGCGTGTGCTTTGGGCATAAAGAGCGGAAAGAATATTTTTATAGCAGTTCCGAAACGCCTGCGGGCGTTCCGGAACTGCTTTTTTATGGGGGGAAAGCATACCCCCACCCCGTATCATGATTTTGCCCATAATTTTGCGCCATTTTTTGGCAGGTGCTGCCCGCAAAAGCGCTTTATTTCCTTGAATTTTGGTGCTATACTCAACTTGGCGTTTTTGTCCGTTCCGGCTGTTCCGTTTGGGGGTATAGCCGGACAAATCAACCGACAAAGGAGAGGATATCATGAAAAAACGCATCGTGAGCATGATACTGGCACTCAGTATGATGCTCTCCATTCTCCCTGTATCCGCATTTGCAGATGCAGGGGCAGGGCTTTCTTCCGCGGCGACGGAAGAGACCAACAGCATCACTTACAGCTCGGAAAACGAGTATGAGGATGTTGGTACGAACTCTGAAACAAAAAATCAGGTGGTCAAGATCAAGATCGGTACGAACGGTCTACCCAAGGCAGCGTCCGGTACCGGCTGGAGCTTTGACGAAACTACCGGGCTGACCATCACCGGTACCGGCAGTGAAGATACCGAGTACATTCTGGACGGCACGGTCAGCTGCAATGTGACCGTCAAGAATGCTAATAGTTACACGGTTTATCTGCTGGATGGCACTGTCACCGGTACACTTTTGATAGAAGCTGGCAATATGTACGGCGTCTGCGTTCTGGGCGGCAGCTACGCCGATGTGCAGCTGAATCAGGGCACCATTGACGGCGGCACCTACGATAAGCTGACCGAGAACGGCGGCAATGTCCGGGGCGGCTTTTTCCGCGATATCTCCGGCTTGAGCACCGACACGCAGCGGGAGGCACACAAGTTGATCCTGCCGGAGAACTGCACCCTGAACGGACAAAAGGAAACAAAAATCTATATCATCAAGAAGTATAACTATTCCGGTGACGGGAACGATCTGGAGCTGGTGGTGGAAAGCGATACCGGCTGCAATGCGTGGGCGGTAGCCTCTACCAACGGCAGTGTCATGGCTCTGCCCGCAGGCACCACTGACTACCGTTTTACATACGGCGGCATGACAATTGCCACGGTCTCCATCAGTACATACGGCAAAACGCTCTCTGCCAGCTTCAGTGCGCTTCCGCTTTCGGACAATGCCCCCATGGAGCTGGTTCAGATCCTGTCCGTGAACAAGGAACTGAGCTTTACCAGTGAGGGTCTGCCCGACCTGACCGGCATGACCTATGTGGACAGCCTGGACACGGACGCAAAGCTGCACCGTGTTTACATGGGCATCGGCTGGGCTTATAACTGCTACCCCAACGACAGCAGAAATCAGAACATTGTACAGATCCTGGATCAGGGCGGCAGGGAAATCAACTTCAAAGATCTGAGCCCGGCACCCATCAGCTGCGCGGTTCAGGTGACCAATGCCACCATTACCAATGCTGATTTTGGCCAAACAGGCACTCTGGTGCTTACCAGCGGTAAGATCACCGGCGGCACCTATCACAATGCCAACGTCGGCATCAACTCGATCAATGGGAACGGTGCGGTCGAGATCACCGGCGGCACCTTCGATTCCCTGTTCTGCAATGGCTCGTGCTCTATCACCAATGCGGTGATCCAGAGCTGCAATTTCAATACCTATGGCAATAACACCTACACCATTTCGGATACGGTTCTGGGCGAACTGCCTGACGGCATCCAGAAGCTGCTGGCCGCAGGACAGCGGCTCAGCACACTGGTGGTGCGCAACGGCGGTGTGACTGCGATGAACGGCAGAACTCTGCCTCTTTCCACCAATACCATCTATCTGGTGGGCGCAGGCAGCGCAGAGCTTACCCTGAACACCGATGTGCTGAGCATCAACGATGCACCGGTCAGAAGCTACAACGCCAACACCTCTGCCAATGGCAAGGTGCTGCGCATTACCGGCAACAATGACGGCGCAGAGATCTTTGTGAATAAGTCCACCGATGCAAGCGACCTCAAGCCTCTGCGCATTACCGAAAAGGGTCTGCCCGACCTGACCGGCGTGACCGGTGTGCCGATGAGCGGCGAGGGCATGACGGCTAACCTCTATGAGGGTCTGGGCTGGAAGTACGCCACCATGGAAGAGAACGGAAGGACACGCGCGGCGCTCTACATCACCACCCCGGACGGCAACCCGGTGGACCTTTCTTCGGATACCATCAACCCCTACCATAAGGCCATTGCCGTGGAGCAGATCACTTTTGCAAATGTGACTGTCACCGGCATCGTGGCAGAGGGCTCTGTTGGTGCGGAGAACACCATCATTCAGGACGGCACCTTCCAGAAGGATGTCTACATGGATGAAAACAGCACCATCGCAGGCGGCACTTTCCAGGATGTCGTCCGCGCTTATGGCAAGATCACCGGCGGCGCATTCAACGCTGAGGTCCAGCTGAACCAGAACAGCGAGGTCACCGGCGGCGTGTTCCACGATGTCCAGCTGCCGAGCTATGCCACGGAGAAAACGGTCATCCAGAATGCCATGATCCTTGGCAGTCTGAAAACGGACATCGACAGCAAGGTTGCTATTTCCAATACGGTGAGCTGCGGCTATATTGAAAGCAGATTCCTCGCCGCCGGTCAGCAGCAGAGCAAGCTGATGATCGCAGACGGCACTGTGGATGCTGTCAACGGCAATGCCGTAGCAACAGACGCGGTTTACCTTGTCGGCAATACTGCGGTGACGATCACCTTCAGCAAGGCGGTCACGAATATCAACGGCAAGGCTGTCAGCGCTTATGATGCGAACGCACAGCTTTCCGCAGATGGCAAGACCCTGACCCTGACCGCCAAGAATGACGGTGAGCCTATTGTGGTGAACATGGCCGCCACCGGAAAGCTGCCCTTCTCTTCCCTGAGCAAGAGCGACTTTACCGTTTCCGGGACGATCGAACATCAGACCGTTACCAGCAGCAAGGATGGCGTGGGCAAATTGAGCCTCGTCTATGTGCGCACCTACGACAACGAGGTGTTTGAAACCTACCCGGCGGGAGCGGACATGTACGGCCTCTACAAGCAGCGCATCGTAGCGCAAGAGGGCGACAAGTACACAGACGGCTCGCTTGATATCGGCGAGGTGGTACGCAAATATCAACCGAAGCGCACCGACTTTGAGTACGACCCCAAGACCCAAACTGCAAACTATACCGGCCAGATGTATTTTGAGGATGCTCCGCAGTATTCCATCCAGTATGTCGCGGAGGATGGCTCGTTCCCGTCTGTGACGAAGCCTACCAAAGCAGGCACCTACTCTGTCTACATCGTGGTGAATGATAGTGACCACTACGATGGCACCCAGTACAAAGTGGATACCTATACTGTGTCTGAGTCGAAGTACACCCTGACCGTGGACGACAAGTCTACCGAGCACGTTGCAGGTGAGAAGCTCAGCTTCACCGCAGACGAGAAGGACGGTTACACCTTCACCGGTTGGAAAGTGACCGGTCTGCCCGCTGACGTGGACACCACCAAGGCGACCATCTCCTTCACGATGCCCGCAAACAAGGTCACGCTGAAAGCACAGTACACCGAGAACGCTCCCAAGACCTATAAACTCGATGTCACCGATGCACAGGTCACTTTGAAGGACGGCGGCGCTGTTGCCGACTTGACGGCTGTGCCTGTGGGTACAGAGCTCAAGGCCACCGCAGACGAGGACACCGAGACCAGCGTGTTCAAGAACTGGAACTGCACCGGTCTGGAGCTGACCGAGGAGCAGCGCACCGCACGCGTGGTGTACTTCACCATGCCCGACCATGATGTGAATCTGGTGGCGGAGTTCGTTACTCCTACTAAGCCCGATCCCGCGCCCGAGACCTATAAGCTTATTGTCTCCTATGCAAAGATTACCCTGAAGGATGGCAGCGCTGTTGCCGACCTGAAGGCTGTGCCCATGGGTACAGAGCTCAAGGCCACCGCAGACGAGGACACCGAGACCAGAGTGTTCAAGAACTGGAACTGCACCGGTCTGGAGCTGACCGAGGAGCAGCGCACCGCACACGAGATATACTTCACCATGCCCGACCATGATGTGGAACTGACTGCTGTGTTTGAAGTTCCTGCTACTCCCGATCCGGATCCCACTCCTGATCCTAAGCCGAACCCTGACCCCACCCCCGCACCCGGCGGTGACAGTGACGGCGGCGGTGCAGCCATTGTGGCAGTAGCCGCTGTGGGCGGCGCAGCCATTGGCGTGGGTGCCTATATCGCAGGCACCACGGCCTACCTGAAGAGCGTCCTGCCCGAGGGTATGGCCATCCCCGCTAACCGCCAGCAGCTGGCAGTTGCACTGTGGACCGCCGCAGGCAAGCCCGCTACCCAGAGCACTGCACTGTTCAACGATGTGGCAGCAGATGCCGCAGAGCTGCAGGCTATCCGCTGGGTCGTGGAGACCGGCCTGATGTCCGCACAGGACGGCAGCTTCAAGCCCGGCAGCCGCGTGGGCCGCATGGAAGTGATCCGCACTTGGAAGACTTACCAGCAGCGCGGCTAAAACCGCTGCCCCTTAACCCCTTATAACCCCGCAGGGACTGCTGCACAGCGCTGTGCGGCAGTCCTTTTTTTGCGTCCCAAAAGGGTGCGCAAGGGCTTTTTTGGGGCTTTTCAGGGCGATTCGATGCATTTCAGGGGCCATTCACGCAGAATTGCTCTACTTTTGCCGCCGTTCGTGGTATACTACAAGCACAGAGCAGTGCTCTGTTCAATATGCCATTCCCGTAATTCCTATAGAGCAGAAAACCGTCCGGTAACCGCAAACCGGGCGGTTTTCTGTTTTTTGCGGGTGCGTGTGGTGCACCGGGTCGTTTCAGCGCATTTGCGGGGCGATTCGTGCCCAAAACCGTCCAAAGCGGGCAAAACGTGGTACACTGGGTACAACAAAAGCGCCCGGCTTGGAGGGCGCTTGAGAAGGAGAGAATCTTATGCAAAAACGGCTCATCAGCATGGTTCTGGCGCTGAGCATGGCACTGACCGCAATGCCGCTGCCCGCCCTTGCCCAGAGCGCCCCGCCCGACACCGCCAAGGCAGCCCGCTGGGCTGTGGAGTCCGGGCTGCTGCCCGACATGGGTGAGGGCGCCTTTACGCCCGGCAAGCGTGTGACCAAGGTACAGGTCATCCGCGCATGGAACCGGCTGAAAAAGCTGGGTCTGGCGAAATGACAATTGCCATCTCCTGATCGATCCTTTCCAATAAGTGCAGCAAGGCCGTCCGGCGAATGCCGGACGGCCTTGCTGCGTTGTGTAGGAGGGGATTCCCCGCAGCGCCGCCGCTTCCGCAGGAAGCAGGCGCTGTAAATGCCGTTTGCCATTACGACCCCACCCGTGAAAATGGGATAGCGGAGCGTCCGCAGACGCTCCGCTATCCCGAAAATTAAAATAATTCTTCCGCTGCAACGACGACGACCGCCGCCAGTGGCGGAAACAGGGAGGAGTTGTTGGGGCAGC
>ERZ1026960.614-NODE-614-length-15255-cov-8.349145_pt1 | contig 15255 bp, 12 predicted proteins | sample MGYA00519458_ERZ1026960 | MGnify/ENA primary metagenome ERZ1026960 (study PRJEB26926, sample SAMN06164516) | human gut metagenome | biome: ENVO:00009003; feature: ENVO:2100002; material: ENVO:00002003 | host: Homo sapiens | place: USA | collected 2012 ...
CGGAGTGCGTCTTCAGTTTCATCTTAGCCATTTTAGTTTCCTCCTAAAATTAGTCCTTATTGGGTTTCGGGATCAGCAGAATGGACATCGTGCGGCCCTCGAGGACCGGCGGCTTATCCATGCTTGCCTGAGGCAGGGCCTCAGCAAAGCGCTTCAGCACGTCAGCACCGAGTGCGCTGTGCGCCATCTCACGGCCGCGGAAACGGATCGAGGCCTTTACCTTGTGGCCAGCGGCCAGGAACTTGGCCGTCTGGTTCAGCTTGGTGTTGAAGTCGTTGGTGTCAATGTTGAGCGAGAGGCGGGTCTCTTTGACTTCGACCACCTTCTGGTTCTTCTTGGCTTCCTTCTCCTTCTTCTGCTGTTCAAAGCGGTACTTGCCGTAATCCAGCACCTTGCACACAGGCGGGACAGCCTGCGGGGCGATCTTGACCAGATCAAGTCCGGCGTCCTCAGCAGCGCGCATGGCCACCTGAATGCTGACCACGCCCTTCTGCTCGCCGTCGGCTCCGATCAGGCGAACCTCACGGTCACGGATCTGACCGTTGATCTCCAGTTCCTTCGACTTTCCAGCGGTAGCGATAATGAATGCACCTCCAAACAATAGTCCATAGTGTTGCGTTTTTTGGCATAGAAAACGCGGCCGCCCCAGTTTCGGGACAGCCGCGCAAAATTCACTCAAAAGCGCGATTCGGTCTTCAAGACGAATCGGTTCAGGGTATAGCCCGGGGATCCTTACCCCTCAAGGCGAGCGCGGCACAGGCCGTAGCTGCTTTCTTTACTCGAATATTCTACCACACCCCGGGGAGGCTGTCAAGCATTTTTATGCGGGAATTTGAAATTTTATGTTTGCTTTTCCGTTGCACCTTAAAACCTTGCCTCTTTGCCAGAGGCTCCCCTACTAGGGGAGCTGTCTGCGAAGCAGACTGAGAGGTTGGACGAAGGACAGCCTGCCCGCAGGCCACCGCCAGATCCAACCTCTCCGTCATCGCTTACGCGATGCCACCTCCCCTATCGAGGGGAGGCCTTGGCATTCCGCAAGGTTTTGTCTTCTTATTATACCTGTATCAATTCTCCTAGCTCCAGCGAATATATCCCTTTATATGTCACCCGCCGGGGGGCGAAGCGCTTCTCAATGGCCTTGGCATAGAGCTCCAGCTGAGCGCGGTAGGCGCGGACGAAATCGGCAGGAGTCTTGCGGCGGTCCGTCTTGTAGTCCAGAAGCTCGAGGTGGTCGGGGTAGACGAGGACGATGTCCGCGATGCCCTGCACCAGCACCCCGGCGTCGGCGGCAGGGCCGTCGGGCAGGGCGCGGCCCTGGGCAGCCATGACCTCGGCGGCAGGCAGCGACGTGATAAAAGCCAGCTCCCGCAGCACATCCTCTGCCCCGCAGATGCGGCGGAACGCCTCGCTGCGCACAAAGCGGAGTATCTTATAGACATCCAGCTTCCCGGCAATGGCGGGGGGCGTGAGCTGCGCCGCCGCCTGACGCTCCCGCTCGGCGCGGACAGCGGCCAGAACGGCGTCGTCCTCTGCGTCCCGCACAGCGGCCAGCGCCCCGAAGTCGGCGTGCTCGAGGAAGGCATGGAGAGCCGTACCCATCTCGGCGGCGGTGAGGCCGTCCTTCGAGAGGAAGCCCGGGCGCTCAAGGGTGGTCTGCTCAGCAGCGTGGACGAGGCTGGTCACGCTGACCTTGGCCGGGATGTCTGCCAGCGCTGCCGCCGGATACCGCCAGCCGAAGCCCTGCCGCAGCGTCTCCACAAGGGCCGGGTCGGCCTCGGGCCGGGTCGGCTCTTCCGCCTCGGCGGGGGCTTCTTCGGGCGGGAGGACATCGGCCTGCACTGTGAGGGCGATGGTGCTTCTGGTGTCCGCAAAGGGCAGCTCGAGGTTCCCCGCCAGACGGCGGAGAGGCCCGCCGTTGGGGTGGGCGAGGAGCGCCGCCCGCAGCCAGTCGGCGAAGCTGCCCGCCTGAGCGTTCAGGGTCTCCCCCGCCCCGGCGGCGAGGAAGGCGGCGGCTTTGGCGAAGGGGTTGGACGTCCGGCCGATGCCCAGCGGGACCGTCAAGATCAGCTTATCCTGCGCCCGGGTGAGGGCCACATACAAAAGCCGCATCTGCTCGCTCCGCATCTCGGCGGCATAGACCGTGGAGAGGGCGGTGTAGGCCGCCGTCTTATAGGCTCCCTCGCCGCCCTCGGGACGGAGACGGAGACCCGCGCCGCAGACGCGGTGGAGCAGGACGGGCTGGCGGGTGTCGGCGGCGTTGAACTGCCGGGCCGTGTCAGCCACGAACACCACTGGGAACTGCAAGCCCTTGGAGCGGTGGATGGTCATGATAGTAACGCAGCCGGGCCGCGCCCCGCCGGGGGCAGTCTCCTGCCCGGTGGAGCCCGCCAGCGTGGCCGCGTCGATGGCACGGACGAGGGCCGAGATGCCGCCCGCGCCCGCCCCGGCGCAGAAGGAGGCGAAGCGCCGCGCGTCCTCCCGGCGGCGCTGGCCGTTCTCCATGGCACCGAGGGCGGCGAGGTAGCCGGTGGAAACAAAAATTTCTTCCAGCAATTCCTCCACCGGCACGCTCCGGGCCATCCGGCGCAGGGCCGTCAGACGCTGGTAGAACGCCTGCACCCGGCGGGTGAAGTCATCCTCCGCCCCGCTCTGGACGGCCTGTAAAACTGCGCCGTAGAGGCTGATGCGGGTGTGCTTATCGGGTGTCTGCGCCCCGGCCCGGAGACGGACGAGGTCGTCGTCCGTAAAGCCGAACATCGGCCCCAGCATGGCGGCAGCGAGATAGATGTCCTGCGCGGGGTTGTCGATGACCCGCAGCAGGGCGATGAGGGGGCGGATGTGGGGCGCGTCCAGCAGGTTCTCCCGGGCGTCGGCGTAGACCGGGATGCCTCGGGCCGTCAGGGCCTCGGCATAGGCCGGGAAGTCGCCTCTCGCCGCCAGCAGGACACAGCAGTCCTCGTACTGCACCGGGCGGGTGGTGCCGCCGTCCCGCACCGGCTCGCCGGAGGCCACCATCGCCTCGATGCGGCCGGCGATATACTGTGCATCCGTCTCGGCGGCATCGTCGGGCAGGAAGTGGGCCTCCACACTGCCCTCGTACGCGCCGGGTGCGCCGCAGACGAGGCGCTGTCCGTCGCCGTAGGCCGTGTCGCCCAGAGCAGGCGTCATGAGCTGTTCGAAGATAAAGTTGATGCCCGCCACCACCTGCGGGGCAGAGCGGAAGTTGGCGTCCAGCGCCAGCATGGCGTTCTCGCCGGGCCTGCCGTCTTCGGGCCGGGGGCGGGCCTCGCCGCCGGGCAGGAGGGGCCAGCTCTCCAGCTTTTCCCGGAAGATGCTGGGGTCCGCCTGACGGAAGCGGTAGATGCTCTGCTTTAAGTCGCCCACGAGGAAGAGGTCATCCCCTGCCGGGCTGGCCAGACAGCGGTAAAGGGCGTCCTGCAGGGCATTCGTGTCCTGATACTCATCCACCATGACGGCGGCGTAGCCCTGCCGGATGCCCTGACACAGCTCGGTGGGCTGGCCGTCGGCGTCCCGCAGGAGCCGCAGGGCCAGATGCTCGAAATCGCTGAATTCCAGCAATCTCCTCTCCCGCTTCCGGGCCGCAAAGCGGGCGTCAAAGTCCCGCACGGCGGCAAAGAGGGCGCGGAGGCAGGGTTCGGCAGCGCGGCGGTCAAGCTCTGCCTCATCCAGACTACAGCTTATCAGGTCTTCAATTTTCTCAAAGAGCTTTGCGGCCTCGTCGGCCCGGGTCTTGACGGCGTCCTTGTGCTCACCGGTGAGCCGCTTTTTCATATTTTTGAGGCCGGGGGCCTGTTCCATGCCGAGGACGTAGGGCGTCAGCCTGTCGTAGATGGGCGTCCATTCCCCCGCCCCGGCCAGACGCTCCATCTCGCCCAGCAGGGCGGCGGAGTTTTCCAGCCGCTCGAGGGGTTCGGCGAACTTCTCGTTCACTGCCGCCACAGCCTTTTCCTTGGCGGCAGGGGTCTTCTTGCTGGCCTCAGCGTCGGCCTGAGCTGTCACGAAGTCCTCCCTGCAGTCGTTCAGCGCGGCGCAGAGCAGCTCCTTCGCAGCCCGGGCAGAGCGGGCGGCCTCCTGCATCAGAATATCATGCCAGCAGGTGCGGGCAAAGCCGTTCTCATCCTGCCACGGGGCCAGCATCTCGTCCAGCTTTTTATCGTAGTCCGGCAGGGCGCGGAGGAAGTCATAGACCTGCAAAACAGCCTCCCCCGCCGCCTTGTCGGTGCGGCCCTTGCCGTAGAGGTCGGCGAAGGCGCAGAAGTCCGCATCCTGATAGGCCGCTTCCAGCGTCTCGGAGAGGGCCGCGTTCCGCAGCATCTCCACGCTGCCGGGGTCGGCAGGGGTGAAGTCCGGCGGGATGTCCAGCGCCTGAAAGTGCTTGTGGAGCAGGTCGAGGCAGAAGGCATCGATCGTGCAGATGGGGGCTCTCTGCAGCAGCATCCGCTGGCGGCGGAGGGCCGTGTTGCCCGGCTCTGCCTGACTGCGGCGGAGCAGCGCCTGCCCGATGCGGGCGCGGAGCTCTGCGGCGGCGGCGTTGGTGAAGGTGACAATGAGGAGCCGGTCGGCGTCCACGGGATGTTCCGGGTCGGTGATGAGCCGGACGGCCCGCTCCGTCAGCACGGCGGTCTTGCCGCTGCCGGCGGCGGCGCTCACCAGCAGCGCACCGCCCCGGTCGTCGATGGCGGCACGCTGGGCCGAGGTCCATTTTGTCTCGCTCACTGGTCTTCCTCCTTTTTCTCTTCCGGTTCAAAAGGCTTTGCAGGGGCGTCCAGCGCCCGCTCTCCGATGCCCTCCTCATGGCAGCAGATGAAACCGTAGTCGCACCACCGGCAGGGGCTGCGGCCCGTGACCAGCGGCTCGGCGGCGATGCAGCCGCCGTAGAGCTGTTCGCCCATCTGGGTCACAAGGTCGTCCAGATGGAGCTGGATGCGGGAGAGCTTGGCCCTGTCGGCACGTTTCTCTTTCTGGTAAGGGCTGGGTACACCGTTGCGGAAGCTGAAGGGCAGATACCGCCCCGTCTCCTCGGCGTCCATGGCGTCGAAGACCTTCTGCTCGTCTCGGACGAGGCCGTCCAGCTTGTATTCCATGCTCCGGGCGGCCTTGCCCCGGGTGGTCGTCTCGGGGGCCGGGTCGGCCAGCAGGTACAGCACACCCGCAGGCTCTGCCCCGGTGAAGCGTCCGTCGGCGTCCCGGGTCAGGCTGAACAGGTAGAGCAGCATCTGACAGTCGAGGCCGCAGTAGACTTCCCGCAGGTCGAGCTTTTTCGTGCCGGTCTTATAGTCCACCACCCGCACCCAGCGGGTGCCGTCGTCCTCGATCCACTCGTCGGCGCGGTCCACGGTGCCGATGAGCTGTACCGTCCGGCCATCCGAGAGGCGGTAGGTCTGGCCCCGCACGGCGTCCTCGCCGGGGCCGATCTTCAGCTCACAGGCCACCGGTTTGAAGCTGGACTGGCGCTGCTCGTCCCGCAGGTAGCAAAGCAGGCCCGTCATGCTCTTTTTGAGGCGGGAGAGCAGATAGGCGAAGCGGGCCGTGTCCTCGGGGAGGTAGCGCTTTGCGTACTCATCTACGAGAAGCCCGGCCAGCGCCGCCATGGCCTCGTCGTCGAGGTCGAGGAAGGGCTGTAAGCCAGCGCAGGGGTTGTCAGGGCCGGGGTGGGGGTCGAGGGCCATCTGGAGCACCCAGTGCATGAGGGTGCCGCTCTGGTCGGCAGAGAGCTCGGCCCGCTTCCGGGGTCGCAGACCCAGCACGTACTGCAGGAAATAGCCGTACCGGCAGGTGTAGTATTTTTCGAGCTGACTGGGCGAGATGCGGAGCCGCCGGCCCAGCAGCGTTTCCAGCGCCTCGAGGTCGCTGACCTGACGGGGGCTGCGGCCCGCCATCCGGCGCAGGAGGGCGAGGCCCTCGGGTTCTGCCCCGCCGGGGGCATGAAGGGCCTCGGTGAGGCTGGCGCGTTCGATCTCCGTCAGGGGCCAGCCGCCGCCCAGCACGTCGAGGCCGTCGGCGGCAGTGGCCGCGAGGTCGGTCAGGTCGAGTTCCGGCGCACCCGGTCTCAGCACCTCCACGATAGGCTCGAGGGCGGCGCAGAGGGTCTGGCCCTGCCCCTCCGGCCAGCTGAGCCAGAGGCCTCTGGCCGGGGCGGTGAGGGCCTTATAAAAGCAGACCTGTTCCCGCACCACCCGGTTCTCGAAGCAGTCCGGAAGCTCGATCTCCTGCGCCATCAGGGCGTCGCGGTCGGCGTGGGTCAGCAGGCCCGTCTCGCCGGGCGCGGCGGGGAATTCGCCCTCGGAGAGGCCCAGCACAAAGACATAGTCCGGTGCGTCAAGGCGCATCTTGCCTGCGCTGGCCAGCACCACGGCGTCCAGCGTCTGGGGGATGTGGCCGAGGTCGGACGAGCGCAGCAGCAGCCCGAACAGCTCTTCGTACTCGGGGATGGTGACGCTCTGGCCGCCCAGCAGGCCTGCCATCTCGTCCAGCAGTCCCATGACCACGTTCCACTCCCGGGCGGCTTCCTCGGCGGCGGGGATGCCCCGCTCGGCCCGGATGGCCTCCACCTGCGCGGCCTGAGCGTCCTCCGCGCCCAGCTCCTTCAGACAGAAGTAGAGGGCGCGGCTCATCTGCTCGGCGTTGGCAGAGCGGAGCTTCGCGCGCAGGCCGTCGGCGGCGGTGATGAGAAGGGCGCGGGCCTTTTCGGCCCGGGCAAGGTTTTCTCTGTCCTCGTCGGTAGGCTCCACATCACCGAAGCCCCGGGGGTTCTTCTCGAAGGGTGCGCGCCACGCCGCCGCATTCGGCGACCAGGTGTAGGCGTAGTTCTCAAGGGCGCAGACCTCTTCCTCGGTGAGGGCGCAGAGGCCGGTCTTGGCCAAGGTGGTGAGCTGTTCCGTCAGCTCCACACCCCGGGCAATGGCCAGCAGACACCGCACCGCCGTGGCCGGGGCGCTGAACTCGGGCGTCGTTGGCTCGTCGCAGTAGAGGGGGATGTCCGCCATCCGAAACTCGTACTTCACGGCGGCGCGGTATTTCGAGATGTCGCGGCAGACCACCGCCACCTTCCCGCAGCGGACGCCCTGCCGCATGAGGCGGCGGATGGCAGCAGCGGCGGCGCGGGCTTCTTCCTCCCGGCTGGGGGCGGCGAATAATTTTATTTCCGGACAGGCCGGAGGCGGGTCACACCGGCCCGCGGCCAGCAGCTGGGCCGCAGCGGCGAGGCCGGGGGCGTCGGCGTGGCGCACATCCCGGCGCAGCAGTTCCGGCACGGCCACCGCAGTGCCGTTCCGGCGGGCCAGCTGGCGCAGCTGCGCCGCCACCTGCTTCGCGCCGGAGAAAAGGCTCATGTCCCCCGGCACGAGCGGGGTGCCGTCGTCGCAGAGGGCCACCGTCACGGTGGGCAGCGAGGCCAGCAGAGCGCCCATCAGCCGCTTTTTCGGGGCGTTGAAGGTGTCGAACTCGTCGATAAAGACGGCCCTGTCCCGCAGGAACTCCGGCAGTTCGCCCCGGGCCAGTGCGGCCTCGAGGCGGGATGCGGCCAGCTCCAGCCGGTCGGAGGGGTCCATGCCTGTCCCGGCCAGCAGGGTCTCGTAGCCCTGAAAGATGAGGGCCAGTTCGCTGAGCTTGGCGCTGTCGGTGCCGCAGTCCTGCGCCAGCTCATAGAGCTGCTGGCCCGAGAGACCCGCGCTCTTGAGCTCGTCGATGGTCTCGACGGCCATCTGGCAGAAGGCGGCCGAGCGGCGGTGGCGGTAATAGTAATGGACGTTGTCCTGCAGTTCCTCGAGGGCGCGGCGCACCAGTACGGCCCGGCCCGCGTCGCTGAGGGTCTGGACGGCAGAGCCGCCCTCCGCCGACAGGATATGCTCGGCGAGGCTGGTGAAGGAAAAGCTCTCCACCAGTCCGCTCAGCGCGTCGCCCATCTCCCGGTGGATGCGGCCCTCGGTGGACGAGGTGAACTGCTCCGGCACCAGCAGGATGCTCTTCTCCCCCGCCTCAGCCCGCGCCCGGATGCGCTGGTACAGCAGGGTGGTCTTTCCGCTGCCGGAGCCGCCTAAAAGTAGTTTTAACATGGTGAATCTCTCCGTTGGGTCAGTTTTCTATCGTGGGCGGCTTGCCCTCATTTTTCTATCATTGTACCACAAAATTGCAGCGACATCTATTCTGTGGTACAATGAAGAAAAAATCATCTCAGAAAGAGGACACCTGCATGAAAATTTTAGCAGTAGATTACGGCGACAGCCGCACCGGCCTCGCCACCTGCGACCGCACCGAGTTCCTGACTTCCCCCATCACGCCTCAGATCACCGTCAAGGCCCGGGACAAAGTCGCCGCCAGGGTCTGCGAGGTGGCAAAAGAAATCGAAGCCGAGCTCATCGTCATCGGCCTGCCGCTGAACATGGACGGCACCGAGGGCGAGCGCGCCCGCAAGAGCCGCAAGCTGGCCAAAACCGTTGAGATCTGGAGCGGCCTGCCCGTCCGGATGTGGGACGAACGCCAGACCACCTGCGCCGCTGCTGACCTCCTCGACGAGAGCGGCACCTTCGGCGCAAAGCGGAAAAGCATCCTCGACTCGGTGAGCGCGACGGTCATTCTGGACGACTACCTCGCATGGCGGAAAGAGCACCCGGGGGAGGTCTGAACGCCCCCGCCGCCCCTGTGGCAAAGTTTCTTTGCGAAGTCCGGACAGTTTGTTGCAAAGTCCGCAGAAAATCGTCGTTTTCCGGTTTGTTTTCACAATTTTTCTGAGCCGAATTTGTATAGTTTTCCAGCTTGACAGCACCGGCTCTTCTCCGATAAAATGAGGGTAGAAGAACCCCCTGACCAGATGGCCGGAGAGGACGCTTCTTCATGAGAAAAAACAACTGGACTCACCAAAACAAAAACGATTGGAGGCGACCCACATGACAAAACTGAGAAAGCTGACTGCCCTGCTTCTGGCCGGTGCACTGACCCTTCTGCTCCTGACCGCCTGCAGCGGTGGCGGCGGCTCCTCCAGCCCGAAGGCCCAGGCCGAAGCCAAGGTGATGCAGGCCATCAACAACGGCCGCACCGTGGCCCTGGCCAATGACGATGGGATGCGTACTGTTGCAAACACCCGTCTGGACGCTCTGAATAAGGAGCTTGAGCTGAAGGGCGATGCTTTCGGATACCAGTTCTTCAACAAGGTGGATGCCAAGTGGGACAACGACAATAAGAACGCCACCCTCACTCTGGTCGCTAAATACGACTACAACGATACCACGCTGCAGAAGATCATCGATCAAATCAAAGGCAACGATCAAAACGAAGCCCTGGATTTTGCCCTGAACGGCAACTATACCAAGGCAGGCGTAGTGGCCCGGATCATTCACGGCCAGACTTATGTTGCCATCTCCCTGCGGGTGGGCAGGAATCTCTGATTTCTTCCCGATTTTCCCCGCATCTCGTCTGATTTCCCCATAAACGCAGATCACCCGCCAGTTGGCGGGTGATTTTTTTGCAGCCGTCCCACCGCCCGGAGGGCGGAAAAGCAGCTTCTTATTCGTATTTCGAGATGGTCACACTGTTGATGGTGATGGGTTCGGTGGGGCGCTGATTTTCGTCCACGCCGGTCTGGGCGATGGTGTCTACTACTTCCATCCCTTCGTACACCTGCCCGAAAACAGTGTCGGTGTAGTCGAGGTAGGGTGCGCCGCCCGCCGTCTGGTAGGCGCTCACCACGTCGGCCCGCCAGCCGGCGGCGTTCATCTGGTCGATGAGCTCCTGCGTCACCGAACTGCTGCCCGGCAGGGTCTCCATAACATAGAAGACGCTGGCGCAGTCGCCGGAGGCGTCCGCTGCCGCACAGAGTGCGCCGGAATAGTGATGGAGCTTATCGGTGGTCTCGGCGGAGAAACGATTCCCGTTCCAGATGGTGGTGCCTCTGCCGTCCGCGCCCTGCCCGGCCTCCACCACGAAGTCCTTCTCCACCCGGGTGACGGTCAGTCCGTTGTAAAAGCCCTGCTGGGCCAATGTCGTGAAGTTCTGCACGGCCTGCGGGGCCTCGGTGGAAAAAAGCACTGCTTTGAACACACCTGCCGAGGTATCGAACACCGCGATGGTGTCCCCCGCCGCCGGGTGGGTGAACTGCAGCTCTGCCGACTCCACAGCCGGGCGGCTGACCGTCTGCACCGTACCAGCCTTCCCGCCCTGGATGCTGGAGAGGATATTATGTGCACTGCATCCGGCCAGAACTGCCGTCAGGGCCAGTGCCGCCATTATTTTTTTCAAGGCTCTCATGAGCGGGCCTCCCTGTCCATATATTATAGCAAAGATGGCTTTTCAAAAGCTATCGCTATAGTATATCACATTCCGGCCCGGGAAGCGAGAGGAAAAAGCGTGAAAATTTGTTATTGGATTTCTATGCGAAAAACATCTTGACGAGCGGGCAAAAAAACGCTACACTATAGGCGTACCCGGAACCCACAGCTCAGAAGGAGCAGAGCGGGCAGGGTGTGACAGTTATCCCATTTTTTAGATATTTGACAGGAGAACGTGACTTATGGCAGAAGATATGAACAAGTCCGCCGCTGAGACCGAAGAGGAATATCAGCCTGACCTGATGACCCTCGAGGACGAGGACGGCAATGAGGTCACGTTTGAAGTGATCGACGCTCTGGACCATAAGGGCGTGCATTACCTGGCCGTTGTCGAATACGCCGAGAATGAGGAAGACCTGGACGAGGACGCCCAGCTGGTCATCCTGAGCGTCGGCGAGGACGACGAGGGCGAGTATCTCGATGTGGTCGAGGACGATGAGACCCTGCTGGAAGTCAGCAAGCTGTTCGAGAAGCGTCTGAGCGACCAGTTCGAGATCGAGTGATTTTTCAGCAAAGACTTCCTGCCCGGCACGATTTGTTGCGGTTTATATGATCCTACTAATCATTCAACGGGAGCTTGGAGTTCGTCGGTGGATTGCAGACCTCCCCGTCATGGGTCGACCATGAAGGCTCGATGAGGAAGCGCGAAACCGGAGACAGAGCACCCACCTGTCCGCAAGGGTAGGTTTGATTGCCGCAGACGTCCGGGCGGGATTCTTTATAGGTATTAAAAAGGCTCTCGTGCCGTATTTCCTGCCGGCATGAGAGCCTTTTTCTTTTGTCTCTACTCCCCGGTCTCGTCTGTAAACAGGCCCGGGATACCGCAGATAGCGGCCACGCCCACCAGCGTGAACACGATACGTGACCAGATGGACGCGCTGCCGCCCAGAAGCCAGCCGACGAAGTCGAACTGGAACAGGCCCACAAGGCCCCAGTTGATGCCGCCGACGATCATGAGGATGAGACAGATTTTATAAAAGGTCTGCACAAAAAGACCCTCCTTCCTTTGGGCAGTATGCCCGACGGGAAGGAGGGTTATGCATTTTATAGGAATAACCTCTCCGTCATTGCTTCGCAATGCCACTGCCCGGGTTGCGGCACCCAGCAGCCGCAGCGCTTTGCTTGCGTCTTGCTGGCCGCGGCCCCAACAGCGACTCCCTGTTTCCGCCACTGGCGGCGGTCGTCGTTGTTGCTCCTATCGAGGGGAGGCTTTAGCATAGCGGGAAACTCAATCTCTTCGCCAGAGGCTCCCCTACTAGGGGAGCTGGCGGGCGCAAGCCCGACTGAGAGGTTGTACGAAGGCGAGGCTTCATCTCTTCCGCAGTATCTGCACCTCCGCCCCTCCCCTGACAGGCCGGGCGGTATAAACCTGCGGCCAGCGGGCGCGGAGAGCGTCAGCGGCGGCTTTGGCCTCGGCTTCGGTGCGAAACACGCCGAAGACCGCCGCGCCGCTGCCGGTCATAAGGGCGGTGACAGCCCCATTCTCCCGGAGGGCGGCCTTGATGGCCTCGTTGTCCTTGGCCCCGCTGCACTCCTCGAGGGCGTTTCCGGCAGCGGCGCAGACAGCGTCCAGGTCGCCCGCCCGGATGGCGGCTTCCTGAGCGGCGCAGTCGGGATGGACGCTGCTGCCCACCTTATCGTAGGCCGCAAAAGCCTCCGGCGTCGAGACGCCATAGTCGGGCATCACCACTGTGAACCAGCACTCGGGCATGGGCGGCAGCGCCTTGATGAGGTCACCGAGGCCCTGCACCCGGCAGGTGCCGCCCATGAGGGCAAACGGCACGTCTGCGCCGATACCGGCACCCAGAGCGCAAAGCTCGCTCATGGACAGACGGGCGCCGTACAGCTCGTTCAGACCCACCAGAACAGCAGCAGCGTCGGCGCTGCCGCCAGCCATACCGGCCCGGACGGGGACGTTCTTATAGATGGTGATGTCTGCACCCGCCAGCAGGCCCGTATAGTGGAAAAAAGCCAGCGCCGCCTTGATGGCGGTGTTGCCCGGGCCGGGCTTGACATTGCTGCCGGGCAGAGTCAGATCAAGGTAAGGACTGCGGCGGATGACCACCCGCTCGTACAGCGAGATGGCCTGCATGGTCATATCCAGCGCATGGTAGCCGCCGGGCAGGATGCCCACCACGTCCAGCGCCAGATTCAGCTTGGCCGGGGCCAGGACCGTCACACGATCGCGCATCGTTTTTCCTCCTCACTTGCAGTTCTCGTTCAAAAACTCCCGGATGCGGCGGATAGCCTCCATCAGGTGCTCCACGCTGTAGGCGTAGGACACGCGGGCGTATCCCTCGCCGGACGCGCCAAAGGCGTTGCCCGGGATGATGGCGACATGCTTCTGCTCCAAAAGCTTTGTGCAGAACTCCTCGCTGCTCATGCCGCTGGACTTGATGCAGGGGAAAGCATAGAACGCGCCCCGCGGCTCAAAACAGCTCAGGCCCATATCGTTGAAGCTCTTCACCACGAGGCGGCGGCGCATATTATACTCGTTGCGCATCCGCTCGATCTCGCCGTCGCAGTCCTTGAGGGCCGTGATGGCGGCGTACTGGCTGGTGGTGGGGGCGCTCATGATAGCGCTCTGATGGATCTTGGTCATGATCTTGATGATGGGCGCGGGGCCGCAGGCATAGCCCAGCCGCCAGCCCGTCATGGCGTAGGTCTTGGAGAAGCCGTTGACCACCACCGTCCGCTCGGCCATGCCGGGCAGAGCAGCGATGGAAACGTGGTTCTGCAGGCCGTAGTTCAGCTCCGCGTAGATCTCATCCGACAGCACCATGATGTTGGTGCCGCGCAGGACTTCCGCGATGGCCTCGAGGTCTTCCCGCTCCATCACCGCGCCGGTAGGATTATTGGGGAAGGGCATGATGAGGAGCTTGGTCTTCGGGGTGATAGCGGCTTTCAGGGCGTCGGCCCGGAGGCGGAACTCATCCTCCTGACGGCAGGCCACATGGACCGGCACACCGCCGGACAGGGTGGTGATGGGCTCGTAGCAGACGAAGCACGGCTCCGGGATGATGACCTCATCGCCGGGCTGCACCAGAGCGCGGATGCACATGTCAATGGCCTCACTGCCGCCGACGGTGACGAGAACTTCCTTTGTCGGGTCGTATTTCAGGCCCATCCGGCGGTCGAGGTAGCGGGCGATCTCGGCCCGCAGCTCTTTCAGGCCCGCGTTGGAAGTATAACGGGTGCGGCCATGCTCGAGGCTTTCAATGCCCGCCTCACGGACGGCCCAGGGGGTCTTGAAGTCGGGCTCGCCGACGCCGAGGCTGATGCACTCGGGCATCTCGGCGGCGAGGTCGAAGAATTTGCGGATGCCGGAGGGGCGCATGGCCGCAGCGGCAGGCGCGATCAGTTTATCGTAATCCATCACAGCACGGTGCACTCTCTTTCATCGATTTCTTCGTCCTGATACAGACGACCCTCTTTTTTGTAGGTGCGGAGCACGAAATGGGTGGCCGTGGACAGCACATCGTCCAGCGGCGACAGCCGCTTTGCCACAAAGAGGGCGATTTCCTGGAAGGTCTGGCCCTTGATGACCAGCTGCAGGTCGTAGCCGCCGCTCATCAGCAGCACGCTCTCCACCTCGTCGAAGGAGGCGATGGTGGCGGCAATTTCGTCAAAGCCGCGGCTCTTCTTGGGGCTGACGTTCAGCTCGATGACGGCTTCCACCCGGTTCACGCCGGCCTTCTCCCAGTCCACGAGGGTCTTGTAGCCCTTGATGATGCCCTGCGCCCGGGCCAGATCTATCATAGCTGCCACCTCGGCGGGGGATTTATTCAGCATGGCCGCGATGTCCTCCACCGACATCCGGGCATTGTCTTCAAGGATCTTCAGAAGCTGTTCCATCGTTGTCTCTCCTTTGTTCAGCCTGTGGCGATATTTGTAGATAAGTATAGCACACTGCCCGGCAGTTTGCATCTGGTTTTTGCAAGTTCTGCCGGAGATAGACATTCTTTTTCCCTTTTCCCCTGCTCTTTTTTCCAAAAAGAGTGTTCATTTTTCGTGAAATCTGCTATACTTGAGGTGAGTAAGCCTCTCCCAAGGGGAGAGCCTTTCGTTTTGTCAACATTTATATAGAAGGGGTAGGAATTATGAAAGCATTCATTACCGTCATCGGCCACGACACCGTGGGCGTCGTCGCCCGTGTCTCGGGCCTTTGCTGTGAGCTGAACATCAACATCGAGGACGTCACCCAGAGCATCCTACAGGGCATGTTCGCCATGATCATGCTGGTGGACATCTCCAAGTGCAGCGTCTCCCACGAGGAGCTGCACCAGAAGATGGACGCTCTGGCCGCTGAGATGGGGATGCAGATCAACCTCACCCGCCAGGAAGTTTTCGACGCGATGCACACGATTTAAGGAGCAAACTACTATGAGCATGATGAACACCGGCGACATCCTCGAGACCATCGAGATGTTCACGCAGGACAATCTGGACGTGCGCACCGTCACCATGGGCATCAGCCTGCTGGACTGCATCGACCCGGACCCCAGGAAAGCCTGCGAAAAAATCTATAACAAGATCACCACCCGCGCCGCCCGGCTCGTTCCGGCTGTGGAGCACATCAGCGCCGAGTACGGCATCCCCATCATCAACAAGCGCATCAGCGTCACCCCCATCGCCATGCTGCTGGGTGCCTGCCCGGACGCCGATCCGGTGGACTTTGCCAAAACGCTGGACGCCGCCGGCAAGAAGGTGGGCGTCAACTTCGTGGGCGGCTACACCGCCCTCGTCCACAAGGGCTTCTCGGCGGGCGACCTGCGCCTCATCGAGTCCATCCCCCGCGCACTGGCCGAGACGGACATCGTCTGCAGCTCGGTGAACATCGGTGCCACCAAGGCAGGCCTGAACATGGACGCCATCAAGCTGATGGGCGAGGCCGTGAAGAAGGCCAGCGAGC
>ERZ1026960.645-NODE-645-length-14488-cov-4.379547_pt1 | contig 14488 bp, 8 predicted proteins | sample MGYA00519458_ERZ1026960 | MGnify/ENA primary metagenome ERZ1026960 (study PRJEB26926, sample SAMN06164516) | human gut metagenome | biome: ENVO:00009003; feature: ENVO:2100002; material: ENVO:00002003 | host: Homo sapiens | place: USA | collected 2012 ...
CCACTCTGCTTTCCGGCAATGCCCGGCCTCGTTGCCGCACCAGCGCACATCGGGACCGCAGACATTCAAAACCGCATTCGGCTGCAATTTGCGCAGTACTGCATAGTAGCGTTCCCAATCGTAAATTTGCTTTTTGCCGTTTTGGCCCTCACCACAGGCACCGTCAAACCAGAAGCAGAAAATATCTCCGTAGTTTGTTGCAAGCTCAGTCAGCTGGGAAACGAAATAATCATCATACGGTTTCCCCTGCCCATAGCGTGCATCGTGACGATCCCACGGGGAGAGATAGACACCAAACTTGATACCGCCGCGCCGGCAGGCATCCGATACCTCGCGCACAACATCGCCCTTACCGTCTTTCCACGGGCTGTTCTTGACGCTGTGTTCCGTGTAGGCGCTCGGCCACAGGCAGAAGCCGTCATGGTGCTTGCAGGTCAGAATCAGCGCCTTCATGCCGGCACTTTTGACTGCGGCGACCCATTGGTCGGCATCCAGCGCATCGGGGTTGAACAGCGCCGGGTCTTCGGTGCCGTCGCCCCACTCGCGGTTCGTGAAGGTATTCATGCCGAAATGGGTAAAGGCGTAAAATTCAAGCTGCTGCCATACCAGCTGGCGCGGGCTGGGCGTGATAGAGGCTGCATAGCGGATCTGTTCTTCGGGTGTTCTCATTCTATTACCCCTCAATGCTGTACCACTTGATCTCGTTGGCGTCCAGATGCAGGTCGAAACTACTGCCGTCGCCGGTGTAAACCGTGGTATCCTGCGGCTCGTAGGTGTTGTTCACGACGCAGTACTTGCCATTCTTGACGTAGGCATGAACTTCCACGTTGTAGTTCGTGCTGAACCATTTGTGCAGGTCGGCTTCATCGTGGGCAGCCCACAGGATGGCGCGGTACAGCACGCGGTTGTTCACAAAACTGTACGGCAGACCGCTGATATACACACCGCGCCCCTTGCCGTACTCATGCGCAGCCATCTGGACTTCCTTGTCACGCTGAATGAGAATTTCTGTGCCTTCCCATGCAAAGATGCTCTTCTTGCCCTCGCCAAAGTCCACATCATGGTCGGGGCAGTCGGCCAGAATAAAGTGGTCGCGGTGTTCATCCCAGTTGTACTTGTCGTAATTCAGGGTGAAGCCTGTTTCCTTCTCCACGCCGAGCGGCGCGGACAGCTGCAAATAGCGCCCCTGATACTGGTGACCGCCCGGTTCGCCGACGCCAATCAGACCGCCGCCGCGGTGGACAAAGCCCTTGACGGCAGCGGAAATATCAGGATCCTCCCAGACCTTGCCGCCGGTGTGGGCGGTGTCGCCGTCACCGACGTTGATAAGGACGTCAATGCTGTCCAGCACCTTCGGGTCAGCCTTGATGTCGTCAAAACTGATAAACTTCACATCAAACGGTGCGCCGGACAGCGCTTCGATCACGCCCGCATAGCTGTAATTCTGCTTCTGATACAGCGCATGGTGGACCATGTGGCAGCCCCAGGCGCGCTGCCGGCCCCAACTGTTCAGAACTGCCACCGTCTTGACGCAGTAGGGTGTCGTGCCCTTGATGTTCTCGTACAGCTCGCGGAACTCGTTGCAGACGCTCTCGACATAGTCGAGGAACTCCGGGAACTCGCAGGCCAGCTTCAGGTAACCGCCGTAGCCGATGCGGTCAATGGGCTTGCGCAGGATGGCGCGGCGTGCGGTGACCCAGTTCTCCTTGGCCTCGCGCACAGGGTCGCCGCCCTCGTGGAAGGTATCGGGGAAGAAGTAGGGCAGGAAGCGTCCCTCGGTGTACTTGACGCCGGGAATGTCGGAAATCAGCCGCAGGGTGCTGCCGTTGCCGACACTGCCGACAATGGCATCCACGCCGGACTTCCGGAATTCGGGCATGAACGGCTCGCAGCCGATCCAGTGGTCACCCAGGAACATCATGGCCTCTTTGCCGTAGGCGTGGACGATGTCGGTCATTTCCTTCATCAGACCGGCGACCTCGCGGCGCTGGAACGCCTGGAAGTCCTTGTACTCCTTGGTGGGCACGCGGTACTGGTTGTTGTAGTAGCCCTGATCAATGATAAACTCCGGGCGGAATTTGTAGCCGACTTCCTTCTCAAACTGCTCCAAAATATAGGGAGAAACGGACGCCGAGTAGCCGTACCAGTCCACGTACTTCTCGCGGCGCAGCTCATCAAACACGAGCGTGAACAGGTGGAAGAAGGTGGTAAAGCGGACGACATTGACGTAAGGATGGCTCTCCAAGTACTCACGCAGACGCTTCATTGTGTAGGCGTGGGTCTTGGGCTGGCGCACATCGAACGGGATCTGATGCTCCACGCCCTTCCAGTCGTTGATGACCGAATTGTACATGTGGACGGGATCCCAGATCAGGTACGCCAAAAAGCTGACCGTGTACTCGTGGTAGGCGGCGGGGGCGTCGATGACAACGCTTTCGCTGGCGGCATCATAGTGCCAGTCGGCGGTGGGGACAGGCTCGCCCGTCGTGCGGTCGATGACTTCCCACCAGCGGGCAATATCGTCGTGGTCGTTGACCTTCATCAGCTCGCGGCTGATGCCCGTCATCAGGGGGATGGTCAGTGCGCTGTCCTCGGCGGTGTAGAACGGGGTCATGATGTAGCACTGCTGGGTCTCATCGGGGTTCGCCTTCGCCCAGGCGTTGTCCTTGCGGGTGGTGTAATAGGTGGCGTAGATCTTGGCTCCGGTGTCCTTCAGCTCCTGCGGGAACTCAGTGCCGTCGCAGTCGCGGATGGCATCCGCGCCCCAGCGTTTGAGCAGGTCGAGAGTTTCAGGAACAGCGTCCATATCAGTGGGGATCGTTACACGACCGTTTGTATTCATTTCTTGCTTTCCTCCGTCCATTGGTAAGATTGAGTTTGTCCGGCCTGCAAGGTGACCCAGCAATTCGTGTTGCAAAGATACCAGCTTCCGTCCTGTGTTGCTTTTACGGTAAGGCTGTGCTTGCCGTCTGCTGTCCGCTGATAAGAAATCAGTAGACCATTTTCTGCCCGCAAATTCTGAAATGCAACAGGTTCATTTTTCCAGCCCTGCGGGCAGGCCGGTAAAACCTCGATATGATTCTTTTCGGAACGCAACAGCATTTTTTGTACTGCGTGTGCCGCGAGGAAATCTGCTTCCAGCGTAAAGGGGCGATAGTGAAAATCACAAACGCCGCTGTTTTTGTAGTCGCCGTTCAAATGGAATCCGTTCGGACTCAGGAAATGCTCTGCGAAGCGATGCAGCTCATACAAAGCACCCTTTCCATTGTTGCGGGTAATCTGCAAAAGTGCCATCCAACCGAAGGAAAACCCTACCCACTGCCCACTGCCGAGGTGTACAAGGTGATCTACCGTTGCATCTATTACACTGCGATCCTGCGGATTTTCATAGCGCAGCATACACAGCGGTTCGATTGCCATAGCGTGGGAAAAATGGCGGTGCGTTTCCTGTAAGGTTTCATCGGGCGAAAGCATCAGCCCGGTTTCTGTATCTACGCTCAACGGAGCAAGTTTGGCCTCCATTGCATGCCAATAGCCGCGGGGGTTGCCAAGCTGGTACTCGATCTGTACCAGAGTGTGGAACAGATAGTGCAGCAGCGCCAGATCGTAGTTGCTGTTGGGAGTCAGCCATGAGGCTGCTTCGTCATCGTGAATCTCCGGTGAGGACGAGACAGGTAAAACCAGCTTTCCGTCCGGGTCTTCTTGGAGAAGTTCTTCCAGGCAGGCTGCCGTGGCGGTAAAGTAAGGCTCCACGCGGGTACGCAGAAACGCTTTGTCCCCCGTCAGGCGGTAGTATTCATAAAACATCTGGCAGAGCCAGATTTGATTGGTCGGTGACAGGGAATACATCGGCCAGCCGCCGAGCGCTCCGCCGTCAATTTCCATGACACTGGGCAGGCACTCCCCTGCTGTGCCGTAAAATGCACGGGCAAACTTTGCTGCCTGCGGGCGCAGCGACCAGAGATAGTCGAGAAATACCTTTCCCTGCTCCGGGTGGTTGGCAGTCAGATAGTGACAGTAGGTGAATTGGGTGTTGAGGTCGTTGTGGTAATCACCTTTCCACGGTGGGAGCTGATCGTCATCCGCGCACCATACCCCTTGCAGCGGCATCGGGGCATTGCCCGGCTCGGAACCCGCTGCCAAAAAGTAATTGGCGCGGTACCAGAGTTGTTCGAGTGTTTCATCCGGCAGCTGCAAACTGCTTTTGCCCCAGTATTGCTGCCACCAGCGTTTATGCTGTTGCAGCAGCTTCTCTGCACCCATATCTTCCGCTGCACATAGTTCCAGCTTCGCCAGTCGGCTTGCCTTTTCTACGCTCTCTGCCTGCACAGCGGTATAATACAGCGTTGCACCACATTTTTTACAGAGCAGCGTATAGGCAGTTCTATCATCGACCTTTTGGGAAAAGCCAATCATGCCATCTTCTGTTTCGGGGATAGCATCCGGCAGGGCGAGCTGCTGCAAGCTGCCGGGGGATACGCTGTTCCCTGCTTCGGCTGCTTGTGTACCATTGCCGAAAGAAGGGCGCTCCACCGTGAGCGTTGCATCCCGGTACGCCTCCGGCAGCATCAGTACCCCAACAGGCCGCCCCATACAGAGGAAGGCGCGCAGAATGGTTGTACCCTTTTGCGAAAAGGATGCCACCGCCGTGCCCAAATCAAGGCTTGCCTGATAGCTGCCCCGCGGCAGTCCATCCAAAAACAAGTGTCCTGCGGGGATTTTTGTGGGTGTCGGGCGGGCATAGGGCGTATCAAAGATACGGCGTGTTTCTGCCACATCGCCTTTCCGTGCAAGCTCTACCAGTTTTGCATAAGTAAATTCTTTATCGAGTTTTTCCTCCGGGCGGCGACGCAGCCACAGTCCGGCAATGTCCACGGAAATGCGCAGGTGCTCCATCGGCCCCCAAAAAAGAGAACCGAGTATGCCGTTCCCCAGTGGAATTGCTTCATCCCAGCGGGGTATTGGGCCGGTCAAATTGATGTTGCAATGTTTCGGGGGCAGCATATCGGTTCTCCTAACCTATTCGATTTTGTTTAGCCCTTAACGCCGCCGACGCTCAAGCCCTGCACGAGCTGCTTCTGGCCGACGATGAAGAGGATGACAGTGGGAATCAGTGCCAGCACGAGGGCTGCGAACAGCGCGCCCCAGTCGGTAGCGTAGCGCTGGATCTCATACAGGTTGGCAAGGCCGACAGGCAGCGTAGCCTTGGTCGGATCGGTAACCATAACGAGAGCCACCGGGTACTCGTTCCATGCTGCCATAGCGGAGATCATGCAGACCGTCACGATACCGGGCTTGCACATGGGAATGATAATGCTCGTCAAAATACGGAACGGGCCGCAGCCGTCGATCATGGCTGCCTCCTCATAATCACGCGGGATACTGCGCAGGAAGCCGGTCAGCAGGAAGATAGCAAACGGGAACTGCATCGTTGCATACAGTACACCCAGCGCCGTCAGGCTGTTGAGCAGGTTCAGCTTGTTCATCTGCAAGAACAGCGGAATCATAATATAAGTGGCCTGAATGAAGATGGCCGCCATGTAGATGTTCAAAATCAACTTCGCACCGGGGAACTTATACCGCACAAGGCAGTAGGAACACGGCACAACGCAGATCACAATAATGACCAGTGTTTCCAGCACGACATAAATCGAGTTGCCGATGTTGGCAGCAAGGTTAGATTTTTCATAAGCGCGGACGTAGTTATCCCATGCAAGTCCCTGCGGCCATGCAAAGGGATCCGTCAGAAACTCTGTACTGGTTTTGAACGAAGAAACGACGTTCCACGCCAGAGGGTACAGCATGATAATGGCAACCAAAATCAGGAACAGGCGCGTCACCCACTTGATGACCTTTGCTCTGATTTTGCTTTTTTCATTTTGTGTCATATTACTGACCTCCTTCGGAAGCATCGGTCAATTTGCGGGACAGCATAGACAGCGCCACGGAGATGGCGAGCGTAAAGACCGTGATAGCCATGGCATAGCCAAAGTTGCCGTTGACAAAGCCCTGCGTGTACATATATTGCAGCAGAACGCTGGATGCACCGTTAGGACCGCCGCCAGTCATGACCTGCGAAAGTACAAAACTCAGGTTGATGGTGCCGGAAAGTGCCAGAACAAAGGTGATGCCGATAATATCTTTCATCAGAGGCATCGTAATACTGATGAGCTTGCGCCATGCGCTGGCACCGTCCAGCGTTGCGGACTCGTAGATTTCCGGCGAAATGCCGTCCATAGCCGCGATGTGCATGACCATGTAGTAACCGGCAGCCTGCCACAGCAGCGTGAACGCGATGCACCAAAGCGCAGTCTTGCTGTCGCCCAGCCAGGAACGCTGCAAGCTCTCCAGCCCGACAGCACCGAGAATCTTATTGACGATGCCCACATTCGGGTGGAACACAAAACTCCATATAATACCTACAACGGTCAGAGAAACGATGTTCGGGAAATAGAAAATCGTGCGATACAAGACCATTTCTTTCAGCTTGCACTGGTTCAAAACGAATGCCAGCACCAGACTACAGAAAATTGTGATAACGGGAACAACCGCCATCAGCTTTGCTGTGTTTATAAGTGCTTGAATGAAAGATTTGTCGTGGAACATATAGATATAGTTATCCAGTCCCACAAATTTGTTGTTAAGCCCCAGAGAGGTCGCATTGGTAAAAGAAAGATATAATGCCTGCGCCGTAGGCCAGATCGTGAACATAAGAGTTAGGATCACGGCAGGCAGAACGCTGATGCAGACAAACAGTACGGGAAGTGGCTGCGCCTTTTTTTGGCGATTTTGGCGGTTTTTCAAACAAGTTTCCCCCTTAAAAAGAACCCTGCCAAGTTCGCATGGCGTTTACTCGGCAGGGTCAATCTTACTTTGGTCAGTGGAAATTCAGCAATTCAGCTTACTTGGAAGCAGCAATCTCCTCGAAAGCAGCCTCGATGCCGTCACGCCACTGCTCGGCAGTCATGTCACCATTCATAACGTCACTGGCAACATTGAAGACGGAATCAGCGATAACGACCTTGCTGGTGTCGGGCATTGCATCCCAACCGAAGACCATGAACGTGCCTTCCTGATAGATGTCGTTCATGTTGTAGACACCATCGGTAACGATGCCCTTGACCATCTCGTTGGCCTTCTTCAGAGCGTAGATGCCGTTGGCTTTTTCTGCGAACAGCTTAACGGAATCCTCAGTGTACAGGAAGCGCAGGAACTCTTTTGCCAGTTCGGGGTTCTTGGCGTTGGCAGGAATCTCAAACTGCTCAACGGAGCTCATAACATAGCGGGTTTCGCCGTCATCCAGAACGGGTGCGCAGGTCAGACCAAACTCAAAGCCGTCAGCACGGGGAGCATCGGCCATTTCGCCTTCCATCCAGTTGCCGTTGGGGATGAACAGAGCCTTGTTCATCATCATGTCAGTCTGGCTCTGGGTATGGTTCAGAGCAACGGTGCCATCCATCAGGTAGCCATCGGTGCCGATCTTTGCCATGTTCTGGAAGACCTTGAGGGCCTCATCAGAGCTGAGAGAGCCGGGCGTGTAGGAGGCGACTGCCTTCATGTTGTCGATGCCGGTGGCAGATGCCAGCGCGGGCCACAGCATGCTTTCGAGGTAGCCGGGGTAGATGCCCTGATAGGTAAACAGCGCGATACCCTTTTCCTTGGCCTTTTCGCCCAGTTCAAAGAAGTCATCCCAGGTCACAGGCGTTTCCCAGCCGTTCTCTTCGAACAGGGTCTTGTTGTAAACCAGACCCATCGGGCTGGCATCAAACGGGGCAATGTAGATCTTGCCGTCGCCGTAAGGAGAGCACTTGGCGGAATCCAGCAGGCCATCGATGACCTGATCCTTCAGCGGGGTGTCATCATCAATGCCGCCCTCCTCAAAGACATCGGACAGATCCATCAGCGCATGCTCCTTGACCATAGAGGAAATCAGGCCGGTGGAGTCGTTGTCGTTCATCGAGATGAAGTCGGGAACATTGCCTGCCACGATCTGCGGGCGGATGATGTCGCCAATCTTCGGGCTGATCTGCATATTGACAGTAACGCCGGGATAGGCAGCCTCGAAGCGTTTGATGATTTCGTCCCAGTACTCGGAACCGTAGCCGCCCTCGAACACCGCGATGTTCAGTTCATTGTTCTCAAAGGTCTTCTCACCGGTAGAGGCTTCGCTGGTAGCGGCGGACGTTGCTTCGGAAGAAGCGGCCTCACTGGATGCTGCTGCGCTGGAAGATGCTGCGCTGCCGCAGCCTGCCAGACAGGTAGCTGCCATTGCAGTGGCAAGCATCATGCTGATTGCTTTTTTCATGGTTTTCCTCCTAAAAATTATTCCTTCTTTGTTTGGGATGCGGCTCATCTGTCGTTCCCTGATTGCACTCTTATTATATCGGGCAAGCCGGATTTGATAAATGTATTCCCTTTACTTAAAGATGGATTTTATTGACTTTTTCTGTCGTTGCCCTTATAATTCAGGTAATGTATGGATAGATTGTAGTCACTTTGCACAAACGGAGGCCTATATATGTCACTAAATGCACAAAAAACGCGTGAGTTTTCCCCCAATGTGTTGCGGCGAATCAAACTTCGCACCCGTCTGTTTGTGACATTTTTGATTATTTCTCTTGTTCCCGTCATCACGATTGGTATTTTTTCTTACCATGCATACACCCAATCCATGAACGAAAAGGTCAAACAGGCTGCCTTACAATCTATCGAACTACTCAATAATAATATGTCTACCCAGCTTGGCATTTATAGCGACTACATAGGTTCCATCTCCGTATCTGATACTGTACAGAATGGTGTCGCATCTGTCAATAATGGGCACCCCCTTACGAGTGATATTGTAAGCGGTATTGGTGAAATGATCGTCACAATTCCTTTTCAGAGCACACACCTTAAAAACATCCGCGTCGTTTCCAATGACCGCACAGTCATCTACGATTTGGGCTATGACGATATTACACCTCAGCGTTTTAATGAATTGCTGGATAATATTGAAGCCGCCTCTCCACAGGATAGTCTGCAATACATCCACACTTACCGCGCCAACGATAAAATTGTCATTGGCCGTAAAATCTATGATATGCACCACACCAGCACGCCGCTGGGGTATATCATGCTGTACATTGACGAATCCCAGCTAAGCCGCTACATATTTACCGATGTTTCCTTTGGCGAGGGGTCCAACTTCCTGCTGATTGATGCCACCGGCAATGTGGTATCTTCTCAGAACGCGGAACTGCTGGGAGAAAATTTGGCCGATGACCCGATTTTCCAGCAGATCACGGCGCATCGGCAGGCGGGTGAAAACGACTTTTTATGTGAGCTGAACGGCGTAGATACGCTGACAATTTTCAAATACAACACGACCTATAATGTATATCTGGCAGCCACGATACCGCAGGCATATATTACCAACGGCACAAGAACCATCAATATGATGCTCATCGCGCTGGCTGCAGTGCTGGTCGTTGTCAGCTTGTTCCTGACACTGCTCGTCTATCGCAGCGTTATGCACCCCATTGATAATATGGTTGCCGCCTGCAATGCGAAAAGCGATGAGGAAATCGGGCTGAAAATCAATGATACCAGCCCCGACGAGCTCGGATTTCTGGCGCGCACCATTGACAACATGGTCAACGAAATTGGTCTGCTGGCGCAGCGCTGGAGCGATGATCAGCGCAAAATGCGCGAGTTGGAATTGCAGACCCTGCAATATCAAATCAACCCGCACTTCCTGTTCAATACCCTGAACACCTTAAAGTGGATTGCCACACTTAATCACGTCACCCCGGTCAGCCACGGCATTGATGCCCTCTCTTCCCTGCTGCAAAGCACCCTTATTAAAAAGGATGAACTGATTCCGTTTGATGATGAGCTGCGCAACCTGAAGAACTACTGCGACATCCAGCAGCTGCGTTACGCAGGGCGCTTTGAGATGGAATATCAAATTGAAGATGCTGCCGGATACTGGACTGTGCCGCGCTTTATCTTGCAGCCGCTTGTAGAGAACTCCATCCTGCACGGCACGGCGGATGAAGATGATTTTGTCACCATCACCGTCCGTGCCACCGTGAGCGAGAATCTGCTTACCATCCATATCTCCGATACCGGCTGTGGTTTTGACCCCAGTGCCATCAAGGAGAAAAATTCTGAGCGCTTCTCCGGCATTGGATTGAGCAACGTAGATGAGCGTATGCGTCTGCATTACGGAAATGAATACGGTCTTACGATTGAAAGTGCCCCCGGCACCGGCACACAATGTATTCTCCGTATTCCAAATGAAGCCATTCGTTGAGGTAACACAATGTATAATTTATTGCTTGTAGACGACGAGCCACTGATTAAGGTTGCTTTCCAGTCCGCCGTGGAGTGGGGCAAAAACGGATTCCTGCTGGCGGCAACAGCCAGTAATGGGCAGGAAGCGCTGCACATTGTAGAGACACAGCACATTGATGCGGTTATCACGGACTTGAAAATGCCCGGCATGGATGGGCTTGCGCTCATTCATGAATTGAAAAAGCGCAGCTTTATCGGACCGATTCTGGTATTGAGCAACTATTCCGATTTCGATTCCGTGCGCACAGCCCTAACGGACGGCGCTTATGACTACTTCCTGAAAATCAATATGAACGGGGAAAGCATCGGTGAGCATCTGGAAAAGATGGCCGATTTGCTTCGTGTCCAGCAGCAGCGCCAGACGGAGGAGGACCACCGATCCTTTGCCATTGAAGCGCAGAAAAAGGAGAATGCCCTGATTCACTGCGCCCAATGGGTAACGTCCACTGCTGAACCTTCCCCTGCTTCTAATCCGTTTTCCATGCTGCCGGAACCGCTGTCCTTTCCTATCCGGCTGTTTACCGTCACTTTAATTCCCGCAAAAACTCATCCTATGCCCGCGCTGGATGCTGTGACCGACTTAATTACCGAGGTTTTCGATGAAATCAGCGGCAAAGTATTTCTGCACACCCATGAGGATGAAATCTGTGGGCTGATCAGCAATGAAAGCCTTGTAGCCTCCGGGCGTACTCTGGATAAGAAACTTGCCCGCTTGCAACGGCAGGTCACAACATATTTTCTGGATGCCCCGGTCATCATCTACCACGACAAGCCCATTTCACTGGCTGAACTCCGCCAGGGCTACCAACTGTGTGAGGATTCTAAGGCACTCGCCTTTTATGTAGGGCGCAGCGCTCCCCTAAGGGCAACGGCACACACAGTTACCGCCCAACCCTTCCATGTCTCTCCGGCAGAACTGTCCAAGGCCACCGCAGCAGCAGTGCAAAATGCCGATGAATTGCAGATGCAGATTGCCGTTCACACCTTCTTTCAGAACTGCGCGGCGCTCTGTATGCCGCCGCAGCGCGTCCGCGAAGCCTGCCATCTGTTGCTGGAGCGTCCCGGCGAGAATATGATTCCGCAGGAGACACTGGAGCAAACCTTTAAGGAAATAGAAAAAGCCCCCACCGCGGAGGCTCTTGAACAACTGCTCTGCTTGATTTTGCAGGAGCGCATGGGACTTAGCAAAATTGCCTTGAGCAAATTCAAAAAAGAGGTGCAGGCCGTCATCATCTATGTAAACGCGCATTATATGGACAAGCTGACGCTGGACAGCATCGCCGACTATGTAGGGCTGAACCGGGAATATCTGAGCCGCCTGTTCTCCAAAGAGACCGGCACCGGTCTGTTCCAGTACATCAACGAGGTGCGCATGAAACGCGCCGGTGAGATGATCCGCAGTAATAAGCAGGCCTATGTCAAGGAAGTAGCTGCCGCCGTAGGTTTTGATGACCCCTACTTCTTCTCGCGGAAGTTCAAAGAATTTTATGGGAAGACACCAAGCGAATATGCTGAAGCGTAAAGGGCGCATTCAGCTGTTTCGTGGCAGCATTGAATTTCAGAAACCGATAATGTGAACGGACACATGAGCAAATATGATGCGCTTTGGGCATACATACAAGGGCGTAATGAAGAAACGCTGGTTTTGAGTTTTGCGGATATTGCGCAAATTGCCGGTACACCGTTGGAGCAACGCCCTGACCAGCGAGGCATTTGCCGCTTTTATTTAGGAGCATAACTCTGCCCGTTCTCAAGCACAGATCAAGCGGCGCGAGCGTGAAAAATCCTCGGTTCGTGCCAAAATCGAACATGTCTTTGCGGTTCTGAAACTCCAGCTTCTATACCGAAAGACACGATATAGAGGCTTGCAAAAACAAACTGCAAAAGTGAATATCCTGCTTGCATTAGCAAATCTGATCCTCGCTGACAGACCCTGTCTGACGGCTTGATTTATTTTTGCCTTGCGAGCAAATTCAGGAGCGCTTCCAGCTGTTTACGGGTTGATTGCTCTCCGTTTTTTCTTTTATGGCATTGCGCGGTGTTGCCTTAGAAACTACTATCTGTCGCGCCTTATACTGCCTCAGTAGGGATCATTTCTTTCCTATACTGCGCCGGTGACTTCCCTATCTCTTTCTTAAACACCCTGCTGAAATACAGTGGGTTCTCATACCCTACGATTTCGGAAATTTCCTTGATGTTGTAGGTCGTCCGCTCCAGCAGGCTTTGGGCGTTGACCATGCGCAAAGAGAGGATGTACTGGGCCGGGGACATACCTGCGTACTGTTTGAAATTGTGTATAAACCAGTTGGTGCTGATGTGCAGGGATTCCGCATAATCGTCTATGCTGATCTTTGTGTTATAGTTCTCGTTGAAGTAAGCCGCCGCGCGTTCAATTTGCTCTTGGACGTTGCCGGTGGCTTTTTTCTGTTCATGCTGTTGGCGGTCCACCAACAGCAGAATATCGTTGAACAGCGATGCAATATAGTCCTCGTACCCATAGCGGCACAGCTGCAACTCCTGAATGATTTTGCGGAACAACGCCTTGTAATCCGGCAGCACACCGCAGTAGAACACATGCTCATCGAGCGAGATGCCGTGATACGCCAGTATGTTCTTTACATCGCTGCCTGTGAAGTGAATCCAGAAAACTTCCGGGTTATCTTCCAGATAATATACATATTTTTGGATTTCTTCCGGCTTGTAAAGCACCATATGGCCCGCGCTGACGATTTCTTCCTTGCCGTCAAACCAGAAATGCGTCTTGCCGTTTGCCACATATAAAATCTGGTAATCCCTGCGCCCTTTCTGCCAGTAAGTCGGTAGTTTGGGGCGCGTTTTCAGCCGGTAGGTGCCACAGCTGCCCACCACCAACGGCGTGGAGTTGTCTTTGAAATCTGTACGGGAATTGTTCAGATATCCAGCGTTAATGTACACAAAAATTCCCTCCTGTTTTTGTGAATATTGCTAGGTGCTTCGTCCATTTTACCTTCACTTTACAAAAAGCCATTGATTTTGTGCATATTTAGTGCAATACCGTTTATGTTTTATTGTATATAGAAATTGTATAATAATTTCAGACGAAACGCAAGCAGAACTGTATAAATCACAGGAGGAGAATGGATGATTATTCCGCACTATTACGAGGACCCGCACACACTGCATGTGGGTACCATGCCGAATCGTGCCTATTACATTCCGTCATCCCGGCGCAGCGATGCCTTAGTCGAGCACCGCGAGACCTCGGATCGCTTCCAGCTTTTGAACGGAAGCTGGAAATTTTGGTACTACGCCAGTATTTATGACTTGCAGGATGCTTTCTATGAAGTCGGCTATGATGCCTCCGCTTTTGACAGCATCCCGGTCCCCAGCGTGTGGCAGAACCACGGCTACGACCACCACCAGTACACCAACATCCGCTATCCGTTTCCCGCTGATCCGCCGTATGTTCCCAAAGAGAATCCCTGCGGCGCTTACCTCTACGACTTCACCTACCAAAAGGATGCCGCTGCCCCGCGCGCATTTTTGAATTTTGAGGGTGTTGCCTCCTGCTTCTATGTCTGGCTCAACGGTCAGTTTGTCGGGTACAGTCAGGTGGCCCATTCCACAAGCGAGTTCGATGTAACGAAGTTTTTGCAGGACGGCACCAACCATCTGGCGGTCCTCGTGCTGAAATGGTGCGATGGCAGTTACATGGAAGATCAGGATATGTTCCGCATGAACGGCATTTTCCGTGATGTCTACCTGCTGCACCGACCGGAACAGTGCATCGAGGACTATTTCATCACCACCGACATCCACGGCAGCACCGCAGAGGTTGCTGTCCGCCTGCGTTACTACGATTCCGCCGTTGCCACCCGCATCACCCTCTACGATGCAGCCGGCACAATGGTCGGCAGCGTAACGCCCGTGGAAGCATCGGATGATGCGGCATTTCCCTATCATGCAGAAATCACCGTTGTTGACCCGACACTCTGGAACGCAGAGCAGCCCTACTTATATACCCTTGTGTTGGACACACCCTGCGAGACCATTACGGATCGTGTGGGCATCCGTGAGGTTCATGTTGCCAACAATCAGATTTATGTCAACGGCCGGTCCATCAACTGTCTCTTATACACATCTCCGAGCCCACGAGACTAGCGCTCATCTC
>ERZ1026960.706-NODE-706-length-13352-cov-14.720087_pt1 | contig 13352 bp, 10 predicted proteins | sample MGYA00519458_ERZ1026960 | MGnify/ENA primary metagenome ERZ1026960 (study PRJEB26926, sample SAMN06164516) | human gut metagenome | biome: ENVO:00009003; feature: ENVO:2100002; material: ENVO:00002003 | host: Homo sapiens | place: USA | collected 2012 ...
AGAATAAATAATACGAAAATGCACGGAGAAAGCATAACGCAGAACAACAGGAGGAAAGACCATGAAAGAAGTTAAAACACCGAAAAAACCACTGGCATATTATTATGGGATTGTGTTAATAGTGCTGATCGTATTTAATCTGGTTGTCACACCAATCCTTATGGAGCATCAGGTAAAGGAAACGGATTATGGAACTTTTATGAGCATGATCGAGAAGAAGAATATCGGTGAAGTAGAAGTTAATGACAATCAGATCATCTTTACAGATAAAGATCAAAAAAATATTTATAAAACAGGTCTGATGAACGATCCGAACCTGACGGACAGGCTATATGAATGTGGAGCAGTATTCGCAAAAGATATCGATAAGCAGATGTCACCGATCATCAGCTTCCTGCTGACCGGGGTTTTGCCATTGATCCTTTTTATCGCACTGGGAAATTATATGGCGAAGAAACTGATGGAGCATGCCGGAGGAAAAAATTCGATGGCTTTTGGAATGGGAAAAAGCAATGCGAAGATTTATGTGCAATCCAGTGAGGGAATCCGTTTTTCAGACGTTGCAGGAGAAGATGAGGCGAAAGAAAACCTTTCAGAGATCGTTGATTATCTTCACAATCCGAAGAAGTATACCGATGTAGGTGCGTCTATGCCAAAAGGTGTCCTTCTTGTAGGACCTCCGGGAACCGGCAAAACAATGCTTGCAAAAGCAGTTGCAGGTGAATCAAATGTACCATTTTTCTCAATGTCCGGATCAGAATTCGTAGAGATGTTTGTCGGTATGGGAGCTTCCAAGGTTCGAGATCTTTTCAGACAGGCAAAGGAAAAGGCACCATGTATCGTGTTTATTGATGAAATTGATGCCATTGGTAAAAAGCGTGACGGACAAATTGGCGGAAATGATGAGAGGGAGCAGACCTTAAATCAGCTTCTTACAGAGATGGATGGATTTGAAGGAAATAATGGTGTCATCATTCTTGCTGCAACGAACCGTCCGGAGTCGTTAGATCCGGCACTTACACGTCCGGGACGTTTTGACAGACGTGTGCCGGTTGAACTGCCGGATCTTGCAGGCCGTGAAGCAATTTTAAAGGTTCATGCAAAGAAGATAAAAGCATCTGATGATGTTGACCTGCATACGATTGCACGTATGGCATCGGGTGCATCCGGTGCGGAGCTTGCCAATATTATAAATGAAGCAGCATTACGTGCTGTCCGTAGTGGAAGGACCGTTGTAAATGAATCTGATCTCGAAGAAAGTATAGAAGTGGTTATTGCAGGATATCAGAAGAAGAATGCGGTACTTTCAGATCAAGAGAAGAAGGTTGTTGCATATCATGAGATCGGACACGCTCTGGTAGCTGCATTACAGAGTCATTCAGCACCGGTCCAGAAGATTACGATCATCCCGCGTACCTCAGGTGCACTCGGCTACACTATGCAGGTTGAGCAGGGTGATAAATATCTGATGACGAAAAAAGAACTTGAGAATAAGATTGCTACATTTACAGGCGGACGTGCAGCAGAGGAGATCGTATTTGGTGAGATCACGACCGGAGCCTCCAATGATATCGAACAGGCAACAAAAATTGCAAGAGCGATGATCACCCGCTACGGCATGACAGATGAATTCGACATGGTGGCAATGGAAAACGTGACCAACCAGTATCTTGGCGGCGATACGTCTCTTTCCTGTTCTGCAGATACACAGAAGGAAATTGATGAAAAAGTCGTGCAGCTCGTAAAAGCAGAGCATGAAAAAGCAAGAAAAATCCTTGCTGAAAACAGGGAAAAACTGGACGAACTGGCTATGTACCTGTATGAGAAGGAAACAATTACAGGTGACGAATTTATGGATATTTTAGACAGAAAATAAAGTAGTTAATTAGATAATCAATGTCATTTAGATAAGAAAAATAGTTAGTAGTTCTGAAAAATGGAATTATTTTATATAAAGGAGCGGACAAATTCAAGTTTGCAAAACTGACCAAAAATACAAACAGTTCGTAAAATATGTATTTTAAGGGGGATTACGAAAAATTATACCATTTTGTGCAAATCCACATATTTAATAGAAAGATTCACATAAAGATTATTGAGAATACAGTATTGTGCCCTTAGAAAAAAGTACTATATTAAATTAGTCTGATGAATTCGGACTTGAGTATAAATAATAATATGATTAAAGAGTCAAAAGGTATCATAAGATAGGAGGAAATAACAAACTATGTCTTCAAAAAAAGGTGCGATGAAAAAGAAATTGGAAAACATGCATTTGGGTAAAAGAATCAACTATGGTTACAAAATGGTTATTACCATGATGCTTATTTCGGGACTGCTTTCGATTGCGGTCATTGGTGTGTTGTTTTTCAATATGTTAAACTATGTAAACAAGGTAAATGCTTCTGATCAGGCGGTTAAGGTATGTAGAATAAATGTAACTGCAGCGGCAAGAAATGTAAGAGAGATGGCACTTAATCCTGACAAGTCTACGTATGAAGATTATGAGCAGGATGCAAAAACTTTGCTCGAGGATATTGATGTGCAGTTAAAAACAATAAAAAAAGCAGGTATCGTTCCTGAGGATCAGTATAATGAATATTCAAAGGCTCTTTCTGACTGGGCGAATACCGGATACTCAATCATGGATAAGATTAAAGCCGGACAGAAGGATGGGGCTGTTGATCAGATTATCAATGAGTGTACACCAAAGTTAAATAAAACTGTTGAGCTTGCAAAGGAAATCGACAAGCTGACTGACGAAAGAAGCCTTCAGGCAGTTGTAAGTACATACGTATGTGCTGCAGTCGGACTCATAGTCATCATTATCTGTCTGACATGTGCATGGCGGTTGACAAAGAGAACAGGAAAGATCGTGCTTGATACAATCCTTGAGCCGTTACATGCAATCGAGGATGTGGCAAAGGAGCTGACAGAAGGAAATCTTCACAGCACACTTGAGTACCATTCAGAGGATGAAATCGGTAGATTGGCACACAGCATGAGAAAGTCTATCCGTATTCTCGGCTCATATGTGGAAGATATAGACAGGTCGATGAAGCTCTTTGCGGACGGACATTTTGATGCACAGCCGGAAGTAGAGTGGAGAGGCGATTTTGTAGGTATTTTACAGTCATTTATGGAATTTGAAAAAAGTATGGCAGTCACCATAAATGGAATCCAGCATGTATCAAGCGAGGTTTCAAGTGCGGCAGAGCAGGTAGCTGCAAGCTCAAATGACCTTGCAGACGGTGCAACCAATCAGGCTGCGGTTGTAGAGGAACTGACAGCGACAGTTGCGGGAGTTTCAGAGCAGGTGGAGCAGAATTCAAAGAGTGCAAAGGAAATCAGTGGAAAAGTGGATGAGCTTGGAGGTGCAATTTGGGAAAGCAATGGAAAGATGCAGGAGATGGTTGCAGCTATGCATGAAATAAACGAAGCCTCTAAACAGATAGATCAGATTATATCAACTATTAATGAGATTGCATCACAGACCAACCTGCTTGCATTAAATGCTTCTATTGAGGCGGCAAGGGCAGGGGAGGCAGGAAAAGGCTTTGCGGTTGTGGCAAATCAGGTAAATATTCTTGCCGATCAAAGTGCACAGGCTGCAAAGGAATCAGCTGCGCTTATAGAGACATCTGTGCAGGCTGTTGAAAAAGGCATGAATATTGCAGAGCAGACAGCCTCACAGCTTGAAGAAGTAGCAGAGAACTCTAAGGTGATTACAAAAGAGGTGATTAATATAGCTGATACACTTGAGACCCAGACCAGTGAGATCAAGCAGATTAACGAAGGAATTGAGCAGATCAATGATGTTGTACAGACCAATTCAGCAACATCACAGGAGTGTGCGGCTGCGAGCCAGCAGATGAGCAGTGAGTCAGAAAATCTGAGTGAAATGATAGCGAAATTCAAAATCTCAGACATTGAAGAGTAATATAATGGAAGGTGAATTTTGATGATGGCTTTTGATGCATATAAAATACTTGACGAGCGGGAAGCAGGAAGTATGATTGACTTAATTGCACCTTGTATGGATGATTATCTGTATATTATAGATTTAAAGAATGATACACTGAGGATATCACAGTCAGCGGTAGAGCGTTTTATGCTTCCTGATAAATTTATGAATGATGCAACAAAGCATCTTCGTACGTTGGTTTATGAGAAAGACCGTAAGCTGCTCGAAAATCACAAGCGTAAAATATATGCTTGAAAAGAAAAAAGGTACAACGTGCGATGTCGTTTGATTAGCGGGAAGAATTCACCGGTATGGATTAGCTGCCGTGGGGAGGTAATCAATGATAATGAGGGGAAACCGCACTATAATATCAATGCTACGGAATGGAATTATCTTAGCAGTCTGCTTTTCATACATGCCGGATGCATTTCCATATCAGAGCCATTGGAAGATGGAAGAATGTCACAGTGCCTACTGGGAACTGGTCCCAACAATTGACCACATCATTCCTATTGCCATTGGAGGAGAGGATAACCCGTCTAATTATGCGACAACGTCTATGCTTCACAATTCAGTTAAGAGTAACTGGACATTAGAGCAGCTAAACTGGAAACTGTATCCTGCAGGAGACATTAATGAGTATGACGGGCTTACAGGGCTTTTCGTGAGACTTATAGAAAACGACCTTGAGCTTTTTGATGATCCATACATAAAACGCTGGTATAAGTTATCTGTGGGAATGAAATAGAGACAGTTCCTAAATGTATATAACAATTGATTGTAAATGAAAGAGATAATAGTATGCATATATATGTAGATGCTGACGCATGCCCTGTGATTGGGATAGTTGAAAGAATAGCTAAGAGTCATAATATTGCCGTAACGCTTTTGTGTGATACTAATCATTATCTTACATCAGACTATTCAGAAGTGGTATATGTGGGTGCCGGAGCTGATGCGGTTGATTTTAAGTTAATAAGCCTTTGTGAAAAAGGAGATTTAGTAGTTACGCAGGATTATGGTGTTGCTGCCATGGCATTAAGTAAGGGTGCATATGCCATTCATCAGTCCGGGAAATGGTATACAAATGAAAATATTGATCTTATGTTAATGGAAAGACATATAAGTAAGAAGGCAAGGCGGGCAAGCAGTAAAAACCACATGAAAGGTCCAAGAAAAAGAAGTGATAAGGATGATTTAAACTTTGAAGCCTCTTTTGAGAGAATAGTGGAAAAGTATCAACACTTGGATACCAGCCGGATGTCTGGAAGAGCTGGAGTTAAATAAAAATTAGGAGACAGATATATGAATTTTGAATTAGCATGCCTGGAGGATTTTAATGAGATAGAAAATCTCTATTGGGATTTAATAGATAAAAGCAAAGAAGAACCTTCTTTTCCTGACTGGGAAAAGAGTGTACATCCTTCAGCAGATTTTTTAATGGCTGGTATTGTTAAGAAAGAGTTGTTCGTATTAAGAGATGAAGGAATTATTAAGGCGTGTGCCATAGTTAACAGTAATTCTAATAAAGAGTATAAAAAGGTAGCGTGGAAAGTAAATGAAAGAGATAATAATGTATGGATAATCCATGCCCTTGCAGTGCGATATGAGTACCGTGGTATGGGTCTTGCTACTCAATTTGTAAAAAACTTAATATCATATGCTAAGTTAGAAAACATTGAAGCCATTCATCTTGATGTAATAGATAAGAACACACTAGCCGACAAGTTATATATCAGAGCTGGCTTTAAATATGTAAGTACTGAAAACATATTTTATGAGGTGGTTGGAAACAGGCAGTTTAGAATGTACGAGTATGTGATAGAGTAGAAAGTATTAGAAATACGCATATAATGTGCATTATCTGTCTTATAGGAAGCTATAATGAAAAAATCATAGTAAAGAAGGAATGGTTGTGAATATAAGATATGCAACAATGGCTGATTTAGACGATATTGCATCGGTCGAATCCGAGTGTTTTCCTGTTTTAGAGGCAGCAACTAAAGAAGAATTTGAGCAGAGAATAAAATATTATGGAAATCATTTCTGGCTTATGTTTGATGAGGGTAAACTCATTGCGTTTGTAGATGGTTTTGTTACGGATGAGGCTGATCTTACAGATGAGATGTATGAAAATGCATCAATGCATAATGAGAATGGTGCATGGCAGATGATTTTTGGCGTAAATACTCGTCCTGAATATCGCAGATGCGGATATGCGAAAGAGCTGATTAAGAAGGCCATCTTAGATGCCAGAGAACAGAACAGGAAAGGACTTGTATTAACCTGTAAAGAAAGCCTTGTTCCATATTATTCCAAGTTTGGATTTGTTGATGAGGGGATAACAGATAAATCTACTCATGGAAATGTCCTGTGGCACCAGATGAGATTGGATTTTAAATTAAGAAATAATGGAGTAAATCTTTCAGATAACAAAAATGTGACCGCAAACAAGAAATTTGCAGCCGACAGAATACTATCATATTTTAAAGAAGAGTGGAAGGTACTGCTTATAATAACAGTTTCAGGTCTTATATATAACTTTGGACTTTTGTTTGGCCCTTGGTTTGAGGGTAAGATGACAGGATGTCTTATAGATATATTAAGCCAAAATGCTGTATACAAGGATATGTTTATACTTGTAGTGTCATATATTGTATCTATTGCAGTTGTTCAGATATCAAGATATATAAAGCGTTTCTATGTGAGAAGATTTGCGAATAATGTCAACAGAAGAATGAAGAAGATATTGTATGGGACGCTTGTGTTAAAGAGCAAGACAGAACTTGAAAGTGAAGGTATGGGCGATATTATGACAAAGGCAATCCTTGATGTTGATGATTGTGCTGAGGGCATGAGAAAGTTCACAACAGAGGTGTTTGATACAGGAGTAGCACTGGCTGCATATGCAGGAATGCTGCTTGTATATGATGTAAGGCTGGCACTCATTGCAATGATATTTCTACCGATATCTTATCTGCTTGCAGAAAAGATGAAGATTATCGTACAGAGAACAGGTGCAGAATATAAAAGACAGTCAGGAATATTAAGCAATGCCACACTAGACAGAGCTTCTAATGCCATAACTTACAGGGTATACGGAAGGGAAGAGGACAGAAGAATTGCATACGAAGATAATCTTTCATCATATGAGAAAGCTGCTATCATGGCAAATATATGGAATTCTTCAATGACACCCTTATACAGGATTATATCAATGACAGGTATAATATTTATATTATATTTCGGCAGTAAAAATGTACTTGGAACGGGGTGGAAAAGCTGGGATATCGCGGCATTTACGACATTCCTTGCCTGTTTTATAAAGTTATCGGATAAGTCTTCAAAGGCGGCAAAGCTGTTTAATGCAGTTCATAAGGCACAGGTTTCGTGGAAACGTATTAAATCGCTTATGGTTATTCAGGATAAAGATACAGATTGTAAAAATCAGACATCAGGAAAGCTTGAAGTAAAAAACTTAAGTTTTACATATCCAGATGGAAAAACTGTATATAATGATATTTTCTTTACTGCAGAGCCGGGGGAGATTATAGGCGTTACGGGTCCGGTTGCCTGCGGTAAGTCAACATTTGGAAAGACCTTCCTTTGCGAATGTCCATATAAGGGAAGTATTAAGTATAATGGAAATGAATTAAGCAGTGTTGCTGATAATGTAAGGTCGGGAATAATAAGTTATCTTGGACACGACACAGAGCTTTTTAATGACTCTATTAAGAATAACGTGCTTCTTGGTGATGATTGCAATGTATCAGAATACCTCAAGGACGTATGTATCGATAAAGAAGTTGCACAGATGGAAAATGGAGTTGACACACTTATTGGTAATGGTGGTGTAAGACTGTCAGGTGGACAGGCACAAAGAATAGCACTTGCCAGAACGCTTTGTCATAAGAAGCCGGTACTTGTGCTTGATGATCCATTTTCAGCACTGGATATAAGCACTGAGAAAAAGATATATAACAACCTTTGTGATATAGCAAAGAATAATATTGTAATTATTATGACACATCGTCTGTATATGTTCCCTAAGATGGATAAGGTTATATGGATGGATAATGGAAAGGCAATAGTTGGAACACACGAAGAGATTATGTTACAGTGTCCGCAGTACAGGAAGCTGTATGAAAATGTCAGCACACAGATGAGGTAGACGTGGCTGGACATACAGAAAAAGGTACATTACAAAATAAAAATACCAACGAAAATAAGAAAAAGGAGCTGGATAATATTGAGTAGTAATAATGTAAACAGCACAGAAGCCAATAATTATAATATTAATAACGTTGATAATAAGAAAATGAATAACAAGAATTCACACAACGTAGTTTCAATAATATTACATACTATAATAAAGAGAAAATGGCTTTCTCTTGGAATTATAATTTCAGTATGTGGTGCGGTTATAACAGCTCTTTATCCACCACTTGTACTTGGAAAAATAGTAGATACACTCACAACAGGAAGTCAGATGCCTGTATATTTAGTGTTTGTTTATATGGCATTTACAGTTATTACAGGTCTTATGGAAGCCACAAGAGAAGGGCTTCTTACAGTATTTGGGCAGAAGATAACACATGCACTTAGAAGTGGACTTATGGAGCATTTTGTAAGACTTTCTACTGACTCACTTAATAAGCAGGAGCCAGGTGCTGTTGTATCAAGGTTTGTAGGTGATGTTGATACAGTTGAGAACCTTTTCACATCGGGAATTGTAAGTATGTTTGCAGATGCGTGTAAGATAATAAGTATTCTTGCAGTTATCTGGTTCAGAAATAAAGGACTTGCAACAGTGCTTATGGTGCTTCTTCCATTTTTATTCTGGTTTACAAGACATATACAGAAGAATATGCTTGATGCCCAGTTAAAAAATAGACGAGCAGTCAGCCGTGCTTCAGGACATGTACCTGAAACACTTCACAATATCCGTACGATCCATAATCTCGGCAAGGAGAAGTATATGGAGAAAAGATACGATGAATATATAAGCGACAGCTACAAAGCTATGGAAAAGACCAACTTCTACGATGCCGTATATTCACCGGTTATTCTTATATTAAATGCAGTTGTAGTGGCGGTGGTTATGTTGTTTTCAGCCTCAGGCAATGCCAAAGTCCTTACACTTTTTGGTATGTCAGCAGGTACAGCAGTAGCAGTTATTAACTATATATCACAGATATTTTCACCAGTTGAAAGTCTTGGAATGGAAATCCAGACGATACAGTCAGCGATTGCGGGCGTGAGAAGAATAAATGAATTCTTTGAACTTCCAGTACTAGATAATAATGAAGAATTACAGGCAGAAAAGACATTTGATAGTAAAAATGATACACCTTATGTCCAGTTCAATGATGTAACGTTCGGATATGAGGCTGACCACACTGTAATAGCTGATAAGACATTTGTTGTAAATAGAGGAGAGCAGGTTACACTATCAGGAAGGACAGGTGCAGGTAAGAGTACAATATTCAAGCTGCTTTTAGGTCTGTATAAGCCACAGAAAGGTTCTATCCTTATAAATGATATGAATTCAGCCGCGATACCAGATAACAGAAAGAGAAAAATATTCGGTTATGTTGAGCAGTCATTCCATATTGTTCCTGGAACAGTTAAAGACCAGATAACACTTTATGACAAGTCCATATCTGACGAAGCTGTTATCAAAGCGGCAAAGCTTACAGGACTTCACGATACAATTATGAACTTTGAAAATGGATATGATACCCAGTGTACACAGGAAGTGTTCTCGCAGGGACAATGGCAGTTGTTATCCATAGCAAGAGCTACAGCTGCCAACCCGGAGCTGCTTTTACTTGATGAGATAACAGCCAATCTTGATGCCAATACAGAAAGAGATGTTCTTACAGCACTTAAAGGTGTATCTGAAAACAGAACAGTTATATCAATATCACACAGGGTTACGGCAAGAACAGGACGTGTAATAAACTGTTAAATACAATATTTCATAATGACAATGCCGCCAGAATGTGATAATATTTTTCATATTGGGTAATTTAATGAATTAAAATATATCAGGTGGACAAAGTGGAAGATATTATGTATAGCATTAACAGGCTGTTAAGCATTACGATTGGAAATAATAGGTCATATTTTGATGTGCAATATGTTAATATTGCTATGTTGGTCTGGGGTTGTGTATTCTGCTTAATAGCAGGAGCTGGAATGATTTTAAGTAAGAATTTTGACCGCCGTAAGAGGCTGTGGATGATACTTTTGCAGTTTGCAACAGCTGTTCTGTTGCTCAGTGATGCAACCGCCTGTATATTCAGAGGCTGGACGGGTATATTTGGATATTGGATTGTAAGGATAAGTAATTTTATAGTATTTCTTGACAATAATATAATATTATATTTGTTCCACAGGTATATGTGCAGTTTTATTTTTACGGAACAGGAAGAAAGAACTTTAAAAAGAGCAACATTTATAAAAATACTGTGTGCCGTGGCAGTAGCTCTGGTTATTATTTCACAGTTTACAGATTTGTATTACTATTATGATGCACAGAATGTATATCATAGAAGTGAAGGTTTTATAATATCTATTTTTATACCTGTAACAGGAATGATGGTAGAGATGTCATTTTTGATAGAATACAGAAAGAAATTAAGCAATATTACAATTTCTTCACTCGGTTCATATATTATTCTTCCAATTGTAGCGGCAATAATACAGTTCTACTTTTATGAAATTTCGCTGATTGATATAGCTATATGTAATTCAATGATAGTTATGTATATAACTGTTATTGGTGAACAGAACAGGAAACTTGACAATCTGGAACAGAAGCAGATTAAGACAGAGGCTGAACTTGAAATATCTATGGTGCTTAACCAGTGTATAGCAGAACTGACAACTGAAGCGGATATTAACATAGCTATACATAATCTTCTTGCAATTATTAATAATTATTTTGGTGCGGACAGATGTTATATTTTTGAAAATAATTACGATGATAATACAATGGATAACACCTATGAGTATGTTGGTGATAGTATTACAGCAAAGAAGGATAAGCTTCAAAAGCTTTCAATGAATATTGTAAGTTTATGGATGGAGAATTTTAAAGAGGAAAAGCCATATTATATAGCAGATATCAGCAGGCAAAAGGAAGAACCTGTATACAATATGCTGCATGAACAGAATGTAGACAGGCTTCTTGCAGTGCCATTAAAAAGAGATGGAAATATAATTGGATTTCTTGGAGTGGACAATCCGGTTAATCATTACGAGGATATGGCATTGTTATCTTCTATACAATATTTTGTTACTAATTGTCTTGAAAAGCGTGTGCAGCAGGATAGGATGCGTTATTTAAGTTACAGGGATATGCTTACAGGTTTGTACAATCGTAACAAATATATAAGCATTGTTAAAGCGGCTAAAGACAAGATACTTAAAAATGTCGGAGTTGCTTACATAGATCTTAATGGTCTGAAAGCAATTAATGATAATTATGGACACTCTAATGGTGATAAGTTCATATGTACAGCAGCAGACACATTCAAAATGGTATTCCCGGATAATTCTTACAGGATAGGTGGGGATGAATTTGTAATTATAGAGCAGAATATTGAGCGTGATAAATATGAAGAAAGAATTACAGCCTTGAAAAATATAATGCAGGATAAACAAGTAAGCATATCCATAGGAGTTCTGTGGAGAGAGTATGTTGACGATTTAGAAGAATTATTAAAGGCGGCAGATAAGCTTATGTATATGGAGAAAGAGATGTATCATAATAACAGAGAATAAAGTTAAAATAAAAGGGATTTGGGATACACCTTCCAAATCCCTTTTGTGTTCTTTTTGTGCTGTTAAGGGATTTATATTAAAAGTTATGATGGGTATGTATCCCCAGCACAAATATAATTATAAAATGTTGTTAAAACAGCATAAAATGCTTGTTACTTTGGAACAAATGCTTGTTGTTTGTTATATTGATTGTTATAGTCAGACCATATTAATCAATGCCATTTGATATTTGAATTCAGTGTTAATATCTTAGGCAGGAAAAGAGGTATAATATGGCTGGAAAGAAATTTATTAACGCAAAGTTAAAAGGATATAATGAATTACAGGAAATACTTGTTGAGGATGGAGTATTTAAGGCAATTGCACCACATATAGATGTAGATAGTGATTGTGAAATTGAGGATTTGGGAGGCAGGCTTACACTGCCACCATATGTTGACCCACATATTCATCTTGATTATGTATTCACAGCAAGAAAGCAGGGCGCAACTAACGGAACAGGAACATTATTTGAAGGAATTCAAAGGTGGAGTGAAACTAAATCAGATTTAACAATTGATGAGATAAAGGCAAGAGCAATAAAGGCAGTTAAAATGGAGGTGTCACACGGTGTCCAGTTCATAAGAACACACGCTGATGTAACTGACCCTAACCTCACAGCCTTAAAGGCACTTCTTGAATTAAAGGAAGAATTAAAAGATATTGTAACAATCCAGATTGTATCATTTCCACAGGAAGGAATGTATTCTTACAAAGATGGCGACAAGCTTGTTGAAGAAGGACTTAAAATGGGTGCTGATTGTGTAGGTGGTATTCCACATTTTGAGTATTGCAGGGAATTTGGTGAGAAATCAATTCATAAGGTTGTTGAATTAGCTGTGAAGTATGACAAGCTTATTGATGTACACTGTGATGAGAGTGATGACCCAATGAGCAGGTTTGTGGAGCTTCTTACAGCACTTTCAATTGTTGAAGGAATCGGACCTAAGACAACAGCAAGCCATACCTGTTCATTAGGTTCAGTAGATAACAGCTACGCATTCAGAATGATGAAGAATTTCAAGAAAGCAGGACTTAACTTCATTTCCTGCCCAACAGAGAATATATATCTTCAGGGCAGACAGGATACATATCCTAAGAGAAGAGGCCTTACAAGAGTTAAGGAATTATATGAAAATGGAATAAATGTATGCTTTGCACAGGACTCAATTCAAGATCCTTGGTATCCAGCAGGCAATGGTAATCTTATGAACGTGCTTGATAATGGTATACATATAGCACAGATGATGTCATTTGAGGAAATGGATAACTGCCTTGACCTTATAACTGTTAATGGTGCTAAGACTATGAACATATCAGACATATATGGAATTGAGGCAGGCAAGCCAGCTAACTTTATTGTTGTCGATGCCAGGAGCGAATTCGAGGCAGTATGCGAAAGAGCCGATGTTGTTGCAAGTGTCCGTAATGGTGAATATCTGTTTAAGAAAGCACCAGTGGCTTTCGAGGCTTTGAGTGAATTTATGGCATAGATAAAGAGTGAATTATGATATAATATGACTACTTCGTAGTCACTTAGAAGTTTCTTCGAAACTTC